>Ga0137407_10002753_pt1 | contig 11579 bp, 7 predicted proteins | sample CZOMad2_2_16fung_FD_108410 | JGI IMG/M metagenome (GOLD analysis project Ga0137407, IMG submission 108410) | Vadose zone soil fungal communities from Angelo Coast Range Reserve, California, USA - CZOMad2_2_16fungal (Illumina Assembly) | ecosystem: Environmental > Terrestrial > Soil > Vadose zone...
AAGAGATGGGAATCGGCGACTTCACCAAGATTCCCAATGGCGGCCCCGGCATCGAGCACCGCATGAGCCTGGTGTTTTCCGGCGGAGTGGCTCAGAGACGCTTCAGCGTTAATCGTTTCGTCGAGCTGGTAGCGACGACGCCGGCGAAGCTCTTCGGCCTCTATCCCCGCAAAGGCACGGTTGCCGTGGGCAGCGATGCCGACCTGGTCATCTTCGACCCCAAGCGTGAACACACCATCAGCGCTAAGACCCACCACATGCGCGTGGACTACTCCATGTTCGAAGGCATCAAGGTGACCGGCATGCCGGACGTCGTACTCTCCCGCGGACGCGTCCTGGTCGAAGGCGATAAGTTCCTCGGACATGCGGGTCAGGGTGAATTTATCAAGCGAGGCGCCTGCCCAGCAATCTAGCGCGGTTCTGAAAAGAAAAAGGACTCGTCCATGCCCATAACCCTCGCACCCGATCAACAGGAAAAACTGCTCGCCTCGGCCCGCGCCGCCTTCAAGAACGCCCACGCGCCGTATTCGAATTTCAAAGTGGGAGCGACCATCCTCACCGAGCGAGGGGCGCTCTATTCCGGCTGTAACGTGGAGAACGCTTCTTACGGCCTAACCATTTGTGCCGAACGCAATGCAATTTTTGCCGCGGTCGCGGCCGAAGGTACCAGCATGCGAATCAAAGCTGTCGCCGTAGCCACCGAGCGCGACGGCCCCTGTGCCCCATGCGGCGCGTGCCGCCAAGTCATCTTCGAATTCGGTCCGGACACCCTGGTCCTGTTTCGCGGCCAGTCAGGCACGGAGCAGATGCCGATTACAAAACTTCTCCCCGAGGGTTTCCGACTGGGAACTGAGAACTGACAACCGGCAACCGAGTGTAGTTACAAGTTTGCCTTCGCTGCACAAAGTTTGAGCGCGCCATTGGCAACGTGACGCGCGGAAGTCCTACGCGGCTGCCGTTGCCTCAAGACAGCGCTACCCCTTTCGGCGCGAGGAAATACTTTCGTCCATGCCCCGCCTCAATGTAAGCTTCCCTGTCCGTACGCCGGGAGACAGATGTCCAAGCCCTCGACCTCAGTCAGTCTGTCTGCCCCCACCATGCGTCCCCTCGACCTTATCCGCAGGAAGCGCGATGGCGGCGAACTTTCCTCCGCCGAGGTCGAATTCCTCGTCGCTGCCTACACTCGCGACGAGATTCCGGACTATCAAATGGCGGCCTGGCTGATGGCCGTCCTCATCCGGGGAATGACCGGCCCGGAACTCAGCGCCCTCACTACCGCCATGCTGAATTCCGGCGAAGTGCTCGATCTCTCCGACATTTCCGGCGCCAAAGTCGACAAGCATTCGACCGGTGGCGTGGGCGACAAGACTTCACTCATCATCGCGCCGGTGGTCGCCGCGGCCGGCGTAACTGTCCCCATGATCAGCGGGCGCGGCCTCGGTCACACCGGCGGCACGCTGGACAAGCTGCAGTCCATCCCCGGCTTCAACATCAATCTGTCATTGAACGAATTTCGCCGCGTGCTCAAGGCCTGTGGCTGCGGGTTGATCGGCCAGACGGCAGAGATCGCCCCGGCCGACAAAAAGCTCTACGCTCTGCGTGACGTCACCGCAACGGTCGAAAGCCCCAACCTGATTTGCGCCTCCATCATGAGTAAGAAGCTGGCCGAGGGCATTGATGGTCTGGTGCTGGATGTGAAAACCGGCAGCGGGGCGTTCATGAAGACTGAACAAGATTCCGTTCATCTCGCCAATTTGATGGTCGAAACCGGTGAGCGCATGGGCAAAAAGATAGTCGCGCTCATCACCGACATGGACCAGCCTCTGGGCCTGAAGGTGGGCAACGCCCTCGAGGTTGAGGAGTGCATCGAGGTGATGAACGGGGGAGGGCCCGCCGACTTGCGTGAAGTCTCGGTGGAACTGGCCGCCTGGATGTTCTACCTTGCTGACCGCACTCCGAGCGTGGATGCCGGCCGCAATCTGGCCGACGAACTGATCTGCGATCAGTCCGCGCTCAGGAAATTTCGCGAGATCGTCGAACAGCAAGGCGGCGACCCGTGCGCCATTGACGACCCCAAGCGCCTGCCCCAGGCGCAGCATCGCGCGCCCGTCTCGAGTCCGGCCGACGGATTCGTCGAATCCATCCAATGTGAGCAAGTGGGCGTTGCCAGCCTGGTGCTGGGCGGGGGTCGCGAAAAGAAAGAAGACGTAATTGATCCCGCGGTGGGCCTCGTACTGCATAAGAAGGTCGGCGATCCGGTACGTAAAGGCGAACCACTCTGCACTCTCTGCTACAACTCTGACGCGCGCCTAAGCAGTGCCCAAACTCTCCTGCAACAGGCGTACCGCATCGCGGAAAAGCCGCCGGCCGTGAAGCGGCCATTGATCCACCGCGTCATTTCTGCAAAAGGAGCACAGGCATGACGGAAACTCACCTTTCACACCGCATGATCGGGAGGCGCGCATGGGCCGTCTGACAGGAATTCTGGGGCTGGTTACGATGCTTGCCCTGGCCTATCTGTTTTCCAGCAATCGCCGGGCGATTCGGCTCAAGACAGTAGGCCTGGGACTTTTCCTGCAATTTCTCTTTGCCCTTTTTGTTCTGCGCTTCAACTTTGGCCGCAATCTGCTGGAGTGGGCCGGCCACGGCGTGGAGAAATTCCTGGAGTACTCTTTCGCCGGCTCGCAGCTGGTCTTCGGCGAACTTGGCCGCAAAGGTGGCTCGCTGGGGATGATCTTCGCCTTCCAGGTTCTGCCCACGGTGATTTTTATTTCGGCGTTCTTTGCCGTGCTCTATCACTTTGGCGTGATGCAATTCATCATCCGGCAAATGGCCAAGGTGATGATCCGCATGGGCGCGAGCGGAGCCGAATCGCTCGACGTGGCCGCCAGCATCTTCATGGGCCAGACCGAGGCGCCGCTTACCATCCGTCCCTATCTTCCGTATTTGACCCGCTCCGAACTGATGACCGTCATGACCGCCGGCATGGCCCATGTCTCCGGCGGCATCATGGGCGCCTACATTCTCTATGGCGTGGAGGCCAAGCATTTGCTTAGCGCCGTGATTATGACTGCGCCCGGCACGATCCTGATGGCAAAGATGTTCGTCCCGGAAACAGAAGAGCCGCAAACCAGCCCGCATCGAAAAGCAGAGCAGGCAGAGAAGCCGCAGGCCGCGACCCTGACTGACATCGACGCCGCAGCCATTCCCAAAGATGAAAATGTTCTGGGAGCGATTACCCGCGGCACCATCGACGGCCTGCACCTCGCCTTGAACATCGCCGCCATGCTGATTTCCTTCCTCGCGCTGATTGCCCTGGTCAACGGCATTTTCGGCGGCATTCACAACCATGTGGCGCACTGGTTTCCTTCCAGCCTGGAACAGGTGTTTGGCGTGATCTTCGCGCCTATCGCTTTCGTGATCGGTATTCCCTGGCACGAGTGCGGCATCGTGGGAAATCTCTTGGGAACGCGCATGGTCATCAACGAACTGGTGGCGTATGGCATGCTGGGAGCGCAGAAGGGTGTGCTTGATCCCCGCTCCTTTGCCATCGCAACTTTTGCGCTATGCGGCTTCGCCAACTTCAGCTCAATCGGAATTCAGATCGGTGGCATTAGCGCACTCGCTCCCAACAAGCGCGGCGAGCTAGCTAAACTCGGTCTCCGCGCCATGATCGCGGGCACCATGGCCAACCTGATGTCGGCTTCGATTGTGGGCATGCTGTTGCAGTAAAAAGGGCAGGGTTCAACTCTTGGGCTGTCATCCTGAGCGAAGTGGCTGTTTCGCGCAGCGAAGCAGCCACGCAGTCGAAGGACCCCTGGAACGAAGATGCTCCGTAGTTGTTAGGAATTTGGGTAATCGAGAGACATCCCAGAGCGCATCAGTTCGCGTTCGCCCGCGAACGCGGATGCCGCGCTCAGGATGCCGTTGTTCGCTTAGGTCAACCCAGCCCATGCCACGTTGGCAAAAGGATCCACCGAAGCCAACGGCGACATAACGTTCATCGACTCCACCGCCTTCTCTGCCATTACCCGATCCAGAATCAGGGGAACTTCAAAGATGGCGTGATTCTGATACGCTCCGACGTTCCTACGAAACTTTTCGAACGTCCCTTCCGTGAGCAACTCTTTTACTGCGTTCCCAATTTCACGGAAGTCTCGAACCACCATGCCAAGACGATTCTCTACCAGCCACTCCCCGTTGTAGCGCTCCTGCGGCATGGTGCTTGCGTTTTTCTCGACGATAACCGGCAGCCCAAATTGCAGTGCCTCGCTGATGCTGCCCGGTCCAGGTTTGCCAATAAAGAAATCTACCAGCGACATGAAGTAGTCGACCCTGGTCGTGAACCCTTCGATCACCGCCGGCTTGGCCAGTCCCAGGGCGCGCAACCTGGTCGCCAGTTCCAGGTTGTGACCGCACAGGAAAATCAACTGAACCTGATTCGCACTCTCATCCAACCGCTTCGCGATCTCCAGCATCGACGCCGAGCCCTGGCCTCCGAACATCACAACCCCGGTCGGCACATCAGGCCTCAGACTCAGCTTTACTCGTTCCGCCGCGCGATCCATCTCCGGCTTGCGATAAAAGGCTGGCTTAAGAATCATTCCGGAAGTCTGATGAACTCGGCTCTTGTCATGACCCATCGCCAGCGCCTGCTGCTTTGCCCGCTGGCTTCCGCAGATGATGAACTCCGACTCCGGCACCATCCAGAAATTCGGCGGATAGTCGGCCAGATCGGTCAGCAACGTGACGAACGCTGAATGTGGCGTCTCCTCCCGAATGCTCTGTGCCAGGCACCGGTTGAAATGCGGAATTACAGACAGCACCAGGTCGGTGGGATGCTGTGCCCAGTAATTCCGCAAGATACGCACAATCTGCGAATGGTGCAATCGGATGGTGCATTGCAGCAGGGTAAGCAAGGGTGGAGTCACCCGCGTCCAGCCTTTTTTGAGAATCAGGTTGTACCCGTCCTGAATGCGCAACCCTGTGGCTCGGCCGACAAAGTCAATCGGCTCCAGCAGTTCTTGCAGGTTCAGGAGGCGCACGTTCCAGGGATGGTACTGCTCTTCAAGGACCGTCTTCAGTGCGGCCGCGGCATTCCGGTGTCCGCCACCGGCATCGTGAAAAACAATGGTGAGGTCGTGCATCGGCAACCTCCCTGCTCGACTATAAGCCTCTCAACTTCCTCTTAACAGGAGATCAACGCTTTGTGAATATTTCGTGAATTAATGGAGGGGGTCCAAGTAACGTCACTTACTACCATACCTTCAATCTAGGTGAGTCATCCTGAGCTTGCGAAGCATCTGGCGTGCAGCGAACATGGACTCGGGAGGACCACCGTATAAGGTGCACGCCAGGTCCTTCGGGACTGAAGTTCCTCAAGATGACAACTGTTTTGGAAGTGGAGTCAGTCCGAATCATCAATAGAATTGTACATTTCGAAGCGCGGCGGTATCACGCGAGGAATCTGCTCTGCCTGGCTCCAGAAACGGATTCCTCGCCGACAAGTCGGCCTTCGGAATGGCAGCGGGCAAGGTGGCCGTTTGGCGTTCACGCTACGGCAGAGTCGGGGAAAGAGGCGGACACGAGTCAGCGGAGGCTACTCCATTCCCACGCACGATTTCGCTGAACAACTTCGCGCTGCCCCGCATTGTCCGCTGTTGTGTTTCGGGATCGAGTGCCACTAGGCCAAAGCGCAGTTTCCAACCTTCATTCCATTCGAAATTATCCGTCAGCGTCCAGTGTAAATATCCCCGAATGTCATAGTCCTGCGCGATCAGCCCGTGCAATTCGCGCAAGACATTCACGATCAGCCAGGGACGAATCTGGTCCTCCGCATCGGGCACACCGTTTTCCATGATGTAAATCGGCTTACCCAGCCGTGCCGCTCGCTTTACTGCGCTGCTGATGGCTTGTGGGTAGGCCTCGCCGTAGGGCCGGTCCACTCCGGGGTCTCCCTGCGGGACGTGCGCGGGCACAAAAAGGTTGGCGAAAAATGTACTGCTGTTGCGAAGATCAAACGCGACATGAAACCGGCTGTAGACGTTCAAGCCCACAAAATCGCAACAGCCCTTAGCCTCATTGTCGCGACCGTGGAACAAGCCAAAAGGAAAGCCCAGCCGTCCGGTTTCGATCAGATCGAAAAAAGTGTGGTTAAAGAGCCGGTCCAGCAAACCCGCCACCCAGCGATTGGCCATCCCCGGCATGGGCTCGAAGACCACATAGTGCTGGGCCCATCCCACCTTTGCCTGTGGCACCAGTTCATGGATAGAGCGATACGCCAGCACGTGAGCATGCGCCTGCATGCGGTTGACCCGCAGGGCCTTGAACAGCTGTCCCTTCTGTCCCGGAGGGAATTCTCCCAACACGTATCCGCAGGCCGCATACACATTGGGCTCGTTGAAGGTCACCCAAAATCGGCACAGGTCGCCTACCGCTCCCGCTACTTCGCGAGTGAAGCGTTCGAAAAGCTGCGGCGCGTCCGCCTGGAGAAATGCTCCTCGCTCTTCAAACCACCGCGGATGAGTGAAGTGATGCAGGCAGACGATGGGCTCAATTCCGCGCTGGTGTAGGGCCTCCAGCATCTGCCGATAGCGCCGCAACGCCGCCTGGTCAAAACGGCCTTCTTCCGGCTCAATGCGGCTCCATTCCAGCGAAAGCCGCAATGCCTTCATTCCGAGGTCTCGCGCGATATCAAAGTCTCGCTCCGCGTTTTCCCACCAGTCGCATGCCTTGCCGCACTTGTCGCCCGACCGGATCCGGCCCGCCAGCTCCCAGTCCGACCACTGATTGCTGTTGTCGCCTTCCACCTGATGGGCGGCCGTAGACACGCCCCACAGAAAATCGTCGGGAAATCGCAGATAGCACTCAGGCCCCACACCAAGGAACTCCCCTTCACTCATATTTTGATTCTACGACATCGCGAAATCATGCAGGGATTGTCGAAAGAGACGCCGCGCTGCACAGTGCAAACGCAGTTTCCTGACGGAACAGAATTCTATGTTCCGGATTCCACTGGCGGGATACTTAGGGAGTTGTGTACTGCACGGTGAGCGTACCCTGCACGTCGCCGTTTTGCTCGCCATACCAGCAGCCGTAGTTGGGAGGGTTGACGGTATCCAGCGGATTTCCGTAACCATAAAATACATCCGTCGCGGCGGTAAGATGCACTGCGATCGGTCCGCTGTCATTCATTGCAGGGTTCGAGCCGGGAGGATAGTTCGCACTCCCGCCCGACTTCAGATTCAGGCTGAACACCGGATTCAAGGCCGACCCAAGATTGATTGTGGGCGCGGTCGAGCACGGCTGCGCCACCTGTGATTGAGGTCCCGGAGGAAAGTTTTCCGCATTCAATATGGGACCGCCAACCGTGTAAACAAAAGTTATCCGCGTAATGGTTACTCCGCCCCTGACCGGAATCACCGCAAGTTTGGCAAACTCTTCGCCCGGACAGAACTCCGCGCTGGAAACCGGCGCGCACGAATATCCGCCATGCGCCGAGAACGCGACGCTCTTAGGACTCGACACGGATGAAGAAGTAGTCGCTGCGTTTGCGGGAGTAGCCGACATGCCATCTCCACCACACCCGCTACAGATGCCAACACAAACCAGGGTCAGAATGGTCCTTCCCGCCCAACTCCTCATGGAACCGCCTCCAGAAGGGTAAGAGCAAGAACCATGCCATCGCTAAGTCCCAGCCCATCAATGGGTTAGAAGTACAGAATGGAACTCGGTCCGCCTCAGTGGAAGATCTTTGCCCACTCCGATTCTGACGCTCGTTCTTCACTGGGCGCCAGCGTGGATCACCCACAGCTCCGCACTACGCCCTTATTGGGGCGTCAGCGTAATTGTGTCGAACGACATCTTCCAATCGGTAGCAGCCGGATTTTTCCCGGTTACAGTGAATTTGAAAGAGTAGGTTCCGGGCGCCGTGATGCTTAAGTCTCCGAGATCGAGCACTTGATAGGCTTCACTCGCGCTGTACTCATCTTCCTGCGGCCCCACATTCATTCCATTGATTGCAAGCTGCCAAATACTTCGCAAGGGGCCTTTCTTTACTCCAATCTGAAGATCGTAGGTTGCCGCTTGGGCGATATTCAGAGTGAAGGTGACATTGTCGCCGATTTTTGTGGAGTCCAGAATAGTTCCTACACCATCGGGAAACCCGGCAAAAGTAAAAGAACGAAACGTCGGTCCTGAGCTCACCGCTTTCAACTTCTCGGTCTGATAGACGAGAGGTGCAGCTGCGGCTGGCGGTGACGCAACGTTGCCGTAGGTCCAGCTCACAATGTCCTGCACGGCTGTCAATCCCCCGGTGCCGCCCGTGAAACCAACGAGCGCGCTATTCCCGCCGACCGCCGACGGAATATTCACCGCCCAACTTGTACTGAACGTCTTGGCCGCAGTAGCTGCGTCCGTGATCGTCATCTTCAACGTGGCGCCGTCGTAACTCACATGAACGTCGAACAAACCACCACTATGGAGGTTGACGCCGGAAGCGGTCAGGTCAGCTGCGGGCGTGGTCGGGGAAACGCCGCCGCTGTATAGGCCGGTGGAATTGATGCCTTCCCCGGAGTTGTTGTAGAGGTCGAACTTCAACGCCACACTTTTGTTCATTCCCGCAAACGCCGCGCCGCCCGCTGTATCGACGCCATATCCGAGCGCTCCGCCACTCGGGCCTATGGTCGTGGCTCCATTGTTCTGTATGACAAATGCGAACCCGTCAGCGTTGGGGGCGGTGATTTGGAAGCGAAAGTCCATGGTAAAACTCTGCACGTTCACCGGAGAAGTGAAGAACGCGCTGCCAGCCTCATTCACGCCGCCGTCGGTCAAGCGCAGTCGCGTGCCGTTGATGGTTGCCTTGCCGTTCAATTGCAGTCCCGCAGCCGTAAAGCCGCCGCCAAAGTTGAGCGGAGCCCCGCTCGGTGCAAAGGTATATGCCCCAGAAGCTACGGCGCTGTTGTTAGATCCAGTTTTTGTAGCGATTGCGTTAATGGTCGTGGTGGAGCTTACGGTCAACGAACTGCATATTGGGGACGCTGCGGTTGGAGCGCTTCCGTCGGTAGTGCAATGGACGCTTGCACCGGAGGTCGCATCCGCAAGGGTGACCGTCTGCGGACTCGTGTATGTCCCCGGGGCAGGGCTGAATGTCGGCGTCGCTACCGTCGAGGGCGGAGTAGGGGACGTGCTCAGTAGACCAAACGCGCTGAGTTGTCCATTCGCGCCAACGAAGACCTTACCGTTGGCGACCGTGGGCACGGCGAACTTGACCGCGCCTGCCAGCCGATCGCGATTATTAGCAGCCTGCGCGCTGTCATAGAGCGATTGCGTCACATCGCTGGCTTTGTGGGCCCGCAAAATCGCAGGAGTATTCGACGAGGAGCCAGCCGTCAGCAAAGTCCAAACAATGCCGTTAGTATTCCCGTTGGCCGAGATACTCGGAGTTGTGCCCGGGAATCCGTAGGTTTCAGACGACTTGGCGACCGGCGACGTCGACAGCAAGCCACTGTTGTTGGCATTGAATGAAAACGCCTTCAAGGCGTCGCCTTTACCGCCGAAATAAACCAGCCCATTCCAATAGGCCGGCGTGCTGAACATTCCTGTTACCGCACCAGGAATTTCCTGCACCGCTTGGGTATCGATGCTGGTGCAGGAAGAACAAAAGTGACCCAGGTTATTGCGATCCAACACATAGATCTTCCCTTCCTTGCCCCCCTCGACCAACAGGCTGGGGTGACTTCCGGAGGACAAGGTTGGCAACAGCAGCACACCTCCCGACCCGACATCCGTATCGCCCCCGCTCAAACTGCTCTGATTAAAGGGCGTAAAGTAGTCTGGCTTGGGAAAAGAGCCGCCGCTGGGTGGCCCCAGCTTCACGATGCTGTCGCCAAAGTTTGCGGCGCCGTCCCAGCTCCCATTCCCGGTAGAGAAGTAGAGGTTCGAACTCGAATCACTCGCGATTCCGCTGCCTGACATCCAGATCCCTCCGAAGCCTCCGTTGGGAGCCGTAGCATATGCCGCCTCTTGCGCCAGTGTGGCGGCGTTATACGAAATCACCCAGCCCTGATACGGGCCGACGTCGCAGTGTGCGGCCCAGCTGATGATGACGTGACCATTCTGCAGCAAAAGACCCGGACGCTGGTTTTCCCGGAGCGGGTCAAAATTTATTTTGCTGCCGACGTTGCCTTCTCCCGTACCCGGGACCGAAGCGGAGATGATCTTGGGTCCACCGAATTTCTCGGCGTGGGTGACCACATCAATGGCATGCAACCGTTGCACAAAGGACGCAGCTTCTTTGGTCTTGGTCACCAGGTAAATCGTCTTGGTAGCGACATCAATTACCGGCGTACCTGTAATGCCGATCTCTGGCACAAGGTCAGTGCATGCAGCGTCGCTGCTGCCGCTGACGGTGGTGCCACCTCCAGGAATCAGGTTTACCTGCCAATAAATCGTCCCCGTGTCTGCATCGATGGCGTACAGACTGTCGTGCTCGGTGGCCACGTAAACCACATTGTGGGTGCCCCCATTGATCACGACATTGGACAGGTAAAGCGGCTGAGCGTAGACGTAGCCGTCGACTGCGACGGAAAACAACTTTCCAAACTGCGTGGAATTTACGTTGGCCGGGGTAAGAGTTGTCTCTGCCAGATTCTGGCCAGTTCGTGCGTTGTCATTATGGTAGGTCGTCACGTTGACTTGCGCCACTGCGAGGCCTGTGAAACCAATGAGGCAGAGAAATAGAACGGTACGAAAATGATGGGGGAGATTCATAAAGTATCTCACTCACAGCAGATCACTGATCTTGGTAACCGGCCAATCTCGTCGAACTGAACCAAGCAGCCAGCGACTCCGGCATGCGCAGCACAGGGTTAGTGTTGGAAGTGTGGGCGAACTGAAAGAAACTTTGGGCTAGCAAATCAAAGTGCAAAGCAAGCTGAGACGGGAACTGGAGGGCGAAGAAGAGTAGCGGTCAAGAGTGTGGTCTCGCAGCTTCTCCTGCCCTGTCCCTTCACACATTGGCTGAAGGACAAGCGTGATCGCGGGCCCCGGTGGAGACGTCAACCGCCGGGTCTGCACTGCGGGCGAGGTTCCGCCTTGGGCGGTAAAATCTGGCAACGCTACCTGCGGCAGAATGAGAATTAGGGCGAACAGCGCCAACTCGCAGATGAGGATAGCCACTCGCCAGCGCTTTACGCAGACGCTTCCGCTTGTAAGCATAGGGTTTCTATCCCACCTGTCTTCGTGCAGTCCGGTACGGCACTGTCTTGGCCAGGCAGACAGAAAATAACCACAAGGCAAAGAATGAAGATACTGCGGGGTTCCTGAGTCGAAGTGGCTGGTGTGAAGCTTGCTACAGATACTACAACCGCACAAGCAACTTCAGCAATACCGTAAACACCTTATTACTAATTAATTACGAGTTGTATTTAAACTTTGACATCCGAAATTCGCGCCTCAGTGCCAAAGCGCGTGTAGAGGGGATGTTGAATTGGGATGGTGACAACGCAGCGGAAATCTTTGGTGGAGCTAGTCGGGATCGAACCGACGACCTCATCGTTGCGAACGATGGCGTCCGCCAA
>Ga0137407_10002754_pt1 | contig 11578 bp, 9 predicted proteins | sample CZOMad2_2_16fung_FD_108410 | JGI IMG/M metagenome (GOLD analysis project Ga0137407, IMG submission 108410) | Vadose zone soil fungal communities from Angelo Coast Range Reserve, California, USA - CZOMad2_2_16fungal (Illumina Assembly) | ecosystem: Environmental > Terrestrial > Soil > Vadose zone...
GACAAATTCAGGGATCCACGGGTCCGCGAAGCGCTCGGCAATGCCTTCGATTTCGAATGGACCAACAAGACGATCATGTACGGCGCCTATGTCCGCACCCATTCGCCGTTCCAGAATTCCGATTTGATGGCGGTCGGACCGCCGTCGCCGGAAGAACTGGCGTTGCTTGAGCCGTTCCGCGGCAAGGTGCCGGACGAGGTTTTCGGGGTGCCGTTCATGCCGCCGGTCTCCGATGGCTCCGGGCAGGACCGCATGTTGTTGCGCAAGGCCGTGCAACTGCTTGCCGACGCCGGCTGCGTGATGAAGGAGGGCAAGCGGATGACGCCGCAAGGCGAGCCGTTCCGGATCGAATTCCTGCTCGATGAGCCCGCGTTTCAGCCGCATCACATGCCCTTCATCAAGAATCTGGGCACATTGGGCATCGAGGCATCGATTCGGCTGGTCGATCCCGTGCAGTTTCGGGCGCGTCGCGACGACTTCGACTTCGATGCCGCGATCGAACGCTTTAGCTTTTCAACGGTCCCCGGCGATTCGCTGCGACCATACTTCTCCTCGCGGGCGGCGGCGACCAAGGGCTCCAATAACCTCGCCGGCATTTCCGATCCCGTCATCGACGCTCTGGTGGAGCAGTTGATTGCCGCCGACACCAGGCCGAAACTGGTATTCGCGGCCCGTGCGCTGGACCGGATCATTCGCGCCGGGCGTTATTGGGTGCCGCAATGGTACGCCAACACGCATCGGCTAGCTTATTGGGACGTGTTCGGTCATCCTGCCAACCTGCCGAAATACCTCGGTGCGGGGGCCCCCGACCTGTGGTGGTCGGCGGCTAGGTCCTCCCCGGCCGGCGAAGCTGCGAAATAGCTATGGGCACCTATCGATGACCGCTTATATCGCCCGCCGCATTTTTTTGATGTTTCCCACCTTGCTGGGGATCTTGTTCGTATCCTTCGTTGTCGTGCAATTTGCCCCGGGCGGTCCGGTGGAGCGCGTGATCGCGCAACTCAGCGGCGCCGATACCGGGGCCAGCTCGCGGATTTCGGGCTCATCGGGCGGCGATTTCGGCGCCCGCAGCCAGGTCGGCGCGTCATCCGACGCGGTCAATTCAAAGTACCGCGGGGCCCAAGGGCTCGATCCCGATTTCGTCAAGAGCCTCGAAAAGCAGTTTGGCTTCGACAAGCCGGCGCCGGAGCGTTTCGCTCTGATGCTGTGGAATTTCTCACGGTTCGATTTCGGCAAGAGCTATTTCCGCGATGTCAGCGTGCTGCAGCTGGTCAAGGAGAAGCTGCCGGTCTCGATGTCGCTCGGAATCTGGATGACGCTCCTGACCTATCTGATCTCGATTCCGCTTGGGATCCGCAAGGCGGTGATGGACGGCTCGAAATTCGACACATGGACCTCGGCGGTGATCATCGTCGGCTTTGCGATACCGGGATTTTTGTTTGCGATCCTCCTGATTATCCTGTTCGCTGGCGGCTCCTTCTTCAATATTTTCCCGCTACGCGGGCTGACCTCGGACGGCTGGGCACAATTCCCCTGGCACTGGAAGATCCTCGATTATTTCTGGCATATCACCCTGCCGCTGATCTCGATGGCGCTTGGCGCCTTCGCGACCATGACGCTGCTCACCAAGAACTCGTTCCTCGACGAAATCCGCAAGCAATATGTGATGACCGCGCGCGCCAAGGGCTGCAGCGAACGGCAGGTGCTCTACAATCATATTTTCCGCAACGCCATGCTGATCGTAATCGCCGGATTCCCCGGTGCGTTCATCCACGCCTTCTTCTCAGGCTCGCTCCTGATCGAGACCATCTTCTCGCTCGACGGGCTCGGCCTGCTCGGCTTCGAGAGCGTGCTGAACCGCGATTATCCCGTGGTGTTCGGAACGCTATTCATCTTCTCGCTGGTCGGGCTGGTCGTCAATCTGATCTCCGATCTCGCTTATATGTGGGTCGATCCGCGGATCGACTTCGAGGCGCGAGAGGTCTGATGACGATCACCAGCACCGCCGAGCTGAAGTTCCTGCAGTGCTTACTGCAAAGTTCTCTCAGGAACTTCAGCTCGCCAAGCGGCGCTGGAAACTTGGATTTGACGGTGTCCTTTGCTTTCCGAAGTTCGTACAGGCGGGTGCGGCAATGACCTACGAACTTCGGAAAGAGGACACCGCATCCCCGCCGGTCGAGACCACCACGCAGTCGCCGCTTGGTGCTGCGGTCCCCATCACCCGCCATCGGTTCAGTCCGTCGCCGCTTAACCACCGCCGCTGGTTGAATTTCAAATCGAACCGCAGGGGCTACTGGTCGCTCTGGATCTTCCTGACCCTGTTCTTTGTGTCGCTGTTCGCTGAGCTGATTGCGAACGATCGTCCGTTCCTCATCAAATTCGACGGGCATCTGTATTGGCCGGCCTTCGTCAGCTATTCCGAGACCACCTTCGGTGGTGACTTCGAGACCGCGGCCGATTATCGCGATCCGTACCTTCAAAAGCTGATCGCGGACAAGGGCGGCACCATTCTCTGGCCGCTGATCCGCTATTCCTACGATACGCACAATCTCGACCTGCCGACGCCTGCGCCGTCAAAGCCGACCTGGATGCTGACGGAGGCGCAGTGCAAGGAAGTGGTGGTCAAAAAAGGGCTGAATAGCTGCCGCGATCTCGAATACAACTGGCTCGGCACCGACGATCAGGGTCGCGACGTGGTCGCGCGCCTGATCTACGGTTTCCGTATCTCCGTGCTTTTCGGTCTCAGCCTGACCATCATCTCGTCGATCATCGGCGTCGCCGCCGGTGGCGTGCAGGGCTATTTCGGCGGCTGGATCGATCTCGGCTTCCAGCGGTTCATCGAAGTCTGGAGCGCGATTCCTTCGCTCTATCTGCTGTTGATCCTGTCCTCCGTGCTGGTGCCGGGCTTCTTTGTCCTGCTCGGCATCCTCCTGTTGTTCTCATGGGTGTCGCTGGTCGGCCTGGTGCGGGCCGAGTTTTTGCGCGGGCGCAATTTCGAATACATTCAGGCTGCCCGCGCGCTCGGTGTATCCAACGCCGTGATCATGTTCCGGCATCTGTTGCCAAACGCGATGGTGGCAACCATGACGTTCCTGCCGTTCATCGTCTCGTCTTCGGTGATGACGCTGACCGCGCTTGATTTTCTCGGCTTCGGCCTGCCGCCGGGTTCGCCTTCGCTCGGCGAATTGCTGTCGCAGGGCAAGGCCAACGTCCAAGCGCCGTGGCTCGGCTTCACCGGGTTTTTCGCGGTTGCGATCATGTTGTCGCTTCTGATCTTCATCGGCGAAGCCGTGCGCGATGCGTTCGATCCGCGCAAGACGTTTCGGTGAAACCATGGTAGTCTATCTATGAGATAGAGGTGTCATATGAATAGGATTGTTCTCGAACACTATCCTGCGTCAAAGCTTCCGGATGATCTACGGGCCGGCGTCGACCCTTCGTCGACCGTGACGGTTACGATTGTTGAGGAGGAAAAAAGACCAGAAAAGGTTATGAGCCTTGAAGAAATTTTTTCGATGAAAGGTTTTCGCCGACGCTCTGCTGAAGAAATTGACGAGGATTTGCGGCGTCAGCGAGACGAATGGGATGACTGAATCCTCCTCCAGTCTCATTTATCTGGACACTAACGTCTTCATCAAAGCGGTCGAGGGTCTAGATGAAGCTGCGAGTCCTGCGAAGACACTCATCCAAGCTCTCCGTCATCGGCGCTCTGGGATTGCGGCGACCAGCGAAATCACGTTCGCGGAAGTTCTAGCGCCAGCCAAGCGCGCGGACGCCCTGCCGCTTCACATGAAGCGCCGCGCATATCTTGATCTGCTCTTATGGAGCGGCTTTGTCGCACTGATACCTGTAAATCGCGATATATTGATTGAAACTGCAGCGTTGAGAGCAATGGGAAGGTTCAAATTACCCGATGCTGTTCATCTTGTATCGGCCGTTCGCGTTCGATGCCGTTTCTTTGTTTCGGCAGACAGGGATTTCGACAAAATGCCGGAAGGTATGGAGCGGGTGAACTGCGACCACGATGACCTGCCTCGCTTACTGGAGGTGTTGTCATAATGGACGCCAGCAACCAGCCCCTGCTCGATGTCAGCGATTTGTCGGTGGCGTTTCATCAGCCGAGCGGTACTTCGACCGCGGTCGACCATGTTTCCTTTGCGATCAGGCGCGGCGAGTGCGTGGCGCTGGTCGGAGAATCCGGTTCCGGAAAATCCGTCAGCGCATTGTCGATTTTGAAACTATTGCCCTATCCGACGGCGTCGCATCCGTCGGGCAGCATCCTCTTCAAGGGCCGCGAACTGCTGACATTATCGGAACGCGAGATCCGCGGCATTCGCGGCAATGACATTTCGATTATCTTCCAAGAGCCGATGACGTCGCTCAATCCGCTACACACGATTGAGGCCCAGATCGGCGAAATCCTGCAGCTGCATAGCGGCATCAGCGGGGGAATGGCACGGGCGCGCACGCTTGAACTGCTGACGCAGGTCGGGATTCCCGATCCGGAGACGCGGCTCGGAAGCTATCCGCATCAATTGTCAGGCGGCCAGCGCCAGCGCGTCATGATCGCGATGGCGCTCGCCAACGAGCCTGATCTGTTGATCGCCGATGAGCCGACCACGGCGCTCGACGTCACCGTGCAGGCGCAGATCCTGACCTTGCTCGCGGAGATTCGCGCGCGACTCGGCATGAGCCTGCTATTCATTACCCACGACCTCGGCATCGTGCGCCGCATCGCCGACGTGGTCTGCGTCATGAACGGCGGCAAGATCGTCGAGCAGGGACCGGTGGAGCAGGTTTTTACCGCGCCGAAGCATCCATACACCAAGGCCTTGCTCGCGGCCGAACCAAAACCCGATCCGGCGCCGCCGCGGCCCGAGTCTCCCGTCGTGATGTCGGCCGCCGATCTGAAGGTCTGGTTTCCGGTCAAGCGTGGGCTGTTGCGCGCCACCGTCGGACACATCAAGGCGGTCGATGGAGTCAGCCTTTCGGTGCGCAAGGGCGAGACGCTCGGCGTGGTCGGCGAATCCGGTTCCGGCAAGACCACGCTCGGGCTGGCGCTGCTGCGGCTGATTTCGTCGGACGGCCCGATCGTGTTCCTCGGCAAGGGCATCCAGGGTCTGCGTTTCAAGGCGATGCGGCCGTTCCGCCGCGACATGCAGATCGTGTTTCAGGATCCGTTCGGCTCCCTAAGCCCGCGAATGTCGGTTGGCGACATTGTTGCCGAAGGTCTCAGCGTGCACCAGAAATCGCTTTCGGAATCGGAGCGCGAGGTGCGCGTGATCAAGGCGCTGCGGGATGTCGGCATGGATCCGGCGACGCGGTTCCGCTATCCGCATGAATTCTCCGGCGGCCAGCGTCAGCGCATCAGCATTGCTCGCGCCGTGGTGCTTGAGCCGAATTTCGTCGTGCTGGATGAGCCGACCAGTGCGCTCGACATGCTATTCCAGGCGCAGATGGTCGATCTGCTTCGTGAATTGCAGCGCAAGCGCGACTTGACCTACATGTTCATCTCGCATGATCTGCGCGTGGTTGCCTCGCTCGCAAGCCACCTGATCGTGATGCGCCACGGCAAGGTAGTGGAGGAGGGGCCGGCTTCAGAATTGTTCAAGAACCCGAAGACCGACTACACCCGCGCGCTGTTCGCCGCCGCGTTCCGGCTGGAGACCGCGAACGGCGGGGAGGTTGCGCAGTAGAATTTTTGGGCTTTAGGCCGGCCGCTTGATCGCCGTGATCTCGCTACCCGCAGCTTTGATGCGCGCGATCGCCTCGCGGGTGTCTTCGATCACGGTGGTCATGTGATGGGCGTTGGCGTGAACGATGCTATCGGCGTCGCGTACGATCGCCACATGGCCATTCCAAAAAATCAGATCGCCGCGCTTGAGTTTCTTCGCCTCAGTCGGGTCTAACCTCCGGCCGAGGCCATCCCGTTGCATGTCGCTATCGCGCGGGCAGCCGGTGCCCGCGGCGTTCAGCGAGACCTGGACGAGGCCGGAACAATCGATCCCAAGACTGCTTTTGCCGCCCCACAGATAGGGCGTGCCGGCGAACTGCTCGGCGACCGCGACGAAGTCCGGCACATGGCGATCGATAAGGCCGACATGTTGCCGCGGCAAATACCAGCCCTCGCGCGTCACGGCGAAGGAGCCTTCCTCACGTACCACCGTGATCATCGCTCCCATCACCAGCGTATCGGCCGGCGGCAGCTTGATCGAGGGACCGGGAAAGGCGAAGGTCCGCAAGCCCGTGATCTTGTGCGTCGGCTTTGGGCCGGGCTTTGTGAGCGCCCGATCGGGAAGCCAGCCGACATAGCCGTCGCTGTTGAGTTGGCCCCAGCTCCAGCCTTCGCCGTCGCGGTCGTAGATGGTGACGCGCTCGCCCCTCAGCGCCTGCGTCAAAAGCGTGGCATCGGAAGACGGCGCTTCGCGCATCGGCGCGAGCGCCTCGACGATCTCGAATACGTCGCCTTCGACAAAACGCTTCGCTTCGACCCTGCCTTCGAGATATTTCGCGGCAAGGTCGGGTCGTGCCGGCGTCGTGCGCGGATCATCCATAGCGGTCGCTCAGCAGTTTGTAGATGGCGCGTGCGGCCTGGCATTCGCCACCTTCCGGTCGTGCCGGTTTGGCTGACGGCGTCCAGCCGTAGATATCCACATGCAGCCAGCTTTTGGCGGCTTCGACGAAGCGCTGCAGGAACAGCGCGCAAGTAATCGAGCCGGCAAAGGTGCCCGATGGCGCGTTGTTGACATCGGCGACTTTCGAATCGAGCCAGCTGTCGTAGGGCGGCCAAAGCGGCAGTCGCCACAACGGATCGCTCTCCCGTTTCGCGCAGGCTGCCAATTCCTGAGCCAACCCCTCATCGTCGGTATAGAACGGCGGCAAATCCGGACCGAGCGCTACTCGCGCAGCGCCCGTCAGCGTGCCGAGATCGATCAAGAGATCAGGCTTCTCCTCGTCGGCGAGGGCAAGCGCGTCCGCAAGCACCAGCCGTCCTTCGGCGTCGGTGTTGCCGACTTCCACGGTGGGGCCCTTGCGCGAGGGAAAGATGTCGAGTGGGCGGAAGGCGTTGCCGGCAACCGCGTTCTCGACTGCGGGGATCAACACCCGCAGCCGCACCTTGAGGCTGGCATCCATCACCATCAACGCCAGTGCCAGCACATTGGCGGCACCGCCCATGTCCTTCTTCATGATCAGCATGCCGCTGGATGGCTTCAGGTCGAGCCCGCCGGTGTCGAAGCAAACGCCCTTGCCGACCAGAGTCACCTTGGGATGCGCGGGATCGCCCCAGCTGAAATCAATCAGCCGGGGCGCGCGTGGTGACGCCATGCCGACCGCATGAATCAGCGGAAAATTCTGTCGCGGCAGCTCGTCGCCGACGACGCAGTTGTAGTTTGCGCCAAAGCGCTGCGCCAATTGTTGTGCCGCCAGCGCCAGTTCCTCCGGTCCCATGTGGTTGGAAGGCGTATTGATGAGATCGCGGGCAAGGGCTGCCGCTTCGGCGATGCGCGCGATGTCCGTGACGTCAACGCCGTCCGGGGGCGCCAGTCGGACCGCCGCTGCATCGGTCTTGCGGTAGCGGCCGAAGCGATAGCTGCCGAGCGCGAAGGCAAGCGCAGCGAGGCGTGCATCAGACGGCGCGACGTTGGCGAAACGATAGACACCGGGCGGCAGCAGGCCCGGTAACTGACCGGGTCGGAAAGGGTCGCGGAATTTGCTGGTCGCGTTCTCCACGCCGAACACGACCTGCGCGATCTCGCCATTCGCATCAGGCAGCGTCAGACATGCACCGGGTTTGGCCGCAAAACCATTGGCCAGCGCGAATTGCCGCCCCGGCGCGGGAAGCTCGGCGGAAATCGCGTCCCACGTCGCCTTGGTTGCGAACGTAATGGGAATAGCCGGCGTCGTGGGCGCGGTCTCGAACACTGAAGGCATGCTTCTCTCGGTCTTCAACTGAAACGGACTGTGGCGGGTAGGTCTGTCGCGCCATGGCTCGATGTCGCTGGGCTTTTTGAAATTCTACAATGGCATATTAGGCCAAACCAGTCTGAATGGCGCGCAAATCCGCCTGCTGTTGTCTGGCGATCAAGCAATACTGATTGATCGCCGTGCCAGCCGGCGGCTGCGCCTCTCCACGTTTGCGCGTGACCGTGATAGGGCTGAGACTTCATTTGTTTCGACGACGAGGAGTCCGATGGACGTTCTGTTGGGTGCAGTTGCCGCCGTGGGGCACGCGATTGAGCTGGTGTTGATCTACGTGGAGACCCACCACTGGATTTTCGCGTTTCTCGCGGGCGGCTATGTCTTCTACCTTCACGATCGGGCGGTTCATGCCAGGTTCGACGCGCTGGAAAAGCGGGTCGACGAGGTCAGGAAGCGTCTCGCCGTTGAGCTTTGACGGATGCGCCGGTCGGGTCGTGGGCGGTGGCCCCCGCTGGCGACTTGCCGGCGTGCCGGGTCGGCTATGCCGACGTGGCCCGCGCGCTTTGTGGAGAATCCACGGCCACCAGGGTTCAATTCGCAGGAAAATCGAAGGTTTTTGCCGGGAAGCGGCGTTAACCCCGCGTTAGGGTTAACAGACTATTGCTGGGCACATTCGGCTCGATCCATCGCCAGCCATCATGAGTCAAAGTGCCATGCGTCAGCAGTCCAGTCTTGCGCGGCTTCTTGCGTCCGCGGCCTTGACGGCGATTTTGGCCGCGGGGCTCGGCGGCTGCCAGACCATGTCGGATATCACGGGATCGATTACGTCGAAGGCTGAAGCCAAGCCGGAATCTGACCCGCACCGCGCGGTGGAAGTCTACGGTGAGCGCTACCGCGCCGATCCCAAAAATGCCGAGGCCGCGCTGGCCTATGGCCAGGCGCTGCGTGCCACCGGGCAGCGCAGCCAAGCCGTCGCCATGCTTGAACAGGCCACCATCGCCCACCCGGGCGACAAAGCGCTGCTCGCCGGCTACGGCAGGGCGCTTGCCGACAATGGTAATTTCCAGCAGGCGTTCGACGTGCTCGGCCGCGCCCATTCACCCGATAACCCCGATTGGCGGATTCTCTCGGTGCAGGGCACCGCGCTCGATCAGCTTGGCCGGCACGAGGAAGCGCGCCGATATTACGCGAGCGCCTTGAAAATTGTGCCCGACGAGCCCTCGGTGCTCTCCAATCTCGGCCTGTCGTATGTTCTCTCGAAGGACCTGCCCAAGGCGGAAGAGATACTTCGCCAGGCCCATGCCAGCACCAAGGCCGATGCGCGGGTGCGGCAGAATCTGGGTCTCGTGGTTGGGCTGCAGGGGCGCTTTGCCGAGGCCGAGCAGATCGTCCGGGCCGATTTGCCCGCGGAAGAGGCTGCGGCGAACGTCGCCTATCTCAAGCAGATGCTGGACCGCAAGGACGACCTGCGCAAAGGCCCCCGGGTCAGACTGCCGGTTGCGTCTCTCAGCCGTCCCGAATAACGGATCGCTCGATCAACGTTGGCTGGCGCCTGCTGCCCGCTCGCGCGGCTGATGGCGTGATCGTGGCCAGGAGGATCGGCGCGGCTTGGCCACGCCGATCACGTCATTGCATCGCGGAGATCTTGATGTAGGTCGGCCCGAGGATGACGATGAACAGCACCGGCAGGAAAAACAGGATCATCGGCACCGTCAGTTTCGGCGGCAGGGCGGCAGCCTTCTTCTCGGCCTCGTTCATGCGCATGTCGCGATTTTCCTGCGCCATAACGCGCAAGCTCTGACCCAGTGGCGTTCCGTAGCGTTCCGACTGCTGCAAGGCCAGGCAGACCGATTTGACGCCCTCAAGGCCGGTTCGTTTCGCCAGGTTCTCGTAGGCGACCTTGCGATCCTGCAGGTAAGAGAGTTCTGCGGTGGTCAGGGTGAATTCCTCCGACAGCGCCACCGACTGGCCCACGATCTCGACGCTGACCTTGCGAAAAGCGGTTTCGATCGACATGCCGGATTCGATACAGATCAGCAGCAGATCGAGCGCGTCCGGAAACGCGCGCTTGATCGAGAGCTGCCGCTTCGAAATGAGATTTCGAAGGAAAAGCATCGGCGCCTGCAGGCCGAGATAGGCCGCGCCGATGCACATGCCGATCTTGACCGGGAACGACTTCTCCATGTGCGAGATAACGAACACATACAGCACCGCGGCTGCGAACATTATGATAGGCGTCACGAGACGGAAGAACAGGAATGTGACGTAAGGCGCATGGCCGCGGTAACCCGCCATGATAAGCTTTTCACGCGCCGCCTCCTGGGCCAGCCATTTTCCAAGATTGAAGTCTTCCACCACCTTGGAGACGATCTGCTTCGGCGTTTGACGCAGCGAAACCTTTTCGGTCTTGGAGAGACGTTCGCGCTCCCGCGCGCGAATCCGCTCGCGTTCGCTGGCAACCGCCTTCATGCGCTTTTCCAGCCCTTCGCCCGCTAACAACGGCATGATCAGCGTGTAGGCCGTCGCGGCTGCGGCGACTGCAGCCAGCAGCATGGTCATGAACCGCGGGTCGTGGAGCTTGTCGACTAGAAATCCAATCATGCTGCACCGTCAGAAGTCGAAGTTGATCATTTTCTTCATCACGAAGACGCCCGCGGACATCCACACCAGGCAGACGACCAGCATCAGTTGACCGGTCGGATGCGTCCATAGCAGCGAGATATATTCGGGGGTGGTGAGATAGACGAGCAGCATGACGATCGGGGGCAACGCTCCGATAATGCCCGCGGATGCCTTGGCTTCCATCGACATGGCTTGAATCTTCTCGGCCATCTTCTTGCGGTCGCGCAGCACCTTGGAAAGGTTGCCCAGGGCCTCGGAGAGATTGCCGCCGGATTTTTGCTGAATCGCGATGACAATCCCGAAGAAGTTCGCCTCCGGTACCGGCATCCGCTCGAACAGGCGCGTGCATGCTTCGCCAAGCGGCATGCCGATGGCCTGGGTTTCGATGATTGCCAAAAACTCGCTCTTGAGCGGCTCCGGCGAGTCGGCTGCGACCACCTTGATGGATTCAAACAGCGGCAGGCCGGCTTTGATGCCGCGAACGATCACGTCGACGGCGTCCGGCAGCGCGCGAAGGAAGTTCTTTTCCCGCCGCTTCTTGAGAAAACTCAGCGTCCAGCGCGGCAGCCCGAAACCGGCGGCGAACGCCATGCCAACGGCCCCAAGCGGTCCGCCCCCGGCCAGCATCGCCAAGCCAAAGGCGACGGCCGCCAGAATGCCGGAAACGATCATGAACTTCTGCGAGGTCCAGTCCAGGCCGGCTTGCATGAGACGCGTGGGCAGCGGGACCTTCTTGTCCTTCACCCGCCGGGCTTCGAGTTCCCTCAATGATCCTTCGACCTTTTCGCGGCGCGTACGCTGGTCTTTTTGAACCTGCCGATCCGCAATGGGCTCCGCCTTGGCCACCGACGCGCGGCGGCCCTCGGCCTTCTTTTCCCCCGACAGCAAAGGATAGATAAAAACCCATGCCAGGCCGCCGATGGCGGCGGCGGCGAGAAAGGCCACTGCGAGTGCTTGCATTTTCATGGCGGCCTCCCTCAAACCTCCGTGATGACTTCAGCGGCGTCGAGCGCCGCGGCGAGCCGCTTCTCTTCGC
>Ga0137407_10002757_pt1 | contig 11574 bp, 7 predicted proteins | sample CZOMad2_2_16fung_FD_108410 | JGI IMG/M metagenome (GOLD analysis project Ga0137407, IMG submission 108410) | Vadose zone soil fungal communities from Angelo Coast Range Reserve, California, USA - CZOMad2_2_16fungal (Illumina Assembly) | ecosystem: Environmental > Terrestrial > Soil > Vadose zone...
CCTCCATGCTTCGCTTCGGAATCTGGTCGATCGTCTTGCCCTGCGCCTGCGCGAACTCGCGCACGAAGGTCCACACCAGGAGCGGGATATCCTCAGGGCGCGCCCGCAGCGGCGGCACCGTGACGGGGAAGACGTTCAGTCGGTAGTAAAGGTCCTCCCGGAACGCCGCCGTGCGGACCATGGCCGCCAGATCCCGGTTCGTGGCGGCAATGACCCGGACGTCGACCCGGAGCGTGCGCGTGCTGCCCAGGCGCTCGAACTCGCCGTGCTCCAGCACGCGCAGCAGCTTCGCCTGCAGCTCGAGCGGCAGATCGCCGATCTCGTCCAGAAAGATCGTGGACCCGTCGGCCACCTCGAACCGGCCACTCTGCCGGGCCAGCGCGCCCGTGTACGCGCCCCGCTCGCGCCCGAACAGCTCCGCTTCGATCAAGCTGGGCGGCAGGGCCGCGCAATTGACCTTCATCATCGTCCGGCCCCGGCGGGCGCTCAGGTCATGGATGCTCCAAGCCAGCAGCTCCTTGCCCGTCCCCGTCTCGCCGAGCAGGAGCACGGCCGCGTCCGTCGGAGCCACCTGCTCGACTTGAACCAGCACCCGCTTGATGGCCTCGCTCTCTCCGACGATGCCACTGCCCGGGCGCGCGGCCACGTCGATCTCCTTGCGGAGGTACAGGTTCTCCTCTTCCAGCCGCGCCTTGAGCTCCCGCACCTCGGCCAGCGCCTGCTCGAGGCTGACCCAGTGGTTCCGGCGCGCCAAGGCATTGGCAAATACCTCGCCGAGCAGGCGGAGCCTGGGAATGGCCTCGGCCGGCCACACCCGCTCGTGTCGGAAGCAGCAGATGGCTAGAGCGCCCAGGGGCCGGCCGGACACCCTCAGCGGCATCGAGAGGTTGGCCCGAAGGCCGGCGGCCCCAACGTCCTTCTTTTCACGCACTGCCTCCTCCGGGAAATCCTCCGGCAGCCTCGAGAAAGCGAGCGTCTCGCCTTTGAGCAGCATCCCGGTGTACCAGGGGTACTCACTAATCTCGATTCCAGTCAGGCGGAAATACCCTTCCCTCGCCCACGAGTGGGTGACGATGAACCGCTTCCCTTCCTCGGAGAACTCCAGGAGGCTGGAGCGGTCCACGTCCAGGGCCTCTACGATCTGCTGAAGGCCCTCCTCGATCTGCTGGTCCACCTCGGAAGGCGGAAGGTTGACGAAGCGAGAGGAGAGGTCAGCCAGGAGGCGTTCGAACCGTACCGCCTCGTCCGGGGGCGGCTCGGCCTGGGAGCCTGAGGTGCTCATCGAGTCGCCCGAGTGTCCTCGAGCTCGCGCCGGGGAGGGCAGGAGAAACGACTGCTGCTGCTCATGACCGGTCTTCCCCCAGTGCGGATAAGGAAGGTTCCATCGCGGCGATCCTGCCAGATCGCCAGGGACAGATCAACTCGGCGATCGCCACAGACCCGTCCGTTGCCGAGGACATGCCGCGGGCCGAACCGGACCGCAGGGGCAAGGACCGGGCGCCGTCCCCGTATCCATGCCTCTGCCGGGTCGACGATCTCCTCAAGGCCCTCGAGGCGCGCGATGCGACGGAAGGCCGTCGGAGTATTGATCGGCTCCGCTTCGGCACGGACCAGCTCCTGCGGCTCTTCAAGGGCGTGCAGGCCATGCGAGTGAGTGGTGCGGACATTCTGAGGTACGCGCAGCTGCGCCTGAGCCTCCGGCAGTCAGACCGATCCAGGCTGTCCAAGCTGATGGTGGCAATCCAGCATGCTCCCAAATCCCTAGTCAGGGACGGCTCGCAAGTACTCGTCGCTGCAAGGGAGAGAGCGAACTAGGATCGAGGTTCAAAAAGAAATGATTGTGGACAGAAGATAGAAGGCAACATCAACGCCCTCCGGCGGCGGGCGCCCCGTCGTGGGCCCCGTGCGCGTGACGTAATCTGCCAGACTCGGACGCGGAACGCCGCAGGAGCCGATGCCACAGTGGGTGATCGGGATGGCCTTCGCCATCGCCTACACCATCTTCGCCGACCGGCACTTCGCCGGCAGGCTCAGCCCCTCGGAGGCAAGCGAGGGCTACTGATCAGGGGATGACGACTTCGCTCTCGCCGGGGCTATGTATCCTTGGTGACGGCGAGCGCGCCTCCGCCCAAGAGGATCTGGGCGACCGTGGCCCCGAGCAGGAGGAGCTCGAACTCGGACCCTGTTCGCATGGCGGTCCCCTTGGCGGCGTCGACGACGACGGCTCTCAGGAAGAACCCCGTGTTGAGGTAGACAAAGAGTACCGCGCCCGCCATCACGATGGCATTGGCCAGCGCGGCCCAGCGCGTCCAGAGGCCGATGATCAGGGCCGCCCCGCCGAGTCCGTGAGCAAGCACCACGTACCACACGAGCACTTGCGGCAGCGGCACCCCATAGCGGGTCGCGAAGCCGACCCAACCGGCGGTGCCGAAGATGAAGAGGATGAGATAGGCGTGCATGAGGAAGAGCGCGCCGAGAACGAACCGGAGCACGGTGGGGCCGTACGCGGTCATGATCGCCTCCAGTTCAGGCGGTGCACCGCAAGCGGCAACGCCCGGGCAGCCCGGGGCCGCTGGAGACCGCTCGCAGCATAACCCCGGCGCCCAGGCGGCTGCGAGCGGGCTCTGCCCCTCCGAAGCAGGGTCAGCGAGTGCGCCAGAAGGGGATAGCCAACACTAAATTAGCATCCTTCCGGCGGCGCTCGCCCCGTCCTTACGCCCCGTCCCCGTGACATAACCTCCCAGACTCGGACACCGGCCGCCCCAGGAGCCGTAGGCACTGCTTAGGCCGTCACATCGAAGCGGAAGCCGAGTGACCTGTTTGCCAGCACGTGGTTGCTGGCCCGTGATTTGAACCAGCAAGATCCGATGGATGTGGCTCCCTAGTATCGGGGATTGGAAGTCGGTACCGGTCCCGCCTTCGCCCGGGAAGGGCCACCACAGGGGGCTTCATCGCTCCGTCATGATCGTGTCCGATAGGAGGGCGAAGAAGGGCGGGAGACGCGAGCGACGCCGCCTGAAGGTGTGAGAGCGCGCTGCACATGCGCCACGAGCATTACCGAGTCTACAGATTCGCACGATGCTATCTCGTCACACCTCGGAATGACACTCTCGACCCAAAGGGTATCTTTCGGCTATCCTCTCGATCCCACAGGGGGTATGCGCCATATCCTATAGGCTATACCCCCTCTGGTATCCCTACCCCCGTGCATGGAGCCCCTTGAGGTGCCTCACCCTCGGGGCCTCTGCCACGTCGGGACCGGGGGATCACGCCACTGGCGGACGAAAGATTCCGGGCATCTACGGCGTTGGCGCCAATGGCGTTGAACACCAAGCACAAGGAGCAAATCGAACAGGAAACCAGCTCGTGTCAGTGCGGCGGGGCGAGGTGCGCCGCATCGACCGACGCAGCAGGTGAACGATCATGTTTTCCGCTGCGTTCGCGCTTGGTGACGCCCTCGAAGCGGCAAGGGCTAAGCCCTCGAAGGGAATAGCTAGTCCCGTTTGCGTATCCCGTTGGGGCCACCACGGCGATTCCGTGGTGCGAGCGGCTGCGACGGGAATTATCCGCGGCCGCTGCAGCGGGCGGCCGCGGGGCCGCCCGGGCAGGCGTCAGCGCACCCGGCGGACGGTGACCTTCGCTACCGGATTTCGCCAGTCCCACACTCCGGCACTGAGATCGCCGACGCCGTGAATGCCACGGTGAACGTGAACGAAGCCTTCGGCTCCCGCTCGGCTGGGATTGAACCCTTCTCCCGTACACACACTAGGGGGTCCCGGAATGTGAGCACATAGCTCATCATTTGCCTCGGTCCCAGCATCGTAGGCCACCGAAAACAGCGTCAGCTCCTCGTTGCCCTCCGGCCCCTCAACCCCGTTGACGGCAAAGAAGGCGTCGTTCGTCGGGACGAGCATGGCCGCGACGCTCACATGGTCAAAGCCGCTGTGGGTCCCAACGAAGATCGTCTGCGACTGACCCGCCGGCAGCGGTCCACCGGTAGTCACCTCCAGCACGTCGGGTCTCGTCGCAAGGGCGGCGCTCAGGGGGCCGGTATCCCCGGCTTCGGCGAGGATTTCGAGCTCGACGCTCGCCGGCTGCCCCAGCGTGAAGAGCGTCACGCCTTTGCGATGGCTGGCGACCATAATTGGCGTGAAGACTACGTGTGCGGTCAAATTGGTGATGGTGATTTCGAAGCGACTCCCATCTGCTTGGGCGGGGCTCGATACGCCGAGCGCGATCAGGCCCCCCAGAATTACGGTCATCAGCCACGTACGTTTGTACGCCATGATGTCCTCCCCTCTCGTCGTGTGTAGTGAATATCTCCGCGAGTTTCTCGAAGCGCGCCCATCACCTCCTTGGTGTAGCGTCTCCGGCCGTCGCATCACGGCGAAGGAAGAGCTCGATGGGACAGCCGCAATCGGCGATTGGCTTTCATAGGAACACCGCCGCGCCAAGAAGATGTCACCACGAAGTCAAATGTCTGTGACAACGGCGCTCGTGTGCGGGCCAATCGTAAGCGGCGACGCAGGGATGCTGAAAATCGACCGAGTCGTTCCCGAGTCTTGCCGTGGCGCCGGCTGACGGCCAAGCGCCATGTGCGGCGGGGATCATCTTACGATCTCCTGGGCCCTGCGGAGAATTTCGACCTCCATCGTCTTCCATCCCACGCCGCGCTCGAGTTTCGCGAATCTTGGCGATGGCCTCGCACGAGTTGGCTGGCGGGAACGGCATCCTCGCTGGCCTGCACCGTGGTCGTCGGCTCCGCCTCGGCGAACCGCTTCGAGTTGCAAATCACGCTCGGCGCGATGTCGAGCTTGCAACTGAACGCAGCGACCGTCCTCTCGCCCGTCAGGATCCGGTGGAGCAAATCCTGGCCGGCCTCGTGAGCGAAACGACGGCCGCCCCGGTCAAAACTCCGCTTCCAGCCGTGGCGGAAGCTCGTGATTCTGCTGGGCCCCTCTCGTTAGTCGATGACGGCCCTAAAAAGGAATGATTGTGGACAGCTTCTCGAGGACAAGGCAACATGAACGCCCTCGGGCGGTGGTGGCCCCGTCCTTGGGCCCCGTCACCGTGACATAAGGTGCCAGACTCGGACGCCGCCCGCCCCAGGAGCCAACGGCACAGCCGTCCGATCAAGCAGCTTCTCGATGCCAAGTCGTTTCTCGTCTTCGAATTGAGAACGGCTCGCGTCTGCTCGTTGATCTGCAACGTCTCTGGCAGACGACCTCGCGGACGGCGTTATCTTGGTCGACGCTCGATCGGGCGGCGAAGTCGTTAGACGTTGTACGACGCAAGGCGAGATTCCAGGGCCAATGGGAGTGGACCTTGCCTCTTTCTGCCTAATGGAATGCGCGGTGCTACAATCGTTACGAGTTGGAGACGCCCTCAACGCTACCAATTCTTCCCGTCCCCGGTCGCTGCATCTGGTGCCGGGATCCTGCACCGCCACACGATCACCAGAGAACCGACAAGAGCCACGTCCTGCACGCGTGTCTCGGCAATGACGACCAACAGGTGCTTCCGCCCGGTGTTGTCTGCAAGCCGTGCAATAACTTCTTCAGCCGGAACGTGGACATTGCTCTGATCGACTTCCCCCTTGTCCGGGCGATGGCCGCGCTCCTTGAGGTGATGCACACGCGACGTAAGAAGTTGTTTCGTGACTTCGTGCCAGGGGTGGGTCCGATTCCGGACGAACCTAGCGAGGTCATCGACGTTTCAATCGACGTGGCGCCTGCGAGGCTCATTCTGGATTTTCGAAGGCCGACCGTGGGTCGCTACGAGACGGACTACCGTCCGGCCGAGCTGCGGGTCCTGTCCCGAGCTGTACATAAGCTCGCCTTAGAGTCGATCGCCTGGTATGTCTATGTGGTCGGACACGCTGAGCCTGTCGACCTGTTCGCGTCAACGTTCAATCCAGTGCGTCAATGGGTACGCCGTGGCGAGCCTCAGCAAAAGCCAGCGAGGCCGTGGCTGTGGCAATTCCCCTCTCAGGACTTTCGTCAAAGCTGGTATGTGGAGCCGTTGCATCTCATACAAGGCCGAGGCTTCGTTCAGATGCGCATCTTCGGTACCTGGTTTCTCGTGGATGTGACGAGCGAGAACCACGGCGCGCTGTCCAGCCTCTCGGAGCATGAGAAGGCGCCCAACATCGTCCGCGTAGCTGATTCAATGGAGCTGTGCAGCGCGTGAGAGACCGAGAAGTTCTGTAGCGGGCCCGGAGCCCCGCGGATCTCGAACCTGAACTCGAGGGACCTGTTCGCCTGCAAGTGGTTGCGGGCCCCTGCAACCACCGAGATCGATCACTGGTACGACAGGTTGCCGAAGGGCGTTCTCGTCCAGCCATCGACCTTTGGATCACTGCTTTACAGCTCAAAAGGAGCGATCGACCAGTGGCGAATGATGGCTTACATACTTCGTGGGTTAGGGTCTCCCAACGGATTACCCGAACCGATGACAGGAGACTCCGTGGTTCTCGATTGCTGGTACGCCGAGCTCCGTGATCGGGCACGAGTTTGATGTCGATCCCGCGTCAAACAATCACGGGTCAGCCCGAGAGAACACTAAGGACCGGCGCAACGCCGTCTTCAAAGGTTGCAGCCAAATGCACCGATTTCCCTTGAAGCTTTTTTAGAGCCTCATAGTCGGGCTCACCACCCACGTACGCTATCTTCGATGCACGCGATTGCGCGACCGGTTCCCAGAGGTGTGGGTCGCGTGGATTGGGCCTGAGTCCAATCAGTACAAGCGCCGTCGCCCGGTTAATCCTCTCGGCAAGGGTATTTCTCAGGTCCTGGAGCTTGCCTGGCGCTACTATCGAGGGCTTGTCCGGAGAATATAGCCCTAGCACAGGGAAGAACGCCGGCTTATACGAAGAGAACCTTTTCCGTAGACGGCCCTCCAAGTCCTGGGTAGGGAGCGCGTTGAACTCGCATTCGATCGACGATGCGTTCGCGTTCGTGATATACGCCCGATACGAGAATAGGTCGCCAGTCATGAAGTTGCACGAGCCATGGATCTTCGCCAAAGGAATCGATCCCCGAGGAGCAAGATCGTCCAGCATGTAGTCGGTGGTAAGACGGAGCCCGAACATCGCCTGCTCAAGCAGGCAATCGTAGTTCAGCGAACCCACCATGACGCGCGCCAGGAGACCTTTCGTCTGCAGCGCTAAGAGCAGCCGCGAGTACATATCGAGCCCGCCGTCTTCGAGTCGATATCTGGCGAAGAATTCGGCGACACGACGGTGCCATTCCAGCAATGTCAACGAGGACACCCACGGCAACACTTCCTCGCCCATGGTTCGCTCAAAGTCAGCACGGAACTGCGTTCCCCACATCTTCCCGAGGTGGCTCGCCGAACCCCATTCCCTTGGGTATTGGACCGCGAGGGCATCGTAGAGGTCAGCGCCCAGAGGCGTCGCCTGAGGCAGTACGTGGCCAGCGCCATAACTCGCACCAGCACCGAACAGGATCACGATGTCGCGGTCATTCATTGAGATATTGCCCTTGTTCTCTTCGCCTCACGCCCTCGTACAGCGAGGAAGTTCGATAGGGTCGTAGTCGGGGCACCTCTCATGGCCCGATTCCCAGTTTCCTAGTCCTTTTCCCACAAAAGTCTCAGGTCGTGAGACTAGGTGTTCCCTTGATCGTCGGGAGCGCTCAGACTGGTCGAACCATTGGGTTGATCGCCGGTCGGGCTTGGCGGAGCGGGACCCGACTCCGATGGGCTCTGATCGAGGACGGTGACGCGAAACTCGATGGTTAGTGGATCTTCGCTCGTCTTGCCGGTCTCGCCCCCACGGAGTCCCTGATCATCCTGGATGCGAGGTCCGGGCTCGGGTGGCTCGATGAAGATCGTGCCCTTTGACAGTGGATCGTCGGGATCACCGATATCCGTTGGACATGCCGTCCCGCAACGCGCTAGCCCCTCGTCATGGAGCGTAATCGCCAGGAACCGGTGCAAGTCATGGAATGTGACCCGCTCGAATGTCACGACGAAACGCCTGGTGAAATCCTCATCGCTCCGCTGGAGCCGCTTCTTCACCGATTCGAACGGGATGGGGTCCATGGGCCCCGAACCCCTGCGGCGCACGGGCCAGAAAGCGCCGACGAGCTCAGCCACCGTCACGAGCCGATCGAAGTTGCCCGTTGTTCGCTCTCGGAGGTGCCACATCAGGACGCCCACCACCTGATTCACGTGAACCGAGGCCCGCCGTTTGTGCGCCGTCACGAAGCTCGTCCCTCGACTGTCCAGGATCCCCTCGTCTTGCCAGTGAAAACTCTGAAGGAAGGCCAAGGCGTCCTCGGCCGCCTGCTTGAGCATCCCGCGGGGCTCATGCTTGGTCGCCAGCAGCGTATGGAGCTCTGGCTCCTTAAGGAACTGGCCCAACAGGCGCTTCCATCGCCAGAACTCGGTGCCGAGAGGATTGAGGCGCCGCCAGCGTGCTGAGGTCAGCACACAGAGGACGAACCGCGGATCTCCCCCGTGGGTCTGTATCGTCTTGAGCGTCGGGTTCGCCCGCGCCAAGGCTTGGTCGAACTCCTTCCCGGCTCCCTTCTGGAGGGTCTCCACCTCAGCCCGCAGGTAGGTCTCCAGGGGGGACAATTCGGCCACCTCAGAAACTCGCGATCTGTCTCTAGGCACAGCCCGCCCCCTCCCCGATCCTGGACGCAAACACTCCCGCGGAGGCTCGAGAGTCGACATGACTGACGCTACTGTTCGCGAAGCACACGATGACGGGCACTGTACGCCTGGTCAGCCGGAGCTGTCATTCGTGCTTGGATGCATGGGCACGCGGCCGGCCGGCGCCTCCCCAAGACGGAACAGCCACCCGCGGGTGGTCCCCGTCTCACCGTCGCAGTCCGAGTCCCAACCTCATTCCAGCGTTCGGAGCCCACGGCGCCTGAGCGGCAGGGTTCGGGATCGCGTTAGAGGCCCTGCATGCGCGAGCTGACGCCCTTGGACTTCACGATTCTTAACTTCTTGCGCGATACGCCACGACCTGTCCGGGAGCTGGTCGAGGCTCAGCCGCGAGGATCCGTCTATCGCCGTCTCAAGCGGCTTCAGGCGGATGGCTGGGTCATCAAGCGGCGGCACGGCTATACGCTGACGGCGGCTGGTCAGCAGGTCCAGGCGGAGCGGGAAGAGGCGGCCTGCCTGGGCGGCCTGGGGACCGTGTACACGCCGCTCAGCATGGTGCCGAGTCCATGCCATCGAGCGCTGCTTGAGCTGGCCTTGGCGGCCCGCGTAGTCCGCCAGCTCACCCCGCAAGAGGACCGGCACCCGAGCTTCCTCCTGATGGGACCCACCATGGCCTGGAAGACGTCGGCCGGGAGATTCCTCTGTCTGGCAGCGGGCGTCGATCCCATCACCCACATTGTCGATTTGGCCAGCGAGAGCGGGCGCAGCCTATGGATCCGGCGGGGCCCGGATGGGGAGATCGCCACGCGGCGCAGCCTGCTCGAGGCGCCCGTCGTGGTCTTCGACGAGCTGCAGCTGGCCGAGCCCGGGGTCCGCCGGGCGCTGGCCCCCTTCCTCAGTGGCCGCCGGCACGTTCCGCTGGAGAACGACGTCGTGAGCATCGCGCCCGTGGCGCTCGTCACCATGAACCCGGGCCCGGGGCACACCCTCACCGAGCGGACGGGCCTGGCGGCTCCTCAGCTCAGGCGGATGATCGTCTGCGATCTCGGCATGGTGAAGATGCCAGACTTGGCGCTGGTGGGCGGACGGGCACTGGAGGCCGCCGCCACCGCGGGGCCCCTGCCCCTCCGCCCTCCTCAGGACTCTGCCGAGCGGTTCCGGCCTGCCGTGGTCGGCCTGCTCCGGCAGGTACTCCAGGCTGAGGCGCTCGGGTTGGTAGACGTGGACTTGCTCTTGGGCTTGGCCACGGGCATGACCGCCTGGCTGCCGACGGCCATCGCCGTGCGGCAAACGGTGGCGGACTTCCTCCTCATCGTCGACACCATCGGCTGGACGCAGCCGGGATGGACGGACGCACTGCGCACATTCCCCGGAACCGGCCAGAAGGGCGGCGTGCCCGCCCTCCCGGCGCCACGGGAACGGGGCGACGCCATTGCGGTCCCGTCTCCGTCGGAGCCTCGGATTCAACTCTTCCCGGCTGCCATCGAAACCAGCCCCACTAAGGAGAGGTCAGCCATGAGCTCTGGGTATTCCATGCTGCCGTCCTTCAGCATCTCCGATCACACGAAGGCCGACATCATCTGGCTTGCGCGGGAGGCCGGGGTCTCAGTCGACCGGGCCCTGCAGATCCTCGTCGAGATCTACCGGCTGCAGCACGCCAACGAGAATGACTTCGGGGACCTCGAGACCATCCTCCACCTGCGTCAGGCGTGCGACACCGCGGAGGTGACGGTGAGCGAGCTGCGCGAAGCCCTGTCGTTCCGCGCAGACCTCCAGGAACGCGGGCTCGCCCTCGAGGACATCCGCACCACGCTGAAGGTCGCAGAGGATCTGAGCGCCGCGGGCCTCTACCTCGACGAGGCCGTCGCCGTGGTGGACGTGATGGAGGCCCTGGAGGAGGCGGGAATTGACCCCAGCGTACCCGCACAGCTTCAGACCGCCTTGGCGCGCTTCGAGGCCCTGGGCTACACGCCGGAGCGGATCACGCAGTTGGCCGAGTTGTGGGAGCGCCTGGAGAACCTGGACGTCTCCCTGGATGACGTGGCCGAGCTCGTTGCTCAGATGCGTCACCTACGGACGCTGGGTCTGGACACGCCCACGGCCGAGGCGCTCGCCACGGCCATGGCGCTGGCCGGGATCCCCGAGACACAGCGCGCCACGATGCTCGCGGAGTTGGTCGAGAAGGGCGTCGTCCATGTTGGCCTGCCCGCGCTGCACGCCGAGCGCGAGACGCTCCGCCAAGACGTTCTGCAACTCCGGGGCGAACACGCCCAGCTCCAGGACGCCGTGGCAGTGGCACGCGACGAGCTGATGCGGATCCAGCACGAGGTCGCCGCCGCCCGGGAGCAAGTCGCAACGCTCCAGGAGAGCGCGAGACAATTGGAGGATGCGATCACAGCTGGGCAAGCCCTCGAGGCCTTCCTGCTCGATCTGGATGCAGGCGATCGCATCTTCGCCAATGTGGCCAGGATTGCTGAGATTCGACAGAAGCACCCGGGGCGGCTCGTCGCGCTCGAACACATCGCCGCGGAGTCGGTCCGCAAGCAGATACGTGAATTCCTGGTGCGCACCAGCACCATGCCGAGTCAGCCGCCCTCCACCATGTCGGGCGCGGCGGACACGTCAGCCAACGGGTAGCCATCGGTGGAGTCAGCCGAATCCTCGGGCAAATGGGCCGGCGGCGCGGCGGGCGGCGCGGGCGCACCGCGCGTAACGGGGAGCCCCAGGTTCCCCGTTGACCCGTGGCTCGTGCCGCCTGATACTGCCTCCCAGCGCGTGGCGGACACGCGGAGGCAGCCGATGCGCTTGTCCGCCTTGTTCGAGGAATTCCGCCATTTTCTCCGGGTCGAGCGGGAGGCGACCCCACGAACCATCCAGACCTACCACTGGTGTTTTGGAGACTTCGAGGCGTTTGTCATGAAACACGTAGGGGGAACG
>Ga0137407_10002758_pt1 | contig 11573 bp, 9 predicted proteins | sample CZOMad2_2_16fung_FD_108410 | JGI IMG/M metagenome (GOLD analysis project Ga0137407, IMG submission 108410) | Vadose zone soil fungal communities from Angelo Coast Range Reserve, California, USA - CZOMad2_2_16fungal (Illumina Assembly) | ecosystem: Environmental > Terrestrial > Soil > Vadose zone...
AGCATTTTTCGTGTACTGACAACCGTATTGCTTCCGGACGGAGGCAGTGCTACCGTTGAAGGTTTTGATATCGTAAAAGATTATAGGCAAATCAGGAATATCGTGGGCTATATGCCCGGCAAATTTTCTCTGTACCAGGATCTGACCATTGAGGAAAATCTTCATTTTTTTGCGACTGTATTTGGAACAACCATCGAAGAAAATTATGACCTGATTAAAGACATATATATACAAATAGAAAAATTTAAGGATCGCAGGGCAGGAAAATTATCTGGTGGAATGAAACAGAAGCTGGCTCTTTGCTGCGCATTGATTCATAAGCCTGCCGTTTTATTTTTGGATGAACCAACCACAGGTGTTGACCCGGTTTCGCGTCGTGAATTTTGGGAGATGTTGAAACGGCTGCAGGCACAAAATATAACCATCATTGTTTCCACGCCATATATGGATGAAGCAAACTTGTGCGACCGGATCGCTTTAATACAGGGCGGAAGAATATTATCCATCGATACACCAGCTAATATCATTAAGGCTTATCCCGATAATCTATATGCGATCAAGGCTGATAATATGTTTCATCTTCTAAAAAATATTGCCGGTTATGAAAAAACATTGAGCAGTTATGCTTTCGGTGAATATGCACATGCATCGTTTAAAGACAAGCTTGTAAATGAAAATGAAATAAAGAATTACCTGGAGGAGCATGGACTAAAAAATATTGAGATCAAAAAGACTGAAGCAACCATTGAAGATTCTTTTATCAAATTATTAAAAACTTGACCTGATGGAAACCGTTATAAAGACAGAAAAATTAACCAAACGGTTTGGAGATTTTATCGCGGCGAATGAAATAACATTTGAAGTGAATAAGGGTGAAATCTTCGGCTTCCTCGGCGCAAATGGTGCAGGTAAAACAACGGCAATGCGTATGCTCTGCGGTTTATCCATCCCTTCTTCCGGCAAGGCTACGATCGCAGGATTCGATGTATATAAACAAACAGAGCAAATCAAAAAAAATATCGGTTATATGAGCCAGAAATTTTCATTGTATGAAGATTTAACGGTTCTCGAAAATATTAAATTCTTTGGTGGTATTTATGGATTACCCGATCGTGATATAAAATCAAAAAGCGAAGCATTGATTGATCATTTAGGATTGCAAGGCGAAGCAAAAAAACTGGTGGGTTCACTCCCACTGGGCTGGAAACAAAAATTATCTTTTTCCGTAGCAGTTTTACATCAACCCAAAATTGTTTTTTTGGATGAACCAACCGGCGGCGTTGATCCGGTAACAAGGAGACAATTCTGGGATCTGATTTATGATGCTGCCGACAAAGGGATGACTGTTTTTGTTACCACACATTATATGGATGAAGCAGAATATTGTCATCGTATTTCAATTATGGTAGATGGAAAGATCAATGCATTGGATACACCGGTAAATTTAAAAAAACAGTTTAATGCAAGCTCCATGGATGAAGTATTTTATCAATTGGCAAGAGGAGCTAAACGCGCTGATTAAACAATTAAGAAAATGAAACAATTTATCATATTCGTCAGGAAAGAATTTGCGCATGTACTGCGTGATAAAAAAACACTGCTCATATTATTTGGCATGCCGGTTATGCAGATTCTGATTTTTGGTTTTGCACTCACCAACGAAGTGAAAAACGCAAAAATAATTGTGGTGGATTATGCAAAAGATGTGGCATCGCGGGAAATTACTTCGAAAATTGCCGCCAGCCATTATTTTGAAATTGAAAAATCTACCATGAGTCATGATGATATTGAAAAATCCTTCAAAGAGGGAAAGATCAAACTGGCCATTGTATTTCCTGAAAATTTTAATGAGAATTTATTGCATCAAAATAAAGCGCAGATCCAGATCATTGCCGATGCTTCCGATCCAAACACCGCAAACACGCTTACCAATTATGCATCATCCATTATCCGGGACTATCAATCACAGCTCGATAAAACAACAGAAACCCCTTATCGGATCATCGCTCAAACCAAAATGCTTTACAATCCGCAACTCAAGGGCGTGCATAGTTTTGTTCCCGGTGTGATGGCATTGGTGCTGATGCTTGTTTGCGTGATGATGACAGCCGTTTCAATCGTGAAGGAAAAAGAAACAGGCACCATGGAAGTATTGTTAGTATCGCCATTCAAACCAATATGGGTAATTCTTTCAAAAGCGATTCCCTATTTGATTCTTTCTTTGATAAATGTTGTAATCATTTTGTTGTTGAGTGTGTTTGTGCTGGACTTACCGATCGTTGGAAGTGTGTTATTATTATTTGCGGAAAGCATTTTGTTCATCATTACCTGTCTGACATTAGGCATTTTTATTTCGGTAAAAACAAATTCACAGCAGGTAGCGATGCTGATTTCCCTGATGGGTATGTTGCTGCCGACCATTCTCTTCAGCGGGTTTATGTTTCCCATTGAAAATATGCCTGTCGCGCTACAGGTATTTTCCAATATCGTTCCTTCAAAGTGGTTTTATATCATCGTGAAATCGATCATGATAAAGGGCCTCGGTTTTTCAGCAATATGGAAAGAAACGTTGATACTGTTCGGCATTACTGTTTTCTTATTAATCGTGAGTTTAAAAAGTTTTAAAATTCGTTTGTCATGAGAACAATAAGATTTTTGCTACAAAAAGAATTCAAACAGATTTTTCGCAATAAGGCGATATTGGTGTTGATCATTGCAATGCCCATTGTTCAATTACTCATTCTACCGTTGGCCGCTGATTATGAAGTGAAAAATATTAATTTGTCTGTAGTCGACAATGATCATTCTTCCTATTCTCAAAAACTGATTTCAACGATCACAGCTCCGAAATATTTTAAGCTCACTGGTTATAATAGTTCTTATAAAGAAGCATTTCATTTGATTGAATCTGACCGGGCAGATTTGATTTTAGAAATACCACAGGGATTTGAACGCAACCTGGTTCGTGAAAATGAACAAAAATTATTTGTTGCGGTGAATGCAATCAATGGGACGAAAGCAAATTTGGGAGGCGCTTATCTCAATACCATTATACAGGACTTCAACAAAACCATCCGAGTAGAATTGTTACAGCATTCAACATTACAGAAACCCGAAATTGAAACCACCACATCCAATTGGTTCAATATATTGATGAACTATCATGTCTTCATGGTACCAGGCATACTTGCTGTTTTAGTAACGATGGTAGGAGGATTTCTTGCTGCATTGAATATCGTTAAAGAAAAAGAAATCGGTACCATTGAACAAATCAATGTCACCCCCATAAAAAAACATCATTTTATTTTAGGTAAGCTCATTCCTTTCTGGATATTGGGGAATATTGTATTTACATTGGGGTTGATGGTTTCGTGGTTGATCTATGGAATTGTTTCTGTGGGAAATCTTTTTGTTCTGTATGCTTTCATATCTGTTTATTTATTGGCGATTCTTGGTTTTGGTTTGTTGATTTCTACCTATTGTGAAACCCAGCAACAAGCCATGTTCATCATGTTCTTTTTTATGATGATTTTTATTTTGCTGGGTGGATTATTCACATCGATTGACAGCATGCCTGAATGGGCGAAAACAGTTTCTAAATTCAATCCGGTCAGTTATCTCATCGACGCAATGCGTATGGTTATTTTAAAAGGAAGTGGATTGAAAGATTTGCTGAAGCATATTGGAATCATATCCACATTTGCCGTGGTATTAAATGGCTGGGCAGTTTGGAATTATAAGAAGGTGTCGTAAGAATATTATTCATAGGGTTAGTTAGAATAAACGCATAAGAAAACCAGTTATGATTTAAATGTCCCTCCGGGCAATGTCATTAAGTTAAGGATCGCAACTTGAACATTGAGTGTTGAATATTGATTATTGATTATTCGCAATTAGTACGAATAATCAATATTCAACACTCAATGTTCAAGGAACAAAACCCTTAACTTAATGACATGTCCCGGAGGGACATCTCGTGGGTAGAATATCCCATGCGACATCCGACGTTCCGTAGGAACGTTTGGTGCGCACCAGACGCATCAAATATTTTCTACCTACCAAATGTCCCTCCGGGACATTAAAACATAATTGGCGTTAACATGAGAATATTCTACCAATCTCTATCATTCATTAAATTTTATTTGACAAAAATCTTTCAAACAATCTATTTCCTTGGTAGCATTATTTTCAAAATGCTATCAACTCCAATTGCACCGGCAGCTTTGTTTTGTCCAGCTCTGAAAGTAGCCAATAATCTGCGCATTGCAGGTTCTGATATTTGCCAGCCAAGAGGTAAAACAGGAACATAACTACTGTCGCCTGAAAAATCTGTGATGCAATCAACAGTTGGATAAATAGAAAGATAACTGGTAAGAAAACCCAGGTGTCGTAAAGAATCTCTCCCATATCTTACGAGCAGTGTATTATCTGCTGCACGTGCGTTGCCATCAATCCCACTATTAATAATTCCTACCAGCGGACTAATCAATTCAAGACGATTTTCAACCAGCTTCCTGGAATCGGCACTTTTGTGAGGACTATTGCTGATAGATACAAAGTAGAATCGTATTTTTTTTGTCAGCCGGATAAATATTGAATCAGTTGTATTTGGATGGATAATTTCGGATTGTTTTCCTACATAGCGACCAAGGGATGCAAATATAAGTTCAGAAGTAGAAGCGCCAGAATTGTCTTTGCCACCGCCATCCATAAAATGAAAACCCGCACCCATTTTCCCACTCGGACTCATAAATGGAAACCGCGCACTTAAAAATGCTCCTGTCATTAAGGAAATGCCCTGAACAGAATCTTTTTTGTTTCGATGAGCATTCAGACTGTCCAACCTGTCTTTTATAAAAACCGTTGCAGGAAAATCATTCCTGGTCAGGTGAACCGGTGCACAAATACCTTTTAGTCCATCATCCACATTCAAGGTATTTGAAAACAACAATGGAACTTCATATCGTTTTCTTTTATCTTCCATATTCCAGATAGAATCAAAATCTACTCCCAGATCGAGATGAAGATATTTATCGCCAAATGCTGCCCAAACTTTTTCCTGCACAGCTGAGCGATCATCCCAAAGAGAAAACGTAGTTGCAGAAGCCCAGATATCGCGGCCGAGATCGGGGATCAAAACAGGAGTCAGGAAATCATGCTGGTAAAAACGATATATTTTATCCTGGTCATAAGCAGTATCCTCGTCCATGTATTTACTCCTGTAAGCACATTGTATTGCAGCGCCGATAGTTCCACCGGAAGCGCCGGAAACAGAAAATGTATTATGTTGAAATCCCTTTTTCCATTTGCCGTCTTTTATAAGCGTTGAGTCGAGAAAATTCATCACCATACTTGTAAATGCTGCAGCGCGAATACCGCCACCATATGTATTTACAAGAAAAACAGGATACATGGAATCAGCAGCATTGATCTCATCTTTTCTGGAAAGAACCCATTGCTTAAAATAATCTTCAAGCTCCATGGGTCTGGCCCTTGGTGGATAATAGCTTGTATATACGCTATGATAATTATTCGAATTGGTGACGCTAAATGCCAGACCAATAACTAAAATAAAAACCACAAAATTAATTTTCAACCATTGGCTGAGCCGGATAAAAAAAGTAAAAAGAAATATATAACAAATTACTCCGGCGAGCAGCAATGGCAAAGTCGTAAAATGATTGTCCCATGATACAAAAACTTTCGGGTCGATATTAATCCAGAGAAATGCAAGGGAAGCTAGAATAGCTAATACGAACACAAGCTTTCCGATATTATTTCCTAACCAACTGCTCTTACCAAATACATCGGACCGTATACTGACGAAAATATAAAATGCAAATGAAAGAAGTATTAAATGCCAATAAAGACAGAGGAGCGATGTTGGTTTATGACTATCTCCCTTCAGCATTAATCTTATAAACAAAGGAATTAAGAATGAAAACAAACCTATCAGAATAAAACTGCTGGTTATTGCCCAATTTTTTCCTTTTGCGCGCTCCAACCTGGTGTAAACCTTGCATGCAATATCATACTTAATTAATACAAAGAAAACGGAAAGCAATGCCAGCAACCATGCTATCGGTGGAAAAATATCCAAGGGATAGCCCATATGAGTTACCTGCAAAGCATTTAAAATAGCCGCCGCAGGTAATATAATCGTTGTGACACCAAGAAAGCGTGAAACTTTTTTTTCAGATGCAACCTGTGCAATTGGTTCTTTAAAAGGATAAACAGGACCAACATATTTTTTTGAGAAGAATAATTTAGCAAGATACCAATTGAGGAAAGCGGCTATCACTACCGTTGTTAAAAAGCTGATGACGCCCCATTCTTCTGCATTGCTATTGATCAGCAAATCCTGTCCCTGGTCGAGCATCCAGATTGGTATTACAAAACCAAAAACTCCAAAAAATATAACCCGGTATCGGAATAATTGTTCCGTTCTGCGTTGGAGCATTGCCGAAAGTGTTTGCAGCCCGTGATTACGGAAAACAAGCATATAGGGCAGGTAAATAAAAAGCAAGCCGCCCAGAATAATAAACTTGGTATATGAAGCCACAGAAGTGATCGTTGCAATATTTGAGGAGATGGAATCATTATAGATACCATAGCTGATGAATTGCAACATTCCAATATTTTCCACGATGTCCATCACTCCCGCAAAAATGACCAACGTTATCAGCAGGTTTGTAAAACCAACTCCTTTTGCTTTTGCATGCAGATGCAACCAGGAAATGATCACAATGGCAAGGCCTGTATAGAAGAAAATAAAAAAGAAATCTATAATAATATTTTTCTTCGCAAGGTTCAGCAGGTTGACCGGATCAGGCAGTTTACAATTATTAACGAGAGCAGTATCGTGAATTACCATTTTCCATGAAGAAATAATCGACGAGTCCCGCTGAAAAGATGAACCTGTTTCGAGAGAAATGATACCGCGGGTTGCTGTAACATTTGTCAACTGGTTATTTTGAAGCGTTTGTACATAACCGGTAATAAAAGCACCGATGAAAAATATCCAGAAAAATTGTTTGTAACGGTTTTGTAAAAAACGGGAAAAGATCGGAGTGGGAGTATCAGGCATAAGCAAGGTTAATTTGGAATATTGAAGGTATAAAATAAGTTTACATGGTCAATAAATCGATTTCAGGAAGAGATTGTAACACCAGATTTATTTTCTTCTTTTAGTTTTGAGACGTGTAGGATATACGCTGATTCAATCAATCTTTCAATCTGTCCATATAAATAAATGAGGCTATTGGGTTGAACACTCATTTCCAATTGTAATTACTATTTTCAAATATTTAGTTGTTCTCATTGTAAAAAAGCTGATTGAATTCATTCTGAAATACACCCTCATCATGAAGTTCTATAAACCCTTCTTTTATTAAATCAAAAGTGTTTTCCTCACCACTTATGAAATTCCAAAACTCATCTTCAACCAAGGCTTCATTAATTGGTTCTAATGGTCTTCCCTTGCCTTTGGAACATCTCCAAAAGTCTCCATTGTATGGATTGAATGGGAAAATCATCCTTGCAAAACCAGTTCCTGTTGGATATCTACTGTAATAATACCCATACCAATTCAATAATTGACCCAGATATTTTTTAAAATCTGCTACATTAGGTTGCACAGTTTTTGTGTCAAAAAAATAATTTATTCCGTCTTTTTCTAGCCAAATGTCAACTCCATTTCCTCTTGATGGTTTAGAAAATAAAGGGATTGGTACATTGATAAATTGTTGACACACTTGCTTAATAGTTGAATGACATGCTTCCGCAGAATATTGGCCATTTTGATTAAGCCTAGACTCAGTGAGAATTTGCAACATATTAACCAAAGTTGCCGGCATTATTCTTGGGCATTGAAGATCATCATCTTTAATATTAAATCCATTCATTGAAGCAAACCTTTTTGCTAACGCCTCCCAAAAAGTTTTACCCAATGATGTTTCTAAGCCCCCGACAATTGATCTGATTTTTCTCTTCGTGGAATAAGGATATCTAAAATTTGAAATGATCTTTCAAAATCATTGTGCTCAATATAATTTTTAATACTTAATGTTGCCATTTCCTTAATAACAATTTTCAATTCAGCTCTGGACATTTCTTAAATTTAATCTCAAATTTTTTAATTTACCAATGTAATATTAACTATATAAATTCTTAAACCTTTCTTCAACAGTTTTGCTTAAATCGTTGATAACGTTATCGACCACATCTTTCATATTAATTTCCTTTGCCACCTCGCCACATGCAATTATTAGGTGCTTATAAAAATCTTCATCTCCGGTAAAACGATGCCAAAATTCTTTTCCGACATATACTGTTATGCTTCTTTTCTCTAATGCACCAACAAAAGCATTTATTTCATTTTTCTCTCCATAAGTTAGTGCAAAGACAAGATCGCCATATTGCAGTTTCAAATTATTTGTCTTGGCTAAGTTCTTGACAGCTTTGAAATGATTGTCAATTGTAGTTATGTCATCCTTATTGATGGCATTAGGACCGGATTTTAATTGGCAATATTTTTTACGTTTATCTACTTGATCAATAAACTCTATATCGATTCCGGAAGTAGTTGAGCCATAGGCGCCTAATATTTGCGAAACAAATCTCTGCATTCCAGTGCCAAATGATGTGGTTATTGAAGTACCAAGTACTCGGGGATAAACCAGAACCTTTGCCAAACTTTTTGGTTTGTCATTACCTTCTAAATAGCTTGCTAAATAGTAAATTAAAAAGGGGTTAATTTGAAACTCACTAATGTCTCGAAGTTTTTCAGTGTTATTTTTGTGACTAGCAATTAATGAGGTTTTGAACCAACTTTTAAATCTTTCAATTATTTCATTTTTTTCTTTTTTTGTCATGAGTTGTAAGGTTAAATATCTCTGTATTAACTAATTCATTAGCTAAAAAGTAAATAACCGAAGTTGAAACTGCATTTCCAAATTGTTTTTTTGCAGCCTTCTCATCTTTATCAATAGAAAACCAATTAGGAAATCCTTGTAACTTTCCTGCTTCTTTCGCGCTTATTGACCTAAATAACTTTTTCTTTACAATCTCATTGATAAAGTTTTCTCTATATTCTTGAGGATTTGAACCGTATATACTTTTTAATGCAATAACATCCTTAGTACCTGTGGCTGTTAATGTGGAGAAAATATCAGAATGTGGGAGATATACTCTATAAATCCCGTTTATTCCAGCAGAATTTTTGGAATTTGCAAATTCATAGCCTTTCTCTTGTACGATTCTTAGAATTTTTTTATTTACAAGTTTTGATAATTCATCCTTTTTTAAATCAGGAATTAACTTTTTCAAAATCTCAAAACTTAAAGGATTACCATCAGCATTACCATAGATTTTTTTTCTCCGGTTTCTGAGAATCTGCATACAAATCTCTTTCTCCCTGTCTGACGTTTTGATAATGTCCCAGGAATGAATGGTTGTATGACCATTTCTGGTGTCACAAAAAATAAAAAAATCGTTTAACTGATCTATTTTTTGAAATCTATTTCTACTCATCGGAATTTTTCCTTCATAGATTTCTGAAGGTTCAAATATTTTTTTGATAATAGTTTTATCAGTTTTAATTTCACTAATTAAATCAGTTAGCAAATGCTTAGAGTCAATAGCAGAAGGGAAATTGAATTTCTGAATATGATTTGACAGATCATTTCGAACACCGACAATAAAGATTCTATCTCTATTTTGTGGAAGACCGAAATCATAGGAGTTTAAAAGTTGAGGTTTCTTAACGGTGTAACCGATTTTTTTAAAACTAGCTATAATTAAATCCAAATTAGCTTTATTGCGTGGGTCCACTAACCCTTTAACGTTTTCAAAAATAAAGGCTTTAGGTTTATTTAACTTAATCACTCGTATTGAGTCATCCCATAACTTACCTCGAGGATCATCAAATCCACGCATTTTTCCGGCCACTGACCATGATTGACAAGGAACTCCTCCAACAATTAAATCAATTTCTTGGAAAGGTAATTTTTCAATTTTGGTGATATCACCTAGCTCCAATTCCTCTTCATTATTAAAACCAAAAAAATTTTTTTTATACACTTCTATTGCTTGTTTATCAATCTCCGAAAAACCTAAACATTTTCCGCCTAACATTTCTAAAGGAATTCTGAAGCCCCCTATTCCTGAGAATAAATCAATAAAAGTAAACAAATGATCCTCTTGAGGCTTAGTTGTATTAATATATGCTTGTACTTGGTCTACACATGATTTGGAATTACTTTTTATATCATGCTCCCAAAATCTGAAAATTTTCCATTCTTTTTCTTGAAGACCGTAATTTACTTCTTTATCACGTAATGTATTTCTTTCGATTTTTGCCGACCAGAATTCATTATTACTTTTAATCTTCGTTTTATCAAATTGATAGCCGTGCCAGAAATCTCCATCGCAAAAAATCGCAATTCGATATCTTGGTATAACAAAGTCTGGATTGCCTTCAATATTTTCAATAAGTTGTTCTGGACGTGAAAAATTAAGGCCGCTTTTTTTTAATTCGTCTTCAAGGAGGTTTTCAATTGAGGTTGCAGAACTACGAACCTTTTGCATTGTTTGTGATACTCTTTCACTGGGCTCATCTATTTTATATTGATTATTTGCTATTTTTCTATTTTCCCTTCTGGGATATTTTAATGGTACTGAATTCATTTCTTCTTTATTGTCGAATAATTTTAATTGATCTGCATCATTGACTTCCGGCAAGAGTTCACCTGATTGATATTGAATCTTGATTTTCATACAAAATAAGGTTTTAATTGTTTTGAAATAAGTAATTGGATTTGCAAGTGGGTAATTGAAAAAAAATGTTGATAAGTTTGCAATGTACTAAATATATTAGTAAGAAAATACTAAAATATAACCCTTCGTCTGACTCTTATATTTATTTTATGAAGAAGCTAAAAAAAATTATTATTTGCTTAAAAAATTTAATGAAGAGATTGTAATTGGTTTAATTAATTTTCGTAAGGAACCGCAACCTTTGAAATATTGTTGATTTTAATCTTCCGAAAAAAATACAACTTGGTAGAAGGTGATATTAAATACTAAGTCCGACTCTAATAAAGGAGGATAAATGACAGGACGGTTTGATTAAAAAAATTTATTTCGAATCCTAGTAGGGTACAGAATGCCAAATATTATTTTCCTATCATTCTCCAACAAAAAAAACCCCAGCATCACTGCTAGAGTTTTTAAAGCGTGGTGTGGGGCGGGATTGAACCGCCGACACAAGGATTTTCAGTCCTTTGCTCTACCAACTGAGCTACCGCACCATCCTGATAAAGGTACAAGAGTCATGGAACAAGGTTCAAGCCTGTCCTCAATTCTTTCCCTTATAGGGCAGCAAAAATAGGAGGAAATGAAGAATTGGCCAAATGTCCGGTATTGGGGTAGTGGTAAAGTTTGAATCGCGCGCCGAAAGTTGATTGCTATGGATTGGGTCGTCCGAAAAATAAAACATACCCATCAGCATCTTCTATTTCAAAACCCCTTAAATTATCACTATTGTCATGGATAGGCTTGCTAAATGCTACACC
>Ga0137407_10002759_pt1 | contig 11573 bp, 12 predicted proteins | sample CZOMad2_2_16fung_FD_108410 | JGI IMG/M metagenome (GOLD analysis project Ga0137407, IMG submission 108410) | Vadose zone soil fungal communities from Angelo Coast Range Reserve, California, USA - CZOMad2_2_16fungal (Illumina Assembly) | ecosystem: Environmental > Terrestrial > Soil > Vadose...
GCGGCGATGCACGTTGCGACATTGGCGCTGCTGATTGGGACAGGCGTGGCGTGGATTGTGGCGAATCGATTTGGGCAGAGTCGTTCTGGCCAGAACGGAATTGCCGCGACTGCGGCTAGCGCTGCGGGAGGCGCGGCAGTTTCGGCAACTGCGGCGGCTACGACTACTGGCGTGTTTGTTTATTTCTTGAAAATTGGGGCGCTGCTGTTTGGCAGCGGATATGTGCTATTGGCGGTATTGCGCGAGGATCTGGTGACGCGTCTGCACTGGCTGAGTGAATCGCAGTTGCTGGACGGAATCGCGGTGAGCCAGGCGACGCCCGGACCGTTTTTTACGGTGGCGACATTTTTGGGATACCTGCTTTCGGGATGGCGAGGGGCTGGTTTGGCAACGGTGGGAATGTTTATCCCGGCGTTCGTATATGTAGCGGTGACGGCTAACGTTTTGCCGCGGCTGAGAAAATCGCCGACCGCGAGCGCGTTTCTGGATGGAGTGAATGCAGCGGCCGTAGCGTTAATGGCGTTGGTGGGATTTCAGTTTGCGCGGGAGTCGGTGCTGGCGCCGTTGGCGGCAGTAATTGCGGTGGCTAGCGCGGCGCTGGCCTTTCGCTTCCAAGTGAATTCGGCGTGGTTGATTTTGGGTGGGGCGGTGTGTGGACTGGTGGCGAAATTGGGTGGATGGGTGTGAGGGGAGAAGAACGGGTTCGGGTCGACAGTCGACAGGTAAGAGTCGAAAGCGGAAGAGGACGAAACCAGAATAGGTTTTGGTCCTTGCAGAAATGGGGCGCAACATGTTGCGCCCCCTACGGTGCAGCCCACAAGCTACGGGATTAGGACGATTTTGCCGGCGGCGCCGGAGGGTTTCATTACCTCGATGTGGGCTTGTGCGGCGTCTTTCAGTGGGATTTCGGAGCCTACCACCGGGCGCAGCGTGCCGTTTTCCAGGCCGGCGTTGATGCCGGCGTGAACATCGACTGCCTCGGCTTCGCTAAGGCCCCAGAGGCTGAAGGCGAGAATTGCGGCTTGGCGGCTCATCAGGTCGCGCGGAGTGATGGTGACGTCGCCGCGGCTGCCGATGACGACCACGCGGCCCCTTGGCGCGAGGAGTTTCAGATCGGCACCGAGATTTACGTTGGCGAGCATTTCTAGAATGATGTCCACGCCGCGGCCGCCGGTGGCTTTCATGATTTCGTCTTTGTAGGCGGCATTGGAATGATCGAAGACCTGATGCGCGCCTTCGCGTTTAACTAACTCCGTGCCCTTTGCGCTGCTGGCGGTGCCGAAAACGGTCAGACCGAGCGCTCGCGTCATTTGCACCGAGGCGATGCCAACGCCGCCGCTGGCTCCGTGGACTAGAACGGTTTCAGCGCCGTGCGCCTTCGCTTTGTGATGGATGGCGTGGTACGCCGTGGCATACGGGATAAAGACGCCGGCACCTTGCGCGAACGAAATGCGATCGGGCAGCGGAAAAACCTGCGACTCGGCCGCAAGCGCGTATTCGGCGTAAGTGCCTGAGAGACTCTTCGCGACGTAGACGCGGTCGCCGGGTTTGACTTTTTTCACGCCATCGCCGACCGACTCGATGACGCCTGCCCCGTCGGTGCCGGGAGTGTAGGGAAGCGGGGGAATTACGGCGTAGTTGCCGGAACGCGCGTAGGTGTCGGCGGGATTGACCCCAGCTGCGTAGATTCTTACCAGTACTTGTCCGGCGGTGGGCTTGGGTGTGGGGACTTCTTCGAGTTTGAGGACTTCAGGACCGCCGAATTGACGAACGAGAATGGCTTTCATGTTTGACTCCGAGGAAAGTTATTTAGAAACCGAAGATCCCGGGTACTAAAGAAAAGTGTACGGGATAAATTATGCCGAGATTCCTCGACTGCGCAGGCCAACATTCCTTCGCGAATGAAAGAAAAAGTCGGCCTGCTCCGCTCGGAATGACAGTTTTGTTGAAAAAGTTCCAACAGAGAATTCACAATCGTCGCCGGCACGACTCTCGCCAAGCATCAAAAGTGATCGTCCACTGCGACGGCGGCTTGCGGTTCGAGCAGCCCTGCCGTTTTACCCCACGCCGTGGTCTGCCAGTTGTCCTTGCCTTTTTTCGGCGGAATCCACGGAGGCAGAGACTGATTGAGATACGACGCCAGCGCGAAAATGTACGGCTCGTACATGCTGCGTAAATCGATTAGACGCTGGTCGGCGGCGGCATCGTCGTGCAGCTTGAGGCCGTGTTGCGCGAGAACATCACGAATGTGCTGGAGTGCGGCATGCGGTAGCCGGTCTGTCGACAGTTCGCGCGGCGAAGTGTTGAAGACTTGCGAGAGGTCCACGACGGCATGACGCGCGATGGCAAAGGTGAGCTCGGCTTGCCGTTCGCAAGCGCCTTCGATGCCGACCATGATCAACGCGCACGAGTCCAGGATGGCTGTGAGCGATGCGATCCAGGATTGGTTATCGTGCTGCGAACGAAAAAACGCGAGCACCGGATAGGAGAGATGGCTCTCCATTAACTCGGCGCACCAGAGTTCCCATTCCTTCAGAAGCTCACGCAAAGCCTCTTGTCCATGGGGATAGCTGTGACGGCGAAGAAGTTCGCCGGCAGTCGGCGGCGTGCCGGCACGCGAGTCGAGCAGAGAAATGCTTACTTCGCGTTTGGAGAATGAACCGTAGATGAACGGGAGATAGCCGATCACTCCGGCGAGGAAACCGAAGCCGAGGCCGCCTTCGACTACCACCAAAGCGCGCGCCATGCCGGAGCGTGGAACTACGTCGCCGAGACCCAGCGTGAAGAAAGTTGTTCCGCTAAGATACGCATCCGTCCAGAAGCCCGGCGTCATTCCTGCGACGTTAAGAGCGGAGCCTGCACCATATTGCATTAAGCCGAAGCTGAGCACCAGCCCTACGGCCCAAACGGCAACAAGAATGAGCAGTGAAAGCGGGCCGAAAATACTGAATGCCGATTCGCGAACTTTGCGCGCGGGAACGAGACGAGCGCAGAATCTCCACAGTGTCCATAAACTTTTGTAGAAAAGGCGGCTCAGCCGAAAACGGCGCGTCACGCGACGCGGCAGGATGATGACCTCGAAGGCATCCCAGACAACGATAATCAGGATGGCGACGCCGATCAGAAACGCGGCTGGAGAGATGAGCATGTGCGAAATTGTACCTGTTTGGCTGAGGATGGTGTTGCGCGGTCAGCTGTTCAGCTTGGCGCTGACGGAGATTTCTGCTTTGAAAAGTTTTGAGACCGGGCAACCGGTTTCGGCGGCTTTTACGGCGGTGTCGAATTTTACCTTGTCGGCGCCGGGAATGGTGGCGACGAGATCGAGATGACTCTTGGTAATGGAAAAGCCTTCGCCGACTTTATCGAGAGTAACGGTAGCCGTGGTTTCGAGTTTCTGCGCGGTCATTCCTGCTCCGCCGAGCTGCGCGGAAAGCGCCATCGTAAAACATCCGGCATGTGCAGCGGCGAGAAGCTCTTCCGGGTTGGTGCCAATGCCACTTTCAAAGCGCGAGTGGAACGAATAAGCGGTTTGTTTCAGTACGCCGCTGTCGGTGGAGAGGGTGCCTTTGCCTGACTTCAGATCACCTTGCCAAACTGCGGAAGCTTTGCGCTGCATGATTACATCCTCCAAGTGAAGCTATGAATGTTCTGAATCTACCGATTCGATTCGCGCGGCAGCGTTACGGGTATATTAGCAAGAGATTCGACTGGGCTGATACTCGCACACGATGCATCCCTCGCTACAATTTCTTGCGCACCGGCCGTGGCCTTTGCCCGCGGGCCCGTGGGTAATGGCGCAAAAGTGGCATGATCTGCTGTTTGCGCATTGGGCGGTTGCGCCGGACGCCCTGCGAAAGTTGGTTCCGGCGAAACTCGAACTCCATACCTTTGACGGGCAAGCGTGGATCGGCATCGTGCCGTTTACGATGTCGGGAGTGCGGCTGCGCGGAACGCCTGCGCTACCTTGGTTATCCACATTTCCCGAGCTGAATGTGCGGACCTATGTTACCGAGAGAGGAAAGCCCGGAGTGTGGTTCTTCAGTCTAGACGCGGCGAGTGTTCTGGCAGTTGAGGTCTCGAGACTTTGGTTCCGTCTTCCGTATTTCCGCGCGCGAATGAAGTCGAGAAAAGAGTCGGAGGGAATCGAATATTTCTCCCGGCGCGAAGATCGGCGCGGCGGAAGTGAACAACTGCAAGCACGTTATAGCCGCAACGGTCCGTGGTTCGAGGCAAAACGTGGAACGCTGGAGTATTTTTTGACGGAGCGTTACTGCTTGTACGCGCAGCGGCCTGGTGGCGAATTGCTGCGTGGGGAAATCCATCACGCGCCATGGAAGCTGCAGGAGGCGCATGCGTCGTTCGATGTGAATACGATGACAGAAAATCTCGGTATTCAGACCTCGGGACCGCCTGCGACTCTTCATTTTTCAAAACTACAGGAAATGATTGCCTGGGCACCACAGAGGGTTGAAGCCTAGTATCACCATTTGTGGAAAAAGACGCCTAGCACCAAACACGCGGCGCCTACGCCATAGTTCCACTTCAACTTCTCGCCGAGATAGGTTGCGGAGAAGACCGCGAACACCGTCAACGTAATAACTTCTTGGATGGCTTTGAGCTGCGCCGTATTGAATTCATACGAGCCGATACGGTTTGCGGGAACCTGCAAACAGTATTCGAAAAACGCGATGCCCCAACTGGCCATAATCACTCTCCACAGAGCCTCGTTGCGATATTTAAGGTGGCCGTACCACGCGAAGGTCATGAAAATATTTGAGCTGGTCAGCAAGAGAATGGTGCGCATGTTTTTCGTGAGCTCCAGGCGATGACGGGATGCGGAACCAAGACGTTCGGTATTCGGGCTGAGTTGCGACGAGAGAATCTTGCCCTTAAGAGGGGAGGCAGGCAAATCAAACGTTGAGCGTGAGCGAAACGAGGCCCGGCGGCGTGACGGGGGCGACCGGCGGCATCTTCGAACGATCTACCGGGCGATAGAGAGTGTCACGTTCGACGGGAACGCGGCCAGCGGCGCGGATCAGGCGTTCGAGTTCGGCGCGCGGCGTGAACTCGGAAGTTTTTGCTCCCGCGTCGTGATAAATCTTTTCTTCGACTACGGTGCCGTCGAGATCGTTTGCACCGAAACGCAGCGCGATCTGCGCGATGCTTGGCGTGAGCATGATCCAGTAGGCCTTGATGTGTTCAAAATTATCGAGCATCAAGCGCGAGACGGCGATGTTGCGCAGGTCGAGATAGCCGGTGGTCTTCGGGATATGCGAGAGCGGCGTGTTGTCGGGATGAAACGCGAGCGGAATGAACGCCACGAATCCGTGCGTCTGGTCCTGCACTTCGCGCAGCTTGACCAGGTGATCGACACGTTCTTCTTCGGTTTCCACGTGGCCGTAGAGCATGGTGGCGTTTGAAGGCAAGCCGATTTCGTGAGCTTTCTTGGCAGTGTTCAGCCAAACCTGTCCGCTAACTTTGTGGTCGCAGATGATGCGCCGCACGCGAGGATGGAAAATTTCCGCGCCGCCGCCGGGGCAAGAATCCACGCCAGCCTCTTTCATGCGACGAAGCGTCTCCTCGATGGAAATTTGTGCGATGCGCGAAAAATAATGAACTTCGACCATGGTGAAGGCTTTGAGATGTACGCCGGGGCAGCGCTGCTTCAGCCCACGAATCATTTCCAGGAAATAATCGAATGGCAGATCGGGATGCAGTCCGCCAACGATGTGGAATTCGGTTGCGCCTTCGCGCACGCCCTGCTCGGCTCGTTGATAAATTTCTTCTAGCGCGTAAGTGTAGGCGCCCGGCGAGTTGGGATCGCGGCCAAACGCGCACAGTTTGCAATGCGCTACGCAAATGTTCGTCGGATTGATGTGACGATTGACGTTGAAATAGGTGATGTTGCCATGTTTTTTTTCGCGGACGTAGTTTGCGAGCCAGCCGACGGCGAGCAGATCTGGTGAACGGTAAAGTTGGATACCGTCGTCGAAAGCGATGCGCTGCCCAGCAATAATTTTGTCCGCGATGGGCTGCAGCTTGGTGTCGGTGAGAATCAGGTCACTCAAGAGTTTCAGCTTTCTCCGATACTTTTCTACGATTCCAACATGTTGGATGCCGGGTGTTTAGGTGCCGCTACAGCGGTGATTCGCGGCGAATTGTTCATACATTTCAAACTCTCCAGAGCGCCGCCGCAGCTCCCCAGAAGAGCAGAAACGAAATACTAATATAACCGTTCATGGCGAAAAACGCAGCGTCCAGCTTGCTTAAATCGTCGGCTTTCACCAGCGAGTGTTCGTAGGCCAGCAATGCAGCGACTACGGCGATGCCGGCCCAGGCGGGCCAGGGGAGCGAAAAACTCGCAGCCAGCCAAGCGAGCAGAGCGACTACGCCGATGTGCATCACGCGCGCGATCAAAAGTGCACTCGCGATTCCGAATCTTTTGGGTACGGAAAACAATCTGGCACGCTTGTCGAAATCCACATCCTGGCACGCGTACAGCACATCAAAGCCGCCAACCCACAGCGTTACGGCAGCACACAGAATCAACATGCGCAGATCGAGATGCCCAGTGACGGCGATCCACGCGGCCGCGGGAGAAATGCCCAGCGCGAGTCCCAGAAAAAGATGCGACCAGTTGGTGAAGCGCTTGGTGTAGGAGTAGAAAAACAAAATGGTTAGCGCGGCAGGCGCCAGCTTTAGCGCCAGCGGATTCAACTGCCACGCCGCGAGAAAAAACATCGCGACCGCGGCAAACGTGAAAATCCAGGCGAAGCTGGTGGAGAGAGCTCCAGTTGCGAGTGCTCGTTGTGCGGTGCGCGGATTTTCCTTGTCGTAGTGAACGTCGGCGATGCGGTTAATGGTCATTGCCGCGCTTCGTGCAGCAACCATCGCGATTACAATCCACAGGAATTGTTTCCAGGTTGGCCAGCCGTGCCGCGTAAGGCGAGCTGCCAGCAACGCGCCGGTTAGCGCAAAAGGCAGTGCGAATATCGAATGCTCAAACTTGATCATTTCGAGCACGATGCGTAGACGCGTTATAGATGGCATTGGCATGTGGGTCTTAACTCAGAGGGCACAGAGTTCGCAGAGCAGAGGAACACGGGCACGCCGAACTGTTGCGTAATGTCATGCCTTGGCTTCTTTTGCGACGGCTGAGCCGGTCCAGCGGAACATGGCATCTTGCTGCAATTCCATTTGCGCAAGAACGCGGCAGACATATTGCGTGACCAGATCGTCGATGGTCTTCGGCGCGTGATAGTAGGAGGGAATCGCGGGCATGATGACTGCTCCAGCTTGTTGCGCGCGCAGCATATTTTCCAGATGGATGCGGCTAAACGGCGTGTCGCGTACGCACAGAACGAGCTTGCGCCCTTCTTTGAGCATGACGTCCGCGGAACGAGCCAGGAGATCGTCACAAGTTCCAGCCGCGATTTTTGCCAATGTGCCGACGGAGCAAGGAATCACAGCCATCGCATCGACTGTGTAGCTACCGGAAGCGATTGTAGCGCCGACGTCTTTATTCGGAATGACTGCAATTTTACTGGAAGTGCGACCCAGAACACGCTGCACCAGTTGTTCGGGATTGCTGGAAGTAATCTTCAATTCTTCGGCAAAGAGGCGCAGACCGGTTTCGGTGACGACTAAATGAGCGCGTTCGACGCGAGCATCGGAATCCAGCAGGGCGAGCATTTTTTGCGCAAGCACCGCGCCGCTTGCGCCGGTCACACCCACAGTGATGATTTTTTTGCCGTTTTCGTGCATGTTGTCGCCGCGGATAATTTCAGTCTCGCAGCCGATTTGTGGCAAGTCAAGCAGCAGCGTAGGTGGACTGCGGTGATAGAATTCTCTAACGGCACTTACGATGAATTCACTGGAACTTTTGAAACTTCTGGAATCAGTGCAAGCCAGCACGCTTGCGCCGGGAGAAGCGATCGAGCGGCTGAAGCATTTGCCGTTTGAAGATCTGGATTTTGCAAAGGTAGACCATCATCGCACTTTGCGCCAGGGATTTGCCGAGGTCATTTTCGGCAAGGGAAAAACTCCAGAGCAGATTACGAAGATCGTGCGGGCGATGCTGGCGAAGAGAGACAGCAAGCACAACATTCTGATTACGCGCACCGATGCCAAGACGTTTTCTGCTGTGAAGCGTGTTGCCGGAAAAGAATCGCGACTGGCGAAATTTCATCCACTCTCGGGCGTGATCACGATCGAACGCGACACAAAAATTGTCGGCAAGGGGACCATACTCGTTGTTTCCGCGGGAACGAGCGATATTCCAGTGGCCGAGGAAGCTTTGTTGACGGCGCGCGTGATGGGAAATCGTGCCGAGCATCTATATGACGTTGGCGTGGCGGGAATCCACCGGCTGTTGGAAAATCGTTCGGCGCTGGCGAATGCCCGCGTGATTATTTGCGTGGCAGGAATGGAAGGCGCGCTGCCCAGCGTTGTGGGCGGGCTGGTTGCGGCACCTGTGATTGCAGTTCCAACGAGCGTCGGATACGGAGCGAGTTTTGGCGGGGTCGCTGCGCTCTTGGGAATGCTGAATTCCTGCGCGTCGAACGTGACCGTCGTGAATATAGATAACGGTTTCGGCGCGGCTCGCGTGGCGTCCTGCATCAATCGATTATAAAAAAGAGAAAAGTGCAACGGTACAAAGTGGCAGCCAGATTGGTTCTGGCCTTAGCCGAAGATCTCTTCCGCGTGCACTACTTTAGTTGATTCTTCAGGAGCACTTTCATTACACCGGATTTTTGCGCAAAGTCCATCGCAGCCGAAGCCTCTTCCAGCGGAAATGTGCGGGTGATCAGCGGGCGCGGGTCGACTTTGCCGGAGCGCAGCAGAGCGATGGCGTTGTCGAATGGACCGCAGCGCGACCCGACTACAGTAAGTTCTTTCACCACGATCGGCCAGGTCTGCATAGGCGCCGCGCCGTGGAAAGTTGACTTCAGCACCAGTGTACCGCGCGGCTCGGTCATTTGTTGTGCCAATGCCAGCCCTGTAGGCGAGCCGGTTGCTTCGACCAGCAATGCGAAGCTTTCCTTCGCGCGCTGCAAGTCACTAGCATCGCCGCGAACGAGTTTCGTCTCGATTCGCGCCCGCCGCGCGACTGCTAATTTCTGTGAATGCTTGCCGTACATCACCATGCGGGGCAGCGCCGTCCGCAAAACCCGCGCGATAAGTTGCGCGAGCTTGCCATCGCCCAGTACGGCGGCCTCGCGAAATTGTTTTACGTTGACCTGATCCAAGATTTCGCATGCAGCTGCCAGCGGTTCCACGAACACCGCCATCTCGTCGATAATCGAATCGGGAATAACGTGCAGATTTTCAAGAGGCAGCGTCAGATATTCGGCAAACGCACCGTTATGCGCGACGATGCCAAGCACTTTGCGGCGTTCGCAATGCCTCGTCAAGCCTCGCGAACAAAACCCGCACACCGGCCGAAAGCCGAGCGCGCGGCACGCAATGTTGATTTCCCCGACTACGCGCCTGCCAGTCCAACGCTTTTGCATCGCCGCGGAAACTCCGACTACGTCCCACACTTCGCCCACAAATTCATGCCCCGGTGTGCCGTGAAAATTGTGGTAGCCGCGCAGGATCTCTACGTCGGTGTTGCAAATGCCGGCCATGCGCACGCGCACGAGCGCCCAGCCCGGCCGCAGACGCGGCATACTCGTATTCGTTCGCTTTAAGTTGTGCTGGTCTACAACGAAGGCGAGCAAGCGGAACGCAGTCCTTTCCGCACCTAACGCTCGGTTTCCTCAGGTAGCGAGCGGCGAACCGGCGCAGCCATTCGCTCCAGTAACTCGAACTTGGCTTCGATGCGCACCAGCCGCCGATCCAGGTCTTTACAGACTTCCATAAGTTCCGCGGCTTGTTTGGAGAGTGCAGCGATGCGATCCTCAATCAAAATGATTCGCTTGATCGCTGCTAGTGCGTCGCGTGTCCAGCTCACCTATGCTTCCTGATTTTTCTTAACTCGCGATCCAGATAAGCAATGGTTTCATCCAGGCGCGCGATGCTCCGGTCTGCTGAAGCGCTGGCCGCACGCGCAAGCGCGCTCAATTCGGCTTCCGACTCGACAGGCACAGAGAGGTAAAGATCGACGGCGCTACTTACTTCCTGGGACAGGGATCTTCCATGTTTCTTGGCGCGTCGCGCGAGCCGTTGTCTTTGTTTGGGGTCCAGTTGAATTTGTGAAGTCACCATGTTGCCGCCTGTTGTCGCCGCCTATAACCCACCTAATTATAACATTTCGGCTGCCGCACAGATACCGAACACGCGTAGCGCAATCATCGGAGTGCCGCCGCCAAGGCCTCGGCAAGCGCTGCTTCCTGGTTCGCAAAGACGGTTCGCAGGTCGATCACGAGGCCATCGTCTTCCAGCCGCGCAACCACCGGTGTAGGACCCGGACCGCGACGGAGGCGCTGTTCCATCTGCGATGCCGAGTAACGCCGGCTTTTGATGCGAATGACTTTTGTCGGAATCCACTGCGCTGGGGTAGAACCGCCTCCGGCAAGCGACTCACCATCCGCGATTTCCAGATCAAGTTCGTTCATGGTAAGCGACGGCGTTAATTCGCGGATGAAATTTCGGCTGCGCTTTTCCATTTCCTGCAGGCTCATGCGGATCATCGCCAGCGTCGGCACTTCGTCCAGGGCTCCGCGTTGATACGCGGCCAGCGTGACTTCCAGCGCAGTGATGGTCAATTTATCCACGCGCAGCGCGCGAAACAGTGGATGACTGCGAACGCGCTGCACCAATTCTTTTTTCCCGGCAATAATTCCGGCCTGTGGGCCGCCGAGCAATTTGTCTCCACTGAAAGTCACCAGAGAAACACCTGCTTCGATACTGCGGCGCACGGTTGGTTCGTTGATACCGTATTCCGCCAGGTCCACCAGGCAGCCGGAGCCGAGATCTTCCACCAGCGGAAGATTTGCGCTTCGGCTGAGGGCGACGAGTTCGGCGATGGATGGCTTCTCCGTGAATCCCGAGATTTGAAAATTCGAGGGGTGAACACGCAAAAGCAGCCGTGTTTTTTCCGTGAGAGCGTTTACGTAGTCCGCGATCCGAGTTCGATTGGTGGTGCCGACTTCGCGCAGGACTGCCCCGCTCTGGGACATCACGTCCGGAATACGAAAGCCGTCGCCGATTTCGATCAGTTCGCCGCGTGAGACAATCACTTCGCCATTCTTTGCCAGCGCACTCAGAACCACCAGAATCGCTGCCGCACAGTTGTTCACTACAATCGCGTCCTGCGCACCTGTCAATCGTGTAAGGAGTTCGGCGGTATGCGTATCGCGTTTTCCGCGCTCTCCGGCTTCCAGGTCGTACTCGAGATTCGAGTAATGGAGCGCGGTGTGGCGCAGCTCGTCTAGGATTGCCGGTGCCAGTGGCGCGCGGCCCAGATTGGTATGCAGCACGACCCCGGTGGCGTTGATGACCGGTTGCAGGGTTCGCGAAAGGATACGTTCGACTTCGCGCGCAATCACGTCTTCAAGATCGCAGGGAATGATCGGAATAACCGACACACCTTTTTCGCCGGTGATTTCCGCACGGATGCTGGAAACAAC
>Ga0137407_10002762_pt1 | contig 11567 bp, 9 predicted proteins | sample CZOMad2_2_16fung_FD_108410 | JGI IMG/M metagenome (GOLD analysis project Ga0137407, IMG submission 108410) | Vadose zone soil fungal communities from Angelo Coast Range Reserve, California, USA - CZOMad2_2_16fungal (Illumina Assembly) | ecosystem: Environmental > Terrestrial > Soil > Vadose zone...
CCAATCATCCGGCGCCAACAATTACGCGCTTACGTGCAAGAACGCCTGGGACGCGCGAAGCTCGTAGTCATTGGCGAAGCTCTCGGTTACCGCGGCGGTCATTTCAGCGGAATCCCGATGACTTCGGAGCGCATGTTGCTCCGCAAACAGCGACACATTATAGCGGGCATCAAGCCACGCCGCACGAGCAAACCGAGTGTTTGTCCGAATGGTTTTTCGGAACCGACGGCGACGATTGTCTGGGGCGCGTTGCTAAAGATCGGCGTGCTACCGGACGAATTCGTATTATGGAATGCGTTTCCCTGGCATTCATTCGATCCGCGCCGCGGGCTGTTGAGCAATCGTAGGCCTAACAAGTCGGAGCAACTTTCCGGTCGCCCTGTCCTGAAGGACTTCCTCGAATTATTTCCTTGCGAGCAAATCGTCGCACTAGGAAAAATCGCCGGCGCGCAGCTCGAGCAACTTGGTGTTCACGCGCACTGCGTTCGCCACCCAGCCTCCGGCGGCGCCAGGCTTTTTCGCCAGCAAATCGCCAAGATTGTGAACAGGTTGACTTAGCGAAGTCGGCTGGTTCCGTTGTTTGGCCTTTCTCCCCTTCCCATGGTAAAAAGTTTCCGCTAGGGTCTCGTCTCACAGAATGCCGACGATCTTCGACAACATCGAGACAGAGTTTCTCGAGAACGCCGCGCACAACGGATTACGCGATGCTCTAAAGGTTGCTCGCCGTGGCGACTTCTGTGTTGGCTATTTCAATCTTCGTGGCTGGAGGCACATCGATGATGTGGTAGAGACATGGCAGGGTGATGGCACTGCGCCATGTCGCCTGCTTGTCGGAATGCAACGGCTTCCGCAAGAAGATTTGCCAAAGCTTTTTGCCGACCGCGCGGACGACGATCGTATCGATAACAAGACTGTCGCGCGTCTGAAACGTGAGGCAGCGATGCAATTTCGCTGCCAACTGATGATAGGAATTCCAACTGCACGCGATGAGGCAGGCCTGCGCAAATTGGCGGAGCAGCTTAGGAACGGAAAGCTAACGGTGAAGCTTTACCTGCGACACACGCTGCACGCGAAGCTCTATCTCGCGCATCGCGACGACAGCTTCAATCCTGTGCTCGCATTCCTCGGGAGCAGCAATCTCACTATGTCGGGTCTCCGCGGACAGGGAGAATTGAACATCGACGTACTGGATAAAGACGCCGGAGGAAAGCTTGTCCAGTGGTTCAAAGATCGATGGGATGACGAACGCTGTCTCGACATCACAGAAGATCTTATTGCTGTGATCGAGGAGAGCTGGGCCGGAGAACGACTGATCCCTCCGTATCACATCTACCTGAAAATGGCTTGGCACCTGTCAGAAGATGCTCGCGACGGCGTGAAGGAATTCAGGATTCCATATGATGTCGCCGGCGAGCTAATGCAGTTCCAGGTCAAAGCGGTACAACTCGCTTGCCGGCATCTAAACAAGCGGGGTGGCGTTCTCGTGGGCGATGTCGTTGGACTCGGAAAAACCCGTGTGGCCTCTGCCATCGCTCGTGTCATGGGCGACGATCAAATGCTCGAAACGCTGATCATTTGTCCAAAGAATCTCGTGCCAATGTGGGAAGACTATGCGCGGCGCTTCATGTTGCGGGCGCCGAACGTCCTTTCACAAAGTCGCGCCCAGAGACAGTTAGAGAAGCTGCCTCGCTACCGCCTGATCATCATCGATGAGTCGCATAACTTCCGAAACCGCGAGGGGAAGATATACCAAGCAATCCGAGACTATATCCAGCGGAACGACTCAAAGGTCGTCCTGCTTTCCGCGACACCTTACAACAAAACCTACCTCGATTTGGCGAATCAGCTTCGACTCTTCCTCAACGAACAGCTCGACATCGGAATTCGCCCGGAAAATCTTCTGCGGGACAAGAGCGAATCGCAATTCAGTTTGGAAAATCCGAACACTCCTCTCTCCTCTCTCGCGGCGTTTGAACAAAGCACCTATGCGGACGACTGGCGCGAAGTAATGCGTCTCTTTCTCGTGCGCCGCACGCGTTCGTTCATCATCGCGAACTACGCGAAGCGCGACGAACGCGATGGACGCTACTACCTGACCCTGACGAATGGAGTTCGCGCTTACTTTCCCGACCGCAAGCCCCACACGGTAAAGTTCGATTCCGATCCGAACGATCCGAATGATCCTTGTGCACGTCTTTTCCAGAAAGAGATCGTCGATATCATCGACTCTCTTCTCCTCCCACGCTACGGTTTGAGTGGCTACAAGAAGGAGACTCTGCCGTCGGACCTGACCGCCGCAGACCTGAAGATTCTCGAGGATCTGTCTCGCGCTGGGAAACGGCTTAAAGGCTTTTGCCGCACCAATCTGTTCAAACGGCTGGAAAGCTCGGGCCACGCTTTTCTCCTTTCTCTTCACCGCCACATTCTTCGCAACGAGATCTTCATCTACGCTGTCGAGAATGCGAAGCCCGTTCCGATCGGGCAGCAGGACTCCGCGTTACTCGACACTCGCGTCCAGGATCAGGGCGACGGCGAACTTGATCTGGAAGGTGACGCAGAGGAACTGCCGCCATTACACCGATGGGATCGGGCACACTATCGCGACGAAGCAGCGCGCATCTACAAACTCCTCTCTAGTACGGAAACGCGCCGTTACAGATGGCTGCGCCCGGATGTTTTCAAGAAAACTTTCATTCCGGCACTCGAGAAAGATGCGCGGAGCCTTCAGGCAGTCCTCACTGCAACAGGCGAAATCCCCTACGCCAAAGACAAGAAGCTTCAGGCGTTGATAGAGCTTCTCGGAAAAGATTGTCCGAAGGAAAAGTTCCTTCTCTTCACCCAATTTGCCGACACCGCTGCTTACTTGAACAATGCCTTGCACGCCGCCGGACTTGATGCGGTCGATTGCGTCACGGGCTCATCGGAAAACCCAGCGCAGCAGGCATGGCAGTTTTCGCCGGAATCAAACGAGAAGCTGGCGGATTTCCCACCGCAGTCGCAAACGCGCGTCCTCATCGCGACCGACATTCTTTCCGAAGGCCAAAACCTTCAGGACGCTTCCCGTGTGATCAATTACGATTTACCCTGGGCGATCATTCGTCTGATCCAGCGCGCCGGCCGCGTCGATCGTATCGGGCAGAAAGCAGAGGTCATTGACTGCCACTCGTTCATGCCGGCGGACGGGGTCGATAAAATCATCAACCTTCGTAATCGCCTGATCCAGAGACTGCATGAAAACGCCGAAGTCGTCGGCTCCGACGAATCGTTTTTCGAGAACCAAACTGCCAAAGATGAGGAAGCACTGCGCAACCTCTACAACGAGGACTCGGGCGTCCTTGAAGACCCGCCCGACGACGAAGTTGATCTCACTTCAGAGGCTTTCGAAATCTGGTCGCAGGCTACAAAGAACAATCCCGATTTGCGCAAGGCGATTGAGGCGCTGCCGGATGTTGTCTTCTCAACCAAGGCCTATGTCCCTGATCCTGAGCGACCAGAATTCACGCCGCCGGGAGTCCTCACTTATATCCGCACCGCCCAGGAACAAGATGCCCTGCTTTGGATCGACGCAGAAAAGAAAGCGATCACCGAATCTCCTGTTCGTATCTTGCGCGCCGCCGCGTGTGACAAAGAAACGCCTGCTCTACCGCGCCGCGATGATCACCACGAACTTGTCGCGGAAGCGACCCGGATCGTGGAGGAGGAACGTCGCAATACACAGGCAGGCCAGCTCGGAAACAAGCGTGGCGCCCGCTATCGCACCTATGAGCGCTTGCAGGATTTCATTCGGCACCGCGAGGGTGACATCTTCCTCACTGACCAAGTCCGAGCGGCCATTCAAGCCATTTACGATCATCCCCTCACGACCGAAGCGGTCGATAAACTGAACCGGCAGTTGCGATCGAGCATTTCGGACGACGACCTCGCCCAGCTTGTCACAACGCTGCATCGTGAGGATCGCCTTGTGGTAGCCAATCACCACGATGATAAAATCAAGCAGCTTCACATCGTCTGTTCGATGGGGCTGTCGCAGTAATCAAAAGTTATTCTCGTGCATTTGATTTATTTCGATGAATCCGGGAATTCGGGTAACAACCTCGCCGACAGTGAAGCACCAGTTTTTGTACTTTGTGCGTTATGCGTTCCCGCCGGTGAATGGCAGGACATTGAAGCCGATCTAGTCACTTCACGTGATGCGTTGTTACCTGATCTCGTCAAGAAGAACATCGAGGTTAACGCAAAGGACATCGTGAATCCCGCGAAGAAACATCCTTTCTTCACTAAGCCCGCTGATCTCCGCCTTAAGCTCTTTGAAGATTGGATGCACGTAGCGAAGGCGCGAAAGCTAACGGTCTTTTACAAGGCCATAGTTAAGAAACGATACGCTCGATGGTTAAAAGATTCGTTCAACGCAGAGGTGAAGATCAACCCCCAAATCGCTGCTTTCGTTTTTCTCGCTTACGTTATCAACGAATACCTATCTTCCCGCAAGCCTCGATCGCTTGGGATATTCATCTCAGATGAAAACCGCGAAGTGGTGACTGACATCGAGGAGGCGATCCGCATCCTGCGGCTTAGCAGAACTCGGCTGCGTCTCAGTCAAATTGTCGAGAAGGGCTTCTTTATCGAATCTCGCAAGAGCTTGTTGCTTCAACTGTGCGATCTCTGCACGTTTTCGGCTCGGAAACGCGAGGAAGAGAAAATTGGCAGACCTCTCAGTCAAACGAATCGCTCGCTGGCAAAGCTTGCAGACCCACTTGTATACCGTGGGCGCGAAGCTACGACGGATGCCATCGCGTGGCTGCGAGAGCAGTACGCCCGAAATCAATGATGACGCCGCTACAACGCAGCGAAATCCGTCGCTATCTGGAAGACTTCAATTTCTCTGCTCTGTTCACCGACTCCACGGTGGGATGGGATTGGCCGGTGCAGAGCGGCAAGCTGCGTGTTCCTCATCAAGGGTCGTTCGTCGAACTGGAGACAGTGGCCGAAAAACGCGGCGTCAAAGTTTTGCTTGTACCCGCGGATGCGAGTGGCGATATCATCTCATCAGACGATCGAAAGAAACTGGAAAAAGCTGTTACTCCCCTCGCGACCGAGCACTTGCTTATCTTTACTGACGCGCGCAAGGGCCGCCAAGTCTGGCTCTGGACTTCGCGCTGGCCAGGTAAACCGATAAGCTATCGCGAGCTCATTTGGGAGAAGGACAAAGCGAATGAACTTCTCCTTCAGAAGCTCTCCTCAATAGCTTTCACGCTCGACGAAGAAGACGCGTTAGACATTACGGGGGTCGTTCTACGTCTACGAGATTCCCTCGACCGCGATAAGGTCACCAAGCGTTTCTACGACCAGTTCAAAACGCACAAGGACGCGTTCCGCAAATTCATCAAAGGCATCACAGATGCGGGGCTCCTCGATTGGTACACCTCACTCATGCTGAATCGCCTGATGTTCTGCTACTTTTTGCAGCGCAAAGGCTTTCTCGATGGCGACCACGATTATCTCAGTAACCGCCTCAAGCGCGTTCGTGACGAGTTCGGCAAAGAGAAATTCTATTCCTTCTACAAAAGTTTCCTGCGCCGGCTGTTTCATGAAGGGCTGGGACAGCCGAAGAACGAACGCACCGACGAGCTGAAGAAACTCGTCGGGGAAGTTCCATATCTGAATGGCGGTATCTTCGAAGAGCACAAGATCGAGCGCGAACATCCCGGTCTTCACATTCCCGATGAAGCATTCGAGAAGGTTTTCGCATTCCTCGATGGTTACGACTGGCACCTCGATGATCGCCCGATCGCGAGTGGCAGAGAGATTAATCCCGAGATCCTTGGTTATGTGTTCGAGAAATACACCAACCAAAAGGAGATGGGCGCCTATTACACGAAAGAGGACATCACCGACTACATCGCCAAGAACTGCATCATCCCATTTCTGCTCGATGCCGCAGGCGACAAACTCGGCGATGCTTCCTGGAATCTTCTGCGCGACGACCCCAACCGATATGTTTATCCAGCCGTTGGTCACGGCATCTTCTGCGATTATCCGTCGAATATAAAACTCGATGCACCTTTACCACTGCCGGGTTACATCGAGCGCGGCATCGACACGTCAAAGCCGGACCTGCGCAAACGCCGCGCCCGTTGGAATGAGTCAGCTCCTTCAAATCTAGGTTTGCCGACGGAAATCTGGCGCGAGACCGTCGCGCGGCGCCAGCGGTGCGAAGAGCTTCAGCGCAAACTGCGCGCCGGCGAAATCCGCGCGGTTAATGACCTCATTACTTTCAATCTCAACCTCCGCCAGTTCGCGCAAGACGCCGTGGAAAATGCCGCGCCCGACCTTCTTCTCGCGCTCTTCAAAGCCATCCGTAAAGTCTCCGTACTTGATCCCACGTGCGGCTCCGGCGCATTTCTCTTCGCCGCGCTGAACATTCTTGAACCACTGTACCGCGCTAGCCTCGATAGAATGCGCATGCTCCTAGGCGATTGGGAGAGCCGCGGCGAAAAACATCCTAACTACCGGAAGGAGTTTAGCGCGATCCTCGAGCAAGCCGCGCAACACCCAAACGAGAACTACTTCATCTTCAAATCCATCATCGTTCACAACCTCTATGGCGTGGACATCATGGAAGAAGCTGTCGAAATTTGTAAGCTCCGACTTTTTCTTAAACTAGCCGCCCAGCTAGAGCCAGGGCAGGAGATCGAGCCGCTGCCAGATATCGACTTCAATATTCGTGCGGGGAATACGCTCGTTGGTTACGCGACACGCGATGAAGTGCGCCGTTGTATGACTCAGTTCGGTGATGGGCAAATGCGACTTGGTGTCGATGACGAGTTGCAAAGCTATAGCCGCTTCGAGGAAGCGGCCGAGAATGTGGACAAAGCGTTTGAGCTGTTTCAGCAGATGCAAGACGATTACGGATTGAATCCCGAAGAGTTTCGCAAACAAAAAGTCCAGCTTTCGGAAAGGCTACAAAGCCTACGTAATCATCTCGACCGCTTTCTAGCTGCGGAGTACGATATACGTGACACTTCAAGCGAAGCCGTTTTCAAAACCTGGCGCGGGTCCTACAAGCCGTTTCACTGGTTCATTGAGTTTCACGGTATACTGAGCGGCGGTGGTTTCGACTCAATAATCGGCAATCCTCCGTACGTTGAGTATGGAAAGGTAAAAAAACTTTATCGCCTCCCACAGAGACACTATGCTTCCGAACCAGCCGACAATCTTTACGCGTTTTGTATGGAGCGATCGTGTGAGCTCCTTCGAGACCAGGCTCGCTTTGGGATGATCGTTCCAACCGGCCTGCTCGGCCTTGACGAGACAGTTTCGCTGCGCCGGGTCCTTCTTGAAAGATTGAAAGAAAACCGCTGCAGCACCTACGCTATTCGACCGTCGAAGCTATTCGAAGGGGTTGACCAGCGACTTTGTATTTACCTTGGAATTCGATCAAAGACAGATTGCGGGGGAATCTTTAGCACGCGCTACCATCACTGGAATGCCGACGAGCGTGACACCCTGTTTGCTTGTATTGAGTATCGTCCTTCCTTCGTTCATAAACGACTGAGCCGAATTCCACAGATTGGAAGTCCAGAAGCGGCAAGTATCTTGGAGAAGATCGAGAGGTACAATCAGAAACCCGCGACGTATTATTATTCGAGGGGAAAGAGCGGGCTTCTGATGCACTACCATAGGAGTCCTCGTTATTGGATTCGCGCAATGGACTTCGAGCAATACTTCAAGAGCCAAACACGATCGCGCTCCATTCATCATTTCCGTGACTTGCATTTCTCCGATGAACGGTACGGAAAATTCATTGGTGCCGTTCTAAACTCGACGCTCTTCTTCTTCTGGTTCGTGTCAGTTGGCAACGGTCGGAACATTACCAGTTCCGATGTTGCGCAATTCCCGATCGGCGCGGTTGCTGATGAACTGCTCAATGCAATGCCAAAGCTATTCGGGAAACTAATGCGCGACTACGACAAGAACTCCTTTGTTCGAAAACGCGCAGACTGCGAATTTCAAGAATTCCGGCCAAACCTGTCGAAGCCAATAATCGACGACATCGACGCAGACCTCGCCAAGCACTACGGTTTTAAGGCAGAAGAACTCGATTTCATCATTAACTACGATATCAAATACCGCATGGGATTGAAGGCTAACTCTGGTGAGGATAGCGCCGAGTGACACATGCTTCTGCGCAAACCGAGGTTGATCGATTGGCAGAGGCGAAAGCTTTGGTCGCATGGTAACACCGCGTTACTAGAGCGAGACCTTAACGCGCTACTTTGTTCAAAAGCTTGTCCCGGCGCGAAAATCATCGAAGCGATGGACTTGGCCCAACGCTGGCGCGCCGAGAACCGCCCTGTCATTAGCGGCTTTCACACCGCAGTCGAGAAAGAATGCCTGCGAATCTTTCTTCGCGGGCCGCAGCGTATCATCATCTCCCCGGCGCGTGGACTCGATCCATTCCAACTTCCCACCGAATGGCAACCCAAGTTCGACCGCAACGAGCTTCTGATTGTGTCGCTGTTCGACTCATCGGTTCGCCGCCCCACCAAGGAAACCTGCGAAATACGCAATCGCCTTGTTCTCGACCTTGCCACCGATTACACCATCATCCACGCTTCGCCCAACGGCTCGCTCAGTAAGTTGCAAGCAGCGACCCGAGACGCGGCACTTTGATCGACATCTTATCATGGCGACATCGCTTCACATTACCGACGATCTCATCGCCAGTCGGATAGTGAAGATTTATGCGCCGGTGGTCGCGCCAAAGATGTCCACCGAGAAGCTCCGCGACTTGCTAACGTTCGCCTTCAGAAAGAAACTTGATAAGACGACAGGTTCAATGCGCGTGCGGCTTCTCTAAAGGCGTCACTTACGAATGTTTAAAAGATAAAGATTTCATTGAAGTCGCGAAGAATGCATTTCCCGACCTGGTTCTTTCGGAGGAGTTTGACGCTGCACGTGAGAGGTGACCGCCTGTAGTGATGAAATTCAGTATCGCTTTGTCTGACTTAGAGAGTCTTCTGAAGACGCTGGCACCACGTCCAAAAACGACCGACACATTCACGCTGTCTGCCTGCGCGGCACGCGTTTTTGTGGAGTGCAAAGGTGACATCGGCGGCATCGAGGCGCTGGTATTCGAAGACGGAGCCGTCAAGTTACCGGCAAAATCCTTTCGCGAACTTCTCAAGACCTACAAGGGAAGGAAATCGCTCACGCTAGAAGGTGGACCCGATAGCCTCCGTATCGGCACGTTCCAAATGCCCGTCGCGCACTACTGCCCCAATCCGAAGCCGCCAGGAAAGTTCCAAGTATTCGGGACAGCGACGGCGCCCGCGCCGAGCCCTTCACCTTCGCGGGCTTGAGCAGAACTTCGACCACAAATCCCATTGTGAACCAACATCTTGATCTTCGGCAGTGTACTAACACGCACTGCATCGATCTTGATCGTGAAGCACGAGACGAAACGGACGAGGACGGTCTTAGCACGAGGTTCGTATCCGTTCTGGATGGCCTTCCGGTCCGCTCGGTAGGAGAGTGGGCGTACGATAAAATCTACAGACTTGTTCAATACTTCGGAATTTTCGCCGGCGGAATGAAGAATCAGTGGGATGCCCTGAACTATCTAGAGATAGGCAGCGGCCCAGGGCGTTGCATTGCTCGCGAAGACTGCACCGAAATGGATGGAACCGCGCTCGCGGTCGTCCGGAATCCACGATTCGTGTCGTTGAAGAAAGCACTTTTCATCGATGCAAGCTCGCGCGTGACAGAAATCTTGAATCAACGTCTGGCGGCGTTGGGATGCACCCCAAAAGCCGAAGCGATCATCGGCAACTACGAGGATCCGTCGAGTCTCTATCGAACCAATCGACAACCTTCCACCGCGGTCGCTCAATTTCGTCTTCATTGATCCGACAGAGTGTGATGTTCCTTTCGCAACCATCGAATCGCTGGTTCATCGCCTGCGAAATGCCGACCTCCTAATCAACGTCGCTCTCGGCACTGATGTTAATCGGAACATTGTGTCAGCAATTCTGTCTCCGACTCACACAAAGGCGCGTGAAAAGTATGAACACTTTCTGGGGACGCCGCAGTTCTGCGCGCGCTACGAAATAATCGAGTTGGCAAAGCGGTCAGATCATGACGCGTTGAGACGCAAGTTCGCCGAAGCTTATAATGAATCACTTCGAAAGATTGGTTATGTGCATACAGACATCCGTCCCGTGCGCCATTATTACTATCTTTTATTTGCTTCCAAGAGTCGCAAAGGTCTCGAATTCTGGCTCAAGTCCTGCAAAATCGGCCCGGATAACCAGCGGGAATTGCTCTAATCTTTCGCGACATGGCTGACAAATCTCACATCGAATGGACTGAAGCGACGTGGAACCCGGTAACGGGGTGCACAAAAGTCAGCGCCGGCTGCAAACATTGTTATGCCGAACGGCTGGCGCAACGATTGCAGGCAATGGGAAATCATCGCTACCGAAACGGTTTCAATCTCACGTTGCATGACGACGTTGTCGATCTTCCGAGGTCTTGGTCCACCGGAAGGATGATTTTTGTTAATTCGATGAGCGATCTTTTTCACAAAGATGTCTCCGCCGATTTTATTCAACGCGTTTTTGCGACGATGCGCGACTGTTCACAACACACGTTCCAAATTCTCACCAAACGGAGCGAGCGATTACAGAAATTGGCCTCACACATAGACTGGCCTTCGAATGTGTGGATGGGCGTGAGTGTCGAAGACTCGCGAGTCCTATCGCGGGTGCATGACCTGCGAAAAGTGCCTGCCGCAGTGCGTTTTCTTTCCTGCGAACCGCTGATCGGTTCACTCGCCGGCATCGATTTAACGAACATTCAGTGGGTGATCGTGGGCGGCGAATCAGGATTCGGCGCTCGTCCAATGAAGATCGAATGGGTCCGCGAAATCTTTCGTGCCTGTCGCAAAGCGGACGTGCCGTTCTTTTTCAAACAATGGGGCGGAGTCCGCAAAGACCTGACGGGTCGCTTACTCCGTGGGAGAACTTACGACGAGATGCCAGCCAGAGTAGCGGCATGAGGTTCACTCCTTGGGCGGTTCGCTCTTTTTGATCAATGCCGTCAAGAGGTCGATCGGAAGGGGGAAAAAGGTCGTGGTATTATGTTCGCTGGAAATCTCGCGCATCGTTTGCAGAAAGCGCAGTTGCAGCGCGATCGGCTCCTTGCTCATCATCGCCGCGGCCTGCACCATTTTTTCCGCAGCTTGAAATTCGCCCTCGGCATTGACGATCTTGGCACGCCGCTCGCGCTCGGCTTCGGCCTGCTTCGCCATCGCGCGTTTCATGGTGTCGGGCAGCGCCACGTCCTTCACCTCGACCGCCGTGACTTTGATTCCCCAGGGTTCGGTTTGGCGATCGATGATCTCCTGCAACTTCAGATTGATCGATTCACGCTGCGAAAGCAGGTCATCCAAGGGGGCCTGGCCGAGGACGCTGCGCAACGTGGTCTGCGACATCAGCGAGGTGGCTTTGAGAAAGTTCTCCACTTTCACGACGGCGGCTTGCGGATCGACCACGCGGAAATAAACA
>Ga0137407_10002763_pt1 | contig 11565 bp, 8 predicted proteins | sample CZOMad2_2_16fung_FD_108410 | JGI IMG/M metagenome (GOLD analysis project Ga0137407, IMG submission 108410) | Vadose zone soil fungal communities from Angelo Coast Range Reserve, California, USA - CZOMad2_2_16fungal (Illumina Assembly) | ecosystem: Environmental > Terrestrial > Soil > Vadose zone...
GCCAGAATATTTCCGATGTATACGCCATTGTTGGCGGGACCTTGCGCCAGGGTGAAGGCCTGGTATTCCTGTTGCAGTTGAAGGATCTGTGAGGTCACGTTTCCGATGGCCTGGCCGCAGATCGTTGCCGGATCAATGGCACTCGGGAAGGGCAGCGTTTGCGGGGAGCCGCTGGAACAAACGTTCGTCGTCCCCAGGAAGAGTCCTTGCGCCAGTCGTGCCGGGCGATCAAACAGGTTGTTGTTCCAAACCGAGTTTTCATAGAACAGCCCGATGCCGCCGCGGATTACGGTCTTGCCGTCGCTTTTCGGGTCCCAGGCAAATCCAAGTTGGGGAGCAAAATTGTGTTCTGGTTGGGTCACCCGATTCCCCAGGCCAGTAAAGAACTGATTGTTGAATTGGTTGACCGCTGCAATCGGCCCGAGATCGCTGTCCGTGCGGCCGGTATCGCGCGCATAACGCAGACCCGCCGTCACGGTGAGGTTCGGCTTCACCTTCCAGGAATCTCCTAAGTAGAGAGAAACGCGGTTATCGGGACCTAATCCGCCGCCGGGAAATCCGAATGTCGGTATCTCGGAAGAAAAGCCCTGGCCGTTACCGAGGATGATATTGGAGACTGGATAATTCAACGGGTTCGATGCTCCTCCCGGAAAGGCACCAACCGGGGCGGAGTTGCTGGGCGAGCCAACGGCCGGGGCGAGACCGAGGAATTTGGCGAATCCGCCACCCACGATGTGGTTATAGCCGGCGCCGAAGCGAATCACGTGATTCTTGAGAGCCCAGCTGCCATCGTATTTGACTTGACGGTCCGACTGCACCGTAGCCTGGGGCGCGAGGAAGTTTGGACCCGAACAGAAATCGTTAACGCCAGCGGTCAAGCACCTGACGTCACCGCCAATGGCGAGTTCGATGCCCGGGGCGGGATCGAAGATGCTGGAACCGGTCACCGCGTCCGCAATTCCGTTCTGGAATTTGGTGTAGCCAAAGCGGACACTGTGAGTGACATTGCCGGTATTGAAATCGGCTCCGGCGACGTGGTCGCGAGCGTGGTTCACATTGGCAAAAGGTTGGAAGGAGTTGGGAATGAAAGGCAGCACGCTGCGATTCTGGTCAAACGAGAAACGATAGAAGAGCTTGAAACGGCCGGCTTGAAAGTCCAAACGTCCCACCGTTTGAGTCTCGCGGAAGGGCGAAGTAAAGTTCCCCCTAAGGGTTTCGAACGCGCCACCAGGAATCACCGGGTCGAGCAAGTCCTGCTTGTTGCGCTCCGCATCGAAAAAGAAGAACAGCTTGTTCTTGATAATGGGTCCGCCCAGGCTGCCGCCAAACTGGTTGCGCTGGAACGGATTTGTGGAATTGCCGGGCAAGGCCGCGTTGAGCGTCTGGTCGCGGAAGTAATAGAAGGCGTCGCCATGCAATCCGTTGTTGCCCGATTTGGTGGTCACGTTCACCGAACCCGAAGAGGTCAGCTCGGTGGAAAGATCCAAAGAGGATTGCTGTAGCGAGGATTCCTGGATGGAGCCCAGAGGAAGGTTTTGGGTGGTGGTGCCGACGGTTTCATCACTGATGTCGATGCCGTCTACTTCAATGCGGGCGGTGCGGCCGAAGCGGCCACCGAAAGAAACCGACGAAAACCCGTTCTTGGTGGGATCGAAAGTGCCGCCATCCTGAATTTGCACCCCCGGTTCCAGTTGAGCCAGATCGAGAAAGTTGCGCCCGTTGATGGGGAGATTTTCGATTTGCTGGCTGGTGAGGACACCCTGCACTGTGGCTTGTTCGGTATTGACGGCAACCTCCGAAGCCTGCACTTCCACCACCTGCGCACTTTCACCGAGTGTGAGTTTTGTGCTTGCCGTCGAGGTAGTGTTCACCTGAACTGTGACGGGAATCTCCACCGTCCTGAATCCGCTGGCCTCGACCCGGACGACGTAGTTGCCGGGGGTCAGGGCCCCGGACGTGTAGGCGCCGGACGAGTTGGTCGCGGTTACGCTGTTCTGGTCTGTTCCTCGATTACGAATCGTCACCTTAGCGCCACTGACGACCGCGCCTGAGGGATCCGTGATCGTTCCCTGAATGCTGCCGGTTGAAATTGTGGTCTGTGCGAGGACCGCGACAGAACTCAATAACAACACAAATACTAACAATGCAAATGATGCGTATCGTTGAAACATTCTCGATGCGATGCAAGTATTCACGAGCTGCCTCTCTTTCGGAATCGGTCAATTGACCATCTACACGAGCCCCGGAGAACAACCGCGAGGTGAGTCGAGGAGCGGAAATTTGGAAAAACGGTAGCGTCCCTAAGATAGTGTCGGAGACCGACAACCGGAACGGCTGACGAAACTTTACACCCGAGTAACTAGTGTGGCCCCGATAACACTCGGTGTCATGCAAGCCACAAACCAAATATTGTGTGACTGGGGATACTCAAACGTTTCAATGGCTTAGCATGGCAGCCTATTTTTTCCCAATACAGAACCGGTCTTGATTTACAGAAACTGGAATCATAGACATCCGAGAAATGGAAGATTCACTCGCTGCAAGGTTGTGAAAATACGAAAATTGACAATCAGGATCGGTGAGAAATCTTTCTACGCACTGCTACAATCGGCACCCAAGGGGGAATCTCATAACAATGGCGGACCTATCCAGAATTGTCGGGCAACTAAAGAAGGAGCGTGACCGGGTACAGCAGCAGTTATCCGGACTGAACGCGGCTTTGGCCGCGTTTGCGGGAGCCTACAGCAAGTCGGGGAACATCGCCCCGGCGAAGAGAGGCAAGCGTCGCCCCATGAGCGCCAAGGGCCGGGCTGCAATCCGCCGCGCGCAGAAGGCGCGTTGGGCAAAATTCAGGGCTGCAGCTAAGTAATTCTGTTCGCAGCGTTCGGTCACGACCCGGCTGAAGCCGCATCTCATTACATCTTTAATCCCTGCTAGACTGACGCGTGCGTCGCCTGATCGTTAACGCCGACGACTTCGGCCTTACTGCGGGGGTGAACCGGGCCATTGTCGAGGCCCACGAAGGTGGAGTGGTGTCTTCGGCCACCTTGATGGCCAACGGCCAGGCTTTTGACGAAGCGATTGATCTGGCACACTCCCGACCTCGTCTGGGCGTGGGTTGTCACGTCGTTCTCGTGGATGGGGTTCCGCTGCTGGAGCAAACGCAGGTCGGAAGTCTGCTGGATGGTGGTGGCAACAGTTCCGGCGGTCCACACTTTCGCGACGGAATCGCGAAGTTTGGCGCACTCGCGTTGCTGGGACGCTTGTCCGCGGATGAGATTGAGGCTGAGGCCACAGCCCAGATCCGCAAACTGCAAGGGGCGGGGATCGAGGTTACTCACCTCGACTCGCACAAGCACACGCACCTTTTCCCGCGCGTGCTGCGCCCGCTGCTGCGGGCTGCAAAACTCTGCGGGGTGACAGCGATACGGAATCCATTCGAGCGAATCCAGGGCTCACAACTGGCTGCCTCTCCAAGTTTATGGAGGCGATGGACTGAAGTTGGTCTGTTGCGGAGCCTGGCGCGGCAATTTCGCGAAGCGGTCGAGCAGGCTGGAATATCCACTCCAGACGGGACTCTGGCCATCGTAGCGACGGGTGCCCTCGACGAGCATTTGCTCCGCCTCATGGTGGAAAACCTTCCGGACGGGACCTGGGAAATGGTTTGTCATCCCGGTTACAACGACTCAGATCTGCAAGCGGTACGCACCCGGCTGCGGGAATCGCGCGAGCAGGAGTTGCGAATCTTGACCTCGCAGTCAACCCGCGATCTGCTGGCCGCAAACCAGGTTGAGCTCATCTCTTTCCGGGCGTTGGCTGAGGCGAAATAAGGTTCTCGCTGTGTTCGCCTCGGTGTTTGCCTCCCACACCTGAAATACCGACCTTGGTAACGAAACGCCATCTAATACTGCGATTTATGATTAAATGCTAGCGGTTTGCCGAGTGGAGCACCTGCGCTTTAATGTCAGACAAACATGGCCGATAAACCTGAAACCCGGCTGGATGTTGATTTGCCGATCCGAGTATTTGGCATGGGCTCGGACGGCCGTCCATTCCTGCACAGTGCCCAGGCTCGGAACATCAGTCTTCATGGGGCAAAACTTGCCGGCCTGGAGGCGCAGTTGAAGCCGGGAGACATAATCGGCGTACAGGTCGGCGGCAAGAAAGCGCGCTGCAAAGTGATCTGGGTGGTGGACGCCGGACAGGCGCAGAAAATCGAAGTGGGGGTGAACCTGGTCGAGGGACAGGTCTGTCCCTGGGAAAAGGAAATGCAAGCCAGCGAACCGGCCCCTGAGTCCGCCCCGCGAGTTGCGCCCTCCGAAGGCGATAAGAGAAAGTTTTCCCGGCACCGGGTGCCCTTCCCGATTGAAATACGCGACCAGGATGACGCCGGCTCGCACATGAGGACGAAGTCAGCCGACATCAGCGCCCGTGGCTGTTACATCGAGACGATGCTGCCCCTTCCGGTCGGAAAAACACTGAGCCTGACGCTGTGGCTGGACACGGAGAGAATCACCACACCCGGTGTGATCCGATCTTGTGATGGCGGCGTGGGCATGGGCATCGAGTTCACCGGTCTAGACGAAGCTATCCAGGAACGCCTACAGACAAAGATCGAGGCCATGGCTGCGGAGTCCGGGACCTCGGAAAACGCCCAGGGCGCGGGCTAGACCGCTTTGTTTGTCTCGCCTCAGGAATAAAGAGGACATCGCACCGCTCAAAGTTTGGAACTTGCGTGCTTGGCGATCTCCGCGGTCAAAGGCTTTTAACCGCAAAGAGCGCGAAGGGCACCGCAAAGGACGCAAACGAGGCATACGCCAGGCAAAATCTGAATCTCCGCTACCCGCCTGCCATCGAATGTGAAGAGCGAGAGCCGCTGATCCGAAGGGGAGAGGCATGAAAATCGGCATCACCTGCTATCCAACGTACGGAGGCAGCGGCGTGGTCGCGACCGAGCTGGGGCTGGAGCTGGCGGAGCGCGGACACGAGGTGCACTTCATTTCTTACGCCCAGCCTATCCGCCTGAGCGGTCCCCACCCGAACATTCACTATCATGAAGTAGAAGTCTCCCGCTATCCGCTGTTCGAGTACCCTCCGTATGATCTGGCTTTGGCCTCGCGCATGGCAGAGGTCGCGGAACTCTACGACCTCGATCTGCTGCATGTGCACTATGCGATTCCGCACTCGGTGAGCGCGCTGCTGGCGCGCCAGATGATGGCCGCCAAACCGCGCGGACGCAAGCTTCCTTTCGTGACTACGTTGCATGGCACCGACATCACGCTGGTCGGGCTCGACCGGTCTTATCTCCCGATCACACGCTTTTCGATTGAGCAGAGCGATGGCGTGACCGCCATCTCGCAATATCTGCGGGAGCGCACCTTGCGGGAGTTCGATATCCGGAACAACATTCAGGTGATTTACAACTTCGTCAATTGCGATGTGTATTGCAGGGCTGACAACGTTTCAGAATTGAAAAAGGAGTACGCACCGAACGGAGAGCGCCTGCTGGTGCACCTGTCGAATTTTCGTCCAGTGAAGCGCGTGACCGACTGTATCGAGATCTTCGATCGGGTGCGCAAGCAGATTCCTTCCAAGTTGCTGATGATCGGGGACGGCCCCGACCGCTCGCGGGCGGAATGGCTGGCGGTACAGAAAGGTATTCACAACGATGTGATCTTTCTGGGCAAGCAGGAACAGGTGCAGGAAAAGCTGGCGCTGTGCGACATCATGCTTTTGCCCAGTGAGCTGGAATCGTTCGGTTTGGCTGCGCTCGAGGCCATGGCCTGCGAAGTTGTGCCCATTGCCACCCGGGTAGGCGGCATTTCCGAGGTGTTCGAGCACGGCAAGAGCGGGTACCTGGGGGATGTCGGCGACGTGGATACCATGGCACGCTATGCCATCGAATTGCTGAGCGACGAAAAGGGGTTGCGGGAAATGGCCAAGGCCAGCCGTGCCGTGGCGCAATCCCGCTTCTGCGCCAGCAGGATCATTCCGCAATATGAGGCATTCTACCGGCGCGTGCTGGAAGGCGCTTCATAGAAGGCTTCAGGAATCGCACCCGATCCCTGGAGGACGGGCAAACGCAGCCGTACCAGAGTTCCCTTGCCGTCGTGGCTGTCGATGGTCATCCGGGCGGTGTCGCCGTAGAGGACCTTCAGGCGCTCGGCCACGTTGGCCATCCCAATACCTGTTCCCCCCAGGCCGCTAGGCCGTTCCACCAAATTGGCCGACACCATCCCCACACCATCATCCTCGACTTCGATGATGAGGTGCGAGTCGGTGAGGCGGCTACGCAGGTAGATGCTGCCGCCGTCAATTTTCGACGACAAGCCGTGTTTGATCGAGTTCTCCACCAGAGGCTGCAGCAGCATGCTGGGAACCATGGTGTCGAGCGAGGAGGTCTCGAGTTCTTTCACCACCCGCAATTTGTCGCGACCGAAGCGGACCACTTCAATATCGAGATAATTGTCGATGAATTCCATTTCTTCGCGTAGCGGAACAAAAGCATCGCTGCTGTTAAGCAGGCGGCGCAGAATGTTGGCCAGCTTGATAATCAGCTGGCGCGCGGTGTCAGGATCGAAACGCACCAGCGAGGAAACCGAGTTCAGCGTATTAAAAAGGAAGTGGGGATTGATCTGGTTTTGCAACGCCTCCATGCGGGAGTGCAGTAGCAGGCGCTCCTGCTCTTCCAGCTTGATCTGGATGCGGACGCTGTTCCAGATCTTCAGTTCGGTCCCGATCACGGTGACCGACGTGGCATAGATCAGAGCTTCCACCCACCACGTGGGACTCTCCAGGCTAAAGGTGCGATTCGGTGCAAAGCGCGAGAGCTCGGTGTGCACGAAGCGCAACGCCACAATAGTGACGAAAAACATGGTCTGCCACTCGAAGGGATGGGGCGTTGGCAGGTTGCGCCGGATCCAGCGGTAGATGCTGAGGTCAACGAACGGCGAAAACGACCAGATGTCCTCACGATTGGGAGCGATGATACGTAATTGCCCGGCCACGAAACCGCACAGCACATTAAAGGGCAAGGTGGCCCATTCTCCGTGCCAGAGCGCGGGAAAGGCCAACAAAACGCCGCCCAACACGCCGGTGAGCCGCCCGCCGATCACTCCCAACAGCACCGTGGTCTCGAAGGACAAATCGCCCGCCACGAAACTCCTGGCGCTGAACCGAATCCACACCCCAAGGGCGAGAGGAATGCCGATCCACAGAACCAGATAGATTTTCTGCTTCCAATTCCGCTCATCGCGGAAGAGCAGCGACTTGAATTCCACCGAACGCCCAAGAATGCTGGCAGCCGAGGCCGCTACGCCCAGCTTGATCAGCAGATTGATGAGGATGAGTCGCTGTTCCATTATTTCGATAAATCTAGGGATTTCGATAATCGCGAGATCCGCTCTGGGAAATGTAGCACGAGGCTGTCATCCGGAGCGGAGACGATTGGCGAAGGAGTTAAGCGTGACCTCGATCAGTTCCAACCGCAACGGGCCGCCCTGCGCCATGTCTTTGTTTCCCCCGCCGCGTCCGCCCACCTGGGCCAAGGCCTCTTTCATCAGAGCTCCCATGTCGAAAGGCAGACTCGGTGATTGAGCGAATACCAATGCCGGCTGACCTGATGTGGCCGCCAGCAACGCGATCGCCGCCGAACTCTGGCGAGTAAGCCTTCGCGCCAACAACTTGATGAAGGTCAGGTCGTGATCTGGAAATACATGCGGGATAGCTCTTATCCCGTTGCTCTGCGGCGTTTCGGCGAGCAGTTTTTCGGCATAGACACCGGCGAACTCCTCCATCAGATGTTCAACTGATTTCCGTGCGGCACGGGATTCCTCCTGCAACTTCTTTATCTGCTCGGGAACACTCGTGAGCTGCACCGAGAGCAGGCCGGAGGCCTCGGCGAGCGTCAGGTAGTCCTGGCGGGCGGTCGTGATTGCGCGCTTCCCGCAAACAAATTCCACGCGCCACCCATGCCGCACCTTCTCCACTTTGCGAAGCAGGATGCAACCAATTTGCGACGTGCCCTTCACGTGCGTACCACCGCATGCCGAAAGGTCAAACTCGTGAATTTCGATCAACCTTAATTCATCTCTCTCGACGGGGGGCAGTTTACGCAGACCCAATGTCCGTGCCACCTGCTGCGTGACGAAGCGGACTTCGACCGGACGATCCTCGGAAACCACGTCGTTGGCCAACCTCTCCGCCGATTCGACCTGCTGCCGGTTCAAACTCTTCGCGTCCAGATCAATGGAGCAGTAGTCCGCGCCCATGTGAAACGAAACCGTGGGCATATTGAAGAGCCGGACAAAAGCCGCGGAGAGGACGTGCTGGCCTGAGTGTTGCTGCATATGGTCGCGGCGGCGGCCGACATCAATCAAGCCGCGGACCCGGGTTCCTTTCTCAGGCAGCGGCGCTGTTTCCACTAGATGAAGGATCGCGCCGTCGTCCCGTTCCATAACTTCGCTTACGCGAAAGGGGGGAGCGTCCGTTCCGGACGGAATGATCTCTCCAGTGTCGAAAACCTGGCCACCACTGGTGGGGTAAAACGCCGTGCGGTCAAGAACGATTGCAATTCGCGAATTCGAAGCCGGAACTGCTTCCCGAACTTCGGCGTCGAATTCATGGAGAAACGAATCGTGATAGTAGAGGCGTTCGGTCATGTCTTTCGCACAGAGCCAGCGTTGTGACGGCCGCCCCGCGCACATCGGAGGCCCGGCCGCCCCCCACAGGGGAAGGCGGCGCTACTAGTAAGGCCCGATGATGCCGCCGATTTGACGCGAAGCCGGCAGCTTCCCTCTCTTCTTCTGACGCTCGATGACATCGAGATACTTCAAGCCGGAGCCGGTATTAAACAGCACAACTTTGTCTTCGGGGGAGAAGAAGCCACGGGCGCGCAGCTTGCGATAAGCTACGAGCGAGGTTGCGCCTTCCGGTGCCGCAAAGATTCCCTCCACCCGTGCCCAGTGCCGGAAGGCTTCCATTATTTCTGCGTCGGTCACCGCTAATACTATGCCCGCGCTCTGCTTAAGAATCTCGAGAATGAGGTAGTCGCCATACGCCTTGGGGACGCGAAGACCAGACGCCAGAGTTGAAGCATCGGGCCAAAAATCGGTGACGGGCTTGCCTTCATCCCACGCTTTAACAATCGGGGCGCAACCTGCGGATTGCACGCAAACCATCTTAGGCCGTTCGGGACCGATCCAGCCCAGCGCTTCCATTTCGTCGAAGGCTTTCCACATGCCGAGCACGCCTACCCCTCCGCCTGTGGGATAGATGATGCCCTGCGGCAGCTTCCAATCCAGTTGCTCGGCGACCTCGTATCCCATGGTCTTCTTTCCTTCGACCCGGAACGGTTCCTTCAAGGTAGAGACGTCGAACCATCCTTCTTTCTCTTTGCCCTCGGCCACCATGCGGGCGCAATCGCTGATGAGGCCGTTCACCAGCGTGACCTTGGCGCCGTAGCTTTCGCATTCCACTCGGTTGGCCAGAGGCACATCCGACGGCATGAAGATGTGGGCCTCCAGACCAGCAGCCGCGGAGTATGCGGCCAGGGCGCTGGCGGCGTTTCCCGCCGACGGCGCGGCCAGTTTTCTTAGACCGTAGAACTTGGCCATGGTCACCGCCGCCGACATGCCGCGCGCCTTGAACGAGCCGGTAGGGTTCAGGCCCTCATCTTTGATAAAGACGCCCGCGAACTCACGGCTGGGCAGCATGGGAGTAAAACCCTCACCCAGCGAAACGGGAGCGGCGTCGGGCATTACTTCGGCGTAACGCCACATGTTTGCCGGACGAGCGGCCAACATCGCAGGTTTGAAGTTATGCTTTAAGGTTTTCAGGTCGTAGCGGACGTATAGGACTCCGCCGTCGGCGGGGCATACGGTTTGGGGCTGATCGGCTGCAATATGTGCACTACATTTGGTGCACTCAAGGTAGGCGATGCGGGACACGTCGGGAGTTTAACATTCCTCTGGCAAACGCTCGAGATGGGCCGCAACATCCGGGCCTGAAGTCCGAGGTCCAAAGCCTGGTCTTAATTCTCAGTTCTTAGTTTCTAGTTCCCGGTTCTCAGTTTTTCAGGCGGGCAATCGTTTTAACACGGAGTTCGCTTTGCGAAACCAGGGGCGCTCGCGGCGGCGCAAGTATCCGGGCATGGAGGGCTTCTTGGCCAGGATTTGCTTGGCCCACTCCCGAGCCTCGGCGTTACGGTGCCGGGCTGCCAGGAAGCAGGCATAGTTGTAGTAGGTTTCGGATGAGGTAGAGATTTTGGTCACCTGGCGGAAGAGGGCTTCGGCTTTTTCGGGCTGGCCGGTGTTGGCATAAGCATGGGCCAGTAGTCCTGCGGCGCGTTGGAAATCGTAGGTGGGATCCTTGGCCACTACCCGTTCGAGATCGGGCAGCGCTGCGGCAAAATCTCCCATCTGGACGGCGGCCACGCCCCGGCGGTAGAACGGGTCGGGCGAGTCGGTGCGAGAGGAGATCGCCTTGTCGTAGCACTGGCGCGCCCTGGCGAATTGCCTTTCCTCCAGGTAAAGGTCGCCCAATTCTTCATAATTTCCGGCGGATGGATTGTCGATAACGGCCGATTCCAGCTCGCGGATGCGCTTGCGACGCGGAAAAACCTTGAAGGACTGGCGCAACAGTCCGGCATCGGGAATTGCTTCCACGGCGATGTACACCAGGGCGCCGAGCCAGCCGCCGATGAGGATGATCCACAGCCAAAAGGTGTCGGGGCGGCGGCGAATGAAATGAATAATGGCGAACGCCTGCAACAGAATGCCCCACCACGAAAACGCGAAAAAGAGTAATGATCCCATTCGCCGATGCAGCAGTATAGTACGCAGTCTCCAGATGCTAAAATCAGGGTAGTGAAGCCTCCCGTCCGCCTTCTGGGTGTCGATATCGACGGCACCTTGCTGAACCCCGAATTTCAGATCTCTCCCGGCGATATGGCCGCGTTGCGGCGGGCCCACGCCCAAGGGGTCGAGGTGGTGATTGTCACCGGACGGCGGCACATGTTCGCACTGCCAATCGTGCAACAACTGGGATTCGACCTGTGGGTCATCAGCTCGAATGGGGCCATCACCCGGTCACTGACGGGAGAGACATTTCACCGCGACCTGCTTCCCGTTGAAACCTGCCGCCGGCTCTGCAGTCACATGCAGGAATTTCGGGGTAACACGGTACTGACCTTTGATACGCAGACAAAGGGCGCGATTGTGCTCGAGCACATGAACGAATTGAACTCGAGCATTCAGCGCTGGCTGGAAAAGAACCTGCAATTCATAGACTTCGTCATCCCTATTGAAGACTCGCTCACCAGCGATCCGGTACAAGCCATGTTCTGCGGCCCGATCTCGCGGATGCAACAGGCGCTGGCGGCCTTGGCAGCCAGCGGTTTGGACGAGAAGATTACTGTGCTGCGGACCGAGTACGGGGTACGGGATCTCTCCATTGTTGACGTGCTCAACCAGGGGTGCTCCAAAGGCCATGCGCTGGAGCGCTGGGCCGGTTACCGCGGCATCCCCCGCAAGGAGGTCATGGCCATTGGTGACAATTACAACGACA
>Ga0137407_10002765_pt1 | contig 11564 bp, 11 predicted proteins | sample CZOMad2_2_16fung_FD_108410 | JGI IMG/M metagenome (GOLD analysis project Ga0137407, IMG submission 108410) | Vadose zone soil fungal communities from Angelo Coast Range Reserve, California, USA - CZOMad2_2_16fungal (Illumina Assembly) | ecosystem: Environmental > Terrestrial > Soil > Vadose...
ATGGACAGCGACAGTTTCAATCATTTGACTCTGGCCACGGGCATACCGTGGCGCCTCGTGATCGTCATGCGCGCTTATTGCCGGTACCTGCTCCAGACCGGACTGCCGTTCAGCCAGGGCTACATCGCGCAAGTCTTGGTGAACAATGCTGCAATAGCCCGGGCTTTGGCGGATTTGTTCGCGGCCCGATTCAATCCGGAAAGCTCGCCGGCGGCGCGGCAGAGCGCACTCGCGCGGCTCGACCGGCGCATCCGCTCGGCGCTCGAGGAGGTGACTCGCTCCGACGAGGATCGAATCCTGAGGGCCATGTGGAGCGCGCTGTCGGCCACCGTGCGCACCAATGCCTATCAAACCGGCCGTGAGGGCCAGCTCAAGGAGTACCTCTCCTTCAAGATCGAAAGCCAGAAACTGCGCGAGCTGCCCCTTCCCAAGCCCCTGTTCGAGATTTTCGTGTTCTCGCCGCGCATGGAAGGCGTGCATCTGCGCATGGGATACGTCGCCCGCGGCGGTATTCGCTGGTCGGATCGCCGCGAGGATTTCCGCACCGAAGTGCTCGGCCTCATGAAGGCGCAGCAGGTGAAGAACACGGTAATCGTTCCCGTGGGCGCCAAGGGCGGATTCGTGGTCAAGCGCATGCCGGCCGAGCGCGAGGCGCAGCAGGCCGAAGTGATCGGCTGCTATCAAACGCTCATCAGGGGCCTTTTGGATATTACCGACAACATCGTCGACGACAGGATCGCCGCGCCGCCCCTGGTGGTTCGCCACGACAAGGACGACCCCTACCTGGTGGTCGCCGCAGACAAGGGCACCGCAACCTTTTCCGACATCGCCAACGCCATTTCCGAGGAGTACGGCTTCTGGCTCGGCGACGCGTTCGCCTCCGGCGGTTCCGCCGGCTACGACCACAAGAAGATGGCGATCACCGCGCGCGGCGCCTGGGAATGCGTTAAGCGTCATTTCCGCGAGATGGGCGTCGACATCCAGAAGCAGAACTTTACCGTCGCGGGAATCGGCGACATGGCGGGAGACGTATTCGGCAACGGCATGCTGCAATCCCGGCACATCCGGCTGATCGCGGCCTTCAATCACCTGCATATCTTCATCGATCCGCAACCGGATCCGGTGCGCTCGTTCGCCGAGCGGGAACGGCTGTTCAAGCTGCCTCGTTCCAGCTGGGAGGATTATTCGCGCAACGCAATCTCGAAGGGCGGCGGCGTGTATTCGAGGGCGGCCAAAAACCTGACCCTGTCGCGCGAGGCGCAATCACTGCTGGAGCTTCCGGCGCAGGTGACGCCGAACGAAGTGATCAAAGCCATACTGAAGGCGCACGTCGATCTGTTCTGGAACGGCGGGATCGGCACCTATGTCAAGGCCTCTTTCGAAAGTCACAGCGATGTCGGAGACCGCAGCAATGACGCGGTGCGGATCGACGCCCGCGAATTGAATTGCAAAGTCATCGGCGAGGGGGGCAACCTCGGCGTATCGCAGCTCGGGCGCGTCGAGTTCGCGCGGCGCGGCGGCAGGCTCAATACCGATTTCATCGACAACTCCGCCGGAGTGAACTGTTCGGACGTCGAAGTCAATTTGAAAATCCTATTGAACGGCGCAGTGCGCGCCAAGGAAATCACGCGTGCGGGACGCGATCGGCTGCTGGTGCAGATGACGGATGAAGTCGCGAATCTCGTACTGCGCAACAACTATCTTCAGAGTCAAGCGATCAGCACCGGCGAGTTCCAGCCGAAGGAGAGGTTGAGCGAGAGCGCCTACGTGATCCGCGCGCTCGAGCGTTCCGGAGATTTGAACCGCTCGCTGGAATTCCTGCCGACGGAGGAGGAAATCGCGGAACGCCGAAAGACCGGCGAGGGGCTGACGCGTCCGGAACTCGCCATCACCCTGAGTTACGGCAAGATCTGGCTGTATCGGGCGCTCATCCATTCCAACGTTCCCGAGGATCCCTATCTGTCGACGGAATTGGCCCGTTACTTCCCGACGCCGGTCCAGAAGCGCTTCGCGGCGCGATTGAAGCGGCATCGCCTGCGCCGCGAGATCATCGCGACGGCGATCACCAATAGTCTGATCAACCGCATGGGGCCGGTTTTCCCGGTGCGCGCGCAGCATGATACCGGAGCCGATCCCGCCGCCATTGCGCGCGCCTACAGCATCGCGCGCGAGGTGTTTGCCGCCCGCTATATCTGGACGCAGATCGAAGCGCTCGACAACCGTATCCCCGCCGCTCTCCAGTACGCGTCGATGTCGAAAACCACGCGCCTGCTGCGGCACATGACCTATTGGTTGCTCGAAAATCGACGCGAAGATCTCGATATCGAGCGCGGCGTGCTGCGCTACGCCAAACAGGTGGGGGAGCTGTTCCACGAGCTGGAGGGCGTTCTCGGCGCCACGGAGCAGGCGCGGCTGCGCGTGATGCGCTCGCAATTCATCGAGCAGCACGTTCCCGAAGACCTCGCCTCTCGAATCGCCTCGCTGGAGCTGCTGCACTGCGCATTGGACTTGGCCGAGGTCGCCATGGCCGCGCGCTTGGACATCGGCTACACGGCGAGAGGCTATTTCGACCTCGGCGAACGGATCGGTTTGACTTGGATCAAGGACCAAATCGAGACTCTCGCTGCGGACGGTCATTGGCAGGCGGTGGCGCGGGGTCACTTGCGCGACAATTTGTACGAGCTACACCGCAAGATCACCGGAGCCGTGCTGGCATGCAAGGGCCGGGACGCCGGCGCGCGCGTCGACCGGTGGCTCGCGCGTCACGCGGCCCCGGTCGATGCGTTGAAGCGCGTCGTCGTCGATCTGCGCACCGGCACGCCGCCGGACTTCGCGACTCTGTCCGTCGCTCTACAAGCCGTCAGGCGGCTTGCGCAGGATTGATCCGGTGACGATACAAACCACGGAATTCGGCCGCGAGTACTTGCAAAATCGCATCACCGAAGAATTCATGCTTGCGAGGCATATCGGCATCGTCGTCGAGTCGGCCGACGACAGCGGCGTCGTCTTGCGAGCGCCGCTCGCCCTGAACGCCAATTACAAGGGCACCGCATTCGGGGGCAGCTTGTATTCGGTGGCGGTGCTGACCGGTTGGGCTTGGTTCACCCGCTATCTCGCGGCGCGAGGCCTGTCGGCCGACGCGGTGATCCAAGAATCGAACATGCGTTTCCTGGCACCGGTGCAGGGAGAGTTGCGAGCCAGCGCCGCGGCGCCTTCCGACGCGCAGATCGATAAATTCCGCAAAATGCTGCAGCGCGCCGGCCGAGGGCGGATTCGCTTGCGCGTGGAGATCATCTACGACCAGACTTTGGCCGCACTCTTCGAGGGTGTGTTCGCCGCGGCCCTGCGTCAATAGGAGGAACCGTGCCCGGAAAATTGATCTTGGTTCGTCACGGACAAAGCATTTGGAACGTCGAGAATCTCTTCACCGGCTGGCATGACGTCGACCTGAGCGATCAGGGACGCCTCGAGGCGGTACAGGCCGGACGTGAATTGCAGCGCGAAAAGCTCCAGCCGCAGATCGCTTTTACCTCGGTATTGAAACGCGCGATCCGCACACTGTGGCTGATTCTGGACACCACCGACCGTATGTGGATTCCCGTGGAGCGCAGCTGGCGCCTCAATGAACGCCACTACGGTGCCTTGGAAGGACTCAACAAGGCGCAGACCGTCGAGAAGCACGGCGAGGCGCAGGTCAAGATCTGGCGACGCAGTTACGACATCCCGCCGCCTTCCTTGGGACTGGACGACCCACGGCACCCGCGTTTCGACCCTCGCTATGCCAATGTGGACGTAGCTTCGCTGCCCGCCACGGAATCGCTCAAGAACACTCTGTCGCGCGTCCTGCCCTATTGGGAATCGCGCATAGTTCCCGAGCTTCGCGCCAACAAGGACGTGCTCATCGTCGCGCATGGAAACTCCCTGCGCGCCTTGGTCAAGATGCTCGACATGATGTCCGAGAGCGACATCGTGGAGTTCAATATTCCAACCGGCATCCCGATACTCTACGAATTGGATGAGCAGCTGCAGCCCCTCGGCCGCCGATTCCTCGGCGACCAGCAGGCCATCGCGGCCGCCCAGGAGGCCGTCCGCCGGCAAACCGAGAAGAAATGACGGTGCAGGCCCGTTCGCGATATCGCTGCCCAGTGACGCGGCGCGCTCGAACGACGCGGCGTCACCCGTGTCGCGACGTCACGTGTCCGGGGCGATGGCCACCTTGAGACCCGACAGCGCATCCGTAAAATCGACTTGGCAAGACAAGCGAGACGTGGCATCGCGGAAATCGGGCAATTCCTTCAGCAGCTCCAGCTCGTCGCTTTGCGGTTTCGGCAGGCGGCCGGCCCAGCTTTCATCGACATACACGTGACAGGTGGCGCAGGAGCAGAGACCTCCGCAAATCGCAGCGACTCCGTAGTCGAGCTCGCGCAGAATCTCCATAACCTTCAAACCGGGCTTTGCCTCGATATCATGTTCTTTCCCGTCCCGGTCCACTACGATCATCCGCGCCATTGAGCTCTCCGTTAGGTATCCCCTCGTGGGTTCATCACTAGACTAGACCGGCTAGTGTGCCGGAACTTGACCGGCTCGACTACCTGGATGCGTCGAGGCGCGCCGCGAGCAACCGGGCGCGGGCTGCGATGCCACCCGGCGTGCCGGCACCCGAGATGTCGGCGCCCGGCATAGCGAGGCGCGGCGTATCCGCGCTCAGTGTATCCACGCTCGGTGTATCCGCGCTCAGTGTATCCGCGCTCAGTGTATCGACCGCCGGCGGTGCGTCACCTTGCCCACTTAGATAAAGTTCGCTCCACAACAGGCAAACATAGTCGTACAGCCAGCCCAATAGCTGCAGGCGCAAAAATTCATCGTTCGTCGGCGGCCGGCCGGTATAGCTCGCCAGCAGATCTCGCTCGAGGTTGTCCTCGAGATCGTTGTTGGCGCCCCAGCCCGCCAAATCCCATAAAGGATCGGCGGCGTGCGCGTACTCCCAGTCGAGCAGCACCAACGAGCTGCCGCGGTCGACCAGATTGAGGGTGTGCAAGTCGCTGTGGCACAGCACCGGATCGAAGCCCGGCAGCACCTCGAGTGCGGCCAGCCGCCGAGCAGCCGCCGCTGACAGGTCCCGCGCACCCCGTCCGTCGGGCAGCTCTGCCGACGTCTCCGCGGAAACGTTTCCCCGCGAGTCCTGCATGTGCCGGCTCGAATTCGCGCTCCGCCGAGTCAAGGCGGCGCGATAGTATTCGATCCATTTTGCCGGACTCATCGCACGCGCCGGCATCGGCATCGGCAAGCTGTGGATCCGACGCATGAGCTCGGCCATCCTCGCGATATTCGATTGCCGCCGCACGTCCGCCGCGCTCCACAGCCGGCCATCGACCCAACGCGCAATCAGAATTCCGCGTCGCGGATCGTTGTACGTCAGCTCGGGTGCCAGATCCGCAGCGACCGCACGCTCGAGCACGCGCGCCTCCCAGGCACGATCGAGACCGAGATCGTAGGAATTCGTGGCCGCAACCCGCAAGGCGTAGGCCCTTCCGTCGCGCAGCACCCGATACGTCTCATTGACCAGCCCGTTACCCAGGCGATGAATATCGAGCTTCCCCTCGCCCGGCACATGGCGGGAGATCATGTTCTCCAATTCATCCCGCGGCATATGCCGGCCGCGGCAGGGTGCGGCGCCATTGCCGCATGCCGATCACGATCAAGACCAGGTACAAACCAAAGAGCAGCACCGTGAGATACAAACGGCGCGTAAAGTAGAGACACAAACTGACCGAATCGATAACCAGCCACCAATACCAGTTCTCGTACACCTTGCGCGCGACCAGAAAGGTGGCGAACACGCTGGACCATGTCACCATCGAATCCACGAAGGGCCATGCGGCCGGAGTGAATCGCCGCAAATAGTAAGAGCTGACCACCGATAGGGTGACGATGCCAAAAGCACCCCCCAGGTGGCGCGCATTCGGCCAGCGACACACGGCAAGAGCCTCGCCGTCCGTGCCCCGTCGCCATTGCCAAAATCCATAGACCGCCATGGCGGCGTAAAACGCATTCAGTGCGGACTCCATGAACAGGCGGGCGCCAAAAAATACCCACACGTATAGACAGGAACTGACGAACGCAGCGACCCAACACTCGATTCGCTGGCGAATCGCCAGAAGCAGGTACGCCACCGCGAGCGCTGCCGCGATGATTTCGACCCAGCTCGTGTCGCGCCATGCATCCACGAGCTGGACCGAAAGATCGCTGATCACCGGGGCGCCGACTCGGGCGGGTCCAACCCCGGGAGCACCTTCATGACGAATACCAGTTGCGGGGCGCCGGTGGCGGCCGCGGAGCGCGTCATTTCCTCCGTCAGAACCGCCATGATTCGATCGAGGGGACCCCAAATCTGAGTCGCCAGCGTATTGGTCCGCACGGTCAGATCAGGGTGGGTGTTCAGGCGATCGATAAAGGTCTGGATGGGCGGCCGGTAATCGCCGGCCAACGGGTACATGCTGATTTCTACAGCCGCGCGCATTTTACCTACTCCCTCCGCCGGCATTAACCGGGTCAGGTTCAACGGGTTCGCAGGTCAATCGAGGATTCGATTTCCCGCGTCTCAGGCCTCTAGGACCACCCCAAGGTTCACGGAAGTGTAGCCTGGCGCGCGGATGCGTGCAAAACTCTACGAGCCTGTCTGACAGGCTCCTACCGATAGTCTGCGGAGACACCCTTGCGCATTTTCCAGGTAGACGCATTTACGGCCACACGCTTCACCGGCAATCCGACGACCGTCGTGCTCGACGCGGACGGCCAAAGTGACGCCACTCTGCTCGCCGTGGCACGCGAGTTCTCACACGCCGAAGTCGCATTCGTGCTCGCGGCGAGCGGCCCCGACCACGATGTTCGTCTGCGTTTCTTCAATGCCCGCAAGGAAGCGCCTTTTGTCGGGCACGCGACGGTGGCTGCCCACGCGGTGCTCCTCGCCTTGGGGAGGCGCGGTGCCGGCGCGTACCGGCAACATTCCGGTACCGGCATCATCGAAGTCACGGCCCGTGCCGAACACGTCGCGGCCGACCCGGAAAATCTCATAGAGTTTCGCCAGACGGTACCGCAACTGGATACTCCGCTGCCGTTCAAAACCACGCTGCGCGTAGCCGAGGCCCTGCGTCTGCCGGCAACTCAGCTGCATGAGATCATGCCGGCGCGAATCGCTCGCAAGGGCAGCACCCGGCTTCTCGTGCCCATCGCCGACCCGCGGCAACTGGACACTCTCGCACCGAATACCGACACCCTCCTATCGCTCGGCAGCGAACTCGGCACGGACGGTTTTTTTGTCTTTGCCTTGAATCGAAGTTCGGACGAGTGGTCGACTGAATCGCGCATGTTCTGCCCGGCGCTCGGCATCCCCGAGGATCCGGTCAGCGGCAACGCGCACGCCATGCTGGCCGCCTACCTATGGGATCTCGGTCAATTTGGGAAAAACTCAGCGACCTTCATCGGGCGCCAAGGCCGCCAAATGAAGCGGCCCGGACAGGTGAGCGTGAAGCTCGAAGTCGATCAGGGCAGGCTGGTGGCCGCCCATATCGGCGGCACCGCGGTTATCGTCAGCGAAGGCACCTTGGCTTTTTAAGGCGCTACGCGCCGAATCTAAGCCGGCAGATCCAGCTTCAAAGACGCCGCCAGGGCTTCGACCTTTGCCTTCACGTCTTTCGCAGTGCTCACCGCCTCGTCCAGATTACCTGCGGCAAACGCCGCCTGGGCCTTGGACCAGAGCGAGGCCGCATCGCCCACGCCGGCCTTCGCCGTGTCGAGATCGATGCCTGCAGCGAGTTTCCTGCTGGATTTCTTGCTCAGAACGTCGATGCGGTTTTGCACCGCGGTGACCGCGGCGGGCAATACGCCGGCGAGCCCGGTCCATTGATCGTTGAGCGCCTTCAGGATCTCGTCCTTCCTAGCGGCTGCGGCCGTCGCCAGATTCTGCGCCGCGCTCAACACCGCGGGTGCTCCCGTGACCACTGCAGCGTAGTCCTGCTTGGCGAAGGATGCCTTGAGGCCGCCGAGCTTGCTTTGAACGTCAGCCAGCTGATCGGGCACATACTTCGCGGCTTCGGTCGAGGCGGCGGCGACCGTCGACTCTATGTCGCCGATTAGTTTCTGCGCCGGCTCCCTTTGGCCGGCGCAGGCCGCCATGATGATCGCCGCCATGGAAATCAACGCGAAATGACTGACTCGCTGAATCATGTTCATGGGGAACGCCTCCTGGTTGCGAATACGGCCGGCGGATTCTAGCCCAATTCGCGCCTGGCGCGGTCCAGCCACGGGGCCTGCGCCCTGCGATAGTGAGCGGGGCCCAGTTGGGCGCCATCCAGCAAATCCTTGAGGACGCGGTGCGCTTCCGCCAATTTGCCGCGACGCTTGAGCAACACTCCGTAGCGCACACGCGCTTCAGCGCCGGGATATCCGGAGGCGATCGCCGCATAGGCGCGTTCCGCCTCGTCGAGCGCGTCCTGTTCCTCGAGAGTTCGGGCATACAATAATTGCGCATCGGCCGATTTGAAATCGGGATTGTGCCGGGTCAATCGTTCGAGCGCCGCTCGCGCCGACGCGAAGTCCTGTTTGCCGAAATACGCACGCGCCAAGCCCAGCAACAACGTCGGATCGTGTTCAAAAACTCCCTTCAAACCGCCTTGATAGACATCGATGGCGGCATCGTATTGGCTGCGCTCGAGCAGTTCTTCGGCGAGCCGGCGGCGCGCATCCACGTTGCCGGAAATCTCCACCTCGGCACTGGCGCGGCGCAACGCACGGTCAGGATCGATGATGCGCTGTACTCCCGATTTGGCGCGGCGCGCGGTTCTGCCGCCGAATAAGTCCGGCAGGATCTCCACTGCCACATAGGCGATGGGACCCACGGGCGGCAGGAGAGCGATCGCCCAGATCCAAAGCGTATTTCGTCCGGTCTTGATCACATGCACGATCAAGCCGGCTTGGAGGGCGATGGACAGAATCGGAATGAGGTACAACGGCTTGGTCTCCGGATACGCGAGCCAAGGGCCCCGGACCGGGTATTGTAGCGAGAACGGAACGGTTCCCGCAGCCGCTGGGAGCCTGGGCGGCCGCAGCAGGCGCATCAATTGGTCAGACAGGCTCCGCTACGCGAATCCGGCGCTCCACGTCTCGGCAGTTGGACCATCCGATATTCGACAAGGAATAGCCCAACACGCGCTGGGAGCGCGCATCGACGGTGACCTCCATCTCGCAGCCATGGAAACCCGTCGGGGCCCCGGCCGGCTTCTGCGGAAAAAACCAGACGTATACCCACTTCGTCGGCGTCTGGTCGATTTTGCGCGCGTCACCGAATACTTCCTGCAATCGGCTCACCGGTTTCCCGACATTGTCCGCGGCAATGCTCGGCACTGAACGAACGGCATACCCGGAGTGGCTGCAACCGGCCAAGGTCAAAAACCCAAGGGCTATCGCGACGCCCGTGACACGCAACATAATCAGATACCTGTTCCACGCGCAAGGGCAGCAGTCTTGCCGGCGGCGCGGAATCTTGCCGCAGACTCAAGTCGCAGAATAGGAATCTGAGGGGTGCGCGCGCCGATTATGTAAACGCAAGCCGTGCGTCATGCCGCGCGGCAGATCTTCGGCATGATGCACGGCGACGATCAGCGTCCGGCGCTTCATCAGGCGTTCCAACAATCGTTTCATGATGGCGCGTTGCGCGGGATCGAGGCCGGTCAAGGGCTCGTCCAGCAGCAAGATACGCGCATCCGCGGCCATCGCGCGCGCAATGAGCGCGCGCCGCAATTGCCCATACGACAGCTCCCGCGGCCGGCGCTTCGCGACCGACGAGAGTCCGAAGAATCTGAGCCAGTATGCCGCCACCCGACGATCCCCTGCCGTCGCCTCGTCCACGAGACCGATACTGGCGTATCGGCCGCTCGCCACCAGATCCAACACACTGACGTTGACCGCGTAGTCGGTTTGCAGCTCCGGCGAAACGTAGCCGATGTATCGCTTCCACTCGGCTATGGGTGTTCCTCCGGGAAATCCGGCGCGCTCGATCCGTCCGCCCAGCGACGGCGACAGATCGCCGTACAGAAGCTTCAGAAAGCTGGATTTTCCGGCGCCGTTCGCGCCGTATATCGCCCAGTGCTCGCCGCTCCGCAATTGCCAATCGAGATCGCGCAACACCGGCCGATAGTCGACGTACAAATTGACCTGCGACAACCGCAGGAGCACGGGAGCGCTCGGCGCCGCAACTGTCCGCGCTCGCGGCACTTTCCCCGCCCGCGCCGATTTCCCCGCTCGGGGCGGCTTCCTCGCGCGCGGCGGATGGCGCGGACTCTCACCGGCCCGCACCCTGAGACGGGCGAGGTCCGGCGGACGAATGGGTTTGACCACATGCACCCGCCCTTCGGCAAGTTCCAGCATGCAGCGCGTTCCCTGCGGCACATCGCCCGCCCGATGCGCGGTCGCCACCCAGGACTGACCTCGGCGGACTGCGGCACTCAGCACCTTGTCGATGCGCTGCCGATAGTCCGCGTCGAGCCCGTTGTAGAATTCGTCCAACAACAGCCAGTCCGGATCCTGCACCAGCGCGCGCGCCAATAGAGCGAGACGCTTCTGCCCATACGACAGGGACAGGAATTCACGGGCCGCATGACGGCTCAAGCCGCAGAGGCGCAATGTGGCGGTCACCCGCTCGGCCTGCGGCGGCGTAACGGGCAGGAGCTTGAGATCCGTGCGATGGAGTCCGGTCGCGACCATGTCACGCACGCGTAGATTCCAACCGTAGCGGACGTATTTGTCCTGAAGTTCGGCGCCCACGTAGGCAACGCGGCGCTTCGCTTCGATCAGATCGACCGGATGGCGACCCACTCGATAATGTCGCCCTTCGCTGTTGAGTGCCGTGCCGCTCGGCTGCTCGTGTCGGGGCCTTGCCTTTCGCGGCGTGCGGGGGCCGCCGGGGGTCGGCCACACATCGCCGCTCAGCAGCTTGAGCAGCTGCGTCTTGCCGGCGCCGTTGTCGCCCACCAGCGCCCAGCGCTCCCCGGGCCGCAAGGTCCAGGAGATGTCACGCAAAACCCATTTGTCGCCGCGCCGCACGCTCACCGCGTGCAGCGACATCGCGAGCCGCTGGTTCATGGCTAGGAGCCTGTCTGACCAATGGGGGGCGGCCGCAGTAGGCGCATCATTGGTCAGACAGGCTCCTAGGTGAGCCGCCAGAGGCCGTCGCGTTCGCCGGCGCGGTGCTCACGTGCCAGCTTGATCAAATGTGCCTCCAAGGTCAGGCGCGCCCAACGGTGCCGCTCGACCGGCACGTCATCGTAAACCACCGGAGTGAGGTCATCGAGAGTGGCGGCGGTCAATCGCCCCAGGCCGCGCAAAACTTTCTTTTCGCGTGCGAGGCGATGCGCGCGCAGCGCGGCCAGGATCTCCTTACCGCGCGCCATGATGCCCCCGTGTCCCGGCGCGATGCGCTCGAAGTCGAGCGATTGCAGCTTATCCAGTGAGTGCAAATACGCCGACATGTCGCCGTCCGGCGGCAAAATCACCGGAGACACGCCTTC
>Ga0137407_10002771_pt1 | contig 11552 bp, 7 predicted proteins | sample CZOMad2_2_16fung_FD_108410 | JGI IMG/M metagenome (GOLD analysis project Ga0137407, IMG submission 108410) | Vadose zone soil fungal communities from Angelo Coast Range Reserve, California, USA - CZOMad2_2_16fungal (Illumina Assembly) | ecosystem: Environmental > Terrestrial > Soil > Vadose zone...
AACCACGCCATCCAGGATGCCGACCTGCTGATCGCGCTGGGCATGCGGTTTGACGACCGCGTGACGGGCAGTCTGAAGACCTACGCGCCCAATGCCAAAAAGATTCACGTTGAGATCGATCCGGCGGAGATCAACAAGAATGTCAAAGTCGACGTCGCTCTGGTGGGCGATCTGCGGGAAGTGCTGCATGAACTGCTGCCGCGCATCGAGTCTCCCGATCGCAGCGAGTGGTTGGACTCGATCGATCAGATGAAAGGGGATGCCGCAGTCCGCGATATTCAGAACCTGCCGGACAACGGGCACCTCTACGCCGCGCATGTGATCAACGACATCTGGCGCGAGACCCGCGATGCCGACACGATTGTGGTTACGGACGTCGGGCAGCATCAGATGTGGGAGGCGCAGTACTACAAACACGAGAAGGCGCGCAGCCTGATTACTTCCGGCGGCTTAGGAACGATGGGATTTGCTTTGCCTGCCGCCATTGGCGTAAAGGTTGCGCGGCCCGAAGCGGAAGTCTGGGTGGTCGTGGGCGATGGCGGGTTCCAGATGACGATGGCGGAACTGGCGACGATTGTGCAAGAGAATCTCAAGATCAATATCGCCATCATCAACAATGGGTACCTCGGGATGGTGCGGCAGTGGCAGGAGTTTTTCTACGAGCGTAATTATTCAGCGACACCGCTACTGAATCCGGATTTTGCAAAGCTTGCGGAAGCGTATGGGATCAAGGCCGCGACGGTCCGGCAGCGCTCTGAGGTCGTTCCGGTGGTGCGAGAGGCGCGCAACCATGACGGTCCGATGCTGATCAACTTTCACGTCGAACAGGAAGACACGGTGTATCCGATGGTGGCGGCGGGATCGGCGCTACACGAGATGATCCGCCGGCCGAGCCCGATTGTGGAGACAGCAGCGGACGAGTAATTTGCCGAGCAATTTCCGAGTAACTTTTATGATGAACACATTTGTTGTTTATGTCGAAAACAAGCCGGGAGTGCTGACGCGGGTCGCGTCGCTTTTTCGCCGGCGCGCATTCAATATCGACTCGCTGACGGTAGGCCGTACCGAGAAGCCTGAGGTCTCGCGCATGACCATCACCGTCGATGCTGACTACGACCAGGCGCGCCGCATCGAGGCCAATCTTTACAAACTGGTGAATGTGATGCTGGTTGAGAACATTACTCATGAGCCTGCGATCGTCCGCGACCTGGCCATGATCAAAGTGGCCGCAACTCATGAGGCGCGCTCGCATGTGCTCGAACTGGCGAGCGTCTTCCGGGCTCGAGTGGTCGATGTCGCGCCCGAGTCTCTTACCATCGAAATCACCGGAGCCGAAGACAAAATCGACGGGCTGCTCGAAGTGCTACGTCCGTACGGCGTGATGGAGATGGTGCGCACGGGGATCGTGGCGATGCGGCGCGGGAGCAAGTCTTCGGGCGCGTTGACAACGACTGTTGTCGCCTCCGCGGAAGCGAGTGGCGAAAATGTGTCCTACTCGGTGTGACGGTAGAGTAGCCGGCAAATGCGTTACCGTGCCCGGTTCGATTACATCTCCACAAATCCATTCGCTTACCAAACCTCGCAGATCTTGTCAGCCGGACGCACCATCGGCGCACCGGCTTGGCATCGAAATGCTTTTTGAAACTCCGGCAGATTCGATAGAGGTCCGATCACGCGGTACTTGGCGACAGGGTGCGGGTCGGACTGCATCATAAGGCGTTGCTGCTCGGGTCGAATTTCGTCAGCGCGGAATTGTCCCCAAGCGATGAAGAACTGCTGTTCGGGCGTGAACCCGTCGATGTTTGCAGGCCGCGGTTTGCTATCGAGGGATTTCTGGTAGGCCAGGAAAGCAACTTTGGCTCCGCCGAGATCGCCAATGCTCTCCCCCAATACTAGTTTGCCGTTGTGATGGATGCCAGGCTCGATAAAGTAATTTTCGAACTGGTTAACGACACATGCTCCGCGCGCCTGGAACTGTTTGAGGTCGCTGTCAGTCCACCAGTTGCGGAGGCGTCCGAGATAGTCGAACTGGGCCCCCTCATCGTCGAATCCATGCGATATTTCATGGCCGATGACCACTCCGATGGCGCCATAGTTGACCGCGTCGACTGCCGAAATGTCAAAAGCAGGCGGCTGCAAGATGCCTGCGGGGAAGACGATCTCGTTGAGCAGCGGGTTGTAGTAGGCGTCGGAGGTGGGTGGCGTCAGTCCCCAACGGCCGCGGTCCACGGGCTTGCCGATGGTTTGCCGGTCATCTTCAACGCCGAATCTGCGGCCAGCGAGATTGTCTTCGAAGAAGTTGTCCAGACGGATTTCAACCGTGCCGTAGTCCTTCCACTTGTCGGGATAGCCGATCTTGGGATTGAACGTCGCGATCTTGGCCAGCGCGCGTTCTTTAGTCTCGTCGCTCATCCACGGGCGGGTCAGGACATCGTCGCGCATCGCGAGCAGTAAGTTGCGGACCATTTCCTGCATGCGGACCTTGGCTTCCGGCGGGAAATATTTTTCGACATATTTCTTTCCCAATGCTTCGCCCAGGTAGCGGTCGGTCTGCTCGGTGCAGCGCTTCCAGCGCGGTTTCATCTCGCTGGCGCCGCTCAAGTATTTCCCGAAGAACTCAAAATCCTGGCGCTCAATGGGCGCCGAAAGCGCTTCCGCGGTGGAATTCAGAAGGTTCCATTTGAGATAGACCTTCCAGTCAGCCAGCGGAGTTTGCTGCAACTGGCGATCGAATTCCTGCATGAACTTGGGCTGGTCGACATTCATGTCGACGTCCTGGGGAAGTTGCTTGTGGTTGAGATAGGCTGCCCAGTCAAAATGGGGCGCTACGGCCTGTAATTGCGAGAACGTCGTGTTGTGGTCGATCGCACTTGGGTCGCGCAATGCAACACGGTCGAGCGATGCCTCCGCAAATTTTGTTTCCATCGTCAGGATGGTTTGCGCCGCTGCAGAAGCTGACTTTGCATCCCAGCCGGCGAGGGTAAACATCTTTCCTACGTGCTCGAGGTACTTCGCGCGCGCTTCCTTGAAGCGGTCATCGGGCTTCAGGTAATAATCCCGATCTGGCATGCTGAAGCCGGCGGCGCTTAGATCTGCAAGCACCTGAGTGGGTTTGTGAACATTTTGTTGGCCACTGAGAGAAAAAGGAGCGGCTACCTGAATATCGTGCAGTTCGATCATGACCTGTTGTAGTGCGGCTATGTCTTTCGCAGAGTCGATCTTGGCGAACCATGGCTTGAGCGGCTCGATACCGCGCGCATTAACCTGCGACTCGTTCATGCAGGCCCGGTAATAGTCGCCGATGATCTGCTCCGTGCTTCCCTTGGCCACCTGCGCCGGGTCGATTGCTTCCAGGATGTCTTTCAACTTGTCCTTAGCGGTCTCGCCTGCCTGCCAGCGTTTGCTCCAACGGTTCATGGAGGCGGGGATTGGATTCCGGGCATGCCAGTCTCCATTGGCAAACTGGGGAAAGTCGGTGCAAGGGTCGACCTTGCGGTCGAGGTCGCTGACATCGATTCCGTGCAGCGGCGCATTCTGGGGAAGAACGCAAGGCGGGAGCAGGAGGATTACCAGCAAGGCTGTGAGATTGCGCATTAGGGCTTTGTCTCCGAGATGCCAAGATTTACGACTGCCGCGCCCGAGCCATTCTAGATCAGGGCAGATTTCCTCTATATCGACGCGGGCCAACTGGAAGGGAGAGCGGAGAATTAGGGGGACGCGTCGAAAACCAGTGCGCGTCCCGGCGAATGAACTTGGCAGCCGGATCTGTAAGCCGAATTCTGTCCGCGGGATTGCTCCTGCAGGACGGCCATTCCTCTGGGCCGCGCATCGCTGCGCGGCTCTAGCGACCTACCCGGAGGTTTGACGCACCGAGCCGGCACGTGTCCCCGACCGAAGTCAGGAACTTCCTCCCTATTTGGTCTTGCTCCGTGTGGGGTTTGCCCTGCCCGCGACATTACTGCCGCGGCGGTGCGCTCTTACCGCACCTTTTCACCCTTACTCCGCCTTGCGGCGGGGCGGTATGTTTTCTGTGGCACTTTCCGTCGACTGAGCTTGAACCCAGCCTCCCGGACGTTATCCGGCACACTGCTCTGCGGAGTTCGGACTTTCCTCTGTCTTGCGACAGCGGCCGTCCGATCCGGCTGCCAACAGGGTCATTATATGATATGCGACGCCGCTTCATTCCAGGCTGGCCCCGCACCCGGGCGGTAGGAATTGCTCTGCTAGACTGATAGTTCGACGAGGCTTGCAGATGCCACGGACCGATAGCCTGCGACACGGAGCCATGACCTCAACCGAGGCCATGCGCATTGCTCTGCAATCGTTGTGGGCTAACAAGCTGCGGTCTTTTCTCACGATGCTGGGAGTGGTGATCGCCGTGGCAGCGGTCATCGCTGTGGTTACCTTCACCAGCGGCCTTGACCGGTATGTGGCCGAGCGAGTTTTCCGGCTGGGAACGGACGTCTTTATTGTCAGCAAGATCTCTCCGGTCATCACCAACATTGATCAGTTGATCGAAGGAGAGAAACGCAAGAATCTCACCATGGAGGACTATCAGGCGGTTCGCGAGGCCTGCCAGAAGTGTTCGGTGGTCGCCGCTTCTATCCTTAACCCTACTGGTCACGTGCGGTACGCGGAGCACTCGATCAATGACGCCTGGATCCGGGGCATGACACCCTCGATGGCGACCGTTCTGGATCTCAATCTGTCCGCTGGCCGCATGTTGAACGAAACCGACGAGAACAACCGCTCCGCCGTGGCGGTCATCGGCACGGACGTGGTGGAGAATCTCTTTCCCAGCCAGGATCCCCTGGGCATGGAAGTGCGGCTTGATGGGCAACTCTATCGTGTCATCGGCGTGGGCGAGAAGCAGGGCAAGACTCTGGGCCAGAGCCTGGACAACTATATCGCCATCCCGATCTCGGCTTACTTAAAGCAGTACGGTTCCCATACCAGCATCCGCGTTTCAGGAAAAGCTCACGGGGTGGGCAGCCAGCTGAATGCGGCGATCGACGAAGTGCGAGTCGTGTTGCGGGCTCGTCGACATGATGCTCCCGGCCAGCCAGATAGTTTTGTCGCGGAAACGAACGAGAATTTCCTGAGTTTGTGGAAGAATCTCACGCAGACCCTTTTCATCACGATCACAGCGATCGCCGCCATAGCCCTGGTGGTGGGCGGCATCGTGATCATGAACATTATGCTGGTGTCGGTTACCGAGCGCACGCGGGAGATTGGCATTCGAAAAGCCATGGGAGCGCGACGGCAGGATGTCCTGATGCAGTTCCTGATCGAGTCCGCCACTGTGGCCCTGCTCGGCGGGTGCCTCGGGGTTCTGTTCGGGATCAGTTTTGCCAAATTAATCACCGCCGTGATCGGAATGCCCTCGTCCGTCCAACTGTGGGCGGTTGTGACCGCTTTGTTCGTATCGACCAGCGTGGGACTGTTTTTCGGGGTGTATCCGGCAAAGCGGGCCGCCAAATTGGATCCAATCGCGGCACTGCGGTTCGAACTGTAGGCTTAATATGCGTCGAAGCGATTACGCTGAGAGTGTCCAGATGGCGCTGGATACCATTCGCAGTAACAAAATGCGTTCTGCGCTTACCGTGCTGGGCATTGTAATCGGGGTCGCGGTGGTCATCAGCATCTCTTCGGTGGTGCGCGGTCTGAATGAGAGTGTCACGCAGTCGATCAGCAGTCTGGGTTCCGACCTGGTCTTCGCGTTTCATATCCAGCCCTTTCAGGTCGGACGGCCTACCGAAGAAATGCGGACTCGCAAGCAATTGACCCTTGAAGACTGTTTGGCCATGAAGGATTTGCCGCATGTGAAAGCGGTCACGACCGGCCTCCGTTACCAGAGACCCGAATTCGGCGCCGGCACGTACGTCGTGAAATACGGTGATCGCCGGGCGAAGAACACGATGCTCGAAGGCGATACCGGCGAGTGGCCCAAAGTCTTCGATCTGGGAGTAACCGAGGGTCGCTGGTGGAATGAGAACGACGACGAACGTCATGCGTCCGTCATTGTGCTCGGCTTTGACACGGCCGAGGAGTTGTTTCCGAACGGAGGCGCTCTCGGGAAGGAAATCAATATTGACGGCCAGCTGTTCACCGTCATCGGAGTCGCCGAAAAAAGGAAGAGTGCATTTGCGGGCGGCAACAACCCGGAAGACAATATCGTGCTTTTCCCTTTGACCACGTTTCGGAAGTTACATCCCGAACTGAAGGACTACTGGATCAGTGTCAAAGCCACGTCGCACCTGGACATGCCGAAGGTGGAAGATGAGATGCGCGAACTCCTGCGGCGCAGGCGCCGGCTCTCGCCCGAAAAGCCTGACAACTTCGCGATCTTTACGCAGGAGTCCTTCACCGACTTCTGGAACCAGATCACCGGAGCGGTGTTCATTTTCATGTTCGCGGTTTCGAGCGTGGGTCTGATTGTGGGTGGCGTGGGCGTGATGAACATCATGCTGGTGTCGGTGACCGAGCGAACGCGAGAGATTGGCGTACGGAAAGCGATCGGCGCACGCAAAGCGGACATTCTCATGCAGTTCACCCTGGAAGCGATTACGCTCACGGCCGTGGGCGGGATCATCGGCATCCTCGTAGGAGCGGTGATCACCTGGGTGATTCCGGCGATCTGGAGTTCGATGCCGGCACGCATGTCGTTTTTCTGGACCGCTTTTGGCTTCAGCGCCGCCGCGGCAGAAGGTCTACTATTCGGCATCTATCCGGCGTGGAAGGCGGCGAATCTGGATCCGATCGAGTCGCTTCGCTACGAGTAGCGCCGGCATCGTGTCGCCGAAACGACGGGCGCTATTAAGGACCACATGCACTTGACGGCACGCCTTCTGATTGAAACGGTTGCCGCTCTCGGAACCCTGTCCAGCCTCGGCTTTTATTTGCTTTCTGGATGCGGCATCGCGAGCTTCCTGAGAAGCGGGCGTAGGAGGCATGCATCCACTGAATTCCGCCAGTCGGTACTTCCACCTGTCTCGATTTTGAAACCGCTGAAGGGAATCGATCCGCAGATCTGGGAGGCGTTTTGCAGTCACTGCGAGCAGGACTATCCGGAATTTCAGTTGATCTTCGGCGTCAGCGATCCCACTGACGCGGCGATCGAACTGGTGCGCAGGCTTCAGGGGAAATATCCCAACCGCCAGATTGATTTGCTGGTTTGCCAGCGCGAGCTCGGTACCAATCGCAAGCTGAGTACGCTGGCACAAATGGTGCCGGCGGCACGGCATGAGATTTTGTTGGTCAATGACAGCGATATCCGCGTCGCGGCGGATTATTTGCGACGTGTGGTCGCGCCGCTGGCAGATTCTGCGGTGGGAATGGTCACTTGTCTGTACCGGGGCATCGCTGCCGCGACTCTGGGTTCGCGACTTGAGGCGCTTGGGATCAGCACCGATTTTGTCCCGGGAGTGCTTAGCGCCAGACTTATTGAAAAAGGCCTCCACTTCGGACTGGGCTCGACTCTGGCCTTCCGCCGAAGTGATCTGAAAGCCATTGGCGGCTTCGAAGCGGTAGTGAACTACCTTGCAGACGATTACGAACTGGGTAATCGTATCGCTGCGCTCGGGAAGCGAGTTGAACTCAGTGAGGTGGTGGTCGACACGTTCCTGCCGGCATACTCCCTGCGTCAGTTCTTCGATCATCAATTGCGCTGGGCGCGCAGCGTTCGGGGTGCGCGGAGCTGGTCATACCTCGGCTTGATTCTGACGTTTGGTTTGCTGTGGGCGTTGTTAGTGCTGGTGGCAGCTCGTGGAGCGACGTGGGCATGGGCACTGTTTGCCACGACGGTTGCGGCACGGCTTGCGGTCGGTCTGACTTCAGCTCTGGCGGTGCTCGGCGATACGCAGGCCCTGCGCGATCTCTTCCTATTGCCGGTGCGCGACTTGATCGCGCCGGTTGTCTGGGTCCTGGGATTTGTGGGAAACCGAATCTTCTGGCGAGGCGAGGTTTTCTATTTGAAGAACGGCCGGCTTGAGAGAATTGCGGATGAAGACACCGTACAGCAGGAACTCTCCCGCTTATCCCGACCCTGAAGGCGCTGCCAGCGGTCGGTTGGTGAAGATGATCTTGCCTCCCCGCCGGGCAAGCTCGTAGTAGATCAAGCCGCGCAGCTCTCCCGGATTGTCTTCCTCGGCCCAGAGAAACACGCGCTGCGGACCTCCCCACAAGACTTTGAAAGACGCCGGGGTCTCGAAGACTCGAGGGGCATCTGGAAACTTTGATCCATACCACATGTTGCCGGCGGGTTCGCGCAGGCTGCGCAGCGAGACGCCAGTATAGAAATTCAGAGAGGATGCATTCTCGTATTTTCCAATCACCACGATCGCATCCCCCGGCCGGTATTGCCGCTGAATTGCCAATGCCAGATCCTTTGACGAGAGGATCGGTGAAAAAATGGCAAACGCGGAATGCACGCATGCCAGCACAACAACCATCATGGCGGCCAGCGCTGCATTTCCCACGCCGGCATGGCCGCGGCGCCGGAGAATCCAATTGGCCAGAGTGCCCAATAGCAATCCGAGTGCAACTCCGAGCAAGGGGCCTCGGAACGCGCCCATTGCTTGGGGAGTCAGGTCGAGGAAATGCCCGAAGGAAAGTGCATAGTCCTGTGGATGTTTCTTGAGCAGGTCGGCGAGGTCGGTTCCGGGAGTTGGTGGCTTGGAGAACCAGAGGAGCGCGAATCCGACGATGGCGACGACCACGCCAATCCCAAGCAGAACTGTCGCCGAGAGGCGCCCCGCGCGGCGCTCGGGACTGCCGACCGGTGACGTTCGCTCGCGGCCCAGCCATCCTCCGATCAGCAGGGCCATTCCCGGAATCGCGGGGATCGTGTAGTACTCCTGCCGCGTGGAAAAACTGAAGAAGCCGACAATCACAAGAGCCCACAACAGAAAGAGCAGATTGGCGCGCTGGCGGCGCGACATCTGCGAGTAAAACTCACGCCAACGCCGCGGCACTTCCAGCAGACCTTGTGGGACAAACACACTCCATGGCACCAGCCACACGATCAGCAGCGCCCAAAAAATCAGCAGCGGCACGGTGTCGTAGTCGCGTGGAACGCGCTTGTTCAGGAAACGCAAGAAATGTTCGTTGACAAAGTAGAACCACAGGAACCCGCGAACCTGACCCTGTGCCGGATTGGCACGCTCCGCCAAAATGTGCCACGGAGCGGCGATGGCGAAGAAGACCAGTGCGCTCGACAACAGACGCAGCTTGAGCAGGTGCTTCATGTTTCCGGTCAGCAGAAGATAAAGCCCGATGGCAGCCGCGGGAAACACCAACCCGATCAGTCCCTTGGTCAGCACGTTCAGCGCGCAGACGGCGGCCAGTCCCCAGCACACCCAACGCGGGGGCTTTGCTTTCTCGAGTGATTTCAGGAACAGCCAGTAGGTCAGAGTGAGCCAGAGTCCGACCGGCACGTCGGGGATGAGAAAGCGAGTAAACAAGTACGGCCCGAGGGCGGTAGCCATCACCAGTCCAGAATCGAATCCGCCCTCGGGGCCAAAAGCCCAACGGCCCAGACCGTACGTCGCGAGGATCATGCCCAGCACGCCCAGCATCAAGGGAAAGCGGGTGCTCCACTCATTTACGCCGAAGACTGTGTAGCTGGTGGCGACACTCCAGTACATAAGCGGCGCCTTCTCCAGATAGCGAACGCCGTTGGCATAGAGCGTGACCCAGTCGTGCCGCTGCACCATCTCGCGGGCGGCTTCGGCGTGCACGGTGTCGGCGTCGTCGAGTAGGGCGGGCGTGGACAGGCCCACCATGTAGATGATTAACCATAAGGCAGTGAGAATGAGAGCGGCGATCCGCCAGTCCGAAAGCAGATTCTTCGGACGATTCATGGCCTGGGTGGGCGGGTAACCGGGCTCGGAGGCCTCAGCGGAAGTCATCGAGAGACGCTCATTATAAGGGAGCGAACGCGACGCGGTCGCGTTGCGGACAACAGGCCCCCATCGCAGGCGGCTGCTGGCACTGCAGACCTTTTCAGTCCGCCGCGACGACACTGGAAACACCGCTTCCCGCCACTTCGCGGTAGATCTCCAGGATTCTTGAGACGGAACTGATCCAAGAAAAGCGCTGCGCCTGTTCGTAGCCGCGCTGCTTCATGCGAGTGCGGAGCGCAGGGTCGAGCAGCGCCCTCTGAAGCGCGCGCTGGATTTCAAAAACGTTTTCCGGATTGACCAGCAGCGCCGCGTTACCCGCCACCTCCGGCAGACTTGATGTGTTCGAGGTGACCACCGGAGTTCCATGAGCCATCGCTTCAAGCGGAGGCAAGCCGAAGCCTTCATAAAGAGAAGGAAACACAAAAATCTTGGCGACATCGTAAAAAATGCGCAGCACTTCGATCGGGACGAACCCCAGGAAGCGCACGTCGTTGTGAACGCCGCTACGGACCACCGTGCGGCGCAGACCGGGGTGGCCGGAAAGATCATCTCCGATGATGATGAGCTTCAGGTCAGGGAGTTGCTGCTCTTTCTCCAGTTCTGTCTTCAGCGCAGAGAAAGCTTCGATGGTGCGTACGACGTTTTTGTGCGGCCGGATCGCACCCGCATAGAGCAAGAATGGGTAGTTCACCTGGTAGCGTTCGGCGATCAGGTCGCGGTCGGCCTGGGAGGCATGGCCATGCAAGAAACGCTCGTCGATCGCGTTATACACGACTTCGATGCGGTCGTCGGGAACGTCGAACGTCCTGGCAATTTCGCTCTTCGTGAATTGCGAGACGGCCAGCACTCTCGCCGCCTTGCGAAGCACACGCCGAGTTAGCTGAAGATGCAGGCTGCGGCGCAGACTCGAGCGATCACGCGCACCATACATGTGGTCGAGCAGATCGTGCACCGTCACCACGTACGGACACGGCAGCCCGCGTGGAATCCAGAACAGATGCGGGATGTGCACCACGTCGCAGTGCAGGCGACGCACGACGGCGCGAAACTCGAAACTTCCTTTCAGCGTGTTCTCACGGTCGGGCAGCGGGACTGCCTGAAAATTGGCGGGAAGCGGGCCACACTCGTCCACTTTGGCGGGCAGGCCAATCAGGAAATACTGGCTCTCGCGATCCAGACGGGCCAGCGTCCGGACCACGTTGCGGATATAAGTGCCAATGCCGAATTCCGTCATGCGACGGATGTCGATGGCGACCTTCACGAAGGGAATTTAAACACAGTGGGCGTAGGGGGGCACAGGGATTTCCCTTTAGGGGGTTGCTTTGCGACCTTTGTGACTTTTCTTTGCGAGCTTTGCGGGTAAAAGCCTTTGATCGCAAAGTTCACAAAGGAGGGCAAAGGTCGCGAAGAAAAGCGAGAAAAGTTCGCGGCGTATCGAAATCAGCGATGGCGAAGCCGCAAGCTCTCCCAGCTTCCGTCCGATGCCCAGCCGCCGTCGACCGATAGGGCGTGACCGTTCACAAAGCTACTTTGCGCAGGATCACCAAGGAAAGCGATTGCCTGCGCGATGTCATCCGGAGTGGCGAAGCGCGCCATGGGTACGCGGCCCGTGATGTCGCTGTCAGCGTAGAGACCGGCATCCTGCGCGGA
>Ga0137407_10002774_pt1 | contig 11548 bp, 7 predicted proteins | sample CZOMad2_2_16fung_FD_108410 | JGI IMG/M metagenome (GOLD analysis project Ga0137407, IMG submission 108410) | Vadose zone soil fungal communities from Angelo Coast Range Reserve, California, USA - CZOMad2_2_16fungal (Illumina Assembly) | ecosystem: Environmental > Terrestrial > Soil > Vadose zone...
CCTGGTCGGGGGCGTCGCCCTCGAGGTGCAGAGCCGGGCGATCGGGCTGCCGGGAGTGCTGGTGGCCGTAGGGCTCGCGGCGGTCGGACCCCCGCTGTATGCGGGGCTGCTCGCCATGAAGCCCCTTCTTCGCCCTCCTTGCGGACCTCCGGAATCGCGCGCAACATAGCGGTCGTTGAATTCTCGTGCGGCAGAGCTGGTACCCCTGTGCACTAGGTAGGGAGGAACCGTGGTACAGCGCATCGTGCTGGTTTGGCTCGCGCTGCTTGTGGCGGTCGGAACGCCACGCGCGTGGGCGCAGCAACGCCAGATCACCGGCCGGGTCAGGGTAGCCGTCGGCGGCGAGCCGGTGGCGAGGGCCAACGTCTCTGTCGTCGGCACCACGATCGTCGCAGTCACGAACGATCAAGGAGAGTTCACGCTCGCGGCGCCTGCGGGCGACGTCACGCTCGTGGTGAGGCACATCGGGTACCAGCGCCGTCAGGTGCCGGTCGCGGCGAGCCAGGACCGCGTCGACGTCACGCTCGAGCAAGACGTGTTCAATCTGGAGGCGGTGGTGGTCACCGGCCTCGCGACGGGGGTCGAGCGGCGCAACGCTGGTAATGCTGTGGCGACGGTCAGCGCGGCGGACCTCGGTTACACGCCGACGGCGAGCATCGAGCAACAGCTCCAGGGCAAGGTGGCCGGTGCCGACATCCAGGAGAACTCCGGGGCGCCCGGAGGCGGCCTGCAGGTCCGGCTGCGTGGCGTCACGTCCGTCAACGCGACCGCCGAGCCGCTGTACGTCGTGGACGGCGTGATCGTGAGCGACGTCGCGATTCCCTCGAACCAGAACGCGGTCACGGCTGCGTCGGGGGGATCGAATCCGTCGCTTAACCAGGATGCGCAGGTGAACCGCATCGCCGATCTGAACCCCAACGACATCGAGAGCCTGGAGATCCTGCGCGGGGCCTCGGCATCGGCGATCTACGGGCAGAAGGCGTCCAACGGCGTCGTCGTGATCAGGACGAAGCGCGGCCAAGTCGGCGGCCCGCAGTTCAATGTGTCGCAGAAGTTTGGCGTCTTCGCGATCTCGAACAAGGTCGGCCAGCGGATCTTCCGAGACTCGACCGAGGCCGTCGCGGCCTTCGGCGCGAGCGCGGCTAAGTACTTCCGAGCGAATTCCACTAACCCGTACTTCGGAATGCCAGGGTACGTGCCCGGCCAGGCGTTCGATCTCGAAAACGAGCTCGCCGGGCGCAAGCCCCTATCGTACGAGACGGCGCTCAGCCTGTCGGGTGGGACGGAGAACACCCAGTACTTCGCCTCTGCGACATCGAAGGACGACGGCGGGATCATCGATAACACCGGGTTCCAGCGCCAGGCTATCAGGCTGAATCTCGATCAGAAACTGGGACCGCGGGTCCGCGCGAGCCTCAACACGAGCTACACGCGCACCCTCGCTCAGCGCGGGCTCACGAACAACGACAACTCGGGCACGAGTTTCTACGTCGTCCTGTCGGCCACCCCGAGTTTTGTCAACCTCGGTCGGCTGCCGGGAGATACGTTCGCGCTCAATCCGTTCGTTCCGAGCAACCCGGTGCAGACCGCGGCGCTCATGAAGAACGACGAGAACGTATGGCGGTTCATCGGGGGAGCGAACCTGCAGTGGGATGCGGTGCAAACGCCGAAGCACTCGCTCCGCTTTATCGCGGCGGCGGGAGCGGATCTCTTCTCGCAGACCAATTCGCTCTTTTTCCCCCTGGAGCTGCAGTTCGAGCCGAACGACGGGGAGCCCGGCACATCGCTCCTCTCGAACGCCGACAACCTGAACTTGAACGTGAACGCCAGCGCGGTGCACACGTACACGCCGAGCAGCAACGCGTTCGCTGCCACGACCTCGGTCGGCCTGCAGTACGCGCGCCGCCGGCTCGACATTTCGCGTATTTCGAGCTTCAACCTGACGGCCGGCCAGCAGAACGTGGCCTCGGGTGTCAGAATCGAAATCGACGAGCCTCGCTCCGAAATCAAGGATCTCGGATTTTTCGCGCAGGAGGAGTTCCTGGCTCATGACCAGCGGCTGCTCCTGACGGCCGGGATCCGGGCGGACCAGAGCAGCCTCAACGCGGACGCTAGCAAGCTCTATTACTTCCCCAAAGGATCGGCTTCGTATCGCTTCGTGCGGCCCGCGGGTTTTGTGGACGAGTTCAAGGTGCGGGCGGCCTACGGCGAATCCGGCAACGAGCCGCTCTACGCGCAGAAGTTCACGTCGCTACGGATCACGGGAAAGGTCGGTGGCATCCCCGGCACCGTGGGCGGTGACACGACCGGAGCCAAGGATCTGCGACCGGAACGCGAGCGCGAGATCGAGGGGGGCTTCGACGCGACCCTCTGGAACAGCCGGGCAAACCTCGAAGTCACGGCGTACCAGAAGAGTGTGAGCGATCTCCTGCTCCCGCGCCAGCTGGCCCCGATCAACGGGATCAACTTCGAGATCTTCAACGGCGGCAGGCTGCGCACCCGCGGGGTCGAAGTCGGTTTGGGGTTGATTCCCGCGCGTCGGCCCGATTTCAACTGGCTGTTCCGCACGACGTTCGCGCTGAACCGCAGCGTCATCACCGAGCTCCCGATCCCACCGTTCAGGGCCGGCGGTTTCGGGGCGTCGATCGGCCAATTCCTCGTCGAGGAGGGTGCGTCGGCGACGCAGATCGTCGGCAACGACACCCTCACGGCCGCCGACGTCGCGGGCACCACGTACGATTTCCTGGGTCCTGGCGACACAACGGGCGCGATCGTCGTTCGCAAGGTCGGCGACGCCAACCCCGACTTCAGGATGTCCTTCACGAACGACTTCACCTATCGGAAGTTGTCCTTGCATGTCCTGCTGGACTGGCAGCATGGCAGCGATATCCTGAACCTGACGCGGCTGCTCTACGACTTTGGCCAGGTGACTCCCGATTACGCGGACCCGATTCCCGGCGGCACGCAGACAGTGGGGCAGCGCCGCCTCGCGGGGTTCGCAAGGGTGACCAAGAACTACATCGAAAGCGCCACCTTCCTCAAGCTGCGGGAGGTCACCCTGTCCTACGATCTCCCCACCAGCTTCATCCGCGGGCTGTGGCAGGGCGCCCGGTACGCCCGTTTGAGCGTGAGTGGACGGAACCTGCTTACGAGCTCGCCCTATTCGGGGCTCGATCCGGAAGTGAGCAACTTTGGGAACCAAGCGATCGCCCGAAACGTCGACGTCACTCCGTTTCCGCCGAGCCGGAGCTTCTGGTTCGCGATCGACGTGGGGTTTTAACCATGAAGGCGCCAACGAGGTACTCGAAGATGAACGCGACGCGGTGGCTGCCCGCCTGCCTCGGCCTGGTGGTGTCGGCGGCATGCACGGATCTGGACGTGGGGAATCTGAACAGTCCAAATCTCGACGACTTTGTGAACAACCCGACGCGCAGCCAGGTGCTGTCGGTGGCGAGCGGCCTGCTCATCGGGACGCGCGCCGGTATCGCGGCCCAGAACGGGTACGTGTCGCTCCTCGGGATCCTCGGCCGCGAGTCGTACAACTTCGATCCCGCCGATCCGCGCTTCGTGACCGAGATGCTCGTAGGACCACTGGATGGCGGTAGCCCCGCGTTCGGTGGGAACCTCTGGGCCAATCCCTATCGTAACATCCGGAACGGGAATCTGGAGCTGGCGGCGCTGACCAAAGTGCCCCTTGTCACCGACGCAGAAAAAGAGGCGATTGGCGGGTTCACGCAAACGATCCAGGCGCTGGATTATCTCGAGGTGATCAACACCCGGGACGCGAACGGTGCCGGCATTCCTACCGACCTGGACCCCCTCGCGCCCCCGGCCGCGATCGTCACGAAAGACGCGGTGTTTGCCCACATCGAGCGGTTGCTCGACTCGGCAGTAACACATCTGAATGCGGCGGGCGGCCTCGCCTTCCCGTTCGCGCTCAGCCCCGGTTTCACAGGGTTCACGACGACGACGTCTTTTCTCCCGTTCAACCGCGCGCTCAGAGCGCGTGTGCTGGTGTACCTGGGGAGCGCCGGATGCGCCGCGTGCTGGGATTCGGCGCTCACGGCGCTGACTGCGTCGTTCATCGACACCACCGCCGACCTGACCCTGGGTGTGTCCCACTCGTACGCCACGGTGTCGGGCGATGAGCAGAACACGCTGTTCGATCCGAACGCTCGGGCCATCGTAGCGCACCCTTCCCTCCAGACCGATGCGCAGCTGCAGAGCGGTGGCGCGAAGGACGACCGCTTCGTTCGCAAGACCGAGCCGCTCGCGAACCCCAAGACCACTCAGGGCCTGACTACGCAACTGCGCTTCACGGTTTACAATTCGAACGTTGATCCCATTCCGATTGTCCGGAACGAGGAGCTGATTCTGCTGCGCGCCGAGGCCAACATCGGGAAAGGCGGGGCTGCGGATTTGGCTGCGGCAGTCGCGGACTTGAACGTCATCCGGATCAAGTCCGGGAAGCTGCCGGCGTACGCGGGGGCGGTCACGCAGGCAGCGCTGCTCGACGAGCTTCTGTACAACCGGCGGTACTCGCTGCTGTTCGAAGGAGGCCACCGCTGGATCGACCTGCGCCGCTACGGTCGGCTTGGGACGCTGCCAACTGAGACGACGACCAATGGCACGGCCAAACGGTTCACCAAGTTTCCGTTCCCGGCGTTCGATTGCGACCCCCGGTCTCCCAAGCCGGCTGGCTGCGGGACCGAGGCGGGATTCTGAATCGTTGCCCGACCCGGTCTTCATGAGAGCCGCCGAGCGCCCCCGCGCTCGGCGGTTTTTCATGCGTCCGGACGCATGTTCTGTCGCAATCCGCGACCACTCGCCCCCTTCTTGCGGGGTCGCGGTTCGGGCGGCAGCATATGGGGTGCTTCGTGCGGCTTCTGTGACTTCGTGGCACCCTCCGAGGAGGCATTCGTGGTAACACGCATTCCCCTACTCACGCTGACGCTGGCGACGGTCGTTGGTGTGGCGGCCTTGTCGGCGCAGCAACGCCAGATCACCGGCCGCGTGACGTCGGCCGTGACGAACGACCTCGTTGCGGGCGTCAATGTGTCCGTGACTGGCGCCGCGTTCGCGGCCGTCACGAATTCCGACGGTCGCTACGCGATCTCAGCTCCATCCGGCGCCGTGACCCTTGTGTTCCGCCGCATCGCGTTCAAGCGGCGCCAGGTCGCTCTCCCGCCCGATCAGAACACGGCCGATGTGACACTCGAGCCCGACGTGTTCAACCTCGAGGCCGTCGTGGTCACAGGCCAGGCGACCGGCATCGAGCGGCGCAACGCAGCCATCGCGACGACCAACGTGAGCGGCGAAGAGGTCTCGCGGGTGCCATCACCCTCGCTCGACCGCGCCCTGGCCGGCCGCGTCCCCGGCGCCATCATCAGCCAGAACTCCGGCGCACCGGGCGGCGGCACGCAGATCCAACTGCGCGGCAGCAACACCGTGATCGGCAACCCCGACCCCCTGTTCGTGGTGGACGGCGTCATCTACAGCGACGCGTCGCTCCCAACCGGGCTTTTCACCGTGACCGCCAGCTCGGCGAACCGCGGCAACGGCGAGCTCCAGGACGACCCGGTGAACCGCTTGGCGGACCTGAACCCGGACGACATCGAATCGATCGAAGTGCTGCGCGGCGCGGCGGCGGCGTCGATCTACGGTTCGAAGGCCGCGAACGGTGTGATCGTGATCAGGACCAACCGCGGCAAGGCGGGGAAGCCGCGGGCGACCATCACGCAAACCCTGGGTTTCTTCAGTCTGCTGCGGGGACCGGGCACACGCTCGTTCACTGAGGCGGAGGCGCTCGATCTGTACGCCAACTTCCCCGGCGCGACCGCCGCGGACACGGCGTTCATCACGGGGTACGAGGTCAGCGGACGGCTGCCCACCTACGACCACCTGCAGGAAATCGCGGGCAACAAACCGCTTGCCTACCAGACCGACGTCAACGTGAGCGGGGGCTCCGAGAACACCCGTTACTTCTTGGCTGCCGGCACGAAGCACGACGGCGGGATCATCGACAACACGTTCAACAACCGCCAGAACATACGGGCGAACGTCGACCAGGCGCTCTCTGACCGGCTCCAGCTCAGCTTGAGCACTGCCTTCACCCGAAATCAGACCGACAAGGGCTTCACGAACAACGACAACAACGGCGCCAGCGTGACCTATGCCATCGCCTATATCCCGGGCTTCGTGAACATCCTGCCGACAAACGGCGTGCTCCCACAGCCAGGGATCAGCTATCTCAGCTCCAACCCATTGCAGACGATCGCGCTGGGAAAGAACGACGAGGTGGTGACCCGGTTCACCGGCGCCAGCACCCTCTCGCTCCAGGCGGTACAAACCGGGCGTCACAACTTGAGATTCGTCGGCTCGGCTGGCATCGACTTCTTCACGCAAACGAGCAACGTCTTCGGGCCGCCGGAGCTGTTCTTCGAGGCAACGCTGTCCACGCCGGGCGTTTCTTCGCTCTCGAATGCGAGCAGCCGTCAGTGGAACTGGAACCTGAACGCAATCGAGGCCTACTCGCCGGCCAGCGGCTCCTTCAAGTCGACGACGTCAGTCGGCATCCAGGTGGAAGACCGCGAGATCGATCGGGCACGCGTCGTCGCGCAGGGATTGCTCCCCGGCCAGTCGAACATCGACCAGGCATCGGTGCTGGGGCAGCCGTTTCAGCTCTCGGCAAAGGAACGAACGCTCGCCGCCTACGGTCAGGAGGAATTCCTCACGATGCAGGAACGGCTGCTGCTCTCCGTCGGCTTCCGGGCCGAGCGCTCGAGCGCCAACGGCGACATCAGCCACTACTTCCTGTACCCCAAAGCGTCCGCCTCATTCCGCTTCCCCAACCTGCTCGGCGAGGGGAGCGACGTGAAGCTGCGCGGCGCCTACGGGGAGACCGGGAATCAGGCGCTCTTCGGACAGAAGTTCACGGTTCTGAACAACACCGTCATTGGAGGGAACATCGGTACGCTCATCGGCGGATCCAGCGGCAGCGTCGCTGGTGCCTCGAGCATCCGGCCGGAGCGCATCAAGGAGTTCGAAGTGGGAGTGGATGGGCAGGTATGGAACGGTCGCGCCACGTTCGAAGTGACCGCCTACTCGCGGCACACGTACGACTTGCTGCTCCAGAGCACCCCCGCACCGTCGACTGGATTCGCGACGCGGATCCTCAACGGCGGCGTGCTGTGGAACGAGGGGATCGAGATCGCCGCAGGCGTGACGCCGATCCAGCGCCCGAGCTTCAGCTGGGTGTTCCGCACGAACTTCACGTCCCTCAAGAACCGAGTGCAGGAGCTTCCCATCCCGGACGTCTGTCAACCCAATGCCGCGGTGTGCGGCTTCCGGCCCGCCAACGCCGGGTTCGGGCTTGCGTACGGCGAGTTCTTCATCCAGAAGGACAAGCCAATCACGCAGATTCTCGGAACCGACACCGTGCCGGGAACCTGCACACCGACACCGGACGACTGCTCGTCCATTACGCGCTATTTCGGCCAGACCAACCCGAAGTTCCGGATGTCGTTCTCGAACGACGTGAACTACAAGCGCCTGTCGCTGTCGATGCTGTTTGACTGGCAGGCAGGCGGCGTGGCGCAGAACCAGACCCTGTCGCTCTATGACTGCAACGGGCTCGCGCCCGATCAGGCGACGCCGGTAGGCCAGGGGCGCTACAATGCCTGCAACACCTACGGTACGGCCGGTGCGTTCATTCAGTCCACGACGTTCCTCAAGCTGCGCGAGGCGAGCATTGCGCTCGCCCTGCCGGAGCGGTGGGCCAGCTGGTTGGGCGCGCGCAACGCGCGCGTCAGCATCACCGGACGCAACCTGCTGATTTTCACCAACTACTTCGGCTACGATCCCGAGGTCTCGAACTACGGCCAGCAGGCCATCGTGCGTAACATCGACCTCGGCCCGTATCCTCCGACACGGAGCTTCTTCTTCTCGATCACGGCGGGGTTCTGACCATGACCACCACACTGCAATTGCGCAGGCTGGCCACGGTAGGCGCCGCCCTGGGCGCGCTGCTCGCGGGCGCGGCGTGCTCGGACTTCTTCAATGTGACGAACACGAATCAGCCGCTCCTCGATTCCTTGCTCGCCAACCCGACACGTGACCGGCTCTCCGCCACCGCGATTGGAATCTTCGGTGGGGCCCGGCTGGGGATGCAGACCTACATCTGGCGTCTTGGCTCCATGGGACGCGAGGGCATTAACCTCTCCGGCAACAACCAGCCGGACTATCAGGAGCCCTACTTCGGCCCGCTTCAGGGAGGGGGGTTCGGCGGCAGTCAGTGGGCGGATCGCTACTCGAACATCCGGACCATCAACATTTACCTGAACGGCATAAATGCCAATGGAGACCTGTCTCCGGAGGAGAAGGCCGCCTCGCGAGGCATGGCGAACACCATGAAGGCGCTTGCCTTCATGTACGTGATCCTGACGCGCGATTCGCTCGGTGCCCCGATCGATGTGGACCTGCCAGTGAACGCCGCGCCCGCCCCCTTTGTATCCAGGGACAGCGTGTACCGCTACATCCTCGATCTCCTCGACAACGCGCGGGCGGACCTTCGCACGGCCGATGCGGGCGACGTGGCGTTTCCGTTCCCGCTCCCGCCCGGTTTTGCGGGGTTCGACGCGCCGGGGACGTTCAAGCTGTTCAACCGGGCGCTGGCCGCGAAAGCGGCGATCCTGCGCGCCACTGCCGCGAGTTGCGGGAGCCCCTGCTACACCCGAGCGCTCGCGGACCTGGACAGCTCCTTCATCAATAGGAGCGCCACCACTGCCGCAGCCTTCGCGCAAGGAGTGTACTACGATTTCTCGACTTCCGCCGGGGACGTCTCGAACGGTCTGTCCGAGCCGCTCAACGGCGTCACGTTCTACGCGCTCGATTCCAACGTCTTCAATGCGCAGACCCAGCCCACAGTGGGCAGCCCGCGCGATCAGCGCGTGTTGGATAAGATCGCGGTGGCGGAGGACACGCAGCGGCTGGGCGGCATTCGAGAAATCGTGGGCACGCTGAAGTTCACGATGTACTTCACCGCGGGAAAGGACGACCCCAGGCACCAGATCCCGATCATCCGGAACGAGGAGCTGGTGCTCCTCGACGCCGAGGCGCAGTGGTTTGCCGGCATCAAGGCCACCGCCTTGAGCGACATCGACCAGGTCCGCGTCAATGTCGGAAAGCTCGCGCCCACGACGCTGACCATCGTGAGCACCAATCCCGCGTTCATCACGGAGCTGCTGTACAACCGCCGGTACTCGCTCTTGTGGGAGCAGGGGACCCGCTGGATAGATGCCCGCCGGTTCGGGGTGCTGAACACCATCCCGCCGCAAGTGTCGAAAGGCGGGAGCGTGCCGGTCGCGATGCCGGTGCCGAACGCGGAGTGCAGCGCGCGGGGGTTCGCGTCGAACTGCACACCGTAGTGCCGGATGCGTGGAGACAGGACCGGAGGGGCGCAGGCACGCTGCGCCCCCTCGGGTCTTAGCCCCCTACATCTCCTTGTACAAATACGCCCCCACGGCGGTCCCGACCGCATACTCGATCAGCGTCACGATGGTGGGCATCGTGTAAAGCTTCTGCGGGAACAGACCGATCGGTGCCTCGCCCACGGCACGCAGCAGGCTCACGAAGAACCAGACCGCGACGCCCGCGATCACGGCCGTCTTGGCTCCCGCACCGAAGCGCGGGCGGATGGCCGCGTATACCCACAGCAGGCCGATGCCGTACACGAAATCGAGCACCACGAACAACGGGATGAGGTTGTCTGTTGCACCCGGCTTACCGAGCGCCTGCAGAGCCGCTGCGAAGTCGCCAGCCAGCCACTTCCCGTACATGGCGAAGTCGACGACGTTCAACACCACGCCTGTGAGCAGCCCGCCCAGCACGACGCGACCCCAGTTGATCTTGCCCATAGCACACCTCGGAGAGAGGAGACATGGAGCCACAGACCGGTGCGACAGTAGGGGCCGACGCAAGCGCCGTCAAGCACGCCGCCCTGTGCGTCTACGCGTCTGTGCGTCCGTGCGTCTAGCCTTATGGCACGACCAGCACCGCCACCATCCCGCCTAGCCCGTCGGGGACCGTCGCGACACCGTTGGGCACGACCCAATCTGAGCCGTCGACCTGCAGGTTGAAGTGGTACAATCCGCGTCGCAGCACTAGAGTGCCCTCCCAAACGTCATCGCCCAGGGGGCGCAGCCGCACCGGTTGCCAGGCGTTCCAATCGCCCGCGATTGCGACCGCGCGGGCGTCGGGCATCCGGAACCGCACGACCAGGCTGTCGCCACGCGGTTCGGGGACGAGGGGGGCCCACTGCAGCACGGCGGCGACGGGCGGCGGGCGGGGAGACTTGTGGAATCGCACGGCGAAGGTGATGAACCCCGCGCGAGGAAGCCCCTGGTAGGGGTCGCTGAGCGAGCTCCCGCCCCCGACCTCCAGCGACACGCGAGGTCTCACGAAAACCTGCAAGGAAGCGCTGCCCGCCGCAGTCGAGGCGTACGTGGACGAGAGCCGCGCCACCGTCCAGAGCGAAATGACCGCCCGACCGCGCTCGAATGTGACGCCCGCGCTCGCGTCCGTGAACCAGCCATCGGGAAACCGTGTCGGCTCAACGCCCAGCTGCACGGTCGGCGATGTCACGCCGTCGCCGGGCCGCCACCACAGGCGCGCGCGAGTGTGGAACGCCGTCACGGGCGGCGCACCCGAGATCAACCCCGTGGACGGACCGGCACCCGCTCCGGCTCCCCAGGTAGCGCCAGACCAGCGCAGCTCCGCCAGGGCGTGCGCCGCGGCGGTCGGGCCGGCGCCCGTAAGCGTGGTGCCCGCGAAGGTCGCTTCGACGCCGAGCTGGCGTCCGCCGGCGGAGGGTGCGGTGACCGCCGACAGATACGCCAGGCCCAGGCCGGCCCATTCCCCACCGGGCAGCGAGGCGATCGAACTGGAAAGATCCGCGGCCAACACGTCGCTCGTGTACCGAACGCCGGGTGAGAGGATGGCGGAGCCGAAGCTCGTTCCCCCGGGATAGCGCACGGTACCCGCGCCCACGCCGACGGACCCATCGACTTGGGCCGCTGCCGGCGCGGCACGCGTACTCGCCGCCACCAGCAGCACGACGATCCCCCGCCTCACGCTGCAAAGCTAGCCCGCGCCGCGGAGGACGGAAACGGCGGGGAAAAGCAAGTAGGGGCGCAGCGGACCGCGCCCCTACGCTATTGGTTACAACGGTAGCCGGAAACCGCTAGGGTCGGTGACTGCCCGACTGGCCGCCCTTGTGAGCGGGTACCGCCGGCGTGGCGCGCTTGGCGGGGACGGTGGGAACGAGCCCGTGCCCGGGAACGGCAGGCGTGGCCCGAACAGCGGGCGTCGCCGCATTGGGGTTGCGCGTGTGTGGGACCGTCACCACCTCACCGCGGCGATGCGTCGCGCGGTGCGCGGCACCCTGGGAATGCAACGCGACCATGGCCTTCGCCCTATCGGACGCGTGCTCGCTGGGGATCTGCGGTGTCTGCGCCGCCACCATCGTCGGCAGCGCCAGCGTCACCGCCAG
>Ga0137407_10002776_pt1 | contig 11543 bp, 10 predicted proteins | sample CZOMad2_2_16fung_FD_108410 | JGI IMG/M metagenome (GOLD analysis project Ga0137407, IMG submission 108410) | Vadose zone soil fungal communities from Angelo Coast Range Reserve, California, USA - CZOMad2_2_16fungal (Illumina Assembly) | ecosystem: Environmental > Terrestrial > Soil > Vadose...
AGGAACTGCCGCCGGATGTCGCGCCGCTTCGCCCCCAGCGCCATTCGGAGGCCTATCTCCTGCGTGCGCTCCACGACCGAGACGAACATGGTGTTGGCGATCACGATCGCGCCGACGACGAGCGAGATGCCGGCGATCAGGATCATCACGATGAAAGCCGCGGCCGAGATCGAGCGCCAGAGCGACTGAATCGCCTCGGCGCCCACGACCCCGAAGGGGTCTTCGGCGCTGAAGGGGGTCCTCCGCAGCGAGCGCAGCAGCGTCCGCACCTCCCCTTCCGTCTCGTCGAGCCCCGGCATGCCGCGGGCGGGGCGCACCAGGATCGAGATCCCGTCGTTCGACGTGAGGACCTTTTGTAGAAATGACATCGGCACGAAGATCACCTTGTCGCGATTCTGGCCCAGGACGTTTCCCAGCTTTGTCTGAAGCCCGATCACGCGCAGCGGGTACCCGTGCACGTAGAGCGTCCGGCCGATGGGATCGAGGTTCGGGAAGAGCTGGTCCTTCACGTCGTATCCGATGACGGCCACCGCGGCGGCGTGGTCCTCCTCCACGGCGTTGAAGAAGCGCCCCGCGGCGAGATCGATCTTCAGCAGCGTCGCCGCGTTGGCCGTGTAGCCGGTGAACGGGACGTCCGCGAGCTTCGCCGCCCCCGCGTGGACCGTCGCGACCTGTTCGGCCTGCCCGCCGACCGCGCCGCACGATCGGCACTCCGCCCGGATGACGTCGAGATCGCGCGTCGTCACGGGCTTGCGCTTCCGGGCCAGGATGAACTCGCTCCGGCTCCGGATGAGGCCGTACTTCGTGAACACGATGACGTCGGGGTTCAGATTGACGACCTTGTTCAGCACGTAGTCGTTCAGGCCACTGATGACGGAGAGGACCGAGACGACCGTCATCACGCCGATGATCACGCCGAGGAGGGTGAGCCCCGAGCGCAGCTTGTGCGCGCGCAGCGCCTGGATCGCGACGGCGAGGAGATCCCGGAGGCTCACCCGCCGCTTTCCTTCTCGGCGGCCTTCCGCTGCTCCTCGGTCATGCGCCGGACCGCGTCCCCATCCTTGATCTCGCGCAGCGCCTTGAAGGGCCCCGTGACGATCTCCTCACCCGGCTTGAGCCCCCCGAGCAGCTCGACCATCAGCCCTCCCGAGAGCCCCGTCTTCACCGGGACGAAGACCGCCTTTCCGTCGCGAAGTGCGTAGAGCCCCTCCTCCGTCTTCAGCGCCCCCGACTCGGTCTTCTCCCCCTTCGTCGAGTCGCGCACGACGACGGCGGCCAGCGGCACGACCGCGACCTTCTCCTTGCGCCCCGTGATGATGTCGGCCGTGACCGAAAAACCCGGCCGGATCTCGGCCGGCGGCGCGAGCACCTTCACCTTCACCTTGAAATTGATGGCGTCGGAGGTCGTCGTCAGCCCCTGCAGATCGGTGTCGTCCTTCAGGATCGGCGAGTGGCCGACTTCCGTGACGAGGCCGTCGAAGCTCCGGCCCGGATAGGCGTCGATCAGCAGCACCGCCTTCTGCCCGAGCTGCACCGTCGGCGTGTCGGTCTCGTCCACCATGAGCACGGCCTGGACGCTCGCCATGTCGGAGATCGTCATGAGCTGCGTGCCGGGATTGTTCATCGTGCCGATCACCGTCACCTCGCCCGCTTTCACGCGCATCGTCGTGACGACGCCGTCGATGGGGGCGCGGATGGTCGTCTTCGAGAGGGTGTCGCGCGAGGCGTCGAGCCCCGCGCGCGTCTGCTCCACGCGGTTCTCCCCCGACGCGAACGTCGCGCGCGCCGTCTCGAGGAACGACCGGGCCTTCTGGTAGTCGGCCTCGGGGCTGATCTGCGCCTCGTAGTTCCTGCGCGCGCGCTCGAAGTCGCGCTCGGCTTGCTCCATCGTGGCCTTCGCCGAGTCGCGGTCGGAGAGGCTGACTTTCAGCGCCGCGCTCGATCCGGCTTCGTCCGCCGCCGCGCGGTTCCGGTCGATCTGGAGGAGGAACTGCCCCTTCTTGACGCTGTCCCCCTCGGTCACCGCGAGGTTGAGGATCTGCCCCATCACGAGCGCCGACAGCTCCACCCGGTTCTCGGCCTGGATCTTCCCGTTCGCCGTCACCTTCGCGACGATGTCCTCGGTCGCGACCTTCCCCGCGGTGACGGGAGTTCCCTTATTCTTCCGCCGCTGATAGCCGGCCCATCCCCCCAAGCCGACGGCGCCGAGCACGACGAGGACGATGATTCGCTTCTTGGTCTTGGACATGGAGGGAGGGATTCTCCTGGATGGGCATTCCTGGGTTTGGTGGGGGCTATTTTACGGTGGGGGCGGACGGAAGTGTCAACGAGTCGTGGCGGCGGATGGCCTCGACGATCCGCGCCAGCTCCGCGGGCTCGAAGTCGGCGCCGTAGAAGCGCACGAAGAGGCGCACCCGCAGATCGTCAGGGCTCTCGGCCTTCAGGCTCGCGAGGACGATCTCGCGGGATGCCTCGAACATGTCGGCGCCCATCCGGACGCGCTCCTCGCCGCTGCGTTCCATGATCATGTCTCGGAACAGGTTCGCGACCTCGGGAGAGGTGTCACTCACCGGCGTACCTCATGAACCAAGTCCTTCAGGCCCAGTTTCTCCGCCCAGACGGCGACATACGCCCAGTCGATGGCGCGCACGGAAGCAATGAGACTCCGTGCGTCGTTCATCTGCACCTCGGACTCTCCGCCGCGGGACCACGCGAGCTTGGAGAGAAGCAGATCCTCCGGAGCGACGATGAACATCTTCGCCCCACTGATCTCGGCTTCGCGTCTTCTGCTGAATTCGGTGGTCCTGTACTCCTCAGCCTTCCGGACGACGAAATCGACTTTGATCAGCGCCCTCAGGTGTATGAGGTTGAACACTCCTCGCTCGGCGACGGCCGTCCGCATCGACTCTTCGGGCATGTCGTACGCCGCGGCGAACTCGCGGGAAATGCGCGCGAGATCCCCGGTCGTCATCTCCACGACCAGATCGATGTCCCTCGTCATACGAGGTGCGGCGTAATAGTTCAGCGCCATCGAGCCGCTGATCATGTACCGGACGCCGGCGCGATCGAGGCGGGACGTCACGTCCTTGAGGACGTCGATCAAGTCGCTCACGAGATTCCCCCATCATTCCACCTTGTATACGACGCGCCGCGGGGGAACGCAACCTCGGTGATAATCTGAGGCCATGATCGAGATCCTCTCGCGGGGTGTGCTCATGGGTGCGGGAGCCGCCGCGCTGATGGACGCCTGGGCGCTCTTCTCGCGACGCGCGTTCAACATCCAGGGCCTCGACTACGCGCTCCTGGGCCGCTGGATCGGCCACTTCCCGCGGGGTCGCTTCGTCCACGAGCGCATCGCCTCCGCGGATCCTGTTCGAGGAGAACGAGCGCTCGGATGGGTGGCGCACTACTCCATCGCGATCGCGTTCGCGTTCCTCCTGCTCGCGATCCGGGGGCTCGATTGGGCCCGATCTCCCACGCTCTGGCCGCCTCTGCTGATGGGGTTGGGCACGATCGTCGCCCCCTGGTTCGTCATGCAGCCGGCCATGGGCGCCGGCATCGCGGCGGCGAGAACTCCGGACCCCCGCGCTTCACGGCTCCGGAACCTCGCGACGCATGCCGTGTACGGAGTGGGGCTCTATGTCTCGGCCGTGGTCGTCTCGATGCTCTGGGGCTGAAAGGATGGCCCTGGCCACGCAAGGTTGACACGCTTCGGAGTTTCGGCGAAAATCTAAAGCGACATGTTGCGCTATCGCCGCGCCATTCAGGACGCTCTCGATCGCCACCTGCGCCGGGGCAAGAGCATCCTCCTGCTGGGGCCCAGGCAGACCGGCAAGACGACGCTTCTCTCGGAGATGGCGGCGGACCTCAACCTCTCCCTGGTCGCGCCGGCGGTGAGGCAGCGATACGAGAAGGACCCTTCCCTTCTGGCCGGCGAGATCCGGGCCCTGCCGCGGCCCCGGGGAGGCGGCCGGAAGCCGCTCGTGACCATCGACGAGGTCCAGAAGGTGCCGGCCCTGATGGACGTCGCACAGGATCTCATCGATCGCGACGAGGCCCGGTTCGTATTCACCGGCTCATCCGCGCGCAAGCTGCGGCGCGGCCGCGACCTCAACATGCTTCCCGGCCGGCTGGTGGCGCTGCGCCTCGATCCGCTCACGATCGAAGAGCACCTCCCGGCAAACCTGGATGACGCCCTCCTCTTCGGAGCCCTCCCGGCGATACGCCGGCTTCGCGGCCGGGAGGACCGGGAGACCGACCTCCGTTCCTACGTCGAGACCTACCTGGAGGAAGAGGTCCGGCAGGAGGCCCTCGTCCGCAACGTGGGGCTGTTCGGAAGGTTCGTGGAGCTGGCGGGTCAGGAATCGGGCCGCATCGCCAACTACACGAAGATCTCGCAGGAGATCGGTATTTCAAACGTGAGCGTGCGCACGTACTACGAGATTCTGTGCGACTGCCTGGTCGCGGAACGCGTCGATCCCGTCACCCGGAGCAACACGCGCAAGAAGCTGACGAAAGCGAGCCGTCACCTCCTGTTCGATCTCGGCGTCCGCCGGCTGGCGGCAGGCGAGGGGCGCCGGCTGCACCCCTCGCGGCTGGGGGATCTCTTCGAGCAGTTCGTGGGCCTGGAGCTGATCCGTCTTTGCCGCATCCACGCGCCGGCCGCGCGGCTGCGGTTCTGGCGTGACCCTGACGGGCCTGAGGTGGACTGGGTCCTGGAGCACGAGGGGAGCTACCTTCCGATCGAGGTCAAGCTGACGGACCGACCCTCCGAGCGGGACGCGCGGCATCTGATGGTCTTCCTTGCGGAATACGGGGCGAAGCGGGGATTCGTGGTCTGCACGACGCCAAGGCCGGTCCGGCTGGGACGGCGCGTTACGGCGATCCCCTGGCAGGAACTGCCCGCCCTCGTCTCGTCGATGTCGCGAGGCCGCGGATGATCGAGGGGGAGCCATGATCCGCGCGCGTCGGTCCGCGGCCCTTGCGGCTCTCGTTCTCATCTTCTCCGCCCCGGCGCTTCGGGCCGCCGAGCCGCGCGCGATCGCGCTCACGGGCGGCACGATCGTCGATGTCTCGGACTTTGGAAACTCCACCCACGACATTCCCGATGCCGTGGTGCTCATGCGCGGAGGGCGGATCGTCGCCTCCGGCCGTCGGAGCGACGTCCCGATTCCCGGCGACGCCGACGTCGTCGACGTCCACGGCAAGTACCTCCTCCCCGGCCTTATCGACGGCTTCGCGGGGTTGAACAGCCAGGCGCAGGCGAACGCCTACCTTTATATGGGGGTGACGTCGATCGTCGGGATGTCGGACGGGCGTCGAGGTGAGCTGCTCCTCGACGCGCATCCTTCCCCGCGGATCTACCCGCTCGACACCGCCGGGATCGCCGAGAAGGACGGGAAGGCCGTCGCGCTTCCGGAAGGAGAGGCGCTCGCCGATCTCGAGGCGGCATCGAAGCGCGGGGTCAAGGTCTTGCTCGTCTACTACCCGATCCCCCCGCCGCTCGCGCGCTCGCTCGTCGCCCGGGCGAAGGAGCTCGGGATGGCGACGATCGGCGAGCTGGGCGTGACGCCCTATCCCGCCGCGATCGAGTGCGGCGTCCAGGCCTTCGTGCACACGAGCCGGTACTCCCTGCAGCTCGCCCCGGACGCGCTCCACGCCGAGGTCGCCGCCGATCCCTTCGGCCCTCCCAAGGCGAAGTTCTATGATCTTCTTTCCAAGCTCTCCGCCGACGACCCGGCGCTTGCGCGCTACGCGGCGGTCCTCGGGGGCGCCCGTGTCGGCCTCATGCCGACGATGAGCCTCGGGTATCTGGACCTTCCGGGGCACGCGAACCCGTGGAAGGAGCCGGTCGCCGCGATCCTGGATCCGAACGGCATCCATCTCCCCGCCGATCCGGCGACGGGGGAGCGAAGCCGCGATGAGCGATTCGCGGCCAACTACTTTCCTTCGGGTCTCCAGCCGGCGCTCTTGCGCCTCGAGGAGCGATACCGCCGGGGCGGGGCGAAGTACCTCGCGGGGAGCGGGACGTCGGCCTTCGGGACGATGCCGGGGATCTCGCTGCACACGGAGCTCGGGCTCCTTCATCGGATCGGGCTGGCGCCGCGCCAGGCGCTCGCCGCCGCGACGGGGAACTTCCGGGAGCTCTTCCAGTGGACGGACGTGGGGAGTCTTTCGGCGGGAGTTCGGGCGGATGTTCTGGTGCTCGACGGGAGCCCGGTCGAGGACCTGGGAAACCTGAAGGCGATCGCGAGGCTCTATCTCGCCGGAGAGGCGGTCGATCGCGCGGGGCTCTTGCGCCCGAAGCGGTAGCGAGTCCGACATCTCGACTTGACCTTGCCTCTTATCCGGTGTACCTAACTGGATACAATTCGCGCAATGGGACACGGGTCGCCGTCCGGTCGCCGGGGGGGTGAGGTGTGATGACCAGACACATCGTGGGTCGGATCTTTCTTTGCGGCGCCTCTCTGGGCCTCAGCCTCGCCGTCGCCCCGGCCGCGACGAGCGGCGACGGCATCTACCGGGTCTCGGTCCAGAGCAGCCCAGCCGGTGTGGGCGTCGGCGTCTACACGGCGACCACCGGCTCGACGCATCCCGTCTTCGCCTCGCTCGGATCCCAGAACGTCCTCTTCGGCGGAGGGATCCCTGGCACCTCGTACACGACGATCCGCTCGTACACCTCCGGCACCGACTACGTCCAGCGCAACGGGCTGACGCTCGACGCCAACGCGCCGACGACGATCGAGCTCGAGGGGTACGTTGCCGCCGGCGAGGAGGCGCTGCCGGTCGGCGACCCCAACCACCCGACGGGGTTCACGACGATCTACCGCCTCGGGGACGTCGCCGCGGCCCCCGACCTCCTCCTCATCCGGCAGACGGCCGCCGTCGTCGGGACGGCGTTCAACGACTCCGCCGTCATGCTGAGGACCGAGATCACGAACAACGCGGATCTCCCGGTCTCGGTCGGCGTGAGGTACCTCTGGGACTTCCAGATCGGATCCGCGGACGACGGCCCTTCGTTCAAGACCCTCGGCCCCACAGGCTTACCGCTCGCCACCGACGCCGTCCTCTCCTCCCCCGCCTTCTCGACTTTCGAGATCATCGACGACGACGACCCGTCGAATTGCCTGGGGGTCGGGAACTCCCCCTTCCCCTTCTTCGCGGTCCAGGGAAGCGTGAACGGCCCGGCCCTCCTGGCGCCGACGCCGCCGACGCGCCTCGCGTACGTTTCGTGGCCCGACGCCTCGGGGCTCGCCGGAAAGCTCGGCGGTGTCATCCCGGCGTTGAACGCCTTCGACTACGCCACGCTCGGCATGAACGTCAGCTCCTGCCTCACCTCGGTCGACGACACGGGGGTTGCCTCCTGGTGGGGGGACTCCGCGGGCAACGCGCTCACGATCGCGGGCCACAAGACGGTGTCGGTCACGGCCTACATCTTCGCCTACGCGCCCGGCGCGCCGCCGACGTTCCTCCCCTCCGGCGTGGAGGGTCCGCCGGGGGATCCGTCCTGCTCGGACGGCATCGACAACGATGGGGATGGTCTGGTGGATGGTGCCGATCCGGACTGTCTCAACACGCCGCCCGACTGCGGCGGGGCGGCGCCTTCCTCGGGCGTTCTCTGGCCGCCGAACCACAAGTTCAAGTCCGTCTCGGTCGGCGGGGTCACCGACGCGGATGGGGATCCTGTCTCCATTACGGTGAACTCGATCTCGCAGGATGAGCCTCTCATTGCTCCCGGGGACGGGCACAAGTGTCCCGATGCTTCGGGTGTGGGGGGCGACACGGCGTCGTTGCGCGTCGAGCGCAGCGGGCGTCTGGATGGTCGCGTGTACCACGTCGGGTTTACCGCCGACGATGGCAACGGCGGGCAGTGCTCGGGCTCGGTGTCGGTGTGCGTGCCGCACGATCGGGGGAAGCACGCGAGCTGCGTCGACCAGGGGGCGCTTGTCGATTCGACGGGACCGTGTGCGGGGAAGCCGACCCACGGGCATGGGAAGCCGTAGGGGGAGGGGTTCGTCAAGACCTGTCGGCGACCGACCACCTTTACTACCGCCAGAGACGGCGCCTCGCGACCCTGATATCCTCTCCAAGACGATCGCCAAGCACTAAGGAGGCATCTTCGACCGTGAACTCCCAAAGCCCACCTGCGAAACTTTCTCGTCACGGACTGGGGAGCACGTGGACAACGAACTAACCGAGTTGGCTCGCGCAACTCAGGAGGTCGCGAAGACCACCCGTACTGGAATCGAAGCCGCACACGCGGCAGGCAGCTTTCTTGCCAGAGTGCTAGGTGAGCCGTTAGAGACTGCTGTTGGAATAGTAACGGACAGGCTCAAACTCGCTCGCGCAGAGAGATTGATTCGGCTTCGTGAACGATACGAGAAGGCACTGAAGGCTCGTAGTCTCGCCCCTGAGGCACAGCCCGTGCCTCCCAGAATTGCGCTACCTGCGATGGAAAGTGCATCACTGGAGGAAAACAACGAGCTTCAGGATCTGTGGGCAAACCTCCTTGCTTCTGGCCATGATCCGAATCTGAATGGCGTTATGCGTGCGGCCTTCGTCGACATCCTCAAACAACTTGAGGTGGTCGACGTCCATTTACTTGATTTCGTCTTTGATAAGACGATGAGGAAGAACGTGGATTTCGAAGGACAGCGCGCGCCGCAAGAGAAGCGCGACCGACTAGTTAAGCCTGTGAAGTACGCGATTCGTAGTCACGACATCATGCGAGAACTTGGTATTGACACTCACGCGTATGAATGCTCCATAGACAACCTGATGCGGATGAGGTGTCTCGCGCCAAATCTGGAGGATGTTGAGATCGTCGGGGGCAGATACCCAGAGACCGCGACCCGTGTTCAGGAGTACGATTGGGTCACGATTACTTCTCTGGGCTGGGATTTCGTTCGGGCCTGTAACCGACAAGAGAAACCTGCTTGAGGCGCGTCGGATAATTCGCCCCGACGCATACGAGCGCCGATCAGGCTTGGCTTCCTCGGGCCGCATCTCACGTGCCGTGCTTCTGAGTCCTGCGGGATCGTCGTTCGACAACCCTTTCTGACCAGTAGTCGTCAAAGACTCCCCAAGAAACCATTCCATCGACCAAGTCAACAGCCGATTCTGGCAAGCTCAGCAGACCTCGCGTGATTTCGACACGCTCCTCAAAGATCCTCCGCGCCTCTCGCTTGAAATCCGCCCGCTTCTTATGTCTTAGGAGGATCATGACCTCTGTCCAGCGATCACCCTGCTGGATTCCGAATGCAGAAGCGTCCCCTCGGCTCATCATCCCCCTTAGCGACCAATGCGCCAGGCCCTCACGAAATCGCTGCCTGATCCTGCGTGGTAGCCATCTGCTTCTGGTTGAAAGAACCCAAGCCGCGGCATCAACCCATGCGATGACCGAGATATCCGGAGAGGTCCCGCGCGGATCGTTCATCCAAAAGTAATTGCCCACTAGGTCCTCTCCGGATACTCCGAACAGTCTCCGATCTCTGAGCACCCATCCGGCAGCTCCGGAAAGGGGCCTTTTGGCAATCTCGACCAACGCTTCCCGGTAAACAGCCTCGATCGCGGGTTCCAGGAAGCCGCCCAATCCAGCTATTCCGAGCTGGGGTGCATAACTAAGCAAGTAGTCTATTCGCGACTCAACCATGGTTGAAAGTCCCGGTTGACGTTCGATGAATTGCAGAAGTAAGGCGGGCTCGGTGCACTGAGTTACGCTCTCCTGAATCGCGGCTTCCTGCCAAGAGTGTTGCATCGCTGCCCACGCTATCCGTTCCGCCCTTGACTGAGCAGAGTCTCCATTCGGGGGCAATGGGAAGCCCCACCAGCCCCAAGAGCTGGCCTCTTGAAAGGTCCCCTCTCCAAAGGGAGACGCTGACCACCTTGCTGCATCAAGCCACCAGTCGTCAGAGAGCAAGGGAGCAGGGAAACCATGCTCGGCGAGAATTCCTCGCGCGAGTTCAACAGTCGTGGGCTGGCTTCGGAGTGCAGAGAGTATGTCCCGTGCGACGACTACGGGGTCACCACCTGACCTAATGGCGACGATGTTGGCAAGTGGGGGTGAAAACCTCGCTACATCATCATGTCTGACGTTGTGCCAGACTGGGATGACGGCTGGGCCACATGTTGAGTTGTGGAGTTGTACGAGTCCATCCAGTTCCCACCGTGGCCATGACTTGGCAAAGAATGCCGGGCTCAGGATAACCAGTCCATACCGAGCCTGAAGCAAGCCATGATCAATCGATTCGCGGAGCTTCATTCCAGGCTTGAGTTCAAACTCGTCATACCAGACTGCTAGGCGCTGGGCCTTGAGGGACTCCGCCAGTGGTCGGACAAACCCCCTGTCCTCAGATGCGTGGCTGATGAACACATCCCACTTCAGATTCAAGTGCCTCTCCGGACGATGGCCTAGCTCTGATCCCAGTGACCTTGATCACCTGCGTGAGGAGTATCCTTACACATAGACCAACCGAAAATGGGAGATTCGCTCATGCCCACCCGGCCGCCAAAGGAACTCTACGACCCGGACTTGATCGTCGAGGGTACTCGCGCTATCAGGCAGCGGTTCGAGCCGGCCTTAAGAGAGGTCATCTGCTATGGCGCCCATTGGGTAGATCGAGTGTTGAAGGAGAAACCGAAGCCAGTTACGGCTGCGACATTGCCGTGTGTGTCCCTCCAGTATCAGGTGCTCGAAGCACTTGATGCCTCGCTCGTCCTTCTCAGACAAGCGTGCGCAATAGGCATGCGTCAGCATCTTCGGACCGCGTTCGAGGGTTCGCTGAGTCTGGAGTACATCCTAGAAGAGGATACAGAAAGGCGCGGGGCTGCATACTTCGTGGCAGACGTTCACATACGGCTCGACTGGTACGATGTACACGACGCTGGTAGCACTCAAGGGCAAAGGTTCCAAGAGCGATGCGCGAGAGACCGATACTTGAAGGGAATCGGTGGTGACCGAATGGAAGGACTTGTCGAAGAGAGAAAGAGACTGGAGAGTGCGTTCGAAGGAGACGCCATGAAAGAGGCAAGTGAGGAATACATGCGCGCCAAGGGGAACAAGTCTAGTCAGCCAAAGTGGTACAGCCTCTTCAAGGGTCCAAGAAACCTTCGTGAACTCGCGGACAGATTGAAAGCACCCGGGATGTACGACATCTTGTACAGGGAATGGTCAGCGACTGCGCATGCCCAGGACATGCGGCGGCACATGCTCAACACGGGAGACGGCAATCTCGCGCTCGTAGGTCTTCGTGACGGGCGCCAGATCAACACGGCCGGCACTTTCGCGCTGCTTTTCGGAGTTGAAGCGACCCGAACTTTCCTCCTAGGTCTATGGCCTGAGGTGGTCAGGAGCGGCGAGTTCGCGTCCTGGTATGCCACAGAGGTCCGTGCGGCTCTGATCGGAGCGTGAACCCTGCCTGCAGTCCAAGATCGCCGGGCGGGCGTCACCTCACTCCCCCACCACCACCCCCTCCACCCCCAACTCCCGAAGCGCGTCGTTCAGCTCCTTCAACCGAGCCCCAACCCCCTCCCACCGCCCAATC
>Ga0137407_10002778_pt1 | contig 11540 bp, 8 predicted proteins | sample CZOMad2_2_16fung_FD_108410 | JGI IMG/M metagenome (GOLD analysis project Ga0137407, IMG submission 108410) | Vadose zone soil fungal communities from Angelo Coast Range Reserve, California, USA - CZOMad2_2_16fungal (Illumina Assembly) | ecosystem: Environmental > Terrestrial > Soil > Vadose zone...
CCATAATCGCAAAGGAGATCCGGGTTATGAAGTCTGCTCGGGTGATCAGGTCAAACTTTTTGGAGCGCATCGCTGATCCCGCATCCCAGTTTTACCCAGATTATTTGTCGTACCGAAATGGCAAGATCACGAAAGGCGAGCTGGTTGCACGGCTGCCGCACATTGCCCTGATTGGTGATAGCGTGTGCATGGATACCTACATCTCGTCGCCGTTGAGCACGTTATGGCGCGTGCATACTCGCCGCGGAACGAGCTGGTTTCTCGATAATACTGCTGGGCACCGGGGCATTCGCAGCATTTCCAAAAGACTGGAAGAGATCACACCCTTTGTTGCGATCCAACATGCCGGCATCGGCGCGCTTGTCGATCATGAAGAATGCCGATTAGGTTTTTTCCGCCGCATTCTCGGGACGCGGAGTTTTTCCGGACAAATCACTCAGCTGCTGCGAGCATCCCGTTTTCCCGATCTGATTTTGATCTCAATCGGGCACAACAACGTCGATTGGGCATGGCGATGTCCGCCTGATGAATTGAATATGCCGGAGCGCCGCTTGCGCTATCAATGCCATCAGTTCCGACAAAATTACGCGCGTGAGTTGCGCCGCTTGCTGGAACACGCGCGAGCTGAAAAACATCGCGTGGCCGTCATCATCTTCGGACTAATAAATTTCGAATCGTATTTCCAAGGTCGCGAGGTGGCCGAACGTCTTCGAGAATCGGACAGGCGCCTGTATCCGCATCTGGAGACCACTTACAAATATTTAATCTCTTTTCATCCAGCTTACCGGCACAACTTGATTCGTCTCGCTTCAATGGTGAACCAGGAGCTGTGCGGGATGGTGGAAGATCTGAGTTCCAAACTTCAGGACGCGGGAAATATCCAATTGAGATATTCCGACGCGCTGGCGACGGCGGATCTCGGCCGCGTGGAGTTACTTCACCCGATTGATGGGTGGCACGCGTCGGCCGAAGGCCACAATGTGCTGGCCGAAGCGGTCTTCAGCGATCTCGCGCCGAGTTTGGAATTTCTTGGAATCAGATCGTCTTCCTGTGACTCGCGAAACTAAACACAAGATTCGATATCTACATCCCGCTCTCTTTCAGTCGCGCTATTGTCTCGCGCAACATGCGATAGCCGAAGTGACCCTGGCGGACTCGCAACAACTCGGAACCGCGCCATTTTTGCTGGATTGCTTCGATATGTTCGGGTCGCGCGATTAGATCGAATTCGCCTGCGACGAACAGGACGCGAGCAGCATCGCATAGAGGCTGATTGTGCATCGGTGAGCTTAGATGAAAATGCCGCGCCACGAGCAAGGGATCGATATTTGCTCGATCCAACTCGCGCCGCATGAATCGGGCCGCCGGGCTCTCCCAGATCGCGTGCTCAATATCTACGATCGGGGCCATCAACGCGACGAAGCGAAAATCCCGCTCAACCATCGCCAGAAGCGCGCCGATCCATCCGCCATAACTGGCGCCAAGCACGCCGAACCCCTGGCAACCGCGATCGCGCAACATTGCCATCAACTGCCGCGCCTCGATTACTCCCTGACGCAAACCCTCGGCGTTGCGAATAAGGTCGGCAGTGATCGCGAGTTCACCATTCCAATAGCCGCGCGGGATACGTGAATAGTGATACGGCAGGTGCACGAGGCATGCATTCCAACCGAGTTGATTAAAACGCGCAGCATAACGCCGATACCCGATGTGACTCGCGGACATGAGCGCGTGCAACATGAGCACTGTCGGTGCTGTCCAGCCGCGCGCGCATGGGAAGAAATCGACATGTGCGGTGTTGTTCTCGGGGAAATTTGTGTTGATCGGGCTGGGCCAGGTGATTATGGCGCCAGGTTTGACATCGAGTGGCGGCGCAGTCTCAGCGCCATTTGGAACGGCATAAAAATTCTCGGCTGTGAGCTTCTCGCACGCAGTCACATACTTCTCCATTTCCCCACGACTGCGTGCGTGCAGATGATGACGCGCCTGAAGCACATTAATCGAGGCGCACATAAGGAAATCGAGGCCACTGGCTGCCAGACGTCGCACCACCTGTCGTTTGGCTGCACCGTGAAAGGCACGAAGATCACTAGGTGGAAAAGAGCTTTTTTGAGTTTGTTTCCCTTTGGATCCTTCGTCGTCTTCGTGGTTGACGATATGGCTCGATTTCTTATGCATTCGCTCTCTTGGTGGATGCGGGAGATCGCCTGGCGTGAGCGAAAAGCGTTCGTGCAACTCGGCGTACAAAAGTTTGAACGCGGCGGCCAATTCGCGCTCAGTGCACGCGCGCGCGACAGACTTTTCCAGATCGGGAAAATGCGGGATCGGATTGCCGAAGGCGATCCACATGGGCGTGCGCCGCAGCGGTAACCAGCGTCTTTTCGAGTAGAGGCGATCACTGCCAACGATAACGCACGGCAGGATCGGAACGCCGGCGATATGGGCAAGTGTTGATGCGCCCGGTCGGAGCGGCGCGCCTTCCAACACCGAGCGGGCGCCGTCGCGAATGCCGCCTTCCGGGAAGAGACCAATGATCCGCCCGTTCTTCAGCCGCTCGATCGCGCTGCGAATTGTCGCGCGATCGGCACGATCGCGATTCGCTGGGAATGCATCAACAGCTCGCAAAAGAACTCCGAGCAATGGAAGAGGAAAGAATTCTGCCATTGCCATCCAATCGATCTTGCGACGCACCACCGACGAAATGATAAACGGATCGAAGTGGCTGATGTGATTTGCCGCCAGCAAAAATGCGCCATCGTGATTTGCATTTTCACTCCGCACAACGTGGACACGCGCAACGCATGCAAACAGCGACTTCATCAAAAGCGCCGCAACGCGATTGGCAAGTGAGTGAACGTGATAGCGCATCGAGTGACAATAGCCGAGTTCTGGAAATGATCATGAGCACGCGAGCCGCCCTTCCGGTTCGACTCGGCGCAGGCTTCGGTCCGAAGCCGAAGGCCATTTTTCAGGCTGATTCCTTTTTTTAACGTGGTATCATAGTTGGCGGTTCCACCATTTTGGGTCAGAGCTATGAAACCGAGGAGTCCTTCCACGGACAAGGGGCGATTCCCGCAGACGGACTACTTTTTTCATTCCGGTTTCGGTCAATGGCATGGCGGATATTTTTCTCCTTACGATGGAGAGGACAGATCAGGATCCAGGAATTTTTACAATCTAGGGCGCGAATACCGGCTCGAAGCGGCGCGGGAACGGGCGAAAGAGATGGCGGTGTTTGCGTTGATTATTCTGACCTCCGCATGGCCGGTGCTCTACATGGTTGTCACAGTGGTGAAATTACTGAGCAAAGGTCGTCCGTAGCTGCCTCTCTAGTCCCGAACTGCACCGTATTCTGATCTGCGCGACTGATAAAGTTCTGGCGAACAACAACACGCTAGTGCGATTTCGGCCAGAGAAATTCATCGCGATATTCCGGCGTCTGCTCCGGTGCGAAGCCGTGGCGAGTAGTGTTTTCGGTTACCACGCGCGGGACGAGAAAGTTCAGGAGATAATCTTCGCCGCCGGCCTTGGTGCCGCCGCCGCTCATTTTGAATCCGCCAAAGGGATGACGTCCAACAATGGCACCGGTGCACGTGCGATTGATGTAGACGTTTCCCGCCTGCAGTTGCGCTTTGACGCGCTCAATGTTGTCCGGGCTGCGTGAGAGGAATCCCGCCGTTAACGCGTAATCGGTGCCGTTCGCGACTTCGAGCGCTTCATCGAGATCGCGCACTTTTAACACGCTCAGCACCGGGCCAAAGATTTCTTCGCGCGCAATGCGCATGTTTGGTTTTACACCGGTGAAAATAGTCGGCGGAACAAAGTACCCTTTGGGTGGCAGATCTTTCGCTTGATAAGCCAGCGCCGCCTCGCTTTTGCCCACCTCGATGTAATCCAGAATGCGCCGGTAAGCCGCTTCATCGATCACAGGCCCGACCATGATCCCCGGTTCTTCCGGATTACCAACGCGCAGGCTCGCTGCGGCTGGAATCAAACGTTCCATCACTCGATCGTAATTTTCCTCAAGAAGAATCAGACGCGACAGAGCAGAGCACTTCTGTCCCTGATAACCGAACGCGGAATAGATGGAGTAGCCAATTGCTTCACCAACATCGGCGTCGGAGTCCACGATCATCGCATTCTTACCGCCCATCTCGCAAATGACTCGCTTTAGCTCGCGTTGACCGGGTCGAGTGATGCCGGCCGACTCCCAAATTTTTAAACCCACTTCGCGCGACCCAGTGAAGGCGATCAAATCGACATCTTTATGGTCGACGAGGTGGGCTCCGATCACAGAGCCGTGGCCCGACAGGAAATTCAAAACGCCTGGTGGAACACCGGCCTCCTCGAAGACCTGCATGAGCATGGCGGCGCACACGATCGATTGCTCGGACGGTTTCATGATCACCGTGTTACCCGTTACGACTCCGGCTGATGCCATTCCACACAGGATGGCGATCGGAAAATTCCACGGCGCAATGACGAACGCGACGCCACGAGCCCAATAGTGGTGGTAGCTTTCCTCGCCGGGAACCCTTTGTGTAAGCTTGGGGCGGCCGAGACGGCGCATCTGCTCCGCGTAAAAGCGGCAAAAATCAATCGCTTCGCGGATATCGGCATCGGCTTCATTCCACGGTTTGCCCACTTCGAAGACTTCAACCGCCGAGAGTTCGTATCGCCGCCGTTCCAAAATATCGGCGGCGCGCTCCAGCAAGCGCGCCCGTTCTTCGACCGATGTCCGGCTCCATTTGGCAAACGCCTCGCGCGCAGCTTTGACGGCCCGTTCAGCTTCGGGAATTCCCGCTTCCGATCCGTAACCGACAATCTCGTCCGGAGCGCTCGGATTCACTGAAGGTGTCAGCTCCTCCGTCCACACTTTTTCGCCGCCGATAACGAGCGGATATTTTTCCCCAAAGCGTTGACGCGCTTCACGCAATGCGCTGCGCATTTTGTCCTGGCTATCTTTGTAAACGAAATTCACGAGGGGTGAGTTCCGGTAAACATCGTCCGGCGCGGTGTCGATCGCACTGCTGCCTTGAGGATGCTCATTTTGAGTGGTGATCGTGCTTTGTGATTTCATCGGGCGTGCTCCATTTAACTTTATTAACTCTCTTGGATCGCGCAGCAATTCTTTCGCCGATACGTTCTCGGCAAATTTTGCGCGCAGAAATCCTTCATTCGACGTGTTCTCGAGAAGGCGTCGGACCAAATAAGCCATGCCAGGAAGTAGTTCACCGACTGGGCAATATTCGCGGACCCGATAACCCATCTCCACGAGTGCCCGTTTGATCGGGCCGGCCATGCCGTAGAGCAGTTGAAACTCGAAACGGCTGCGGTCCAGCCCGAGTTCGTCCGCGAACGCCTGTGCGTGGGCGATGCTGCGGACGTTGTGCGAACCAAATGCAGCGGTGACGATGGATTCATTCTCCAAAAGCAATCTCGTGAGAGTCTCGAAATTCGCGTCGCTCTGCGGCTTCTGAGAGAACACCGGACAATCCCAGCCGTTCTGGAGCGACTTCGTCGTTTCGTAATCCCAATATGCGCCCTTGACCAATCGGACTGCGAAGCGCGTGCCTCGTTTGCGGCCCCACTCGATCAGGTCGCGCAGATCGGCTTCCGAATCTCGCAAATACGCTTGAATGACGATCCCGACGTGCGACCAAGCTTTGAACTCGTCCTCCGTCAGAATAGTTTTGAACAGCTCTAGAGTGGTATTTTTGTGCGCATAACTCTCCATATCGAAATTGATAAATGCCCCCAGCTCTCGAGCCTGGCGCAGAAGCGGCCGCAGCTTCGGCGCGAGATGCGCAATTGCATCGTCCGGATCGGCCGGATTCATTTGTGAATAGAGCGCGGAAAGCTTGACTGATAGATTAACAACCGGAAAGAGCTCTGAATTTTTACCCAACGGATCGGTCCAGTCTTTTGTTTCCTGCGCGAGTTTCTCCAGCAAATCCATGTAACGCGCCGCGTACTCATTCGCGTCCTGCTCGCTCACGACGGCTTCTCCCAAAAGATCGACAGTGAAGCCAATTTTCTGCGCGCGGCGCTTGCGCAATGTTGCCATTACGTCGTCCGGATTTCTTCCGGCGATAAACTGGTGTGCCATTCCGGACACGTTCCAGCGCAGGATTGGCCCGCTTACCCACGGAACAACTCGTGCCAGCCGAACACCACTATTAACAAGCGAACCGAAACCGTTATCGGAGAAATATTCGTTGAGATGCTCAATGATTTCACTGGACACGTGCAGCGAGGGCAGGACATCGACAAAGCGAAATAGTTGCACTTTGAACTGCTCATCGCGCATGGAGAGCGCCATTAATCGCTGATATATTCCCGCCTTGCTGAAAAGCGGCTCTGGATGTTTATCGACCAGCTCGAAGATGCGCGTGCCGCGCCGCTCGATTTCATCTTGGAGGGCCGTCATTTACGAAACTAGTCCGCCGCTGTGCGTTAGGCAAAACGCTCCCGGCTGGTTTTACTTGCGTAGAAAATTTTCTTAGGAGACACGCTCACTTGGCCGCCTTTATTCGAAATAAAGATGAAACTGCTGCACGCGATTTCGAAGAGCAAATGCAACGAGATTTGCCTGGCAGAGTTCGGAGGCCCAGGGCTCTGAGCTGTCAGGCAATCTCTTTTATGTGTGGATTGATCCGGCGCAAAACTTGCGTAGCAAACAAGCGAGATGATCGAAGAGCGCCATCAATTTGCGAGCGATAATGTCGCAGCCATCTGCCCGGAGGCCTGGGCTGCGTTGCAGGAAGCCAATGCGCAATATGCGCCATCCTACGGCGAGGACTGCTGGACTGCGCGCGTCTGCGATCGAATCCGTGAAATTTTCGAAACCGACTGCGATGTGTATTTTGTCTTCACTGGCACGGGGGCCAACGCGCTGGCGTTGGCGCAGGTGTGCAAGTCGTTCCAGAGCATCATCTGTCATCAGCATTCTCACATTCAGACCGACGAATGCGGCGCGCCTGAATTTTTCACCGGCGGATCAAAACTGCATTTGGTCGGGGGCGCCGGCGGCAAGATCGACAGTGACCAGCTCAAAGCGCTGCTGGCCCGCCACAACGAATTGCATTCGCATAAGCCGGGGGCCATCAGCATCGCGCAAGCGACAGAGTTCGGAACAGTTTATCGACGCGACGAAATTGCGGCCATCGCTGACCTGGCGCAGGCGCACCAGTTGTCTTTCCACATGGACGGCGCCCGTTTCGCCAATGCAATCGCATCGCTTAACTGCGCGCCCAAAGCGATCACGTGGGACGTTGGGATTGACGTTCTCTGTTTTGGAGGGACAAAAAATGGAGCGGGTGTCGGCGAGTTGGTGATTTTTTTCGATAAGAAGATCTCACGCGAATTTGAGTACCGAGCGAAACAAGCCGGGCAGCTCGGATCGAAGATGCGTTTTCTCGCTGCGCAGTGGCTGGGGCTTTTGACCGGAGGCACCTGGCTACGGAACGCGCAGCATGCCAACCGGGCGGCGCGCTCTCTTGCGAGCCGCTTGCGAAAGGAGGCAGGAATCAAGAGCGCATTTCCAGTCGAGGCAAACGCAGTATTTGTGTCGATGAATGAGCGGCTCGCCAGCGGTCTCAACGCTCGAGGCTGGCGTTTCTATCAATTTATTGAGCCCGATGTTTATCGTCTGATGTGTTCGTGGTCCACGACCGGGGAGGATATCTCAAGTCTGCTTGCCGATATTGCGCGACTAAATGATTGAACAGATCGCTATGGAGGGGCATCTGTAAGCCGAGATGAATACAATGGAACGACCTTTGCTTATTGCGACGGTCTTGCTTGCTGGGTGTGGAACGACTCGCAACGTCGCGGTGAGTTCTTACCATGTGACGCGCGACGTTGCCGTCGGTTCGTATCGTGTTGCTACTGCGCCGGTGCATTACGCTTTAAAGGGCCGCGGTAAACCGAAGATGGTCGGGACAGACACAACGTCGTCGGATGTCACCGAGCCCGGTCACCCCGTTTCAGCGCCGCAGGACGCCCGCAGGGAAACAACACAGCAAAATCCAAAACCATCATTGCCAGCGCATACTTCATATCCGCAGACCCAATTTCCGACTGCAAAAGCGGTGCCGGAGAAGCCGGGCTACGTTTTCAGTCCGTTTGATAGCAGCGGTAGGTACGTCGATGTAAGCGGTTACGCCCCCGGAACCAAAGTGAAAGATCCGTGGACCGATAAGATTTTTGTTGTTCCATAGGGTTTCTGTGGCCGTCGCCCCGTGGGCGACGTGGTCGATTGCCGCCCCCGTTGGCGAATGGTATCTAATTCTATGCGACTCGCGTCGAGATTGGCGACTTCCTTGCTGCTCTTCTGCTTGATGTTCGTCATCGTGCCGCATGGTTTCGGCCAGACGTATCAAGGAAAACAACTCGTCAAAGCGGAGCTCCTGGCCGATACGAGCGCGATTGTCGCCGGAAAGCCATTTACTGTCGGCTTGCTGCTGCGAATGGCTCCGCACTGGCATACTTACTGGAAATTTTCGGGCGACGCTGGTCTTCCCACGGAATTGAAATGGAAGCTGCCTCCGGACTGGAAAATCGGCGACATTCAATGGCCTGTTCCGCTGAAAACCATCGACCCGGGAGACATTGAGACTTACGGATACGAAAATGAAATCCTGCTCATGCAGGAAATCACGCCGCCCTCCAAGATCGGCGATTCGTCCGTCAAACTTTCTGCAGATGCCAATTGGCTGGTGTGCGAGAAAATCTGCATCCCCGGTGGTGAAACATCGCAATTGGAGTTGCCGATATCGAGTACCAGCCAGCCTGCGAACATGGAACTTTTCGCGCGCTATCGACGCTTGCTTCCGCAAAACTGGCCGGGAGCGAACGTGGCGACTGCCGAATGGAGCCGAGCTGCGTCCGATCTTCGGCTAAAAGTCACGAGCAATACCTTAGCAAATTATCCGGCAATCGATTTTTTTCCGTTGCCTGACGAAGGTACAGTTGTCGGACATCCAACGGTTGAATCACGGAATAACAATCAAGTCACGGTTCGGATTCCGATTGAATCGTCGGGAAAGAATCTGTCCTCCATGGCAGGCTTGCTCGTTTTTGCCCAGCAACCAAACGGTGAGAATCGCACGGGCTGGCAAATCGCAAGTACGCCCGTTGTTTCGGCGGCTCATCCGGCACCCGCGCGAGGCGTCCTGACCTTCCTGCTCTTCGGTTTTCTCGGCGGCATCATCTTGAACCTGATGCCGTGCGTGTTGCCGGTGATCTCACTGAAGATTTTTGGATTCATTCAGCAGGCGGGCCAGAGTCGACAGAAAATTTTGCGGAGCGGCATCGCTTTTACGATTGGGATCTTCGCGTGGTTTATCGCGCTTGCGCTGCTCCTGATCGCACTCAAAGGCGCGGGGCACGAAGTCACCTGGGGCGGATTTCAATTTACCAACGCCTATTTCGTCCTCGTGCTGAGCGTAATTGTGCTCGTATTCGCACTGAACCTCTTTGGTGTGTTTGAAATTTCGTTGCCGCAAAGCATGACACGCGGCTTGCTTTCGACCAGCGAACGCAAAGACAATCTTGGTTCATTTTTCCAGGGCGTGTTCGCGACTGTTCTGGCCACGCCTTGCACTGCGCCATTTCTCGGCACCGCGCTCGGGTTCGCGTTTTCGCAGTCGGCCGCAATCATTTTGGCGATGTTCGTGGCAATCGCCGCCGGCATGAGCGCGCCATATCTGCTCTTGAGCGCGCAACCTGCCTGGCTGCGGTTTCTGCCAAAGCCCGGAGCGTGGATGCAGCACGTGAAACAATTCATGGGTTTTCTACTGCTGGCGACGCTGCTGTTTCTCCTGTACGTGCTCGGGTCGCAGCGCGGTCTGGAAGGAGCGATCTGGGCCAGCTGTTTCCTGCTGGTAATCAGTGTCGCCTGCTGGATGAAAGGCGCGTTCGTTGTGCCTACTGCATCCGCCCTCAAGCGAAGTATAGCGGCCGTGCTCATGCTTGTGCTCGTACTCGTAAGCGGCATTTATTTCATCGGGGACAAATTTCACTCCGCGAAAATTGCTTCTGCCGGCTCACAACTTCGTGGCGACTGGCAGGCGTTCACACCCGAACGGTTGCAAGCGGAACTGGAGCAGGGCCACAATGTTTTCGTCGATTTCACGGCTGCGTGGTGCCTCACCTGCAAATTCAACGAAGCCAATGTTCTCGAAAGTCATGATGTGCGAGATGCATTTCAGCGTCGCGGCATCGTGAAACTGAAAGCCGACTGGACCAATGGCGATCCGGTCATCACGAAATTGTTGCAACAATTTGGTCGCCCGGGCGTTCCGCTGTACGTGCTCTATCCAGGAAAAAACGGCGAGCCGATCGTCTTTCCGGAACTGCTTACCAAGAGCATGGTCCTGGAGAAACTCGAGATCGCATCGCGCACGGTGGCTGCACAATAGCCAGAATGCCGCAAGTTTTTGTGAGCAGCGTGGTAGCTGCGCCCGCCGAGAAGGTGTGGGCAACCATTCGGCGCTTCGACGCCGTCGCCGAGTGGCTGCCTTTCGTGAAATCCAGCCCGATTGAAGGTGGCGGCGATCCAACTCGGGTTGGGTGTGTCCGCGTTTTGACTCAGACTGATGGAGAGGTATTTCGCGAGGTGCTGGTTGCGCTGTCCGATGCCGAGCGTTTCTATTCGTACACGTTCGTCAGCTCGCCGGTTTCCGTTCGTAACCATCGCACCACCCTAAGGGTTTTGCCGATTACTGATGGCAACCGCTCCTATATTGAATGGTCCTCAAGATTCGACATCGACCCGGAACACGAGGCGCAGCTCGTCGATTTGATGAATCGTAATTTTTTCGCAGGGACTGCGCGCGCTGGCCGAGAAAATGGCGCGCGATTAAATTGCGGGCGCCATTTGGTGTTCGTCGGTAGGGCGCGTCACTCCGTGCGCGCGGTCGTCTGCAGACCCACGCGGCGTGCCCGGGCAGGTCAGGACCAGCCCTACTCATGCGACTCTCGTTGAAATTTTCCAGCGCAACGCCATGGTGTTGTTCGCCAGAAAATTGAACCATCTGGGAAACAATGTTTTCTAATCAATCTATGAACAAAATCGCATTAGCCGTTTTCACGTCATTGATCGCCACCGCAGTATTTGCCTTGGAGCCGCCTCCGGTGGGCAGCGCCGCCCCGGATTTTTCGCTCCCGGACGCGAAAGGCACAACCCACTCGCTTTCACAATACAAGGGCAAATACGTCGTGCTCGAGTGGTTTAATCCGGAATGTCCATTTGTGAAGAAGCATTACGGCGGCGGCAACATGCAAAAGTTGCAGGATCAATATACGAACAAAGGAGTGGTATGGCTGACAATTGATTCGAATGCCCCCGGCACCGAAGGCAGTATCACGCCGGAACAGGCGCAAAAGATCAGCGAGTCATGGAAGACCCATCAGACCGCGTTGCTTCTGGATCCGGAAGGCAAAGCGGGACGGGCTTTCGGCGCGAAGAACACACCTAATATGGTGATAATTAATCCCGAGGGAAAGATCGCATACGAAGGCGCAATCGACAGCAA
>Ga0137407_10002779_pt1 | contig 11539 bp, 6 predicted proteins | sample CZOMad2_2_16fung_FD_108410 | JGI IMG/M metagenome (GOLD analysis project Ga0137407, IMG submission 108410) | Vadose zone soil fungal communities from Angelo Coast Range Reserve, California, USA - CZOMad2_2_16fungal (Illumina Assembly) | ecosystem: Environmental > Terrestrial > Soil > Vadose zone...
AATATTGACACCCAAAGCAATCGCCTGGGCGTTCCGCTGGTCCTCGGACGCAGCCACGGCAAGGCCGTCAACATCACCATCCCCATCGAAGAGGGCGAGCGCTTCCGCATGGGCACTCTCAAAATCGTCAGCTCCGATCCGGACAAGGCCTTGTCGCTGAAGGTCGACGCGCTGAAGAGCGCTTTTCCCCTCAAGCAAGGCGACATCTTCTCGACCGAAAAAGTGCGCAAGGCCCTGGAGACCTACGGCAAAATTTACGGCGAATACGGATTCATCGACTTCACTCCCGAGCCAGACACCGAAGTCGACGATGCCAACAAAATCATCAACCTGACGCTGCGGTTTGATGAGCAGAAGCAGTATTTCGTCAGGCGCATCGACTTTAGCGGCAACACTACCACGCGCGACAAAGTCATTCGCCGCGAGCTGATGATCGATGAAGGCCAGCTCTTCAACAAACGTCTCTGGGAGCTCAGCATCCTGCGCCTCAATCAGCTCGATTACTTCGACAAGATCGAAGCCGACAAGGCCGCGGAGATCAAGCGCAACAGCAAAGAAGGCACGGTAGACATCAACCTCAAGCTCAAGGAAAAAGGAAAACAATCGATCGGGTTGCAAGGCGGCGTCAGCGGCCTGGCTGGCAGCTTCATCGGCCTCACCTATCAGACCAACAACTTCCTTGGTCTTGGCGAGACTCTGACGTTTTCGGCCCAGTTCGGCGATCTTACGCGCAGCTTCCTTTTCGGATTTACCGAGCCCTATCTCTTCGACCGGCCCATTTCCTCGGGGTTCACGATTTTTTCCAGCCGTTACAAGTTTGACCAGGCCCGCCAGGCCGCGCTCCTCACCGGCCAGTCCGTCAGCATCAACCCGCAATTCATTCAGAATTACAACCAGGACAGCACCGGATTCACGCTGTTCGCCAGTTATCCCGTCCGGAAGCTTTCGTTCACGCGCATTGGCTTGCAGTACGGCCTGACGCGCACCAACATTACGGCATTTAACGATGCTTCCAAGCTGCTGTTCACCCAGGTGCAGTTCCGCAGCATCGCCGGTCCCAGCGCGCTGAATGGAATCGTTTCGAGCACCATCACTCCCACGGTCACCTATAACACCGTCAACAATCCGATCAATCCCACCGGTGGAAAGAGCTACTTTTATTCGCTCGGATTTTCCGGGCTCGGCGGCAACGTCAAGAGCATCAGCAACGTTTTCGATTGGAAGTACTACCATCCGGTGAACAAGCACCGCAACGTTTTGGGTTTCCACGCTTCGGGCGCGTTCATCACCGGATACGGCGGCGGGGAACCGCCTCCCTATAGCCGCTTTTATATGGGCGGCGAGTCGGACATTCGCGGTTTTGACATTCGCTCGATTACCCCGGTCACGTTTATTCCGGTCGCGACGGCGCAACAGTTCACCTACACCTGCAACACCTGCCTGGACGGCTTTGGCCGGCCGACCCAGCGAGCCGTGAGCGTACCCGTGCTCGGCTACACGATCACCTTTCCCGGCGGCGATACGCAGGGCTATGGAAATATTGAGTACCGCATTCCCATCATCGGCAACACTTTCCAGACCGTGTTGTTTTTTGACGGCGGCACCAACGGAATCCTTCGAAAGGGTGCATTACGGCTTGATCCTACGGGATTTGCTAATCTCAACACCAGCTTTCCTAGCGCCGTTAGCTCCGGCGCGCTGGCCGCGGACCGGCGGCTGGGCATCTCTCCGGGAACAAATTTTCGCCTGCGCGGTTCGACAGGCATCGAGTTCGTCGTGCAGTTGCCGATCATTCAAGCGCCCTTCCGGGTCTACTACGCCTACAACGTACACCGATTGCATTCCCAGCTTTTGGCGCCCCAGGATTTCATCGAGCCCAGCGAGATTTGCGATCCAACCCTGGGAGACAAATGCACCACCATGGGCCGCCTCCCTTCATCGCTGCCTCCGGACGTGTGGAGGTTCCAGGTCCGGCCGACGATCGAGCAACTCCTGAAAAATCCGGGGAGTCTCAACTATTTTGAGCCTCAACGCACATTTCGATTCACCGTTAGCCGGACCTTCTAGAGTATGAGGACCATCATGATTTTTGGAAAAGTTTGGGAAAACAGCAGCGCAGCAGAAGCAGGTCACTTGCAGAGCGCGCAAATGTGGGGGAGACAGTGGGTATGAAGTGGCATAAGAGTGCAACATACATCTTGTTGGCGATGGCGCTCGCCGGTCTTTGGATCAGCGGGTGTGGCAGCAGCAGCGCGGCCAATCAGGTGGCGGTCACCGTATCAGGCAGTTTAGGCTCCGTTATGGTGCCTGCGCAATCGCAAACCATCACCGCCAACGTCACGGGTGCGACCGATGTGACTTCCACGTTCGACTGCTCCTACACCACCACGCCGGACCCCACCACAACCACTCCGAACCCAACGCCTTCCGCTTCGGCGGCCTGCGATACTGCTAAAATCCCCGCGGGCGATCCCGACGCCGGCACTCCCGCCGTCGGCACGCTTACGCCCATTGCGAGCACCGGCACCACCATCCTTTCCACCGCCACATTCCTCGCTCCGAAAGATTTTCCGAACCAGAAGACATTTCCCAACGTGATCGTCACCATCACCGCAACCTCCAACGCCGACAGGAAGAAGACCGGAACCTTCAAGATTATTTTCGATTCCGGCGTCCGCATCTCAATTACGCCCGCATCCGCTACGGTTGCTACCACTGCACAGCAGCAGTTTTTCGCCAGGGATGTCAATGGCAACATTTTCAATAACGCCGCCTCTCCTCCCCCTATCACCTGGGGCCTGACCTTTGAAACCACTGCCAAGACGACCAGCGTGTCCTGCAGCGGAGGAAGCAACGACTGCGGTTCGATCGATCAGAAGACGGGAATCTATACTGCTCCCACGGCCGTGCCGACCGCTGCTCCGGCCTCGACAACCAATCCAGTCAATGCTGCCGGGATCGTCACAGTCTACGCATTTTCCAACGTGGACAACGCCCGCATTGTCCAGGCGTCCGTCACCGTCGTGCAGGCCGGTAACATTGTCTTCAGTGGTATTTCCCCATCGGTTGCCCCTCAAGGCGGCTTGCAGCAGGATATTTTCCTCGCGGCTACCAACGCCAACTCGCAAACTGGTGTTACGCTCGTGGATTCGTCTGGTAATGCCACGACGATTAGTCCTGTATCAGGGCAGATCAAAGTAGTTTTCGCAGCCGGATCGACTTCCTCCTCCATCGGCGCGCGCGTTCGCTTGAACACCGCCCAGCTTGCGACTGCCGGACATTACACGGTCCAGGTGACGAGCAGCAACACCGCTGTTACGGTTACCGGCGGACCGTTTCCTCTCGACATCAAGCCGGTTCGGCCTACCATCGTCGCTGCACAGCCGGAAAATCTTCAGGAGGCCACACTCGGGCAGGATCCCATCACCATTGACGGCGGGTTCTTCGGCACCAACGTTGGTTCCGCCCCAGCGCAAACGGTTACGCCAACCGTTAGGCCGCTTTTCAACGGTACGCCCTCATCATCGACGGCTTCCACAATCACGGCCCGCCGCATCACGAATTTCCTGCCCACCCCCAACGCAAGCAATCCCAATGCCGGATTGTTCCCTCTGAGCGTGATGTATTCGACTACGGCGAGCGGTCCGTTTGGCCCTCCGGTTCCCGACACGGCCTACACCAACATCGCCGTTATCCCGGATTACGCTGGGACCAATGCTCCAGGCGCGCTCTTTCAACTTGCGATTCCCGGGAACGCTGTGCCCACCACACCCACGATGCCAAGCGCCATGGCTTTGGATTCCACCCTGGGGTATGCGGTGGTCACTCTGGCCGGGCAGAATGCCTTTCTAGCGGCTGCCCCCACGGTCAACACCGCCAACAACATTCAATTCATCAACCTGAACGGAGGGACGCCTACTCTGGCTGGATTAGTCTCCTCGCAGGGTTTTCTCGCCACCGGCGTCGCCGTCGACGATCAGTTGCACGTTGCCGCGGTCGTGAATTATGCCAGCCGCTCTGTCACTGTTCACTCCATCCCCGCTGGAACGCTGCTGGGAACGGTGGACTTGAGCAATCTAATTCCACCTCCTGCGACGACCACTTCCTCTTTTGTCGCCCCGTTCCCGTACTCCGTTGGCATTGATCCTCTCTCGCATCACGCCGTGGTGGCTTTTGCTTCCACCAATATTGGCCTCGTCATCAATCTGGACACTAGCGCCAACGCCAGTCCGGTCTGTATTGTGCCGGGACAAACGGCCACACCGAAATTGTGTCCCATCGCCTACGTCACTCTGAACGCCGGACCAAATCCCCAGATTGCGTTTGAATCCGGCGCTCGCCTCGCGTATGTGACTCCTGGCGGGGCGGGTCAGCTCTCAGCCGTGAATCTCGCCAATCCCTCGGTTGGGTCGGTCGGCGTCGCCAGCGCTACCCGCGCCTCGAATGTCGTCACTGTAACGACATCGGCCGCCCTCAACCTCAGTCCCAGCAACCCAGGAACAGTGCTCATCAGTGGCTTGCCCCAAGGCGCCAACAAGACGAATTTCGATGGGTCCTTTTCGGTCGGCACAATTCTCGATGCCACTCATTTTCAGTATTTCCAGGCTGACAAAGACGACAGTTCCACATGTCCGGCTCCGCCACCTTCATCCACGACTCCCAACTGCTTTGCAAGTTCCGGCATTCCTTTTCTGACTTACCTGGTGTCGCCCACCACGGTGGGGATAGCCATCAATCCCGTCTCTCGGCGCATCGTCCTCGCGGACTCCAATGCCACCGCGAGCCAGATCAATTTCATCGATCCCATAAGCGAGAACGTCATTCCTATGACTTTGTTGGGTGGCGCCACGGGCACAGGCACCGGATCTACCGACGAAATCGGCACCGCCACTGTGGCTTTCCAACCTTTCACCAATACCGCGCTGTCCTTCAACTCGAACCGCAACGAAATTTCTCTCCTGGATCCTGCTCTCTTGCAGCGCGCTAAGATTATTCCCACGGGCCAGACCGCCAAAGCAACCGCCAGCTTTACTCCAGCTCAAGCTACCACGGCCATCACCGTAAACTTGCCCGGAGCATTGGCCGTAGACTCTATCAACAATGTTGCGCTGGGTGTGAATTCCGGAAGCGACAACATCACTTTCTTCCAGCTTGGACAGGCTGGAAAGATTAAGACTCTGAACATCCAGCGCGTCATCGCTCCGCCCATCGATGACCCCAACAACACGCAGATTCCAGTTAAGGCAAACCTCAGCGCTGCGGTCAAAATCACTTTGGGCACTCCATCACCCGCCATTGGCCCGGTTAAGATTTTCGGCTCCGGTTTCTCCAGCGCCTCAAAAGTTCGTCTCGACACCATCGATGTCACCACGCTGGGCGCAACCGTCGCGCTGAACGGCAGCCAGGAACTCGACGTCACTTTCCCTCCTGGATTATTCACCGCCCCTCGCCACTTTGCACTAGACGTGGCCAACGGCGCCAGCGTCACGTCAAACGTGAGCGACTTTACCGTCCTCGAAGAGATTCCCCTGGCTTCCTGCTCAGGCAATGGCGCCAAACCGGGAGGCGTGGCCATCGACGAGTTCAATAATCTTGCGGTCGTCACCAACACGGGCACGGGGTGCAATCAGGTTTCCGTCTTCAGCTTGAACCCGGCGAACATTTTCAATCAGACCCTCAAGACCATCGCCACGGGTGACACGCCCACTGGCATCGCCGTACTTCCCAGTCTCGCGTATCACGGGCAGCCCGCCGGCACTTCGGGCGTCGCCGTGGTCACCAACAGTGGCTCGAATACTGTCTCATTGATTGATCTCGTGAACGCCGTTCCGGTCCTGGACAATTCCACACCGCCGAAACCTATCGTCGTGACTGTCGGCACCAGTCCCAGTGGCGTGGCCATCAACCAGGAAACGAATCTCGCGGTCATCGCCAATACTGGTTCCAACACTGTTAACACGATTGATCTCACGCCGCTGACCGCCAATCCCATCGGCACTCTCACAATCGGCACGGTTGCTGTCGACCAAAATCCCATCGCTGTCGCCATTGACCCCGATCGAGGCACCAACGGCCGCGGTCTGGCTGTCGTCACCTGCCAGTCTGCTGGCTCCTCCACGTTCGGTTCTCTGGTTGGCGTGGATATCGGCTCAACCACCCCCATCCGGTCCACCTCCGCCTCGACTTCTTTCCTCACCGCAACGCCGACGGGAGTGGTATTTGATCCTTCGGTTTCCCCGGCGCTGTTTTATGCGGTCTCTACCCAAGGCAACGTGATCACGGCATGGAATCCGGACACCAGCCAAACACAGACGATTAAGGTTGGCATCAATCCCAGTGCCATCGCTTACAATTTTCAGACCGGCACCATCCTGACGGTGAATTCAGTCGGCAATGCGGGTTCGACGACCAATCCGGTCAGCAATACGATCTCCATTGTGGATTCGCAAACGTTTGCGACCAAGGCAACTCTGGGTATTGGCGGCTCATCGAAATTCGCAGCAGCCATCCAGACCTTTACAAACCTGGCGGTCATCGCGGATCAGGACAATAACCGGGTGCTCCTGTTCCCGTTGCCGAAATAAATCGTGGCCGGAGACCTCTTAATGCGAAAGCCGTCTTATTGCTTGGGCTGCCGGGGCAATCATGCTTACTGATTGCAGGAACAGAACGGCGTCGGCTATACTCTCAGGTTCGCAATACGCTCGTAGAGTCCGCAGGGAGTGCAATCAGTTTCAAGCCAAGCTGACTTGGCGCAGGTTCGCCCCGGTCTTTCCGTGGCGGGCCACAACAAGGAGAGAAAAGTGAATTCTAGATTGTTGACCGCTTCGCGGTCACGAAACATGTTGACTCGTACAGCCGCCCTGGCTGCCGCGTGTGTATTGAGCACCGGAGCCGTCCGGGCACAATCGCCCCCCGCGGCCGGCTCGGCCGCAGGTGGCAAGGTCGGCGTCATCAGCATTCGCCAGGCCATCGTTACCACGGCGGAAGGAAAGCTGGCTTCCGCGGAATTGCAGTCGCAGTTCGCCTCACGGCAAAACGAAATCGAGAATCTGAACAAGCAGATCAGCGATCTGCAGCAGCGCCTTCAGGCCAGCGCGAACAAGCTGAGCCAGGAAGAAGAAGCCCGCCTGCGGCAGCAGGGGCAGCGTCTCGCACAACGCCTCGAGCGCATGAATACGGAATACCAGGAGGACGTGAACGCCGCCCAGGGCGACGTCATCGACCGCATCGGCCGCAAGATGGTGGACGTGCTGGACCGCTACTCCCGCGAAAACGGTTATGCCGTTGTGCTGGATTCTTCGGCGCAGGGCTCTCCCATCCTCTACGCCTCCACGCAGATCGATGTCACGCAAGACATTGTGCGTCTCTACGATCAGGCTTACCCGGTCAAGGCTGGAGCAGCCACGCCGGCCAAGCCGGCACCGGCAAAACCCGCGCCGGCGACGTCTCAGCCGCCCGCTGCCAAGCCCTAACGAATACAGTTTTCGCTGCGTTCTGAACTTCGCCAAAACGCTCCTGACTTCGTCAGGGGCGTTTTGTTTTTCCATACGTCCGCGCGCACTTACACCGCAATTTGCGCAATACCTGAGTGTTCCGATGCCGGTGCGGTGCTAGCGGAATGCGCCTCTGACCATTTGGTCAGGTTCCTGATGCGAACGGCCCTGTACCATTTCTCCGTTGCCTTCTTTTGCAGCAACGTCTTACTGTTGTGGTGTATCGCTCTTCTCCTAGGCACATGCAATCAATACTCGGCATTCGCCACACCATACAAAATTCCTCGCCTCTTGAGGGAACGGATAGCTTCCGCGCGCAGCAAGCGGATTCCGGCCTGCGGCAGGTCGCGCGGCGCGAATGGTGGCTTTGGTTCTCCGCACTTTTCGTTGCCATACTTTCGGCCACCGCGTTTGTGCTGACTTCGGTCCCCTCACTATTCCGGCACCACGAACATTTTTACGAAATGCGTCCCGATCAAGCGCGATGGGGTGTGATGTGCCTGCTTCTGCTTTTCAACGGCTGGATGCTCTATCGGCAATGGTCGTTCCGCCGTCAGCGAAAGCAGTGGAGCGGGCAGAACGCCGGTAGCTCCGACGCGGCAGCGCCCGGGCCAATTTCCACTTCCGGCGGCGTGGATTCCGTCACGGGCCTGCACACGCGAGCCTTTATCGAGCAGCAGCTCGGCAAAGAGATTGCGCGCGCGCGGCGGCAGAATACGGCACTGAGCCTGGCCACCGTTCATCTGGACGAATTTGCCGAGATGACCAAGCGCCACGGTCAATCGGCAATGGACGAGGTACTGAAAGAGCTTGCGCGGCGTTTGAAGAAGGCGTGCCGCGGCTCCGATTTTGCGGCGCGGCTGGCCAGCGACGATTTCCTTCTGGTGCTGCCCGAATGCAACCTGGGCGAAGTAAAAACCGTGTTGAATCGGCTTGGCGCCATCGAAGTCGTGTGTTCCGGCCGGCGGATCAACCTTGCGTACACAACCGGCTTTGTGGACTATCAACCCGGCGATCTGCCCGCGGATATGCTCAAGCGCGCTTCGCAACTTCTGCACCTTTACGAAAACGCCGCCAAAGATAGTTTCTCCGCGACGCTAGCGCCGCACTAAAAAGTCCAAAGACAGCGCGGCCCGCCGAGATGCACAAGGCTTCTCAGCGGGCCGCGCACCCCTCAGGGACGCGAGACTTAAGTCTTCCGCCCCGATCAGCTCCCGGCGGGAGACTGCAGCCACCTGATGGCTTTACGCCACGGTGCCGCGCTGCCGCTCTTCATCGGAGTGTTCAACCACGCCACTATGCCGTGCCCGGCGTTCGATAAGCGGCTCTCTGACAGCTCTGGCTGGTTGGCAGGCACTTCCGACGGCGTAAGCCAGTAGGGGCTTCCGGTTGCGAACGAACGCTCCGCGGCGGTACTTGCGGACTGCCGCTCGGGGACCGTTCCTGCCACCGTGAGTTTTATCAGCGCCCCGACCTGCTCCTGGGACGCCCTGATGGATCTCAGGATTTTTCGCGCAAACCAGATACCCACGGCCAGGAAGACAAAGTCAGTAAAGAGGTTTCCTAGCTCGTACCAATTGCTTTGCATCCATGTGGTGAATTCGTTCATAGCCTCACCTCAAGACTGGGACAGCTTTAAGTTACCGCCCGGCTGCGGATGAGGGAACTGGCAGAAGGTCCAGTAAATGGTCAGGCAGGTATCTGCCCTCGCGGCCCATCGGCGCGCTGGCGCAGCAGGCGCGGTAACGCGATCTAGGTACTCATGAACACCATTGGTCTGCGGCGCCGTTTGCTGGAGCGAAAAATCCGCTAGTATGAACTTAAGAGATGGGGTCTCCGTGCGATGTTCAAGCGGCTCATGATTCTGGGGATCATCGGGATTGTGTTTGTCCTGGGGGCAAACTACCTCCTGGTTTATGCGCTGAACCAGCAAGTGAAGCGAGAGCGCGAACGGCAGGGCGAGAACTATTGGAGTGCTTATGCCGCTATCGTGCGGTTCGGGCAACATCCTGACACTGCGTCCGAGCAGAAGGCCAAAGCCGCGTTGGACGAGGCCTCCCGAAAAGGCCTGAGCGTGACTCGTGCAAAAATTCTCCAAAACTATTTTCAGGATCTTCAGAGTTGCTACCAAGGCCAGCGTGATTCCTGCAAACAGGCCACCAGCGATATGAATCTCGCCATGCGAGCCCCCGCCGGGAGTTAGTAGGCGGTAAGTCACCAAGACGCTCCCTCCCCCACCCCAGTGCTAGAAGACCTCGGAAGTGTGAGATATGCGGGTCGTTCTGACAGGGTCGGAATCTTCGATTACGCGAGCAAACGGGAAGAGGACAGAGTCGGAGCAAGCGGGACGGGCGGGGCATGGTTCGGCTGCGCTCACCGCGAGACCAAAACGCGTCCCGCAAAGGCATCCGGGCTGCGAACGTCGCATTTTGCCGCACGCCGAGGAGTGTCCGAGGGAAAGCAGCGATGTATCGCAGAACCGTGCGGGATGCAAATGACGGGTGAGGGAGGGGCGTCCGATCGAGATTTAGAAGAAGAGTTCGGGAGAGACGTGGAAGCGGCGGCTGAGGCGGAGAGGGGATCGTCCCGACCGGATCGGGATGGTCTTTTTGCAACTTTTCCCAGCCCTTACGGGCTGGGAAAACGTCTGCCGCGCCTACGGCGCTTCAAATCGAAGGAAAGACGGGCCCACAGAACTGAAGTCAGGAGTGGGCGGGGCAAGCCCCGCCGCTACACAAACGCGGGTCTGTCCGGCAGAGGCCGGACCGCAAAAACCGCGAAAGACCCGCCTCTACAAACGGCCGAAGAGGGGCACGATCCCGACCTGGTCGGACAAGTTGTATCGTGCCCCTACATGGGCAAAAGCAGGGAGGCGGGGGGCCGTATCTTGCTTTTGCCGTGCAGGGGGAATATACTCTGATTTCGCTCTGAAGCGGGTCGAACGGATGAGTGGGCGCGAGCCCACTTTTTTGTTGGGCCGGTTGGAGTGTAGTGCGGACCGGCTAGGGTCGAGGAGTCTCTGCTTGGATTTGGAGAAAATCCGCGGCGCAGCCGAGCGGGTGGCGCGTTCGGAAGGCCTGGAAATCGTTGATGTCGAGTGGAAGGTCGGCAAGCAGCGGTTCCTGAGGGTGTACATCGACAAGGTTGCTGGTGGCCGCGAAGCGGCCAACATCTCGAAGCCGGCAGCGGTGATTAGCGATGCGGCGGGGCAGATGGGGGCGGAAGTTGTACACGACCCCTATCCCAAGATCAGCCACTCCGATTGCGAGCGCGTTAGCCAGCAACTGAGCGTGATTCTCGACGTGGAGGATCTGATTCCTGGCCCAGCAGGGTACACGCTGGAGGTCAGTTCGCCGGGGATGGACCGGGCACTGAAGAAGCCGGCGGATTTTGAACGCTTTCGGGGGCGGCTGGCGAAGATTTCCACGAGCGAGCCGGTGGGTGAAGCGAAGTTTTTTGAGGGACGGCTGGCGGGATTTGCGGACGGGAAAGTTCGCGTGGAGCTGAAAGGCAAGGAAGCGCGGACGGTCGAGGTGCCGCTGGAGGCGATTCGGAAGGCGAATTTGGTCGTGGAGTTTTAAGGGAGAAATTTTAGGAATCTAGACATGGCGAATTTGCTCTACCAACAGATTGAAATGCTGAGCCGCGAGAAGCATATCGAGCCGGAAGTGGTGGTGTCGGCGATCGAAGACGCGATGGTGGTGGCGGCGCGGAAATATTACAAGACGGAAGAGGACCTGCGCGCGAAGTTCAACCAGGAAACCGGGCAGGTGGATGTGTTTTCGGTGTACACGGTGGTCGAAGAAGTGACTGACCCGAAGAAAGAGATCACGCTGGCGGAAGCGAAGAAAAAGAATCCGGAGGCAGAAGTCGGCACGGAAATCGTGGCGGCGAAGCCCACGGACGTGTTGGGACGCATCGCGGCGCAGACGGCCAAGCAAGTGATTCTGCAGAAAGTGCGCGAAGCTGAGCGCGACACGATTTACAACGAGTATCACACGCGCGTGGGCGAGCTGGTGACCGTGATTGTGAAGCGCGCCGAA
>Ga0137407_10002780_pt1 | contig 11538 bp, 9 predicted proteins | sample CZOMad2_2_16fung_FD_108410 | JGI IMG/M metagenome (GOLD analysis project Ga0137407, IMG submission 108410) | Vadose zone soil fungal communities from Angelo Coast Range Reserve, California, USA - CZOMad2_2_16fungal (Illumina Assembly) | ecosystem: Environmental > Terrestrial > Soil > Vadose zone...
CCACCTAGCTGCCATGCCAATATCGCCGCGAATAGATAAAACACGCCGACAGAGAATCCGGCCGCCACAAAGAGGTCCCAATACGTGCGGTTGAACCCCTGCAGGTCAAAGTGAATTGACCGCATTGAGCCAAGAAGGGCATCAACTCCCCATTTGGGATCAGCCTGCCGAAAGCCGAGTGTATGTCCTACCGCGAAAAGCAGCAGAAGAACAGCAGCGATTCGATAAAACATAGATGCTTTCATGATTGCCTCCAGAGATCACGGCAGCGGGCACCACTATCCTGCCGCGTAGTTCAAACTGTACAACTACCAGGAATTGCGAGTGATTGACCGGGACTTGACAGGCTTCCTACAATAGTAGTTAGCACTCTCCAGGCGTGAGTGCTGCTATGAGAAACGCACCTCTCCAGGAACGGCGCAACCGGCAGATTCTGGCCGACCTTGTCCGCACGTATATCGAGACAGGCGAGCCGGTCTCGTCGCGCGCGATTTCCAAGCGATTTGAAGAAACGTTGAGCACGGCGACGATTCGCAACGTGATGGCGGATCTGGAAGACGGCGGATTTTTGTACCAACCGCACACTTCGGCAGGTCGGGTTCCAACGGCCGCGGCGTATCGTTTCTTTGCGCAGGAGATCGCCACGCAGGCTACGCTGAGCCTCGAAGATAAAGAATGGATTCGGCGCGAATTTTCCAGTGCCAACAATCGTGTCGAAATTACCGAACGTGCCGGCCACGTGCTCGCCGAGGTATCGAACGGCCTTGGCATCGTGGTTTCGCCGCCGCTGGGCCGAACAATCTTGGAACACGCTCGAATTTGGCTACTACCGGACGGGCGCGTGGTGGTGGTCTTGATTTCGCCAGGAGGAATTACGCGGGATAAAGTGTTGCGGCCGCCACGGGCTTTTTCCCAGCCCGAGCTCGACACGACGTCGGAATTTTTGAACCTGCAATATTCCGGCTGGACGCTCGAAGCTATCCGCTCCGACTTGCTGGTTAAGCTGGCCACCGAAAGCGAACGCTACGAAGGATTGCTGCGTGGTGCATTGGCTCTATGCGATCCCGCAATCCTGGGAGACGAAACAACATCGCAACTGCATGTGGAAGGAAGGGCGCAGATCATTGGAACGCCGGAATTTCCAAACCAGCTGCAGGTGCGCGAGCTATTGTCTGCCATCGAAGAGAAACATCGCTTGGTTACAGTGCTGAACGCGTGCATTGACTCGCCGGAGCCGGTGCTGGTGCAGATCGGCCTCAAAGAAATTTCGCAGGCAGGAGACAATCTCGCGCTGATCAGCGCACCGTATACGCGGGTGGATGGCGTGCAAGGTTCGCTGGGAGTGATCGGGCCGACGCGGATGCATTACGAGCGGGCGATAAACGCCGTCGCGTACGTTGCGCAAATATTTAGTGAGTCGTTGAGCAAGATTTCCTAACCGGAAATTAGCAAGATTTCCTAGCTGGAAAAGGGGCAACGCCGTGAACGAGAAAGAAATGCGGATTAACTTGAATCGTGGAGACGAAAACGCGGAAGGCGGTGCTGAATCGGAATCTCTGCGGGTTGATGCGGATGTTGCAAAATTGGCCACCGATCTGGAGGACCTGCGGCAAACGCTGTTGCGGCGGCAAGCGGATTTTGACAATTACAAGAAGCGCATCGAAAAAGAGCGCGGCGAGGACTCCAAACGCACTACCGCGCGGCTTATCGAGGCCTTGATCCCCTCCATCGATGGATTCGAACAGGCGCTCGCCGCGCATCGTGAGGCCGAATACGAAAATTACCGACGCGGGTTTGAGCTCATTTACAAGCAACTGCTCGACAACATAGCAAAACTTGGCGTGGAACGTATTGATCCGACTGGCAAGCAATTTGATCCGCATTTGCATCAGGCCATGGATCGCACCGAGACAACTGAACACCATGACGGCACCGTGCTTCAAGTGTTCCAGCCCGGCTATGTTTTTCACGGACGTGTGCTGCGCCCGGCGATGGTGCGTGTAGCCGTCCATCCCGCCGCCGCATCGAAAGCAAATACGAATTAGCGCGCTTCAACAACATTGCACGATAATTACAAATCCTAGAAGGAATAGAACGAATGGCGAAGTCGAACCAACGTGATTTTTATGAAGTGCTCGGCGTGACTCGGACGGCCACGGTTGACGAAATTAAATCGTCCTACCGCAAGGCCGCACTGAAGTGGCATCCCGACCGCAATCCAGAGAACAAACAGGAAGCCGAAATTAATTTCCGCGAGTGCACGGAAGCGTACAGCGTGCTGAGCGACCAGGAAAAACGGCAAATCTACGATACATACGGCCACGCGGGACTCAGCAGCGCGGGTGGCGGCGTGGATTTTAACGGAACGATTTTCCAGGACTTCCACGATATTTTCGGCGATTTTTTCGGTTTCGAAGACATTCTTGGCGGCGGCAGCCGGCGCGGCCGTGCCCGTGCGCAACGTGGGGCCGATTTGCGCTATGACATGACGCTGACTTTCGAGGAAGCGTCTTCCGGCGTTTCCACAAAGATCAAATTGCCGAAGCAGGAGTTGTGCACGGCGTGCCACGGAACCGGCGCAAAAGCCGGAACCGGCGCCAGCGCCTGCCAGACGTGCGGCGGCCGCGGGCAACTCGCCTATCAACAAGGCTTTTTCACCATCACGCGAACTTGTCCGTCATGTCAGGGCGCGGGACAAATTATCAAAGAGCGCTGCCCGGATTGCCGCGGCCAGGGCCGCATTGAACGCGACAAAACCATCGATCTCCGCATCCCTGCCGGCGTGGATACCGGCACGCGTTTGCGTGTGCCCGGCGAAGGCGAAGCCGGCGCGAACGGCGGACCGAGCGGCGATTTGTACGTCGTGCTCGACGTGAAAGAGCATCCGTTTTTTGAGCGGCGCGGCGCCGATCTTTATTGCACGATTCCGGTGAGCATCGCGCAAGCGGCGCTTGGCACGGATTTGCCGGTGCCGGGGCTTAACGGCGAAGAACGGCTGAAGATTCCCGAAGGCACGCAAAGCGGAGCAGTGTTTCGCATCAAGGGACACGGCTTACCCGATCCTCGTGGTGGCGGCAAGGGCGATCTTTACTACCACGTGCGAGTGATGACGCCCTCGAAACTCACGCGCGAGCAGCGCAAAATCATGGAGCAACTGGGTTCCACGCTCAAAGTGGACAACAAGCCGGCTGAGCGGGGCTCGTCTTTCTTCGACAAAGTAAAAGACATTTTTGGCTAAGCGCATCATTGCGGAGCTTCCGATTGCGAAGACGATTTTTTGTCGAAGCGTTTGACCGAGACCGCGCTGTGCTCGCAGGCGATGCGGCGCACCATCTGGGCAGAGTGTTGCGGGCGGTGCCCGGGCAGCTTTACGAATTGAGCGATGGAACTTCCGTGTGGCTGGGCAAGATCGAATTTGCCGGTAAAGATCAGGTCGAATTTTCCCTGGTGGAACCGATTCCCGTTCGAAGCTCTCCGTTGGACAAGACGCTTTTGCTCGCAGTGGTAAAGTTCGACGCGTTCGAATGGGCGCTAGAAAAAGCCACGGAATTGGGAGTGAATCGCATTGTTCCGCTGGCTGCCGCACGGAGTGAAAAAGGACTGTTGACGGCGGCAGGGAAGCGCGCGGAGCGTTGGCAGAAAATTTTGTTCGAATCATCCCAGCAATCCCGCAGGGTGCGATTGCCCGCACTGCAACCCGTGATGGCTCCGAAAGATGCGTTTGCGGGGTCGGAAGCGCAGTTGAAAATTATGCTTTCAGAACGGCCTAACGCGCTGCCTCTCAAGAAAATTTTGGCCGGTCGCACCTCGGATGCCGTGGCGTTGGCGGTTGGTCCAGAGGGCGGATGGACAGACGAGGAGTTTTCCGCGGCGCGTACCGCAGGATTCGAAGAGGCTTCGCTGGGAATAATGATTCTTCGAACCGAAACAGCGGTAACTGCCTGCCTGGCTGCGGTGGATTACGCGCTGGACGACGTTGGCTAGCAATCCGATCGAGCGCAAAGGTGAATTTTCTTGGCGTGGAGCAACAGGTCGCGTAGGATAACGCGCATGGCGCATCGAAATTCTTCAGCGAGGATTCTCCGGTTGCTCACGGCGAGTGTCGCTATGGGCGTTGCTATGTGCTTCTTTGCGACGTTCGTGCCAGCACAAGACCGCCCGCTGCGCACGGTTGACGCCGAAATAGTTCCCGCTGGAGTTCTGCGCACTGAAATTGGCTTTGACTTTCTGCAGGATACCGGTTTTCCGCTTTCCGGGCTGCGCGGGGATGAGACCTCGGTCGGTGTATTGGACCTGCGCATGGGCGTTGGAAAGATTGTGGAAGTTGAAGTGGAAGGCGCGTTGCAAAATTTCCTTGACGTAAAGTCTCAGGGAACTTCCTTTGTCCCGAATCTTTCATTAACCGGCGTGAACTCCACGCACGACACTGGGGACTTCACGTTGGCGACAAAAATCCGCCTGCTCAAGAATGAAGGGAAGCGTCCTGGCATTGCATTCAAATTCGGCTTCGTTATGCCGAATTCGAATCAGGCGCGAGGCATTGGCACCAACACAACCAATGTTTTCGCGTTGCTGGCGCTGGAAGAACAAATTCGCAAGCTCAGCGTCTTCGGCAACCTTGGTCTCGAGATTTTGCAGGCTCCGAATGCGCTGTTTACTCAAAACGATGTACTTATCTATGGCGGCGCGTTTCAATATCCCCTGCTGCGCCGGGTGGATCTGGTGGGCGAAGTGAACGGGGTGTACTCGTCGCGAAACATCAACGACGCGCTGGTCGGCACGCAAAGCTCCGGGCAAGCAAGGTTCGGACTGCGGATTACCGTGGGCGGATTCATTTGGGACCTGGCTGGCGTCCGCGGCCTGAACAAATATGACCCACGCTCCGGATTTACGTTCGGCATCAGCAGGGATTTTAGGCTTTTCGACTACAAAAGGATCGAATAAGCGCAATTCGGTCTCGGCGCCGACCAACTCAAGCCCCCGCTTGGCAGATTCAATCTGGAATCTGCGCCACTTCGCGTGATATAAAAGAAGTAGTACTCAACGATGCCGAATCCGGACGAGCGCCCACTAACCCCACTCGCGAATCCACCTAACGTTGCCGTGGAGCTCGATCCGCATTCTCCGCAAACGCCATTGCCGACAGACACCGCTCCTCCCCATATCAAAGACCGCCAGCTTCATCTTCGCCACGAAATTCGCGTGTGGACTCGCGACCTGCTGATCGCCATCGGGCTCGCGTTGATCATCATTATTTTCCTGTATCAGCCTGTAAAGGTCGAAGGCACCAGCATGGCGCCGCTGCTTTCCGATCAGGAACGCATTTTTATCAACAAGTTTGTCTATCGCTTCGAACCAATTCATCGCGGCGACGTCGTGGTCTTCTGGTATCCTCTCGACAAAACCAAGTCGTTCATTAAGCGCGTGATCGCGCTTCCCAGCGAAAGCGTTGAGATTCGTCAAGGTATGGTGTACGTGAATGGCCAGGAATTGAAAGAGCCGTACGTGCCACCGCAATATGAAGATTTAAGCGACTACGGGCCAGTTCGGGTTCCGCCCAATATGTTTTTCGTGATGGGCGATCACCGCATCAGTTCCAACGATTCCAGAGTTTTTGGCCCGGTCCCCAGCCGGTTTATTTACGGGCGCGCGGTTTTTGCGTATTGGCCCGTCGATCACTTTGGCTCGCTGTCGACAACTGCCGAAGTGCTGGGAAAATGACCATCGGAGGACCCACTGACCGAAGTTCTGCATCGACCCGCAATTCTGGCGCTCGAGGACGGGCGCGTATTTAACGGCCGCGCGGCTGGCGCGATCACGCGCCGCGGCGGAGAAGTCGTTTTCAATACCAGTCTCACCGGATATCAGGAAGTTTTCACCGATCCCAGTTATGCCGGGCAGATCGTTTGTTTGACCTACCCGCACATCGGAAATGTTGGCGCCAATCTCGATGATGAAGAAGCCGCTAAGCCTTTCATCGAATCGCTCATCGTACGGGAATTCTCGCAGATCGCTTCGAACTGGCGCTCCACCGAAACCGCGCATCTTTATCTGAACCGCCACAAGATTCCGGTCATCTGGGATGTCGATACCCGCGCGCTCGTTCGCCACATTCGCAAAGTCGGCGCATTGCGCGGCATGGTTTCGACCGATGGCACCGCCGCCGATCAATTAGTCCATGAAGCGAAGAGCTTGCCCACGATGGCTGGGCAGGAATTGGCAAGCCGCGTCAGCTGTAAAAGGTCCTACGACTGGGCGAAAGGGTCGATCGACCTGGTGACTTCGCCGTGGTCCGAACAAATGGGCGAAGCGACGCAAAATAGCGAAGCGGCAAAATTGCGCGTAATCGCCTATGACTTCGGCATCAAGCAGAATATTTTGCGCCTGTTGACGGATCACAACTGTGAAGTGGGCGTGGTGCCGGCGGCGACATCCGCCGAAGACGTGCTTGGGATGAAACCCGATGGCGTTTTTCTATCGAATGGTCCAGGCGATCCCGAGCCGATGGAGTACGCGGTCGAAAATGTCCGCAAGTTTATCGGCAAAATACCCGTTTTCGGAATCTGCCTTGGCCATCAAGTTTGTGGACTAGCGCTGGGCGGCAAGACCTTCAAGTTAAAGTTCGGTCACCACGGTTCGAATCATCCGGTAAAAAATCTTCTGACCAATCAAATTGAGATTACTGCGCAGAACCACGGGTTCTGTGTGGACCCGGAATCGCTGCCGTCGAGCGACGTAGAAGTTACACACCTGAACCTGAACGATCACACCAACGAAGGCATGCGGCATAAGTCCGCGCCAATTTTCAGCGTGCAGTATCACCCGGAAGCCTCACCTGGGCCGCACGATTCCCACTATTTGTTCACGGAGTTCACGGATTTGATGAAGGAATGGAAGCAGCCCGGAAGCTCGCGCCGATAGGAATTCGCGCGAGAGCGAAAGCGCACCACAAAACGGTTTGAAGGGGCGAGATGCCGAAGCGGAAAGACATCAAGAAGATTCTGATCATCGGGTCGGGGCCAATTATTATCGGCCAGGCTTGCGAATTCGACTATTCCGGTGTGCAAGCGTGCAAAGCGCTGCGCGACGAAGGCTACGAAACAGTTCTGGTCAATTCGAATCCCGCCACCATCATGACCGACCCGGAGATGGCCAATCGCACTTATATCGAGCCGCTCTCGAAAGAATATCTCGAAGCCATCATCATCAAGGAGCAGCCCGACGCGCTCCTCCCCACCGTCGGCGGGCAAACCGCTCTGAATCTGGCCGTGGAACTTGCCGAAGGCGGCGTTCTCGAAAAACACAAAGTAGAAATGATTGGTGCGTCTTTGCGCGCAATTAAGGTTGCGGAAGACCGTCTGTGGTTTAAAGACGCTTGCCGCAAAATCGGCCTGGAAGTTCCTGCTTCGGCGCTCATCAACAATGCGCAGGATGCCATGCGGCTGTGCGAACAACTGGGATTTCCGCTGGTGATCCGCCCGTCGTTCACGCTCGGCGGGACTGGCGGAGCAATTGCCTACAATCGCGAAGAGTTCGCGGATTCCATTAGTCACGCGCTCGATATGAGCCCGGTGCACGAAGCGCTTGTCGAGGAATCCGTCCTCGGGTGGAAAGAATTCGAGTTAGAAGTGATGCGGGATTATCGCGACAACTTCGTGGTTATTTGTACCATCGAAAATTTCGACCCGATGGGCGTGCATACCGGCGACTCGATCACCGTCGCGCCAGCGCAAACGCTTACCGACAAGGAATATCAGCGGATGCGCGATGCCGCGGCGGCCATCATTCGCGAAGTCGGCGTCGAGACCGGCGGTTCGAACGTACAGTTCGCCATCAACCCAGAAAATGGCCGCATGACCGTAATCGAGATGAACCCGCGCGTTTCGCGCAGTTCCGCACTGGCCAGCAAAGCCACGGGCTTCCCAATCGCAAAAATTGCGGCGCGCCTCGCCATCGGCATGTCGCTCGACGAAATTCCTAACGACATCACGAAAAAGACGCCCGCCTCGTTCGAACCAACCATCGACTATGTCGTCACAAAAATTCCCAAATGGCAATTCGAGAAATTTCCCGGCTCGGACAGCACACTCGGCACGCAGATGAAGTCGGTCGGCGAAGTGATGGCCATCGGCCGCACCTTCAAAGAATCGCTACAAAAAGCAATCCGTTCCCTCGAACCGCACACGCCATGGCGCGCTCCCGCAGATACTCCTGACTCTCTCTTGCGCGAAAAACTTGCCACGCCGCGCCCCGACCGTATCCACTGGTTGCTCACCGCTGTCGATCGCGGCCTGCATGCTGAAGAAATCTGCGACCTCACGAAAATCGATCCCTGGTTCATCAAGCAGATCGAAGAAATTGTCGCAATGAACAAGCGCGCCGCAGGCGTCACCGTCGAAACCGCTTCGAAAGAATTGCTGCGTGAGGTTAAACGCCACGGCACCAGCGACGAAACACTGGCACAAATGTGGAAGACCACTCCTGCAGCCGTTCGTTTGCAGCGCGCGCGTTACGGCGTGTCGCCGGTGTTCAAGCGCGTCGATACCTGCGCCGCTGAGTTCGAATCCTTTACTCCGTACATGTATTCCACCTACGAAGACGAAGACGAATCCGATGCATCGTCGCGTCCGAAAATCATGATTCTCGGCAGCGGCCCCAATCGCATCGGGCAGGGAATTGAATTCGACTACTGCTGCTGCCACGCCAGCTTTGCTCTCCATGAAGACGGCTACGAAACCATCATGGTCAATTGCAACCCGGAAACGGTCTCCACTGACTATGACACCTCTGATCGCCTCTACTTCGAACCGCTCACGCTGGAAGACGTTCTCGCCATCGTTGAAAAGGAAAAACCGCAAGGCGTGATCGTGCAATTCGGCGGGCAGACCCCACTGAATCTTGCACTCGAACTCAAACGCAACGGCGTCCCCATCATCGGCACCGCGCCCGAATCCATCGATCTCGCAGAAGATCGCCGCCGCTTCGGCCGCCTGCTGGACGAACTAAAAATTCCGCAGCCTCGAAATGCGACAGCGCTCGTACCTGAGGAAGCCGCCCGCCTCGCCTCCGAAATTGGCTTGCCGGTACTCGTCCGCCCCAGTTACGTACTCGGCGGACGCGCCATGGTCATCGCATATGACGCCAACACCGTTCAGGAATACGTCGCGCAAGCGGCGCTGATGGGTCCTGCTCGCCCAGTGCTCATTGATCAGTTTCTGGAAGAAGCCACAGAAGTTGACGTGGATGCGCTCGCCGACGGCACCAGCGTCGTCATCGGTGGCATCATGGAGCACATCGAAGAAGCCGGCGTACACTCCGGCGATTCTTCCTGCGTCCTTCCTCCGGTCAGCCTTTCGCCCGCCGTTCTCGAAACAATTCGCGATTACACCAAGCGCCTCGCGGTAGCGCTAAAAGTCGTCGGCTTGATGAATGTTCAATACGCCATCCAGCGCGACACCGTTTACGTTCTCGAAGTCAATCCTCGCGCGTCGCGCACGGTCCCTTACGTCAGCAAAGCCACCGGCGTGCCACTGGCAAAAGTCGCCGGCAGACTGATGGCCGGAAAGAAACTTGCCGACATGAATCTTCCGCTCATTCACCATAACGGTGTAGCCGAAATTGCCGTCCGCGAATATTATTCGGTGAAGTCTCCGGTCTTCCCGTTCAACAAATTCCGCGGCGTAGACACCATCCTTGGACCGGAAATGCGCTCGACTGGCGAAGTCATGGGCATCTCTACCAGCTATGGCCAGGCATTCGCAAAAGCGCAGCTCGCCGCTGGCCAGCGCCTGCCGCGCAAAGGAACAGTATTCCTCAGCGTCAACGATCGCGACAAAAAGCATCTCACTACCATCGGCAAAGAACTTTCCGCGCTGGGATTTCAACTCACCGCAACCCGCGGAACCGCTGCCGCTCTTCAATCTGCGGGAATCGAAGCCGAAGGCGTCTTCAAAGTGAACGAAGGCCGTCCCAACATCGTGGACCTCATCAAAACTGGCAAAATCGATCTGGTCATCAACACGCCGCTGGGCCGCGAATCCTTCTACGACGAAAAATCCATTCGCCGCGCTGCCATCCGCTACAACATTCCGTGCATCACCACACTAGCCGCGGCCCAGGCAGCTGCGCGCGGCATTCGCGCCTTGATCGAGCAGGGAATCGAAGTCTCCGCGCTGCAAGATCTCCATAGCGGCCAGGCTGCGGTCTCCGGCACATCCGGGTCAGGAGATTAGCCCGTGGACGTCTCCGGAATTTTCCCTGCGCTGACAACTGCTTATCACGAAGACGGTTCCGTCGCGCTCGATCATTTCAAAGCCAATCTCGCCCGCTACAATAAGACCGGCCTGGCTGGTTACGTGGTCCTCGGATCAACGGGCGAATCCGTTCTCCTCTCTTCTGCCGAAGCTGATTCGCTCCTCGTTGCGGGCAAAGAAGCTGCCGCGCCAGGCAAACTTCTCATCGCCGGCACCGGCGCCGAATCCACGGCCGAAACCATCGTACGAACAAAACGCGCTGCAACACTCGGCTACGATGTTGCTCTCGTAAAAACTCCTTACTACTATAAGCCCGCCTACAAAACCGAAACGTATCTGCGCCACTATCGCGCGGTTGCCAATGCGTCTCCGATCCCAATCCTGCTCTATTCCGTTCCGATTTTTACGGGAGTTACGCTGGAAACTCCTGAAATCGTTGCGCTCGCCGAACACGCGAACATCATCGGCATCAAAGACAGCTCCGGCGCGATTCAGCGCATCGTGGAAGTCACCGCGCAGGCACCAAAAGAGTTCACGATTCTGACCGGCTCGGCCGGCGTCCTTTATCCGGCACTCGTCAGTGGAGCGAAGGGCGCCATTCTGGCTCTGGCATCGGCGTTACCGGAAAAGTGTGTCGAGCTATTCGAACTCTTCAAGAGCAACCAATACGCCGCCGCTCAGACTCTACAGCAGCACCTGGCCTTGGCATCCAAAGCCATCGTCTCCGATGGCGGAATCGCCGGAGTGAAATACGCGATGGATTTGCGCGGCTACCATGGCGGCCAACCGCGCCTCCCCCTGCTTCCGCTCGCAGACGCAAAGAAAGCGCACGTCGCGCAAGTAATCTCACAATTTGAGCCCGCCACCGCCCGCGCCTGAACTCCGCGGGGCGCAAGTTGCTCCCCAAGCGTCTTTCTTTCCGTCTATTGTCTGTGACCGAATCCCCCGGCTATCATCAAACGTCCATGCATTGTCGCTCCCTCCCGATCGAAGCACTCCCCCACCAGCCGCAATTGCTGCTTGATTATCTGAATTCCTACGACCGTGTCCGCGCCTTCTACCAGCACAAAGCGCAACTGGAAAGCGTGTTGCACGTTGCGCGAGATCTGAACTTTCCTGCCGAGCGCCGCACTGAAGTCGCCGCGATACTCCGCCAGCAAAATGAGTTGCTCGGATCAGGTGTAGCGACCCACGCCAATCTCGATCGCCTGGAAAAAGGTGCGGTCGCCGTCGTCTCCGGTCAACAGGTCGGGCTCTTTGGCGGCCCGTGCTACGCCGTGTACAA
>Ga0137407_10002782_pt1 | contig 11537 bp, 14 predicted proteins | sample CZOMad2_2_16fung_FD_108410 | JGI IMG/M metagenome (GOLD analysis project Ga0137407, IMG submission 108410) | Vadose zone soil fungal communities from Angelo Coast Range Reserve, California, USA - CZOMad2_2_16fungal (Illumina Assembly) | ecosystem: Environmental > Terrestrial > Soil > Vadose...
CGGACCTTGCAGGACCTCGGCGCTGAGGTGATCAAGATCGAACCACCAAGCCCCGACGTTTCTCGCTTTGCTTTTCCATCGACCGACGGGATGTCAGGCTATTACGCCCAGCAAAATGCCGGCAAACGCAACGTCAGTATCAATCTCAACATCCCGGGCGCTTACGAGTTGGCGCTTGAACTCTGCGACACCGCCGATATCCTGGTCGAAAATTTCCGGGCAGGCACGCTGGGTTTCTTCGGGCTAGATTACGCAACGCTGTCGAAACGCAACCCACGGCTGATTTACGCGTCGATCACAGGTTATGGGCAGGGTGGTCCGTGGCGGAGCAGGATGGCTTATGCGCCAACCGTGCAGGCCGAGGCTGGCTTTACCGAGAACAGCGTCCGCCACTATGGCAGCGCGCTGACGGAGCCGCGTACCGACAGCCTGTCGCATGCCGACGTCTACGCTGGATTGCAGGCCGTGATCGCGATACTTGCGGCTCTCAATAGCCGCCAGAGGACCGGGCGGGGCCAGTATATCGACGTCGCAATGGCGGCGACGCTGCTCGCGGTCAACGAACGCGCGCACGTCGATCTTTCCGATGATGACATCGGGGCGGAGCCTGCGGTGCTCGGCGCCACTGATTGTTCCTTCTTTACAGGACCGCAGGGCGAAAATTTCACGGTCGCGACCAGCATTATTGGCAGCCGGACCTTTCCGTCGTGGCTGCGCGCCATGCGCCGGGTCGACCTGATGGATGATCCGCGGTTCTCCAGCGCTGCCGCGCGTCGCTTGAATTTCGGCGTGCTGCATCAGATCATCCAGTCTTGGATCCTGACCTTTCCGGATATGGCGACCCTCGACGCCCAGTTCGACGAGGCCAAAATCGCCATGGGTGAGATCCGTTCTATCAAGGAGCTCACGGCATCGGAATGGAGCGATTACTGGGGCGCCGTCCAACGCGTCCCTGACCGCAGCGGCGGCGAATATCGGTTGCCGGGCCGGCCGTGGCATTTTTCGGCAGAAGAGCTGACACCAATTGGCACACCTGCCTTTCAGGGCGAGCATAACTTCGCGGTCTTCAGCGAACTCGGCCTCAGCGAGGCGGAATTGAAACGCTTAAGCGAAGCGGGCGCGCTCGTTTCGCATCGGCGTGCGCTGGAGCCCGAGATCGTCGCCAAGCCAGAAGCCGAGCCGGGACAGGCGGCCTGATCAGAAACGCCGAAGGGCGCTGGACATACACGAATCCCGCTCATTATGGTATGAGCTGAGTTCGGGTGAAAGAGCTATGTCCAGTGTGAATCGAAGCCGTCTTGCAAACAAGGAATGTTCCATGGCGCGCGCCATGGAAGTTGTCGGCGACCGCTGGTCCATCCTGATCCTGCGCGAGGCCTATTACGGCGTGAAACGCTTCGACGAGTTCGAATACTATATCGGGATCGCTCCCAATATCTTGAGCACCCGGCTGAAGAAATTGATCGATGCCGGCGTCATGACGCGGGTGCCGTTGCCCGAACACGCCGGGCGATACGAATACGTTCTGACCGAGAAAGGACGCGATTTCTTTCCGGCCTATCTCGCGCTTAAGAAATGGGGTGACGACTGGCTGGCGGAGCCCGCTGGGCCGCAGGTCGTGTTCCGCGAACGCGCCGCCGGACGCCCGATCGAATATCCGGCATTGCGGACGAGCGGCGGCAAGCCGTTGCGGCTCGAGGATGTCGAGATCGTTGCCGGCGCAGGTGCTGTTCCATTCAACCGCAAGCGATTTGGTGGCGATGCCGCCGATCGTGTGGCGGCCGGCGCGAAGGCTCTCGTTTCACGACGAAAGCGCAAATAGCGCGCGTCTAGTCTCGACCTGGATCAGATTCGCGCGGTATTCCGCCGAAGCGTAGCGGTCGGAGAGGCACTCGGTGGTCTCACTCAGCAATTGTGCCGCCCGGTCAATGTTATCCCGCGACAGTGGCTTGCCGGTCAGAAAATCAGCGGCGTGCTGGCCGGCGAAGGCGTGGTTCGCTGCACCGGTGACGCCGATGGAAATCTCGTCAACCGCGCCGTGCTGCAGCCGTACGCCGACCGCGATTCCCACGACGGCAAAACCGCTCGCTGGATGTCGGATCTTACGATAGATGAAGCGCATGCCGGGCTTCGGCCGCGGAATACGGATGCCGGTGAGAATTTCGTCCGGTGCCAGCGCGGTCGAAAAGATATCGACGAAGAAGTCCCGTGCCGCCTCCCTTCGGAGGCCATTCGGGCCCACGATCTCGATCTCTGCCTGCAGCGCCACCACTACCGCCGGCCAGTCGGCCGCGGGATCGGCGTTCGCGAGCGAGCCACCTATCGTGCCGCGGTTACGTACCTGGGGATCGGCAATGAGGCTGGCCGCTTGGCGAAAGAGTGGCAACTCCTTGTAGAGCGGCTCGGAAGCAGACAGTTCGGCATGCGTCGTCAGCGCGCCGATCCTGATTCCAGTTTCGCTGATCTCGATTCCCTTGAGTTCGGTAATGCCTCCGATATCGATCAGGAGGTCGGGGGACGCCAGCCGCAGCTTCAGCGCCGGCAACAAAGTGTGGCCACCGGCCAGGAGCTTTGTTCCGTCGGGATCGTCGCGCAACAGATCGATCGCCTGGGCGAGCGAAGACGCGCGGACATAATCGAAGGCTGCGGGGATCATTGGGCCGCTCCCGTGCGTGCTTGTTGCACCGCCGCCCAGACCCGTGGCGGCGTCAGCGGCATGTCCAGATGTTTGATACCGAACGGTGACAAGGCATCAAGCACGGCGTGAACCATGCAAGGTGGGGCGGCAATCGAGCCGCTCTCGCCGATGCCCTTGACGCCGATCGGATTGGTCGGCGAGGGAGTTTGCTGGAATAGCGATCGGATGTTCGGCACATGCTCGGCGCGCGGAACGGCATAATCGAGCAGCGAACCGGTCATCAGCTGCCCATTGTCAGGATCGTAGCTGACCTCTTCATAGAGCGCTTGTGCGATGCCCTGCACGACGCCGCCATGGATCTGGCCGGCCGCGAGACGGGGATTGATCAGCGTGCCGACGTCGTCAACCGCGACATAGTCGAGGATATCGACGATCCCGGTCTCCGGATCGACTTCGACATAAGCGAGGTGGACGCCTGACGGCGAACCCATACCGGTCGGGTCGTAAAACACCGTCTCATCAAGGCCCGGCGCGACGCCATCCGGCAGTTTATGCCCGACATAGGCCATGCGGGCCACCTTCGGGAAGGTTACCGGCGCGATATCGGTACCGGGCACGCTGAACGCGCCGGCCGAATAGGAAACGTCCTTCTCGTCCACTTCCAGCATGCCCGCCGCGATCTTCTTCGCCTTAGCGACAATGCGTTGGGAGGACACGTGCACGCTGGATCCACCGACCGCCATCGAACGGGAATTGAAGGTGCCGTGGCCGGCCTGTACCTGGCGCGTGTCGCCCTGTACGATGTCGATGTCTTCAATCGGAATCTGCAACACGTCGGCAGCGATCTGCGACAACGACGTGACATGGCCTTGTCCCTGGCTCATCGAGCCCGAATAGATCGTGGCTCGTCCGCTGGAATCGATGCTGACTCGCGCGCTTTCCCAGCCGCCACGGTCGAATCCGCTCATGACCAACCGGCGTGATGGTGCCATCCCGCACATATGCGTATAGGCGGCGACGCCAATGCCGCGATAGATGCCGCTTCCGCGCAAGGCTTGGCATTCGCTGCGGCGGCCTTCATAGTCGAAAGCCGCGAGCGCCTTGTCGAGCAGTCCCTGGTAATTGCCGCTGTCGTACATGACGCCCGTGCTGCCGTAGGGCCGATAGGGAAATTCCGCCGGTTGAACGAAATTCTTCCGCCGCACTTCGACCTGGTCGAGCTTGAGGTGGCGTGCCACCGCATCGATCGCGCGCTCGGCAATATAAGCGCCTTCGGGCCGCCCATAGCCGCGATAGGCATCAACCGGCACGGTATTGGTCAACACGACGCGGGAAATAGCCTCATAGTTGTCTATCTTGTAAGTGCCGGTTCCAAAGTTGATGGTATTCACGGTCGGACCGCCGCTCGCCATGTTCGACAGGTAGGCGCCGACGTTGCCGAGGGTCTCAACCTTCAGGCCGAGAATCTTGCCGTCGTTCCTGAACGCTACCTCGATATTTTCCGTATGGGCGCGACCATGGCTGGTCGATTGATGGCTCTCGGAGCGGCTCTCCCACCACTTGACCGGTGCGTCAAGTTCGCGCGCGAGATAGGGGCAGAGCATGTCCTCCGGATACAGATGCATCTTGGCGCCGAAGCCGCCTCCGATATCAGGTGCGACCACCCGCAATTGATGCTCGGGAATACCGACCGTCTCGGCGATCCAGCGTCGGTGCATGTGGGGAACCTGACTGCCGATATAAACCGTCAAGGTGCCGTCCGGCTCAGGCGAGGCAACGATCGCGCGCGTTTCCATGCAGGTGGGGATCAGGCGGTTGTTGACGACGCGCAGGCCGATGACATGATCGGCCTCGCGGGCGGCGTTCTGGTAGTCGCCGCCGCGTACTTTGTAGATCGTGGTGATATTGCCCGGAACGTTGTCATGGAGCTGCGGTGCGCCCTCCCGGATCGCGACTTCCTCGTCGATCACGGCGGGCAGCACGTCGTACTCGACTTCGATCATGCCGACGGCGTCATAGGCTTCAGCCAGCGTTTCCGCCACGGCGAGTGCCACGCACTCGCCGACAAAGCGAACGCAATCGGTCGCGACAACCGGACGGAACGGTACCTTGCTGCCGGGAATGACCCAGTTCGGCACGATCGGGCCGATCTTGCCGGCGAGCGCCTTGCCGGACAATACAAGGCGAACACCCGGTGCGACTTTGGCTGCCGACAGATCGACGCTTCGGATCTTGGCGTGGGCGTGCGGCGATCGCAGTACTGCCATATATAGCATGCCCGGCAACCTGACATCATCGACGTATCGACCCTTGCCGGCGAGAAATTTGAAATCCTCGCGTCGTCTGAGCGGCTGGCCGATAAGGCGGATCGCAGTTGTATCGATCATGGCTGGTCGCCTTTCGATGCCAGGCTTTCGACTGCGCGGACGATGTTGTGATAGCCGGTGCAGCGGCAGATGTTACCGGCGAGGCCGTGTCGGATGTCATGCTCGCTCGGATTGGGCTGATCCCTCAATAGCTGGCGCACGCTCATCACCATGCCCGGCGTGCAGAAGCCGCATTGCAGAGCGTGATGCTCATGGAACGCCGCCTGAACCGGGCTGAGTTCGGCCCCTATGTCGGTCAGGCCCTCGATCGTTGTGATCGACGTACCGTCTGCCATTACGGCCAGCACGGTGCAGGACTTGATTGCCTGTCCGTCGATCTCCACAGTGCAGGCGCCGCACTGCGAAGTATCGCAACCGACATGCGTTCCGGTGAGGCCAAGGTCTTCCCTGATCAGGTGGACCAGCAATTTTCGCGCTTCCACCGTGACGGTCTTGCGCGTGCCGTTGATCTCCAAGGTTACCACATGACGGTCGTCGGGTTCGGGCATGCATTGCTCCTGATTTCGGCACGTTGTCCGCCGTACTTCTTTATGAGAGCCGGATGTCGGCAATATCGATCGCGACCACAACACCTTCGGTGATCGCGGTGCCATCGGCTCTTCGACGATAGGCGCGCCGCTTGGTCGCGATCTTGACGCCGTCGAAATCCCGATACTCGGACATGTAGTGCGCCATCGGAATCCTGCCGGTGACGACTGCGCCGTAGTCGACACGTGAGATCAGGCCGTCACCGCCGACGTGAAACACCTGTTCGGGACAATGCGTCGCGACTGCGTCCGGAAACGTCACCTTCAGCCGGCGCCGCCTTTCGCTTGGTTCGTCCCACGGCTCGATCTCTTCCGTTTTGAATCCCGGCAACTGGAAGAGGAACGGCGAATTTAGATAGTTCCAGATCGCGTAACCTGAAAAATAGGCGAGATGCAGATCATCCCAGGCGGTCTCGACCGTGTGGCCTTCAAAGGCGGCGCGTGGATTTGCCCTGCTCTTGATGGGCTTGCCATTCGAGGTCTCGATGGCGACGGCCTCGGGATGATAGACGCTGCGCCAGTCCGGCTTGGTGAACGGCCGATAGCTGACCCGCTGAGCGCCGGTATCGGCCGTGACGTGAACCTGCTTCAGGGCATCGGGCCAACCTTTTCTGGCCCAAAGCATTCCGGTGATCGACATATAGCCTTCGATCGTCCTGGCCGATTTCCAGCGTGTTACACCGTGAGCGTCGAGGACAAGGTCTTGCAGTTCGCTCATATCTATTGTCCTCCCATTGCGCATTAAGCGACTCTAATAATAAGAGTGACTGGAAGGCAAGTGAATTCTTGCATGAAAATTCCCGGTCTGGCCTTGGATAGCGGGCCAGGCACGTTTACTCTGGTAATAAGAGTTATTCGGAGGTTGACGAAGATGCGTTCGAAGAGTTTTGAGGGAATGGCTTGTTCGATCGCCGGGGTGCTCGATGCCGTCGGCGATCGCTGGGCAGTTCTGATCTTGCGCGACCTGTCGCTGGGTTTGAGCAAATACGAGGATTTGAGAAAGTCGACCGATGTTACCCATGCCACCTTGTCCGACCGGCTGAAGCATCTTGAGGAAAATGAACTGATCGAGCGGCGGCAGTATCAGTCGGGTCCCGATCGCTACGAGTATCTCCTGACCCGAAAGGGCAGGGACGTCATCCTCGTCGTTCAGGCGCTTGCCCAGGTCGGGGATAAATGGGGAATTACCGGGGACGCCGGCCCCCCTCTCAAATTCATCAACAAGAACAGCGGACGCCAAGTGAAGCTGGCGCTCGTGGATGAGAAGTCAGCCGAGGTGGTCCGCATGAGGGATGTTCGGCCTCAGGCCGGTCCAGGCGCCGACGACCTGGTGAGGTGGCGACTGACCAAGTTCGATCAACGATGATTTCGGTGCATGGGGAAAGCGCGACGAGATATGAGGGGTGCCTCTCCCCGGCTACAGCCTTCAGGACAGGTACTTAAGTCAGTTCTATTTTAGAATTGACTTTCCCGAGAATGGGTCGTTTATTGCGATCGAAACTCCCCAGGCAAGCGGTATCGGCTTCCGCTGACTTGGACCTTGGGCCGGCTGCATTGCAGCTGGCCCTTTTTGTGAGCCGGCATAGCCGTCGACTGACAGGAAATTGTGCAAACCTCCCTCTGGAATTCCAGCCGGCGGTTAGTTAAGTTCTAAAACCGTACTTATAAATTTCTCGCTCGGGCGGTAATTATTATCGCTCTTGCCGACCAACGGAGGGGAGGAACATGAGCGTTGCAGACTTCATTCGCAGCGAAGTGAACGCAAACGAGATTCTTCTGTTCATGAAGGGCACACCGACGGCGCCGGCTTGTGGATTCTCTGCGCAAGTCGTCCGGATACTCGACCATCTCGGCGTTCCATTCAGATCGCACGATATCTACCAGTCCGAAGAGCTGCGCCAAGGTATCAAGGATTACTCGGATTGGCCGACGATTCCGCAACTGTACGTCCACGGCGAATTCGTAGGCGGCTGTGACATCGTGACGGAGATGTTCCGATCTGGGGAATTGCAGGCCCTTCTCCTGAAGCAGCCGCAAGCAGAGCAGTCCTGAGCGCACGCTGCCGCAACATCGAGATCCCCGGTTGTTCCTGTAGGCCATGTTAGCGACTGCGAAGCGCTGCGGCGGTGCTACAGATCCGAGAAGGGGCGGTCTGCCAATGCGGCATTGGTTCGCCAAGGCTGCCATGGAGGCCGATAATGGAACTGCGTCGCTTGAAATACATGTCAGTTCTGGCGGAGGAATTGCATTTTGGAAAGGCCGCCGTGCGTCTCGGCGTCGCGCAGCCGGCGCTTACGCAGCAGATTCAGGCACTCGAGCGCGAACTCGGTGTCGAACTCTTCCATCGGACGAAGAGGTCGGTCAAGCTCACCGTCGCCGGCCGGGTCACGTTGAACGAGGCGATCAGGACCCTCCAGCAAGCCGAAAAGACTGTGCTGGTGGCGCGTCAGGCGGGCCGTGGCGAACTTGGGCATATCGAAATTGGATATGTGGGGTCCGCCATCTTCACCGGCGTCCTGTCGAAAGCAATTTCCCGGTTTCGCGAAGCCAATCCTCTCGTGGAGTTTCGCCTAAACGAGATCGGGATCGTCCAGCAATTGGAAGACGTCAGCAGTAGTCGGCTTGATCTTGGTATCCTGCGTCTTCCGGTGAAATCACTGCCGCCCGACCTAGCGATCGTATCGCTGCACCGTGAGCCGATCATATTGGCGATACCGCGCGGACACCGGCTCGCGCGGCAAAAGAGCGTGACGCTGGAAGCGTTGAAGTCCGAGCCGTTCGTTGCCGTCCAGATCCAGGAGGGAAGCGGTTTCAATGCGCAAGTTGCCCAGATATGCGCCAAGGGCGGATTGTCGCCGCAAATAACTCAACGCGCGGGACAATTCACGGCTTTGGCAGGTCTGGTTGCTGGCGGTCTCGGCGTGGCGTTCGTGCCGGACTCGCTTCGTCATCTGCAAATTGCCGACGTGGTGTAGCCGTGCGATTGTTGAGCATGCACACCGCCAAGGGGCTCGAGTTTCCGTGCGTCGCTATTGCAGGGCTGGGCTTGCTCGGCCGCCATGGCGAGGCGGTCGAGGAATGTGTTCGACTGACATATGTTGGGGTTACTCGGGCGACTCACGAGGCGCTTTTGACCTACTCAAGTGAGTCGGCGCTGGTGCAGCGGTTGATCGCGTAGACTGCGATAGGAGGAATCCTGTGACGAAAAAAACTTTGGGCTTTGATCCGTTGTGGATGTTTCGGGGGCCGTGGTCCGGCGACGTAGCTCAGCGCATTACAGCGCCGTGGTTCTCGCCATCGCTTACGGTCAATTATGCTGGCGATCCCGCAGTAGAGGACCGGGTAGTTACGGAGGTTGCGAGCTATGGAAAACAGCTTGGCTGGCTTACGGAGATCGCGATCGCGTTGGCTAAGATCCAGCCAGTGTCCGCGGAAACGTTGGGCCGTTTGGAAAAGGCCGCGAAGGACATCGCCGTAATCAAAGAGCAGGTTGGCGTCTCCGCTGTCGAGGCGGCGAATGACGCACTCGATCGCCTGGAACGCCACGACCCGGCTCAATATCATAATCTGCTGCGCGAACGGCGAAGCGCCAAATAGTCGAGAGATGCGGCTCTTCAGGAGCAGCAGGCATCCCCCGGATGAGCGCAGCGACATCCGGGGGATGGTCCAGCCCGCATATAGCTGCGCTCATTCGGGCTACTCGCCGCTTCTTGACAAATTGTATCCAGTTAGATACATTTGGCCATGAACACGCTCATTCGGTCATCCGTCTTTTCCGATTGGCTGAATAGCTTGAAAGATCAGAAGGCCAGGGCGCGGATACTGCACCGGTTGTCGCAAGCCTCCCTGGACAATTTCGGGGATTGCGAGCCGGTAGGCGAAGGCGTCTCGGAAATGCGTATCCACCATGGTCCGGGATTCCGTGTCTATTTCGTGCGTGATGGTGCCGCCGTCTATGTGCTGCTTTGCGGTGGCGACAAGTCCAGCCAGCGCCGCGATATCGCCAGGGCAAAGCGCATGGCGAGGGAATTGAAGGAGAGCGGGCGATGAAGAAGGCCAAAGCCAAGGAAAACGTCAAGGCAAACGCGAAGGCAAAGGTCACTTACGCGCCATTCGAGGTCGCTGACTATCTCGATAGTGAGGAAGCGATTGCGGAATATCTTTCGCTCGCAGCCCGCGACGAAAACCCCGGCGTATTGCTCAAGGCGCTTGGTGACGTGGCCAAGGCGCGCGGCATGGCGGAGGTTGCGAAGGCGTCCGGTCTCGGCCGCGAAAGCCTCTACAAGACGCTGGCACCGGGCGCCAAGCCGCGTTTCGAAACGATTGCCACCATCATGCGGGCGCTGAATGTCGGGTTTTCAATCGAAAGCAGGTTGCCGGTGCGAGGGAAGAAGGCGCGCGCACGTTGACGGCGGCGTAGGCGGCGAGCGAGGCTGCGAAAGCACATCACTTCATCTCTTCCACCAGAGTCCGCGCTTCACCCAATGGCGCCTGAATCTGCCTTCCCTCGGCGATCAAGGTCACGGCTTGGCTTCGTACAGGTAGCGGGCCTGAAGCTGGATCATCTCGATGCGTGTGATGTGTTTGGCCCGCTGCAAACCAACGAGCAACTGCTCGATCTCATCAAGCTCAACCATGTCCCCCGCCAGGCGGGACATGTGGTGCGCCAGGCGATCGTTTGGACCCTCCGTGTAGGACACGTCGAACGTCCGGGCCAGGCTCCGTATGTGCTCCGCGGTCGAAGAGGGACTTAGCTTATTCATGTCAAGAGTATAGCACCTTTTGACTGTCAGCTCGCGGTGGTCGCTCCATGACCATCGCTTTCGCCGTCCATATCTTCCGCCGGCGCGCGGTTTGCCGCCGAGACGCCGCGCAATCGAATGGCGATCGCGATCAGATCGACATCGACCTTCAGGAGATCGAGGTCGCGTGTCATCTCGCGTAACTCTTGCCCCTTGCGAGCGATCTCCTCAGAAACCTCGATCGCCATGTTGCGCTCGGTCACCCCGCCGGTGCTGCCGACAAACATCCTGGCTCTCATCCACTCCAGCCGCGCCCGATGCGTGTCGCGGGTGAATTTCTTTTCGACGAATTGGCGCCGGGCCTCGGCGTAAGCCGTCAACAGTTCCACCTCCGACATCCTGTACAGCACCTCGGCTGAGAGACTGATGGGAGCGGCCTCTGAAGTTGTGGAGATCATGATCGGCTCGGCGGACGGAGAAATGTCGGCAGTTCGGTTCGGATCCGGCGTCAGAATATTCCAGGGGATACCGCTCACCAAGGGCAATCTCCCCTGTATTATTGGAGGCTCGAATCACCGGAGGTTGTCATGGCGGTCAACATCGCACAAAAGCGGGCTCGGAAGGCACAGCGGCGGAAGCAGGTGGTGGCGCAGAAGCGCCGTGCCGAGGAACTGGAAGCAAGCCTGCCCGCTCGCGTGCTGCGGGCCGCGCGCTCGCCCATTCAAGCCTGCTTCCTCACAGAAGCCTTGTTCGACGGCGGCATCGGCACGCTGGCGCTGGCGCGCGGCGTTACGTCTGATCACGTCGCGCTCAGTTCTTACCTGCTCGACACGTTCTGTCTCGGCATCAAGGATGTGACATTTGAATCGGTAGGAGGCGAATACTTCCAGTTTTACATGGACGCGATGGACAGCACGTCGCCAATGGTTTTGGTCGATCCGAGCTACGCCCGCAAACTGCTGCGCGATCTTGCTGTCTGGTCGCGATCGATTGGTTTCGACCCGCATCGCGACTTTACAACTGTGGAGCGGATATTTGGCGACGTGAACGCGGAGGCGAGCGATGCTGTCTTTCGGTTCGGCTGCGACGGCAAGCCTCTTTATATTCCCGGCCCCAATGATACGGCTCCCCTCATTCGGCGTCGGATCGAGCAACTGCGGAAGCATCTCGGCGACGAGGGCTTCAGCTGGGAAAGCACTGCTTGAGAATTTCCGTCGTGTCAGCAGAAGTCGTCGTCGTTACG
>Ga0137407_10002784_pt1 | contig 11531 bp, 10 predicted proteins | sample CZOMad2_2_16fung_FD_108410 | JGI IMG/M metagenome (GOLD analysis project Ga0137407, IMG submission 108410) | Vadose zone soil fungal communities from Angelo Coast Range Reserve, California, USA - CZOMad2_2_16fungal (Illumina Assembly) | ecosystem: Environmental > Terrestrial > Soil > Vadose...
AGCCAGCCCTCGGTGGCGCCGCCCAATCCGGCGATCAACAGCGGCCCGTCCATCAACGGCCACTCCGCGATCGGAGATGCGCCGAACGTCGCTCCGGCCAACATCAACATTAAAGGCCAGCCGACCAAGGCGCTGGACGACGCCGTTTATGCTGCGGCCCAATTGCTCAGGGATCGCGATCCTGAACGCCAGCGCCGTAAAATCATTTTTCTGATTTCCGACGGTGTGAATGGGCCGAAGTTCAATGTCAATAAATACGACGCGGTGCTGAAAGAGCTGCTGCGATACGATATCGCGGTCTACGGCGTTGGCGTGGGAAGCGCGTTCTTCGACCGGCGATTCGAACGGCTTTCGAAATATGCGCACGATACCGGCGGCGACGTCTACTACGGCCTGAAGAGCCACGCGATGGAGGAGCTTTATTCGCGGGTCACCGAGGAAGCGCGCAATCAGTACCTTCTGGCCTACGCGCCCACGGGCACCGACCGCGGCGCTGAGTATCACGCCATCGAAGTGCGCGTGAAGCGCGAGGGGCTGACCATCCTTGCCCGTGAGGGTTACTACGCCAGCGGCATGCCCAGGTGATCGGATTTTTCGCATTTCACCGTAAATTTTCTTGACTCTTGCGCGGACCACCCGTATATCAAAGCACAGTGGGTGGCCGGCGGAGACGCCCGTCACCCGCCAATTCCGGGAAGGAGAACCGAATGAAGAAAAAGGGCAAGAAGGACGACAAAAAGGGCCCGAAAAAAGGGAAGTAGGACCAGCCAACAAGATTAGGAATTACCGGACGCCCCGGCTTAATCGGGGCGTCTGCCTTTCTGGGCATGCAAAAGGACTACCGGTGGCATTGGCTCAAATTTTGGCTGGGGCTTCTCTTCCTTCCAACGCGCCTTCGCGCAGATAGAGAAAGAGAGGCAGCGCGCAAGAGACGCCTACGGTGAACAGCCCCAGGATTGGCAACCAAAGCCGGCGTACGCCGAGCCGGTGCCCTTCGGTGCGAATGAATCCAACGACGACCACGGACGAAACCAGTACGTCCAGTCCAAAGAAGCCGCTGATGCGGTTGGCAAAAAGCTGCCGGATGAGCAAGCCGAGGTGTAACCCGTTCTCTAAGACCCACGGAATGAATTGCGAGTAGGGAAGAACAATTCCGAGAACGCAAAGGAACAGGTAGACATTTTTTCGATTCACTGAACCTTCTCCTTTTGGCCTTCAGGCTGGCGCAAAAGCTGTCGGAAGGATTCCGCCGCGCTTGCTCAGGTGCTCAAAGACTCCTCATGCGCCGGGCAAATCGGCTTATACGCACAGCTCTTGCACAAGAAACCGGGTTTCGGTGAGAATTCCCCGGCGCGAATGTCTGCTGCCGTTTCCTGTACCACGCGCATCGCCTCGTCAAGCTGTTTCGTGTTGCGAGTGGTCTCTTGCCGCTGATTGTTCTGCAAGTAGTGGAAAACCATGCGGACGGGATTCCATTCAAAAATCTCCTTCGCGGCGATCGCGTAGATGCTCAGTTGCAGGTCTTTCTGTGCGTCCGAGTCTTTTCTTGGCTTGCCCGTCTTGTAATCGACAATTTCCACTTCGCTCCGTCCCAGCGAATTGACCTGGTCAATGCGGCCTTTCAGAATGACGTTGTTTTCGACCGGTAGCTCGAACGTCTTTTCGAGTTCCAGCACAAGCGACGGCTGCTCCAGCACGGCCTGATGAAACGCGCGCAGTTGCTCCAGCCCGTCTTTCTTGTATTCTCCCTCCTGATAATCGTCTTCGAAGCCCACCTTGGACCATTCGGTTTCGTAAATGCGCTGCACTTCGTCGAAAGGAAGAGGGTTGCCCTTCTTGAACTCAGCCATCATGCGCCGAATCGTGCCGTGCATCACGCGGCCAAAGGTCAGCGTGGCCTTGGGGCCTTCCTGCAAAGACCACAAAGACGAGAAGAGGTAGCGCTGCGGGCAGGCCCGGTAGCTCTGCACCGCGGAAGGATGGAGCGCAAGAGGTTCAGGTGAGGGTGGATGAAAGGTCTCCGCCCATTGGGCGATGCGCGAGAAAATCTTGGGAAGTCCGCCGGGCGGAGCGAAGAGAGAATCCTGAGTGATTCCGGCCAAGGATTTCCCGGAGGAGTCGGCCGGCACCGGCGCGACTTTGGGCGCGAGTCGCAGGACATCGCGGCGCTTGACCCGTGGATCCATGAAGATGTCTTCAACGAACGGTGGGACGTTTCCTTTTTTCTCGGCCACCGAAGTGATAGTCAGCCGGTCCTGCGCCCGGGTCAGCGCAACGTAATATAGTCGCCGCTCTTCCTGATGATGAAAATAGTCCTCGGGCGCGCCTTCTTTCATGAGCCGGGCCGGGAATTCAAACACGTGGGAGCGTTCCGGCTGCGGAAATTTGTTCTTGTTCACGCGAAGCACGAACACATGTGAAAACTCGAGGCCCTTGGCGCCGTGAACGGTCATCAATTGAACGGCGTCGCTCGGCGCATCTTCTTCAAGGGCAAGGATGCCGCCGGCCTGGTCAAAATACTCGAGATATTCGACTAGCTCCGGCAGGCCGCGCGTCTCGCTCTTCGGTTCCCATTGCTTCACGAATTCCGGGAGGCGTTTCACGTAGGCGCGGTCTTGCTCCGAAGCGCGAGCGTAGATTTCCAGCCATTCGAGAACCTCGGCAAGGATTTCGGCTGCCGTGCGGCTATGAATGGTCTTACGCTGCGCGGATAAGAAGTCCAGCAGCTCGCTCAACTCGTTCGCCGAAGGCTCGAAGGGCAGGCTCGCCTGCTTGGTTTGTAGTTCGTCGTAGATTTTCTTGCGGCTCTTCCGGGCGCGTTCCGCAAAACGTACCAGATCGGTCGGCGCCAGCCGCCACGCCGGGGCCGCTAGGACGCGAGCCGCGGCAATATCATCGTAAGGTTTGGCGATCAGCCGCAGGTACGCGATTAAATCTTTGACGAGCGGATGCTCCAGGATGGAGAGCCTTGCGATGACAAACGGGATTTTGCGCCGCGAAAGTTCCCGCACCAGGGCATCGCGATGGTTGTGCGCGCGGTAAAGCACGGCGAAATCGCGCCAGCGGCGGCCTGCGCGCTGGATGCGCTCAATTTCCCCCGCCACCCACCGAGCCTCGTCTTCGACTTCGGCGAGTTCGACGATGCGAATCTTTTCGCCTTCCGGCCGGCTCGTGGTCAGCACTTTCTTCGGGAAATCCGCGCTCGCGGTGTTCATTCCGATCACTTGGCTTGCGACGCGCAGGATGTTCGGCGTTGAACGGTAGTTTTCCGTGAGGCTTACGCGGAAAGGCGTGGAATCATCTCCTTCGCGCCATCCGGCGAAACGCTCGAGGAACAGTTTGAAGCTGCCGAAAGAAGCGCCGCGGAAACGGTAGATGGCCTGGTCGTTGTCGCCGACCGCGAAGATATTCTTGCTGTCGTTGGCGAGCAGTTCTAGCAGGCGGAGCTGCGCGATGTTCGTGTCTTGAAATTCGTCGACGAGAATGTAGCGGTAGCGGTTTTGCAGCGTGGCGCGAAGAGCACCATCGCGTTCGAGTAGTTCGACGGCGCCCGTGATCAGCGTGCCAAAAGATGAACGCTTCTTTTCGCGCAGCAACTCTTCGCTGGCCTGGTAAGCGCGGGCGATTTCCCGTTCGCGCGCAACGGTTTCTTCGCGTTCGGCGAGCGTGTCCGCGTCGAGTTGCGGCCGTTCGGCTTCGAGCTCGCCGGCAAGCTGCTCGGCGTAACGTTGGTAGTCGCCGCAGGAAACCAGTTCATCCTGGCAGCGCGAGAAAAACTCGATGAAGTCGCTCAAGAACTGGCCCGGCTCGGCGAGGCGGCGGTAGCGGTCGAGCTGCAGGCGATGCAGGTTGCGTCGCAGCAGAATCCAGTGGTCGACTTTGTCGAGCATCACGTGGTCGGAGTCCACATCTTTTAGCAGCGACTCGCAGAAGGCGTGAAACGTCTTGAGCGTAACGTCTTTGCCACGCTCGCCTACAGTCTTGACGACACGCGCCTTCATTTCCCCCGCGGCTTTGTCGGTAAACGTCAAGCCTAGGATGTTTTCTCCAGACAGGGAAGAATCCGACTCCAGCAAGTGACGGATGCGCTCCGTGATGACTCGTGTTTTTCCCGTTCCCGCTCCCGCAATCACCAGCAGCGGCCCCTCGCCGTGCGTGATCGCGCGCCGCTGCGCCTCGTTCAACCTCAGCCCGGAATCGACCGGCGGATCCAAATCGAACAGCGTCGCCATGATTCAAGAAGGGTAGCGGATTTCGAGGCGAAGAGGAAGCGAACACCGGCACCATTCGTGGCACATTTGGAACAGAGTTACCCGAGCACTGCGGAGCCAGCCCAATGCTCAAAGAACGTTTGCGGACGACAGCATTGCCATTTACTCTTCGCGGTCTTACAAAATTGTTTACAGTCATCGAATCTGAGGGGAGAATGGCCGCATTGGTTCCTCCGGTGATCAGAAGGGAGAAGGCCGATGCGAAGTACCAGGTATTCGAAACACTCCCTTTGTATCGCCACCCTTCTTGCGTTGTTGCTGCTGCCGTTCTCCGCACCGGCTCAGGAGCAGGACGCCGCTCCAAAAGTGAAGATCGATTGGCAAGACGGCCCGACCGTCGGGAAACTGGGGGACATCGCGGAAATTAAGGTTCCAGAAGGGTATCGATTCGCGGGCGCGGACGGCACCCGCAAGTTTCTGGAACTTACTCAGAATCCTCCGACCGGAGGCGAACTGGGTGTCCTGATCCCCGAACGCAAGGGCAATGAGGAAAATATCGGTTTCTGGTTTGTGATCTTTGAATTCAACAACATCGGGTACGTGAAGGACGCTGATCGCGAAAAACTCGACGCGGACAATCTGCTGAGGGGGATGCAAACCAACACCGAAGAGGGCAACAAGGAAAGAGCCAGGCGCGGTTGGCCCGCATATAACATCGATGGCTGGTTCAAACCACCGTTTTACGATGTTTCAACGAAGAATTTAACTTGGGCCACGCGCGGCCATTCCCTTGAAAATGGGAAGGAGGAGAAGAGCGTCAACTATTCGGTAAGAATCCTTGGACGCCGCGGCACAGTGGATGTGGATCTTGTTCTGGGCCCAGACGCCGTTTCCACAGTATTGCCACGCTTCACGGAGGTGCTGGAAGGATTTTCGTTCAAGGCGGGCAACAGTTATGCGGAGTTTAGACCGGGGGACAAAGTCGCAGCGTACGGGCTCGCGGCCCTGGTCGCCGGTGGGGCAACCGCCATCGCTCTTAAGACTGGCTTATTGGCCAAGTTCTGGAAGCTGATCGTCCTGCTGTTTGTGAGCCTTGCAGCCATGTTGAAGCGGGCGATCAATTACCTCAAACGGGTGTTGGCGGGCAAAGCGTCGGAGGAGACGGCAGAGCCAGAATGAATGATGTCCAGCTCCTCCTTTCTGATCCTCGCTGGCGTTTACCTTCTGCAATGCATAGGATGGGCGCCTCTTGAGAGTGAGGTCCTGCGGATCGGTTGGCGCTTTCGGGCCAAGGTTCTTAACGGCGGCTTGCGCATGCGTTTTGGTCAGCACAAGCTCTTTTTGCTGAATCCCCTCTCACCACTTTCGGGGGCCATCGTCTGCGAATGGTTTCCGTCAGTACGAAGCAGTGACGAGAGATCCCCGGCGGGATCAAATCCCCCACAGCCGGGAGGAATCCCAGGCAGGCAAACGATTTCCCTTAGCTGGCAAGAAAAACAGCCAATTCACGCCACGGGTAAGGAGGTCCGATCGGCCCGCGGCGTTCTTTTTGTCGCCCATTCGCAGGCCTACGCAAATTTTGTGGCCGGTGTCCTCGACCGCGTTCGGAAGAGATCTCCTAAAGAACGTGACCTGGCGTTCGAACGCGAGTTCGAGAAAATGTTCGATACGCAAAAGGGCGCCCTGCGCCTCGAGGAATACAAGGCTTGCACAGTATTTCTTCGTGCAGCTTGCGCATTGCTCTTCGTTTTCTTGTTTTTGATCGTTCCAGTGCTGGTTCGGTTGCGGGGTCTCGATCACGTCTGGCCAGTGGTGCTCACGTATTTGATCTGGTCGCTCGCGTTCATCGGCTGGAGTTTTCTGCGGGCACACCGGGCACTCTATCCCGAGCAGAAGGAAGGCCGCTGGCAGCAGCTCCTGGTCTTGGCGCTTTCACCCTACTCGGCCATTCGTGCCAACGATGTGCTGTTGCGCGATCTGTTCAGCGCATTCCACCCCCTCTCGGTCGCCTGGTTATTTCTTTCGAAGCCGGAATCTCGTGTCCAAGCGGAACGAAGTCTGCGGCAGTCCTTGTATGGGGCGGACAAGGACGTCACCTCAAGTGATCCGGCGATGCGCCGCGCGCTGGAATCATTTCTCGCAAAAACCGGGACGCCGCGGGAAGACCTTTTACGTCCGCCGCACCGCAAGTCGGAGAACTGCCGGACATATTGTCCGCTCTGCTTGGCGCAATTTGTACTGGTCGAAGGAGAATGTCCGGATTGCGAAGAGGTTCAGCTCAAAGTATTTCCACCCGAGAGCTCATCTGCCCAGCCAGATCGAGCAGCGTCGCCATGATTCAAGAAGGGTAGCGGATTTTTTATGGAAGGGGAAACGGAGGCTATTTTTCTAATTCAATGCGAATGGATCTGGGTCCGGGGTCATCGAAAAAATAGCCGTTGACGGCATCTTTTATCATTGCTTCCAATTCTTCCCATGTGTCGCCTTGTGTAAAAATGGGTTCACTCAGACACTCCGCGCAGTAACCGCCGTCGGACTCCTGTGTTACGCGAAAGACAAGTTCCGCGTTGCTGGCCATTGTCTGCTCCTCCTATCGCTGCGAAAGCTCGCCGGAAGCTACCTTCCTGTTGAACTCCGCGGACTTTTTCTTCGGGACGGTGAGTGTCTGCCACTTGTTCCCCGCAAGATGCTTCGCAACGTACACGATCTGCCCCACGTGATAGGAGTAGTGGGCGACCTGCCTATTGATGGCTTGCATCACCGAGTGTGGCTCGGTTCGAATCGTGATCGTTCGAACCAAGTCTTCATCGCTCAGCGGCGTGAGCGCGTCGAAAACATATTTCCATCCACGCTCCCACAGTTCCATCAGCGCGGCGCGTGTTTTCGGCGCATCTTCAAATTCCGTGTCGCGGTTGCGGTCAGGTTTTTCTCCGTCCGTCGTCAAAAAATCCGTCCACCGCGAACGCATATTTCCCGCCATGTGCTTTACAATAATCGCGATCGAATTCGACTCCGCATCGAGCGATTCGAACAGCGCTTCGTCCGGGCATTGCTCCACCGCGCGTTCACCCAGCTTCTTGTAGTAGCGAAAGACGTCGATGGAATCCTTCAAGTAGGAGGTCGTGAGTTGGTGTGCCATAACGCCATTTTGTCCCTACTTTTGCCCTTGTCAATCCCATCGCTGCGCCGCTCCACGATTCCCGGGCGACTCTTTGCTCGATCCGCGCAACTAAGGCACTAGAGAGTTTGCCTGCGCGGGCGGGAAAATCGAGAAGTCAAAAGTTGTCCTTGACAATTCGCCTTTTATTCGCCTACTATCTCTGCGCCGCAATCTCGAACTTCGCAAGGGAGGCTGTGATGACCATTGGACAATCGCTTCTGCCTGAATTCGACCAGGAAATGCAGAACACCCGCAAGACGCTGGAACGCTGTCCCGACGAAAAATGGAACTGGAAACCGCATGACAAGTCCGGAACGGTTGGCTGGCTCGCCGTCCACGTCGCGACCATGGTGGGCTGGCTGCCCATGACCATCAACACCGAAGAGCTCGATTACGCCCCGGTGGACGGTCCGGCCTTCGAGCTGCCGAAAATCGCCAACCGAAAGGAACTGCTCGCTGAGTTTGACAAAAACGTTGCGGAATCGCGCGCTGCGCTTTCGAAAGTGAGCGACGCGGAAATCATGAAAAATTGGAAACTGCTCGCCGGCGGCAAGGAAATTTTCACGATGCCGCGCGTGGCCTGCATTCGCGGCATGGTGATGAATCACTTGATTCATCATCGCGCGCAACTCACGGTCTATTACCGCTTGCTGGGGATTCCCGTCCCCGGTCTGTACGGTCCGAGCGCGGACGAAGCCCAGGACGCTTCCGCCGGAGCCGCCGCAGCAAACTAGTCGCCGCGCTTTGAGGGCGGAGTTCGCTCCGCCCTTGCATCCTCCCCGCCGCAGCGTACTTTTTCCCATCGCGCTATAATATTGTTTGCCGCTCTACTGGAGGCCTGTCATGGCCGTTGAAACTCCCGTCATCCTCTCCGCCGCTCGAACGCCCATCGGAAAATTTCAAGGCGGCCTCGCCGGATTCTCCGCGCCCGAACTCGGCGGAAAAATTGTCGCCGAAGCCATTCGCCGCGCCGGCCTGGACGGCAAACAAATTGACGAAGCGATTCTAGGCAACGTGGTGCAAGCCGGCCTCGGCCAGAATCCCGCGCGCCAGGCCGCGCTCAAAGGCGGCTGCGACGCGCGCGTCGCGGCCATGACCATAAACAAAGTTTGCGGTTCCGGATTGAAAGCCGTGGCGCTGGCAGGGCAGGCGGTTCAGCTCGGTGAATCGGAAATTGTCGTCGCCGGTGGCATGGAATCCATGTCCAACTGCCCCTACTTGCTGCCGCAAGCGCGCACCGGCTATTGCATCGGCGACGGGAAACTTGTCGACTCGATGATCAACGATGGCTTGTGGGACGCCTACGAAAATTTTCACATGGGTATGACCGGCGAACTGGTCGCCGAAAAATACGGCATCACGCGCGAAGAGCAGGACAAGTTCGCGGTCGAAAGCCACCAGAAAGCTGTCCGCGCGCGCAAGTCGTGTTTTTTTGAAGCGCAAATTCTCCCCATCGAAGTGCCTCAGAAAAAAGGCGAGCCTATCGTCATCAAGTACGACGAATCCCCGCGCGAAGACACTTCACTCGAAGCGCTCGCGAAGCTGAAGCCTGCATTTAAGAAAGACGGCACCGTCACCGCCGGCAACGCTCCCGGCACCAACGACGGAGCCGCTGCGCTCATTGTCACCAGCGAGCGCGACGCCGCGCGCCTTGGCAAGCAACCCATCGCGCGCATCGTCGCGCAAGCAGTCAGCGGCGTCGAGCCGAAGTGGGTCATGATGGCTCCGGTGGAGGCCGTCGAAAAGTTGCTCACAAAAACTGGCTGGGATCGCGATAAAGACGTCGACCTCGTCGAACTCAACGAAGCCTTCGCCGTCGCCGCCATCGCCGTCACGCGCCAACTCAAACTTAATCCTGAAAAAGTCAACGTGAACGGCGGCGCCGTCGCTCTCGGCCATCCCATCGGCGCGAGCGGCGCGCGCATCCTCGTCACCCTGCTCTACGAACTCCAGCGCCGCAACTTGAAACGTGGCATCGCCGCCCTCTGCCTCGGCGGCGGCAACGCAGTGGCTCTCGCCGTCGAGCTCTTCTGAAAACCCTACCGGGATGAAATACTGTCCTCTCTGCGCATCCGAATACCGTCAAGAGTCCGAATTTTGCTCCACGTGCGGAGCCGCACTTGTGGATTCTCTGAATGACGAGAAGGTGCGTGCGAATCCGCCGCGTCTATTGTGGATTGGCCGGAACTCGGTGGAGTTTGATCTCGTTGCAGGCGCACTCCGCGACGAGAACATTCCCGCGCTAGTGGAAGAGGGACCCACAGGGATCCTCCAGAAATTTCTGAAGTCGGAATCGCAGATTTGCGTTCTCCAGAACGATTTTGAGCGCGCCCTCGCGGTTGCGACTACAGCAATAGCCGGTCGCGGCGATGCTCTTGGAACCATCCAGAAGTGCCATCAGTGCGGGGCCGATTGTTCTGCTTCGTTGACGGCTTGCGTCAGCTGCAAAGCTACTCTGATCGTGGAGCGAAAGCCTAAAAGGCAGAACTCTGCGCAAACCGAAGCGGCGATTCAACAAGAGTCAAAGTATTGTCCGCTCTGCGGCGCCGAATTTCCGGCGTCGTACGGGCGCTGTACTGTTTGTGGCATCGAATTAGTGCCTGAGGGATTGCGCGGACAACCGCTCGACGCACACGCCAGCAACGAACGACTGGTGATCGTCTGGCGAGGCGGGGACCCCGTGGCCATCAGCCGAGTAGTGAGCGTCCTGCGCGAGGAAGGAATCCGGCACCACGTGGAATTCACACATGATTATTTGGTCTTCGGATTGGCGATGCCGCGGCCAAAATATGTCGTGCGTGTTCTGCAGGGCGATGCCGAGAAAGCAAGAGCGCTTTTGGCGGGTATTACCGAGAGTCCATTTTTTGGAGCCGAAATATCATCAAGCTTCCCGGAAGAGACCGGACCGGTGATGCAACGAAGCAAGGAACCTTGGAATCTGGCCGCTGCTACCGTGGAAATTTGGGCGGGCCAGGACGCTGGCTTGGCGCGAGTGCTCGAAGATTGTTTGCAAGAAAATATGATCGGTTTCCGCCGCGAACGGAGCATACCGCAGACACTTCATCTCTACGTGATGCGCTCAGACGAAGCTCAGGCCCGCGAAATCGTACGCGAAGTTCTGGAAGCCACGCCGCCGGCATGACCCTGTTGGCAGACGCTAAATGGAGCTTTGGGGCGAAACTTCCACGGCGTTCGTCGCCGCTTTCAAGTCATTGCCGCAATTGGGACAGAATTTATCCAGCTCCCCGACCTCGTTCTTGCATTGCGGACACGTCGGGTGCAGGTTGCATTTGCAGTTCGGGCAGAAGTTGAAACGCGCGCCCACAGCGGTTCCGCACTCCGGGCAAGGGTAGGGAAGCGGCTCGCGCATCAGGTAATAGATGACGAAGCCGATGAATCCCCACGCGGGAAGCAGGATGATCACCAGAATGGTCCACAGCGCAGAATTCATCCCGCGGCGTTTCGCATCGCGGTTCACGTAGGCAATCAGAAAGATAAGTGCCGCCATGCAGAGCGAGACGGCGGTCACGATTCCCGCCAGAGCCAAAGACGCCAGTGCGACATCATTTTTTAGTTCTGGCGGGAAAATCTCGCCGTTGGGTGCGAGCACTTTCGTATTTACAACGAACGCGATTACTTGCGCGGCGAAAAACAGCACGATGACAAGCACGATCAGCCATCGCGGAATGATGCGAAACTCGCTCCAAAAGCGCAGCTTTTCCTTTTTTCTTCGCAGCTGATTCAGCCGCTTCCTCTCCTGGAACGATCCCGCTATCCGTTGCTGATAGTCCGACATACCTTTCCTTTCTCTCTACTCATCGCCGTTACTTGCTTTGCCGCATCCAATCCGGCTCGCCGCCCTGGCGCACTTTCTCCATCAACAAAACAATCAGGACGAACAGCGCGGGAATCGTCCACCACAGCCCAAAACTCAGTTGCCATACCAGCTTGGGGACTCCGGTGCGTTCGCCGAACCATTCGAACAAGCGCCAAACGTAGGGAGCGCTGGCGATTCCAAAGACCCAGGAAACCGCGCATGCCGCCCAGAGCGCACGCCGCTTCGGCTCACGCTCGCGCATTTCCTGCAGTCGAAGCTGAACGCGAAATTGCGTGCGGCTCGCGAGTCCGGCGGGGAGTGGGATTGCCGCGGTGCGCAGCGA
>Ga0137407_10002786_pt1 | contig 11528 bp, 14 predicted proteins | sample CZOMad2_2_16fung_FD_108410 | JGI IMG/M metagenome (GOLD analysis project Ga0137407, IMG submission 108410) | Vadose zone soil fungal communities from Angelo Coast Range Reserve, California, USA - CZOMad2_2_16fungal (Illumina Assembly) | ecosystem: Environmental > Terrestrial > Soil > Vadose...
GGCGTGGCCGCGGCCCTGACCGCTCCCCCCGCCCACGCGCTGTCCGTGCAGGAGGCCATCCTGCTGGCCAAGCCGGCCGTCGCGCTCGTCACCGCCCGCATCGAGGCCGAGATCACGATGAACTGCGGCCAGGGCCCGGTCACGGTCCGGCCGGCGCCGTTCATCGAGACCGGCACCGGCTGGTTCGTCGACGGCCGCGGCTGGCTCGTCACCAACGCGCACGTCGTCGACCCCGTGCAGCGGCTACCGCCGTGGGTGCTCCACGAGCTGAAGAAGAAGGCGATCGACCAGGCCTGCGTCGAGCCCGCGCTGCGCGCGCGGGGCATCATGCGCGGCCAGCGACCCGACGTCGAGGATCAGATCCGCCGCGACGCCAGCGCCCGCGCGCTCGACACTGCCACGGTGGAGCCGGAGGCGCAGCTCACCGTGCTGCTCTCCAACGGCATGCTGCTGCCGGCCGAGGTGAAGAAGTTCAGCGCGCCGATCAGCATCGGCCTGAACAACAAGCCGCAGCCGGGCTCCGGCCGCGACCTGGCCCTGCTGCGCGTGAAGGACGGGGTCTATCCCGCCCTGGGGCTCCTGACGCGCGACGCCCAGATCGGCGATCCCGTGCACATCCTCGGCTTCCCGGGGGTGGTGCTCTCGCACGAGCTGCTGAACAAGTCGGCGACGCTGGAGGCCTCGGTCACCAACGGCGCGGTGTCGGGGTTCAAGGTGGACGCCATCGGGCAGGACCTCGTGCAGACCGACGCCCCGGCCGCCCACGGCAACAGCGGCGGCCCCGCCGTCGGCGACGACTCGCTCGTGGTCGGCGTCCTCACCTTCATCTCGCTGTCCGAGGGCGGCGCCATCATCCAGGGCTACAACTTCATGATCCCCGCCCGCGACGTGCGGACGTTCCTGCAGGACACCGAGGTCAAGCCCGGCGAGAGCCGCTTCAACGTCGCCTGGAAGGCCGGCGTGGAGCTGATGCTCGATCAGCGCTACTCGGCGGCGGTGGCCAAGCTCGCCGAGGTCAATGCGCTGCTCCCCAACCTGGTCGACGTCAAGCGCGCGATGCTCGAGGCCGAGGACAAGGTGAAGCATCCCCCGCCGCGGCCCTTCCCCTGGGCCTGGGCCACGCTCGGCGTCTCCCTGCTGAGCGTGGGCGCCTACGGCGGCATGTTCGGCCGCCGCTGGTGGCGCAATCGCTACCGCATCCTCCCCGGCCAGGTGATCGGGGCCATCGAGAGCGGCAACACGCCGGTGCTCCTCGATGTGCGGACCAAGACCGACTTCGAGACGAGCCCGCTACGCCTGCCCGGCGCCAAGCGGCTGGAGCCAGAGGCGGTCGAGGCCGGGAACTTCACGCTCGACGTGCGGCCCGAGCAGATGATCGTGACCTACTGCACGAGCCCCGAGGAGGCGACCAGCGCCGCCATCGCCCAGAAGCTGCGCGAGCGCGGCTACAAGCACGTGCGCATCCTCAAGGGTGGCCTGGGCGGCTGGACCAATGCGCGGCTGCCCGTCGAGTCGAAGTCGGCGCTGCCGTCGATCGGGTTGGAGATCTACAAGAGCCTCACGCTCGGCGATCTCGAGCGCCGCCTGTTCAAGCCGGGTGAGGTCATCACCAGGGAGGGGGACGATGCGCGGGGCGAGGCGTACGTCGTGCACTCCGGCATCGTCGAGGTCCGGCGGACGTTCGACGGCGAGCACCGCCTGCTGGGCACGATGGGGGAAGGCGAGCTGATCGGCGAGATGTCGCTGTTCCGCGAGGCGCCGCGGTCCGCCGACCTCGTCGCCCAGACCCCGGTCGAGCTGCTCGTGATCAAGAACGAGCGCCTGGACTGGCTGATCCGCAACCGCCCGCAGCTCACGATCGAGGTGCTGCGGCGGCTGTCGAACTGGATCGTGCAGACGGACCGCGAGCGCACCCACGTCGCGACTCGATGACCGAGTCCGTCCGCGTCCCCGTCCTGCGGGTCGACGCGACCCTGCCCCTGCCCGCCTACGCCCGGCCCGACGACGCCGGACTCGATCTCTGCGCCGCCGAGCCCGTCACGCTGAAACCCGGAGCCCGGGCCCTCATCCCCACCGGGATCGCGCTGGCGATTCCGGCCGGTTTCGCGGGATTCGTGCTGCCGCGCTCGGGGCTGGCCCTGCGCCACGGCGTCACGCTGCTGAACACGCCGGGGCTCATCGACGCCGGCTACCGCGGTGAGATCAAGGTGCTCCTGATCAATCACGGCGAGGCGCCGGTGAGCCTGGCGCGCGGGGACCGCGTCGCCCAGCTCGTCGTGCAGCGCATCGAGCACGTCGCGCTGGCGCCGATGGCCGAGCTGCCCGACAGCGCGCGGGGCGCCGGCGGCTTCGGCAGCACCGGCGTCTAACAACGCCGCGAGTATCCCGAGTCAGCGATCCGCGGACCTGGACGGGTGCGTCGCCGGCGCGGGGCGCGGGCGCGGCGGGGCGAGCCTGCGGAGAGGGCTGCCCTCGCGACCGAGGGCGAGCCTGCCTCCAGCCGTCGCGACTCGGCGGGGTGAGCGCGCCGCCAACGGTCTACTGGCCAGCAACTCAACCCCCCTTGGGGGAAGGGGGGGCCCGCGCGAACCCCGCTCGCGTTGTTCAGGCACGCCATCGGCGTGACGGCGGCCCTCTCCGCGGGCTCACCCCGCCGCGCCCGCGCCCCGCGCCGGCGACGCACCCGTCAGATCCGACGAATCACTGGCTCGGGACACTAGGCCTTCTCGGCGGCGGCGCCCGGCGCGCGGCGGCGTACCAGCACCAGCGCGAACACGAGAACCAGGATCATGATGGTCAGCACGCCCAGCTCGAGCATGCCGTTGCGGAACGCCTCGGTCCCGCGGTCCAGCAGGTCACCGAACTCCGCGGTGAGCACCAGCTCGCGCCGGATGCCGGCGATGAGCCCCACGATGAGGAACGGCTCGGGGACCAGCGCGTGCTCGCGAAAGGACACCTGCACCGTGTAGAGGATCTCCACGATCATGAAGACCAGGAGCACCTGGTCGAGCAGGCCGACGACGCGCCCCGCCAGCACCCCCTCCATCACGCTGCGCACGAACGCGATGCCGCTGCTGACGAGCAAGGCAAGCGCGCTGGCCGCCAGCAGGACGCCGACGCCGAGGTACACGGCGTCCTCGACGTGGGTGAACGCCCGGGCGACCCATTCGCGACCGTCGGCGGGCTGGCCAGCCCGCCGCACCTCAGGAGCCGCGGGGCGGCGACGTTGCTCCGCTCAGTCCCTGATCGACCGTGTCGGCGACGGATTGCAGCGTGTCGGCCATGCCCTGCAGGTGCTCGGCGGTGCGGCTGCGCACGCTGCTCGTCGCCTCGTCGAGCGCCGCGCCGATCCGCTCGCGCCACAGCCACATGACGACGCCGCCCGCGATGGCGCCCGCGAGAAAGCTCTTGATCACCGTCTGACCTCCGTGGGGTGAACGCGCCCCACGGTCAGTGGTAGCAAGGGCGGTGCCGGTGGGACGTCAGGCCGGCCAGGTATCGAGCGGCGCGGCGAACCGGGGGAGCGAGAGCAGCGCGATGCGGCCGCCGACGCGGGCGCGATCGGCCGGCGTGTTGTAGCCCCAGTCGGCGAGGAAGAGTCGCACGCCGGCGACGTCGGCCCGCGCCGCCGTGGCCTCCAGCGTCTCCAGCATGTCCTCGACGAACCAGACGCCGGCCGCGTCGGCCCCGAGCGCGTGGCTGTCGGCCAGACGCTTGAGGATCGCCGGCTTGGGCACCGGCTGCCCCGGCTCCCGGCCGATCACCGAGATCGCCGACAGCCGTGGATCGGCGCCGTCCAGCAGCGCGCGCGCGAAGCGCTCGGTCTTGGTCGTCACGATCACCACGTGCGTCGGCCCGTCCAGCAGCGCCACCAGCCGCGGGGCCACACCGGGGTAGAAGTGGTGCAGCGCGAGCCAGCCGGCCGCGTCGCGCGCGAACCAGTCGTCGCGAACGCGGTTCAGCGCGCGGCCGAGCGTCTCGGCCGTCACCCCGCCCGCCTGCATCAACCCGGGCGCCGCCTGAAGCCACCCGTGCCGGTCCTGCAGCACGCGCGGCTCGACCCCGGCCAGGAGCGCGTGGACCAGCAGCGGCATCTCCCAGCCGCTCTCGATCAACGGCCGCAGCGCGGAGAAGCGGTCGGCCACCGAGTCGGGCCGCCCGCTCGTCAACGGCACGGGCCAGGTGGCCGTGTAGGCGCGCCAGGCGGACTCGAAGTACTCCGGCCGGCCGTCGCAGATGACGCCGTCGAAATCAAGGGCGAGAACGGTGGGAGCACTCATGGCCCGCGATTATACGTCGCCCAGCAGGGCGCCGTAGGCGGCGTGGACCTCGGCGTCGAAGGCGACGAGATGGACGCGCTGCAGCCGACCACCGGCCGCGAGGCCAGCCCGGATCTCCTCGACCGCGATGCGACAGGCGCGCGCCACCGGGAAGCCGTAGGCGCCGCAGCTGATCGCCGGGAACGCGATGGTGGCCAGGTCACGCTCGGCGGCCAGGGCCAGCGCCGTCCGGTAGCACGACGCCAGCGTCGCGTCCTCGTCCCGGGTGCCGCCACGCCAGATCGGCCCCACCGTGTGGATCACCCACGCCGCCGGCAGCCGGTAGCCGCGGGTGATCCGCGACTGCCCGGGCGGACAGCCGCCGAGCGTGCGGCACTCGGCGAGCAGCTCGGGGCCGGCGGCGGCGTGGATGGCGCCGTCCACGCCGCCGCCACCGAGCAGCGAGGAGTTGGCGGCGTTGACGATGGCGTCCACCCTCAGGTGGGTGATGTTGGCGCGGATCAGCTCGATGCGACCGGCGCTCATCGCGGACGGTAGCCGACGAGGCCGGCGGCCAGCGAGCGGCGGTCGACGCGGTGCAGGCGGCGGATCATGGCCGGCCGCAGCAGCCGGGTGTGGGGCACCCCCACCAGGTGCTCGGCGATCCACCAGAGGTCACCGTCGGTCGTCATCCAGCCAGGACGGCGGCGATCGAAGCGCGCCAGGCTCACCGGGCGCGAATACGCGCGCAGCGTGCGCTCGCCCCGCAGGTTGATGTAGCCCTCGAAGTAGCTCATCACCAGCTCGCGCAGGCTGCGATGCACGGGCTCGCGGTACCGCAGCGCCGTGAAGTTCGACTTGGCGATGGCGCCCCAGTGCCCGCGCTGGCGATAGACGGCCAGCACGTGATCGGTGTCCTGCACCGCCTCCAGGTCCAGCAGCAGTGGCGGATACCCGAGCACGCGCAGGGCGGCGGCGGCGAACACCGCGCCCTCCAGGCAGTGCGCGCGCCGCTCCCGCAGCACTCGCCGGGGCGACCACGCGGTCGGCGCGTGATGATAGGGCATCGCGTCGAGCGCGCGCTGGATGCCTCGCGGCGTGCCGAGCGCCCGCAGGGCGCGGAGCTCGGCCGCGGTGAAGCCGAGGCCATCGCGCGCGCTCACGCGGCCCTCGGCCGCACGACGAACACCAGCGAGCCCATCTGCACGGCCAGGGCGGCGGCGGTGGCCACGCCAAAGCCGGCGGCGATACCGAGGCGCTCGATCGAGCCACCCAGGACGAGGAAGAAGGCGCCGAAGGAGAACAGCCCGAGCAGCAGCCCGCGGAGCACCTGCACCGCCGGGGCCGGGCCGGCGCGGTGCGCGAACGCGGTCAGGATGGCGGCATAGACCGGAAACGTGGCGAGCAGGCCGCTCAGCCGCGGCCCCAGCGTGGGCGCCAGCGCGGTGAGTCCGACCACCAGTACCGTGGTGATGAGCATCCGCGCCGGGAGGTCCCAGCGCGGCGGCGAGGGCGGCGCCGCCCCGCTCGCCCGCCGGGGCAGGAGCCCGAGCGCGATCACGAGGATGACGAAGACGGACGCGGCCAGGATGGGCGGGGACCAGGCGAGCCGTTGCAAGCCCAGCGCGACGATGGCGAACACCACGCTGGCCGCGGCCAGCGCCGCCACCCAGCCGCGGGCCGTCAACCAGCCGTACGCGAGGCAGAACGCCGCCTCGGCGATCGCGCCGGCCAGCGAACCCACGGCGACGGCCGCGGCGAATCCCGCGCCGTGCTCGATCGCCAGGAAGAAGGCGACCGGCCCGGAGGTCAGCGGCAGGCCGACGAGCCAGCCGCCCACCGACTGTCCCCAGCGTCGCCCGGCCAGGCTGGCGCCGGCGATCAGCATCGGCGTCAGCACCAGCTTGAGGACGAGCGTGTCAGCAGGCGTCGCGCTCATCGTCGAGGGCCGCGCGAAAGACGAAGGGCCGGCAGCGCGCCGGCCCTTTCGCTTCTACGAACGTCGCGGAATTAATGGCGGGCTCGACGGGACTTGAACCCGCGGCCTCTGGATTGACAGTCCAGTGTGCTAACCAGGCTGCACCACGAGCCCACGCCGGGGAGTCTGCAAAGGCTATCACGCACCCGGGGGAGGGTCAAACGACTAGGGGCAGGTCGACGTCCCGGAGGCGCTGTGGGCGACCACGCCGTCGCCGGTCGCGCACACGACGTAGCGGCTGGGGGCGCCGCCGCCGCCCGGCGCGGTATCCGCCTGGTAGACGTAGGCGCTCGGCCAGGCCGGCGCGCCGCCGCCCGGTGGCACCGGGATCGCGTTGAGGAACGGCCCGGCCGTGTCGCCCTTGGCGTTCGTCGCGATCTGCGCGAGGACGGCCAGCCCCTGGGCCGTCGTGGGGATCGTGCCCATGTGGGCCGAGTAGATGCCGACGGCGGACGTCAGCGTGCGCACGTCGGCGTTGGCTCGCCCGATGCGGCCGCGCGCCTGCACGTTGACGTACAGGGCGAAGCTGATCGCGGCGAGGATGCCGATGATCGCGACGACGATGAGCAGCTCGACCAGCGTGAAGCCTCGGGTGCCACGCAGGTGTCTCATGGGCCCTGGCCCTGGTTGCCGAAGCCAGCCCGGTAGGAGCTGACGACGACGCGGAAGTTGGCCACGCCGGCCACCGTCGGCACGCTCATCGAGAACGGCCGGCCGTCGCCGCGCCCGATCTTCGAATCGATATACGCGATGCCGCGCGCCAGCACCTTGCCGCGGGCGTCGAGCGCCTCGGCGGTGAGGCTCACCTCGTAGACGTCCTCCGGGCGGTCGTTGATGACCCGTCCGGTCAGCCGCGCCCGGTCCGGACGCGAGCGATCGACGTCGTAGGCGATGCGAAAGCCGTCCTGCGCCCTCACCTCGGCCGCGAGGACCAGGATGATCGTGAACGGCAGGACGCACCGGCGAAGGACCGTGCGGGCCAGCATGCTCCCCGAAGGTATCACACCGACGCGGCGCTCTCGAAGGACGAGCAACGGAAATGCCAGGTGCCTGGACGGCATCCGCCTTGCGTCGGTTACAGGGCCCAGGAGGTGCTCACAGTGAAAATCCGTGTAGCCGTGTTGACCGCGTCCCTCCTGACTCTCGCGCTGCCGCTGGCGGCCTCCGCGCAGAGCCGCCCCATGGCCGACTCCGCCACCAAGCCGGTGCGCCAGGTCTGGTTGCCCCAGGCCGGGAGCATCGAGTCGGGCAAGCTCGTCGGCATGAAGGTGAAGAACGACATGGGCAAGGACATGGGCGAGATCCATGCGCTCATCGTCGATCAGGCCGACGGCCGGGTCACCTACGCCGTGCTCGGCCTTGGCGGCCTGCTCGGCGTCGGTGAGCAGAAGATCGTGGTCGCCTGGAAGGATCTGAGCATCCGGCCCGATCCCAACGGCCGCAATCGCTTCGTAGCCACGGTAGCCCAGAGCAAGGTGGACGCCGCCCCGCGCTACGAGGCGCGGCGCAAGAGCGAGATGACCCCGGCGGCGAGCCCGAGCACCGAGCCGGTGAGCCCGAGCACCACCCCGCCGGCCAAGAAGTACTAGCCGGTCCGGATCCAAGAAGTACGAGCCGGTCCGGATCCGAGCGACGGCCCGTGGCCGATCGGCCGCGGGCCGTCCTCCTCACGTTGCGTCAGGCGGGCGTCTCCACGGCCAGGCGCCAGTCCTGATTCCACACCTGGAGCACGCGATTCTCTCGCTCGTAGCCCAGCACGCTGATCGAGGCGGTGCCGAGCGTCAGGTTGCGGCCGTGGATCGGCGGCAGCCCCATCCAGCAGGCACCGAGAATTCTCAGCATGTGCGCGTGCGCGAACAGCGCCACGTCGCCGGCGACGGCGTCGGCCCGCGCGATGACCCGGCGCGCGCGCTCGCCCACCCGCTCCACCGTCTCGCCGTTGGAGACGGTCGTCGTCCAGATCGACCAGTCCGGCTGCTCGGCGCGGATGGCCGCCGTGGTCCGGCCCTCGTAGATGCCGTAGTTCCACTCGAGCAGATCGTCGGTCACCTGGGCAGCGGCGGCATAGCCGGCCAGCCGGCACGTCTCACGCGCGCGGGACAGCGGGCTGGTGAGCACCAGCGCGAACTGGCGTCCGGCCAGGTGCTTGCCGAGCGCCACGCCTTGCTTCTCGCCCATGGCCGTCAGCGGGATGTCAGTCCGGCCGGTGTGCTGGCCGCTCTTGCTCCACTCCGTCTCGCCGTGACGCACCAGCCAGATACGATGCGTGTCAGCCATGCGCGCGCCCTCTCCGTGCGACGGGGGTGTGGGACTCCGGCAGTCTAGCAGACCGCCGGCGCGCGTTTGTCCGACCGAGTTCGTATCGGCGCGCGGTGGGTGGTGGGCGGAGCAGGGCTCGAACCTGCGACTTCAGCCTTGTAAGGGCTGCGCTCTCCCAACTGAGCTATCCGCCCGGACCAGCGAGATCAGGGAGTTACGTGGGCTCGCACATCGTAACACCGTCCAACGTGCCCGCAAACGTGGCCGGCGACTATGGGACGTCCTCGAATGTGTCATCGTCCTCTGGCTCTGCGCGCCGGCGCGGCTTGGCCAGCCGTCCGACCGCTCGGGCTACGTCATAGATAGCGGCTTCGAGGCGCGCGAGCCGCCACTCGAGCCAGAGGACCAGCGCGAGGCCAATCCAGACATACCCAGGGAGACCGGGCAGGAGCTGACCCGCCATCATCAGCGCCCCGAGCGGGAGCGCCCAGATGACGCTGGCGTCGCGGGTCACAATTGCCTGCCAGGCAGCGTAGGCGACGGTCCCAAGTAGCGCCAGGATGAAGAGCCAGAAAAGCAATGCGATGATCAGAAGCAGCGCCGACGCGGTCACGGCGCCGAGCATCGTGAAGAATGCGGGCGGCCCCTGTCGGCGGTTCCTCATCCGCGGTCCTCGACCTTCTCGAGCTCGGCCCCTTGAACGGCACGAAGAAACCTTCGCCTCGTCGCGCCTTCTTCGCATGCGTGGTGATCAGCGGCCACCACACGAAGAACCGCGACGCGTAGATCCAGCGCGGTTGGCTGGCCCATCCAGGTCTGAGGAAGTAGCGGTGAGGCCTGACTCATGCCACGCGGCGCGCTCCGCGGCGTTGCGGGTGATGTGGGGATCGCCGGAGATGATAATCCACTCTTCGTCGTCGTCCGCCAGCGCGGGAATCCAGACGACATCGGGTGTATCCGGCTCGAATCTCTGGCGAAGGTGAACTAGCTAGCTCGTGGTAGCTCGAGTGTCCTTCAAGCTCGATGACGGCGCGGGCCAGAGCGGTCGACATGGTGTTGTCAAAAAAGAACCTCACGCCGCCATGGTCGCCTCGAAGGCGACGGCATCCCGCAGCGAGCGCTCTGAGACATCGAACCACTGAGCCACCGCGCGATAGGACTTCTCTGCAGCGTGGGCCCGTGCGAGAACCGCAGTGAGCACGCCCTCATCGCTCACGATCGGTTGGCCGAAGGAGCGCTGGGGATCGACAACGACCTTCCTCGACTTGCCCAGCGGCCACCACCGCTCGACGCGGCCAAGCCCGCGGGGAAAGTCGAGCGTCGCCAGGTAGCGCGAGATGACTTTCTTGAACGCCATCTGGCTGGAGACGACGTCTTCGAGGGCGCCGGCGGCTCGCTGGGCGCTAGGTCCTGGAAGATGCGGTAGCCGTCGGTGACGAAAACGCCAGTTGAGAACGGGTGCGGCCCCAGACGGTCCTGAGCCAGCGTATGCACGCGGCGTAGATGTTTCCATTTCACGCCCGCGCCGAGGAAGGCACCGACGAACATCACCTCCTGGAGGTCGAGGAAGCTCAAGGTGAGCGTGCCCTCGATCAACGGGAAGTCGGAATGCACGACAGCTGGCGACACCCGCATGCCCGCCTTGACGGGAAATCTGTAGCCCCGCAACCAGCGGGCGACCCGGTCCGGCGAGAGCTTCGTTAGCCGGGCCGCCTGAGGTATCGGGTAAACCCCGACCCCAATGAAGCGGTATTTGTCCCTCGTCATGGCTCCGCAGTGTTAGTCAGAAGGCCGGAGCGCCGCCGATTTTTTTCGGCGCTATCGAGCCTCCGATTCGGTCATCCTACGGACGGCGTCCCGCAGATTGCGTGTCGTCATGTAGGTATATCTACTAACGGTTGTAGTTCTTGGGCCAGCTGGCGCGTTGAAGCTACTATCGAATTGACCCGTCGGACTCCCGAGACCGCCGCGTCGTCGCGCTGTCTATCTCGGGTCGCGAAACCTTCGGGGAGCGCGATGCCCATCCGCAGGCGGTTCGTGCGCCGATCGGCCTGGGGCCTTCTTGTAACCGGGCTCGTGATCGGGTTGGTCGGAGAGATCCTAGTCTTCGACCAGGAGCTCTTGTACGGGCACCTTCCCGGCGACGACGCGGTCGGGCTGGCGCAGGCCAACCTGTGGCTATGGCCAGCGGTCGTGTTCGGAGCCGCGATGGCTGCCTTGGGCCTCCTGCTCCTTGCACTTCGACCGCTGTACGCTCACCTCCTTCGCCGGCGGATCTTGGCTGAGCCGGTCAGGAGCACCCGCAACGGGTCGAGGAGCATTGACGACTTGACCCGCCACTGATGGACTCCTTGGTGGTCCAGCAGTACGCGCCGATGATCCCCACGCTTGTCCCCGAGCCCTTCCACCGCCCCGGCTGGATCTACGAGGAGAAGGTCGATGGCTGGCGGCTCCTCGCCTATAAGGACGACGCGCGGGTCCGCCTGATCAGCCGCAAGGGTGTGGACCACGCCGGGCGCTTCCGCGAGCTCGCTGCGGCGATCGCCGCCCTGCCTGTGCCGACGCTCGTCCTCGATGGCGAGGTGGCGATCTTTGACGACCAGCTGCGATCCCGCCTCGAGTGGCTGATCAGCAAGGGGCCTGACATTCTTGTAGCCACGCCGCCCGTGTATATCGCCTTCGACCTGCTCTACCGTGACGGCACCCACCTGAGCTCGCGGCCGCTGCGAGAACGTCGCGCGCAGCTCGAGGAGGTCGTCGCCGACGGTGACCTGGTGCTCCCGGTACGACGCCTCGCGGCCAACGGTCTGGAGGCCTGGGCGGCGGTCCTCGAGCGCGGCTACGAGGGCTGGGTCGGAAAGGATGAGGCGAGCCCGTATCGCGGTGGCGTGACGCGGTCATGGCTCAAGGTGAAGGTGCCGGACTGGACCACGCGGCGGAGGATCGCCGAGCCAGTCCGCGCCCAACAAATTGTGCCCGCGAATGTGTCCGCGACGGCCCTGATTCAGACCAAACCTAGCCACCGCCAGCCA
>Ga0137407_10002787_pt1 | contig 11527 bp, 14 predicted proteins | sample CZOMad2_2_16fung_FD_108410 | JGI IMG/M metagenome (GOLD analysis project Ga0137407, IMG submission 108410) | Vadose zone soil fungal communities from Angelo Coast Range Reserve, California, USA - CZOMad2_2_16fungal (Illumina Assembly) | ecosystem: Environmental > Terrestrial > Soil > Vadose...
AGTTGACGGAACCTCTACAACCCGGACATAGAACGGGCGGTTGTTCGTCTTGGGGTCGGGGTCACGGGAATGTAGTTGAAGTTACCCCGCGTACGGCCTCACGCCGCTCGGCGAGCAGACCCCTGAGACGCTTTTGTAATGGGATCTCGTACCAATAACAGATGAGCAACGCTGCGGTCTGGACGACCGCGAAGACCGCGATCACAACAGCCCAAGAGGCGGGCCACGAGCGAATCTCCCATCCCACGTGAAGGCAGACGCCTTTCAGTGCACGCAAAACCGGCATGTGGACCAAATAGAAGGAAAAGGTGGCCGTCCCCAGCCGGTTGAGCCACGGTCGGCTGAGGTGAGCCACAAAGGAGCCGCGGCCATGGGCCAGACCGAGGACGAGAAGAACCGATCCGGGCACATACAGTATTCCTCCCGCCAACGGCCAAGCCGCGTATGGCCTGCACATGGCGGCAATGATGATCAGCGCAATACCCGCAGCCTGCGCCGGGCCGGAAACGTCTGCGAGTTTTGGCCGGGAAGGAGCCAGAAACACGGCCAAGAGCACACCCACCAGAAACTCCACAAACCTGGAGGGAGCGAACCAGGAAACGAGGTAGAGGCGAGTGTAGTCGGATTGGCCATGCCACAGAAACAGTCCGAGACCCAACGCGTACACCGTGACGACACTCACCGGGACCCAACGACGCCTGTTCCCCGATGCGAAAAACATGGCCATCGGGGCGAGAAGATAGAAGAACCACTCGCAGCTGATACTCCATGACGGGACATTCAAATATCTCCACACCTCCCATGTCGGAGACGGCCAGAAGCATTGCAGCAGCAGTAGATGGAGGGGCACGACGTGCCAATCCAGGGGCAGGTGCGGACTGAGGATCGCCATGGGCAGCGCCATCAGTAGCGTCAAAAAATGAACAGGATAGATTTTTGTGAACCGCTCCCAGACGAACCGCTTGTAGCTGTCTAGGGAGACACCATCCCGGAACACGTCTGCATAGTTGTAGGTCAGAATGAATCCGCTCAGGACAAAAAAGAAGGACACGCACCCGATGCCCACATTGAAAAACAGATCAGCGCCGGTCAACTCCTCCATCCCCGGGATCAATTTCACGTGAGCCAAATAGACGGGGAGTGCCGCGTAAAACCGGATCCCGGTAAGAGCTGATAGCTCGGCTTTGCGCATATCTTGACCGGTTACCCGTCGGCGAGAACGCCCCGCGGCCGGACCCGCACCTCCAGCTTGCGGACAGTCAGCTTGAACTCAGCGTCGTCGGCGACGGCCTCCGTCGTCTCCTCGGCCTTCTCCTCAACCTCGTCGTCGACTTTCGTGAGCTTCTCTTCTTCGTTCATGTTCGTTCTCCCGCTCCGACGGTTGACTGCTGCTTCAAAGTCCGCGCCATGCTCCGCGGCGAACTGGTGTTCTGCGTGGAGAGCGGCCGCGCCTTCAAGGAGAACGAGTGCAAGTGGCCGATGTGGCGCATCGGTTGGCGCGGTGCTTTGAGCTGACTCTGCGCTATCTGGACGCGCGGTGGACCAAGTCGCGGCGAAACCAGCGCGCGCTGTTCGGCCCGAACCGCATCGGGCCGCGATCGATGCGGAAGCGAGTAACATCGCCTCACGTGCCCGAGGGTCCCCGTCGTGGTCCGAGTCGGCCCCCGCGTCGACCACCGGGGATCACTCGGCGAGAACGCCACGCGGCCGGACCGGCACCTCGAGCTTGCGGACCGTCAACTTGAACTCGCCCTCGTCAGCAACGGCGTCGTCCTTCGACTCCTCGGCCTTCTTGGCGGCGTCCTCTGCTTCGTTGAGCTTCTCTTCTTCCTTCATGGTCGTTCTCCCCAACTGACGGTTGACTGCTGCTTCAAGGTTTCGGCGCTGGGAGTGCTCGCGATCCGGTACTGCATCGACGACTCGGCGCTTGGGAACGTGCTCTGCGCGACTCTTGGCGACAATGCGGCGTTACCGCTAGCAACGGGCCTGCCAACCAGGGCGGTGCCCGCTCGCGACAGCGCAAGTCAGCTAATTGTCATGGTTTTATGTATTTTACTGCCGGCTGAAATCCGGCCACGCACGGGATCCCCCGTAAGAGGTATTGGATCTCGACCAGAGTCGGGCTGCATTTGTTACAGTCGGCGGTGTTGCAGCACCGCATGAGCGGGTCCCCACCTTGAGCAGGACGAGACCGCCGTCGCGCTGCGATCGGCGGACTGGCTTTCGCTGACCAGCTGCGCTCCGGGTACCGCGTCACGTCGTGTGACTCCCTCGCGGGGAAAGGACAGGGGGAAAGGACATATAAGCGCAGTTCTGTCCCCTGCCACACTCCTCAGTCACATCGGGCCGACGATAGCAGGGCGACAGCGTTCGACGCTGGCGACCGACGCAAGAATTCCCGGTTGAAGCGAGCCGGGCGGGACCCCCTTTGATCGGGTGGTGTCTGTAAAAACGAGGGGGCGCGTCTGGTGGCGTGTCCGTAAAAACGAGGGCCCGCTCGTGGCGTACCGCGCGATTCTTACAGGCGGACTGCTGCCGCTAAGGCCTCGACATTACGCGAAAAGCAGAGTGTCGGGGAGCCACCTAAATCGCACCGTGCAGTCGTTGGCAAACCTGTTGCGTAGTCACGCAGCGACTTCTTGAAATCAGGAGCCGGACTCCACGGCAGAAGCAGGCGTTCCCCCCGCTGAGGGTTCAACGATGCCGCCCAACAATGTAAGGCTCGTCGAGGCGAAGGCTGCATACGGGCCGGGTGCCGGTGTTGCCGGTCAGGAGCAGCTGCTCTTCGACGCGGCTTCCGCTGCCGCGGACGTCCCTGCGGCGCTCGCCGTTTGCCCACAGAGCGAAGCACGTCCCGTGGCGCTAGCTGTGGCGGCGGTCATCGACGACGCCGTTTCGATCATTCCGGCGGCGCTGGCGGACGAGGCGCTCGAGCTCATCTCGGACTACTCGATGTGGTCGCGGCTGGCGGTGAAGCGCCTGCTCGATGTCGCGCTGTCCGCGACAGCGCTACTGGTGCTCTTGCCGCTGTTTCTGGTGATCGCGGCTGCGATCAAGTTGACGGACGGCGGTCCCATCCTCTTCGCGCAGCGCCGGGTCGGTTTTCGGCGGCAGACCTTCCGGATGCTGAAGTTCCGCTCCATGCTCGTCCACGCAGAGGCCCTGAAGCCTCGGCTGGAGATCGTGAACGAGTCGAACGGTCCCGTCTTCAAGATGCGGCGCGATCCCCGCGTGACGGCGGTCGGCAGGGTGCTCCGCAAGTACTCGCTCGACGAGCTGCCCCAGCTGTTCAACGTGCTGCTCGGCCACATGAGCCTGGTGGGGCCGCGGCCGTCCCTCGAGACCGAGGTCGCCCGGTACGAACCTTGGCACTTCCGCCGCTTCGACGTCCTGCCCGGTCTCACGTGCCTCTGGCAAGTCTGTGCAAACCGCTACCAGGTGCTATTCGACGACTGGATTCGACTCGATATCGACTACGTCAATCGCTGGACCCTGCGTCTCGACCTCATCATCATCATCCGGACCCTCCGGGTCGTGTTCAGTGGGACCGGAGAGTAGTCGTCGTACGCCTCGGCGCTCGAGGTGGGAGAGGGAAATTGAAGCCGCGCACCAGCAGTCATCGCTACTCGGGGAATCTTCGCTCGCCGCCTTGGCAATGAGCGCAACATCGCGCGCCTCCGCCTCGCGGCCTGGGCTGCGGCTCGTCATCGCTACTCGGAAACCCGGGGTTGTGGCCGCCTCATTGTCTCGGTTGCATCGCTACTCGACACCTGGAAACAAAGACTTCCGAGAACCCTTCGTGCGCGGTTGGCCGATCATACAGCGCCGGATACGGTCCCGGATGCTCGACCCACGGGCCTCCCCATTGAGCGAGCGCCTGAGGAGACCATCGCGGCGCGGCTTCCAGGGACGGATCGCTCTCGGCGACAGGGTGAGCCAGCACCGCCTGCGGGAGCGCCTCGATGGGCCGGGACCGTTCGCGTGCCGTCGCTGCGGAAGAGAGCAGCATCAGGAGTGCAGCTAGGGAAGTCATCAAGCTCATTGGCATCCTCCTCGTGCAGGTAGAGCCTAGCGGCCGGCCGGATCGACCCCTGTCCGACGAGAGGGGCTCCCCGGAGAACGAGCCTCCCTCCTCGGCAAACCGGACCCGACGTCATCCCGCCGGCGCGCCGGCGCGAGCCGCCGCCTTCCTCAGCGTCTCCGCGCCGCGCGCGAGGAGTCTTTCCTCTTCCGGCGCCAGCTCAGGCTGGAAGGTTTCCAGTACTCCGCCGTGTCCCAGCACCGAGGGGAGCGACAATGTCACGCCGAACCGCTTGCTATAGCTGCCGACCGGCAGCACCGCCCGCTCATCGCGCAACACGACTTCGGCGATTCGAGCGGAGACCATGCCGATGCCGTACTGACTGGCCTCGTTGCCCTCGATGATGGCGATGTTCGCGTAGCGGACGTCGCGCTCGACTTCCTCCTGCAGCTTTTCCAGCCAGACCCCCCGCGCCAAGACGATCTGAGCCAAGGGGACCCCGCCGATCCGCACTCCCGACCAGGCGAAGACTTCTGAGGTGCCGTGCTCGCCGAGGATCTGCGCCTCCACCGAAGTGGGATGGACCTGGAACATGGATGCGAGGTGCGTCTGGAAGCGCAGGCTGTCGAGCCAGGTGCCGGTGCTGAGGACGCGGTCGTGTTTGGCGAGGACCCGCGCGAGGTCCGCCAGCGGATCCGGCGGATCGGTGACCACGAGGAGCACGGCTTCTGGCGCCGCCGAGAGGATCCTCGGAAGCAGCTCGCGGTAGAGGTCGGCGTTCTTGTCCAGGAGCCGCAAGCGTCCTACCGGATCGTTGCGATCGGTGGCGCCCCCTGATTTCTCGTTCACGCCCGAGGTGATCATCACCACGGCGACACCCACCAGATCCGGGTAATCGCCATCGCGGATGTCGGTGGACTCCGACAACGAAGCGCCGTAGCGGATGTCGGTGGCCACCGCCTTGGCGCGGGCTCGACTTCGATCGACCAGCACCACCTCGCGCGCGACGCCTCGCATCACGAGCGCGAATGCGCACGCCGAACCCACCCTGCCTGCACCAATGACCCCGACCTTCATGACGATTCCTTACCTTGCGCTGGACGCTGCCCAGAGGTTGATCCCACTGTCGGTGGCGTACCGGTCGATCTCTTTCAGCTCCTCGGCCGAAAATTGGAGCTTCTCGAGCGCGCCGACGTTTTGCTCCAACTGGGCCACGCTGCTGGCCCCGATGAGCGTCGAGGTGACGCGAGGATCGCGGAGTGTCCAGGCGAGCGCCATTTGCGCCAGCGTCTGGCCGCGCCTTCTGGCGATCTGATGGAGGGCCCGTACCTTCGCGAGGAGCTGCTCGGTCAGCAGATCGGCGGAAAACGAACCCGGATGGCTGGCTCGCGAGCCGGCTGGGACACCAGCGAGGTATCGGTCGGTGAGCAGGCCTTGCGCGAGTGGAGAGAACGCGATGCAGCCGATCCCCTCGTCGCCCAGGACCTTGAGGAGGTCCGGCTCGATCCACCGGTTCAGCATCGAGTACGACGGTTGGTGGATGAGGAGCGGCGTTCCCAATTGGCGGAGGATGGCCGCCGCATCCTTCGTCCGCCGGGCCGAGTAAGAGGAGATGCCAGCGTAGAGCGCCTTGCCCTGGCGGACGGCGGTGTCCAACGCACCCAGGGTCTCCTCGAGCGGGGTCTCGGGATCGGAGCGATGCGAATAGAAGATGTCGACGTATTCGAGGCCCATCCGCGTCAGGCTCTGGTCGAGACTCGCCAGCAGGTACTTTCGCGAACCCCAGATGCCGTAAGGCCCGGGCCACATGTCGTAGCCGGCCTTGGTCGAGATCACGAGCTCGTCACGATGCCCGGCCAGCTCGGACCTGAGGATCCGGCCGAAGTTCTCCTCGGCTGAGCCGTACGGCGGCCCATAGTTGTTTGCCAGGTCGAAGTGCGTGATCCCGAGATCGAAGGCCCGGCGGATGATGGCGCGCTGCGTTTCGATCGCGCGGTCGCCCCCGAAGTTCTGCCAGAGGCCAAGGGAGATCGCCGGCAACTTCAGTCCGCTGCGACCGGTGCGCCGGTATGGCATGCGGGCGTAACGGTCCTTCTCCGGGGTGATCCTTCGCGGTCCATCTTGTTCCGGCCCATGCTTCGCATCCCTCATGTCGAATGACTGTGTGATTGGTTTCATGCCGGAAGCATAGGAAGCGCGACGCCGCACCACGCAGCGGATCCGACCGGAGACCGTCTTGCGCGGATGAGTGCCGGAAATCAGTCGCCCGACGAAGAACGCGCCCGCCACGCTGGACGGAGCGCAGCAGACGAATGACGGGCGCCCGTCGCCGGTCGGGAGCGTCTCGTCGCCGCGATCCGGCCCCTTGCCCGATCCGGACGGCAACCGGCATCGCGACCCGTACCCTCCCTACACGAAGGGAGCACACGATGATGCGCGTGCATGAACAGTTCTTGAACCCACCGCGGGCCTGAGGACAGCCCGATGAAAATCACGATTGCTGCCATGGTAGCCGCGCTGGCGGTCGTCGGCGTCGCGCTCACGAGGTCGTCGCGAAATCCTGGCGAGAGGCGAAAGTCCTCCGCTGAGCAGATTGACGGTTCGCCCAGCGGCAGTCTGCGAACGGGGGCCGCCGCACCTACGACGCCGGTCGAAAGCAAGGCGCCTTCGCAGCCTGAAGGTGGAGCTCGTCTGGCACGTTCCGAGCTTGCCAGCTCCGAAGCGCTCAACGCCGCAATGCCGTCGCCGGGGGCCGTGCCGGCGCCGCCAGACAGCCAAGTGGCCCCGCTCCAGCAGCTGGTCGTTCAGTCGGACCTGGAGAACGAGCAGCTCGGCTGGATCGCCAACCAGCTCGCAGCGCTGCGGCTGCAGGCCTACCAGGAAGAGTGGCGACGGCAGGAGGCCCGGCTTGCCGCGGCGGAGCAAGAGGACGCCCAGCAGGCTGCGACGCTGCAGGCGCTGGATAGCCTCCGCTACGCGGAAAGGATGCTCGCGATCGGCAATTCGGACGGCGTCGATGACGAGCTGGCGAACGCCGAAACGGCGCTGTCCGGACGCACGCGCCTCGACGTGGAAGCGGCGCGCGACGCGCTTGCGAACGAGGATCTCTACCCTGCGCGGCAATATCTGGCCGCCGCTTTGGCGGAGAGGCGGATGCCGCGATGACGCCAGGCACGCTGATCGATTCGCGACAATTTGAGGATACCCCTGTCAAACGCCTGGACAGCGAGAGCTGCTCATTGGAGCTCCGCGCGAGCGGAGCGGCTCAGGCCGGCCGTTGGCGCGCCGGGTGCAATACCGAGTCAGCCGCCCTGCGGGGCTGTGGGAGAAGATGATGAAGTCATGGATACCGGCATTGCTCGTTGCGTGCTTCCTCTCTTGCGCGCACTCGTCAGCAGCTACCCAGCCAGCGGCCGCGGTGCAAGGAGAGGCGATTCTCCAGGAAACTCCCGAGCAGCTGCAACAACTGGTGGCGCCCATCGCGCTCTATCCGGACGCCTTGGTTGCGCAGATCCTCGCCGCCTCCACCTACCCGACCGAAATCGTGGAAGCAGACCGCTGGGTGCAGCAGCACTCCGATCTGAAGGGGGAGCCGCTGGCCCAGGCGGTCGATCAGCAGTCCTGGGATCCGAGCATCAAGGCGATCACGCAATTTCCCTCCGTCCTGGCAAACATGGACAAGAACCTCTCCTGGGCGTCGGCGCTGGGTGATGCCTACGTGAACCAACAGCAGGCGGTGCTCGACGCCGTCCAGACCATGCGCAAGCGAGCGCAGCAGGCTGGAAACCTCAAGAGTACGCCCCAGGAAAACGTCACCACGCAGGGCCAGACGATCGTGATCCAGCCGGCAAGCCCCGACGTCGTCTACGTGCCCCAATACGACCCGTGGACGATCTATGGTCCGCCGCTGGTCGCTTACCCAGGCTGGTACTGGTACCCCGGCCTCTACGCCGTCGGCCCGGGGATTTCGTTCGGATTCGGTTGGGGGATCGGCTTCTTCGGCGGATTCGGTTGGGGATGGCACCACTGGGACGCCGATTGGCGCCACCACAGGGTGGACTTCGACCACCACGGATACATGTCGCACAGCCGCACGTTCATCGATCGCAACCATTTCTACCGCGGCGGTCCAGGATTCCACGGTGGCCCGGAATTTCATGGCCGCCCTGAATTCCGCGGTGGCCCGGACTTTCATGGCGGCCCTGGGGCCCACGGTGGCCCGGAATTTCATGGCGGCGCCGAGCTCCACGGGCCCGAGGGGCAGCACTTCCAGCCCGGCACCCGCTCGGGCGCGTTCAGCGGGTTCAATCACGGCGGCGTGGCGAGGGGCTTTTCGGCTCGCGGGCAGTCGAGCGTCGGAGGCGGGTTCCACGGCGGCGGAATGGGCGGCGGATTTCATGGGGGCGGATTTCATGGAGGCGGAGGTCACAGATGATCCGAGTCACGGGAGCATTCGCCGCGGTGGTCCTCGCGACCTGGGCGCCGGCGAGTAGAGCGCAGGTGGACCACAAGACGTATCCGTCGGCGGAAGCAGCGGCGGAGGCGCTGTTCGTCGCAGTCCAGGCTCGCGACGAGCAAGGGCTGTCGCAGATCCTCGGAGGAGACAGGGATCTCCTCTCCCCCGGCGACAAGAACCAGGACGAGCTCGATCGCCAACGGTTCCTCGAGAAATACCGCGAGATGCACCGCCTCGCTCGGGAACCCGACGGAACCGTGCTCTACCTCGGCGCGGAGAACTGGCCTTTTCCCTTTCCTCTCATCTCCAGGAAGGGCACCTGGTCCTTCGATACGCAATCGGGCGCGCGGGAAATCCTCTTCCGGCGCATCGGCGCGAATGAATCGTTCGCCATCGACGTTTGCCGTGCGCTCACCCGGTCGGAACAGCAGGACCCTGAAACCTTCGTCGACAACAAGGTTCCGTTCCAGGGCTATTACTTCCGCGCGTTGAAGGGAACGGGAAAGCGCGCTTCCTTCATCGCGTACCCGGCGGAGTACCGCTCATCGGGTGTGATGACCTTCATCGTCGACCAGGGCGGGGTGCTGTACGAGCGCGACCTGGGCGCTTCCACGGCGAAGGTCGCAAGCACCATGACCAGATACAAGCCGGAATCGGCCTGGCACGCGTTGGAATGAAGGACCGGTCGCCCGGAGGACCACCTCATGCGCAACGCCCTCAAAATTGCCCAAGCACCAGCGCACCCAATCGCCGGCGGGCTGGCTCGTGCTCGTGATACCGATGGCAATGGCCAGCTTCCTCGGAGCGAGCTTCTACACGTCGTGCCCCGCCGCAAGCATCAACGCCGAAGCGTGCACCGCGTTGTGGCGCGGCGGAAGAAGAACCTCGTGTTCCTCGACCCGGAGAAGATCTGGGCGTTCGAGGCGGCGGACCGCCTGACTTACGTGCATTCGCCAGAGGGCAGGTTCGATATCGATCTGTCCTTGGCTGCGATCGAGGCGCTGTTCGGCCGCCCGCTCTTCCGCGTGCACCGGAACTGGCTGGTGAACCTGGCCTACGTCAAGGAGCTCGAGCGCGCCATCGGGGGAGCGACGCTGACGGTGGGCAACGACCTCGGGCTAGAAGGACGGAGCATCCGCGCGCCCGTCTCTCACAACCGCGCGAAGGCGGTCCGGGACGTGCTGCTGGAGAACGCGGCCGGCCTGCGCCATCTCTGACGCCGGGTGCTGTACGGGCTGTCGCATCGACCCAGGCGGTCCAGCTCGGCGGGTCGGTCGAAGGCACGGCGCGTTCGGTTGCGAAACGATCGACGCTCGCCGAATACCCCCTGAAGATCGCGACCGGGAGGCAGCACGTCGAGGCCCTCTCCTCGGCGCTGGCGGCTTTCGGCAAGCTCGTTCGCAGCGCCGTCGAGGACAGCGACGAGGACAAGGATACCAACGACATCTTCATCGAGATCTCGCGAGGCATGGACAAATGGCTCTGGATGGTCGAGGCGCACCTCCACCCGGAGGCGTAATGGGCGAGGCAGGCCGTCTGACCGGATTGCGCGTCCCGTCAGACGGCGCCGATGAGCTGATCGGCGCGGAGGAGGAAGCCATCGACGAAGTCCTCGCGGAGTCGTTTCCAGCGAGCGATGCTCCACCGTGGACGCTCGGGCTGGACCCGCATTCCGCTTACGTAGCCGATCCGGATGTCCCGGAGCCGGGCGAAATGGCCGCTCCATCCGACCAGGTTGCGGGACCGCGCTAGTTGGTCTCTACGGTGACTTCCGCCGTCATTCCCGGCCGCAGCGCGACTTCAGGCGGTCCAACAAACTCGAGGAGCACCGGGTCCTGCTGGGCCACGATGCCCTCGACGCGGGCAGATAGGAAGTGCCCGCCCGCGCGCACCGTGGCGTGCTGCCCGAGGCGGAGAGAGGCAAACTCCGACGGCGCGAAGCGCGCCAGCACCCAAATCACGTTGCCCTCGAGGATCGTCACGAGCGGCTCGGAGACGCCGACATAACCTCCGGCAAGCACCCTGCGTCCCAGGACGCGGCCAGCTACCGGCGCCCGGATTTCCGTTCCGAGTCGGTTCACGCGCGCTTTCATGTACGCGGCGCGCGCCCTGTGGACCTCGGGTGCCGACGCACTTCCGGGATTCCGCGCGACCGGAGACGATTTCCTGGCGCTCGCCCTGGACTTCGCCAACGCCAGGTCCAAGGCGGCTGCTGCTGCAGCGATCCGTCGGTTGAGCTCGCAGTGGTCGAGCTCGACGAGCAGATCATCTTTTTCCACGAGCTGGCCTTTCGCGACCAGCACGCGTTCAACCACCCCCTGCATCTTTGCCCTGACCTGGACGATGTCGCCATCAATCTGGGCCTCGACGGCGGCAACGCGGCCGGGCCGCGAGGGAATTGCGCGAGCAAATGCGTTCGCGTTCATGCGGAGCTCCCCTGTTGAGTCTGCCTCCTTTCACGGATCGTGCCGAAACCGGTGGATGGCACGGCTGGCACCACGATGCCCGAACGCGCGAGACCGTCCACCCGCCACACTGCGTCACGTTCGTCGCGCTGACACGTCTCCGCACACCGCTGCTGGTTATTGGACAGCCGTGCGGCTTGCTGCTCCGACTGCCACCGGCGGAGCGCAGCGCGCTCGGCTGCATACTCCTCGTCGGCCACGGGCGCGAACCGAAGGACGCCGAATGCACGGAGAACCTGCGCCGTGGCGATGAGCCGGATCGACTGGAGGTGCGAGCCGGATTCGCGGAGGCCCCGGAAGAACGGCGCGCCGCCGACGTCGCGGAGCCGGACCAGCAGGTTGAGGTAACCGCTCCATGAGCAGGGGTCGTTGAAGGCCCAGGTACCGCCGCGAAGGTCCTCGAACCGGATCGCGGGGCTCCCATGCGCAACGACCACGTCCGAAAAGTAGACCGGCCGCCCCTCGGTGCGCGGATCGTCGAACACGGGTGCGGCTGCAAGAAGCCGCACGGCTGGAGGCTGGAGATCGGTCATCCAGACGTATCCCGGCGAGCAGAGAAACCCGATGTCGGCCTCGCCCGAGCTG
>Ga0137407_10002789_pt1 | contig 11524 bp, 6 predicted proteins | sample CZOMad2_2_16fung_FD_108410 | JGI IMG/M metagenome (GOLD analysis project Ga0137407, IMG submission 108410) | Vadose zone soil fungal communities from Angelo Coast Range Reserve, California, USA - CZOMad2_2_16fungal (Illumina Assembly) | ecosystem: Environmental > Terrestrial > Soil > Vadose zone...
ACGGTTTAGCAAACCGCCGCATTCAGCCGCTCTGCCACCTCTCCGCGGCTAACGTCTTGCAACATTGTAACTTATTACCGCATTTGGTGACAGTCCCTCCTTCGGTTGCTGCATTTTGGTGCACTGCAGTGAACCCCATTCTTGAGACAAAACCCGAAAGTTACAGTTCGCCCCGGGCAGAGCCTGCTCCGTTTCTACCGTTCAGGGCGATAGATGGCGGCGGTTTGCTAATTCACCCTGACCTGTTCGCACAGACCGATTTGCGTTTGTTTTGTTTGCGTTACGAACTCTTCAGTTGCACCAAACCATCTCATTTGCAGTCTATTGTTCAGCAAAGCCGCCACGAGAGTCCCTGAGGCTCCGGCATCTTCGCCGTTTTGCTATTCTGACTGGGGCGACTCCATGGATTTGTTCAACAAACGACTGCTCCTTCGGAATCTGTTTGGGGTGCTCCTTTTTGCCGGTTGCCTGCAAGCCCAAACCTTGAAACAGATTGCCGTGATCGATCTTCCTGGACCCAAGGGAGAGCGCTTCGACTATCTAACGATGGATGATGAGGATCACTATCTGCTTTCCGCTCATCTCGGTCCCGGAATTCTGTATGTGATCGACGTGCGAACGAACAAGCTGGTAAAAGCAATTCCCGGCGTCCCTGGGATAACTGGAGTCGAGTATGTACCAAGTCTTCGCAAGGTCTACACTTCCGACTGGGGCGAAGAAAAGATTGGCGTAGTGGATCTCCGAAGCATGAACGTGACCAAGCGGCTTCCCACGGCTGCCAAGCCGAACGGCAGCACCTACGCCGCGCCGTTTCACAAGATGTACATTTCCGATACGCTCGGAAAAGCCGTCGCGATTGTCGACGTGGAAAAAGACGAAATCGTAAAAACAGTCGAATTCAACAGCGAAACGGGGATGCCTCAATATGACTCTGTGAGTCGCAAGGTATTCGTAAACCTCAGGAACACCGACGAAGTTGCCGAAATCGACCCGGACACCGACAACGTGGTTGGAACTTATGCCGTCGAAGGCTGCCGTTACAATCACGGAATGGCAATCGACTCCGAGCACCATCGGGCATTTCTTTTGTGTGGTGGAACCAAATCACTCACTGTCTTTGCTTTGGACACTCACAAGACGATTGCGCAGCTGCCTTTGCCAGCAGGGGCCGACGTTGTGAAATTCGACCCAGGTTTGCGGCGAATCTATGCCGCCTGTTCCAGTGGCTTCATCGCGGTCGTTCAAACAGAAGACGCAGACCACTATCGGAAGCTGGAGGATTTCGCTGTGCAAAAGATGGTTCACAGCCTTGCCATCGACACCACAACTCACCGGGTCTATGCGCCCGAGCAACAAGAAAACGGCCGGCCTGTTGCCCGCATAATTGTTTTCGAAGCGGTTGCGCCCGCGCCGAAGCCCTAAACGGAGACCTCGACTCGGTCGGTCATCGTTCTACTGTTATTCGCCGCTTCCGGATGTGCACTGACTAATCAGCCGCTGCAACCCGAGAAACCATCCAACTGACATTAGTCTTTGGAAGACGCGGGCCTCCAATTCGTAACTTTCCGACCTTCTCCCATCCACGGCATTCCCCCTTCGACTAACTTCGGTATTCACGAGCCCCCCAAAGGCATACAATGCCAGGACGCACCACTTTCGATGGCGCAAGCAATAACCGAGCCAGCAGTCGAGCAAGACATGATGTCCCCGATTCGCAGTGCCCCTGTTCAATTTCTGAAACGTTCGCTCCCCCTCGCGCACTATATGAAGAGGTCGTGTCGGAAAGCATCTTCGCTCGGCTCTGACGGAGCGTCTTCGTACGGCCAGGTGCAGGCAACGAAGCCGATCAACTCTGTCTTTCTTCTCACCGCATAACAGGAGGTCCCCATGATTCGCAACCTTCAGGAGGGCCCGAATCCGGTCAACGTCCAGGAAACCGCCTTTACTCTCGACAACATGGGCCGTTTCCTCTGCAACACATTGCAGGAGGCGCGGGACAGCGCCGGCGTCCAAGTCGCAGGCAAACAGCGAGACTTTGACACCATTGTCATCGGAGGCGGTACATTCGGCGCGGCCATCGCGGCGTCCTTGTTATTCGCGGACCCGACGCACAGCCGCCGCATTCTCGTTCTGGAGGCTGGTCCATTCGCCTTGCCAGAACACAATCAGAACATGCCGTACCAGGGCGGGACGCCCGACTTTCGCAAACCGTGGGACTCGCACCCCGCACTCGCGTATCCAGGGCTGCTATTCGCTGTGGGCGGGCGCTCGTTAGCCTGGGGCGGCTGGTCGCCGCAGATGTTACCAGCGGAAATCAGCTCTTGGCCTGCAACCGTCGCGGCAGATTTGGTCAATAAGTACTTCGAAATCTCAAGCGACCAGATCGGCGCGACCGATTCGAATGATTTCATCTTCGGGCGGCTTCACGACGCGCTCCGAAAACAGCTCTTTCAAGCAATGAAAACCGCGGCCAATGTTCCGGGCGCGGTCCCGCTCGCGGCGCTGCCGGACCATCCGGCCGTGCGCTACTTTAACCAGAGCGCGACACTCGCGGCGGCAGCCGGCGCAGCGGGAGGCACAGTAACTACCATTCCGCCTCCACCGGTCCCACCCGATAGCCAATTGCGCGAATGGTTGGGTTTTGACCTGAGCGATACAACGCCTCGTGCCGACCTTTTGAATCTGCTAAAGCTCGAAGCTCCGCTTGCCGTTCAAGCACGAACGGCTCCCGGTGAATTTCCAAATAACAAGTACAGCTCCGTGCCTACGCTAACCAAGGCGTCGCGCATCGCTGCTGGCGAAACGGGTGGAATCGGAACCGAAGCCGACGCGCGGAAGCGACTGATGGTGGTCCCCAAGTGCCACGTGCTCGACATTATTACCGAAACGCAGAGTGACAATTGGGTGCGCGCGACCGGTGTTCGAGTGCAGGATGCAACCGGCGCCGAACAAGTTATCTCCCTTACGCAACCGCGTACGGACGGTCACCAAGGATCCATCATCGTCGCCCTAGGAACAATTGAGAGCACACGCCTCGCACTTAGCACTTTCAAGGACTCCCTTGCCGGGCGCGCGGCTCAACGGATGGGAACGAACCTAGTCGCCCATCTTCGTTCCAACCTCACAATCCGCATCCCAATCGCGGCGCTATCGTTTCTCGCGCCATCCGACCGCAAGTCGCTGGAGGTTTCTGCCCTTTTCGTGAAAGGCAAGACCACCCTCAATGGTGTGGATCACTTTTCCCATCTGCAGATTACGGCCTCCGGCCTCGGCAAGCTCGGAGACAACTCTGAAGCGGAGTTGTTCCAGAAGGTTCCCGACATTGAACACTTGGAAGGGCTCCTCAATGCCACGGACACGCACGTGGTCATCACCGTGCGCGGCATCGGCGAAATGTCCACTCACAATCCGGACAGCTTTGTTCGACTGTCCCCGACCGTCACCGACTTCGGCCGTCCCTCAGCCGAAGTGACGATGGCGGATGTCCGCGACGGCAGCAGCACGACTCCACAATCGCAAATTGACAAGCAGGTGTGGGATGCGATGGACGCGCTCGCCGATCAAGTCGCGGCAGTGTTTGCGAACAAACTGCCGTTCGACATCCTCGCGAACGATGGAACCACCATCAACATGCCCGCCAATACCACCGCAGCGCAGATCAAGGCTGCAGTTCCATATCCGGGCCGCCGAGACCGCCTCGGCACGACACACCACGATGCTGGAACCCTGTTCATGGGTACCGACCCAGCCACATCCGTGACCAATGAGTTCGGGAGAATCCACGACACCACGAACTGCTACGTCGCAAGTCCCGCCATTTTCCCTGCGCTCGGTTCACCCAATCCCATGCTGACAGGCATCGCCTTGGCCCACCGCACTTCCGACATGCTTACGGTGAATGTGTTGCCGAAATCCGCGGTTCGCGTCATTGATCCGGGCTTCACGGCGCTCTTTGATGGAACCGCCAACACCTTCAACTCATGGAGAAGCGCGGACGCGAAAAATGGGCAAGGCTTTGCTCTCATCGATGGAGAAATCGTAACGTATGGATCGGCGGATTTCGCTTTGTTGTACTTCGCCACCAAGGCGTTTGCCGATTTCCACTTGCGGCTGCAGTTCAAATGCTTCGATCCGAACAACAACAATAGCGGCGTGTTCGTACGTTTCCGCGATCCGCGTTTGCGCCTTCCGCCGGACCTAGCATCACGAGCCGACGCCGAAAAAGTCGGCGGAAATCCAGCGTGGAGCGCTGTCATCTCTGGGTTTGAGGTTCAGATCGACGACAATGCGCGCGGTGACGTAAATAAGGACTTCTACGGCCGACGGCCGGAACCCGATGGACTCTTTAAGAATCGCACCGGCGCGATCTATAAAATCCCTGCCGGCGACCTGATTATCCAAACAGGAGGCCACGACGCGCTCTTGCAACAGTACACGCCGGGACCGCCTTTGCTTCCGGGTGTTTGGTTTCAATACGACATCGTCGTCACCGGGAATCACTACGAAGTGACTCTGACGAACACGCAGTCCGGCGCGTCGCAAGTCACCACGATCTTCAACAACCCGGACACCGCGCGTGGGATAGCACAGCTGGGCGGTCAGCCCGCTGGGTTCGTCGGCATTCAGTCTTATCCCAGCTCGCCGATGACCTTTCGCGATATTTGGATTAAGTAGACAACCAATCGCATTTCAAGAACTTCCTTGTTGTTGCAGTCCAGCGATGAGCCGGTCGATATCTTCGGTGGAAGTATAGATGTAGCACGACGCCCGGACGGCCGCCGTCACACCGAATCGCTTCAACGCAGGCAGCGATGCCAAGTCGCCCGCGCGTACAGCAACTCCCAAACGATCAAGGGATGCCGCAATGTCCGGCGGTTTGCCGTTTTCAACCACGAACGAAAAAACCGATATCCGCTCGCTCGATTTCATCGGACCGAGAATGCGTAGTCGCTTTATCTTCGATAGGCTCGCCAACGCGTATTCGGTCAGCTTCTGTTCCTGTCTCCACAACTCCTTGCGCCCCCAAGACTCGAGGAACCGAACCGCTGCAGCCAACCCGACTGCGCCCGCTACGTTCGGCGTTCTTGCTTCGAATTTGAGTGCACCTTCCGCGAAGCGTGCCGGAGCCGACTCCAGCTCTACTTCATGCACCATATTGCTTCCCGCCTGAAACGGTGGCATCGCGTCGAGAAGCTCGCGGCGCGCCCACAGGGCGCCGATCCCCATCGGCCCGCACATTTTGTGTCCTGAAAGCGTTAGAAAATCACAGCCGATCTCGCAGACATCCAGCGAGAAATGCGGGACGGACTGCGCCGCGTCGACGAGAACCACTGCCCCAGCGCGATGCGCGCGCTCACAGATTTCCTTCGCCGGATTGATCGCGCCAAGGACATTCGAAACGTGGGGAAACGTCACCATCTTCGTTCGCTTCGAAAGGAGCGTGTCCAACTGGTCGAGCCGCAGATGTCCATCGTCGCTGACATCCCAAATGCGGAGCGTCGCTCCCGTGCGCCGCGCCGCCAGCTGCCAGGGAACCAAACTCGAATAGTGATCGGACACCGTGAGCAGAATTTCGTCGCCGCGACCGAGGTTCGCGCCACCCCAGGACGATGCCACGAGGTTGATCGCTTCCGTCGTCCCGCGCGTGAATACGATCTCGTCGGACCCGCGTGCGTTAAGGAACCCGGCCACGGTCGCTCTGGCTTCGTCGTACAGAGAGGCCGAGTGGCGCGCCAGGGCGTGCAGCGACATGGACGGGTTCGCGTTTTCGTGGAGATAAAAGGTTTCCAACGTATCGAGGACCGCGCGTGGACGTTGCGTCGTGGCCGCGCTGTCGAGATAGACGAGAGGATGTCCGTTCATGGAATCCCCGAGCAACGGGAACTGTGCACGCACGTCCCCTGAACTTGCCGCACCGAGCCCTGTGCACGGCTCCGTGATAAGCACGGAGCCAATCGCGGGCAGCGCTGCCACGCCGGAAATCGTTCTTAGAAAGTGTCGCCGCGTGTTTCCCATCGCTCCTCCGCTTTTCTATGGCTGCCAAGAGTACGTCCATTTGATCGCGAAGCGTGTTTCCCGCACTTGTGGCGGATTTGACGGCGCGATGCTGGCGAACTGCGTTCCCACGTTGTAGATGACATACAAGTCGCTGTCCGGCCGGTAGTTGTAGCGAAGGCGAAGGTTCGCGCTCACGGCTTGGGCGTTTGACGTGTCCATTTGCACGAGGCTCGTGAACGTCAGAAACCGGTTGAACGAGTAGTTTCCTTGCAGGCTTGCTAGAACGACGGAAAAATTCCCATTGGGCAAGGGCAGGCGAAAACGGTCCCACGTCTCCGAGGCGGCGATCGAGAATTTCGCTGTGGGACGGTAGTTGGCTCGGATGCGAAACTCGTTCAGAGTGCCGCCGTAATACCCGCCAAAGCGCTCGAAGAAGTTGTACGTGAACTTCCGGTCTTGCCCCGACCCGTAGGTCAGTTGGTGCCGGGTGAAGTGATACAAACCGTTCGGAATAAAAACGTTCTTATAGATGTGAAAGGGCGTGGTGATTCGCTGCATGAATATATCGACGATGTCGTCGTCGGTGTACGCACCGTTGTGGAATTCGGCCCGGAAGGTGTTCTGCCACTCTTGGGTCGAAACCTGGCCAGTCGTGTCCGGCGCGTGCAGCAGGAAGCCTTCGAATTGCAGCTCCCGGACGCTCGGAATGCTCGGCCGTACCTTGAACGTCAGATCTCCGTACGTTTCGTTGGAATCGGGCCGCTCGACAAAACCAACCTCCGGGTTGAAGTTCGGCCCGGTCTTCCTTCGCTCGACGATTCCTTCGACCCAGTTCGAGCGGTAGGTCAGCGAGGCGCCAACATCGCTGCTTCCACTCGGACTTCCGGGGGATTGTGTTCCCGCCATGTGCGCGTCCACGAACCAGTCCTTGAAAAAAACAAGTCTTGTATCCACACCGCCCGTCTGGTTGAAGCTGTCGAGCACATCACCGGATCGTTTGTCGATTCCCATGACCCCAATGTAAGAACCGGCCCAAAGGGATTCCTTCAGACGAATTACGGCGAAGTTTGAATACGGATTTGGACCGCTGGAGCGCGTGGCCACGTCCATCACGCCTATTTCCAGACCGCCGATCCGTCCCGTCAGCTTGGCTCCGCCGTTGATGGGGACCTGATTGCCGGTGATTGGATCAATGCCGATTTGCCTGCTGAAAAACAATTGATCCTGGTCGCCCAAGCTGAAATTGAAGACGCCCGCATTTTCGAGAAAGAATTGCCGTTTCTCGGGGATGAAAACCTTGAACGGCGTGATGTTGAAGGGCTCCAAATCGACTTCCGTGTCAGCGAAGTCGGTGTTTCCCGTGAGATTCAAAACGAGGTTGGAAGTGAGACCATATTTCACGTCCACGCCGCCGGTGAGCGGGAACTTTGGGTCCTGTCCGGTTTGCTTGTCGTACCGCGTAAGGCCGTATGGCTTCACGATGAAAAGCCGGCCGCTTCCAATGTCCTTGATGCCTTCGAGGTCTCCCGCTTCCGACACTTTTGCGATTCCGAACGTCCTCCGGTAGGCTCTCCACAAATCCGACTCGTTTTTTCTGCGGACGAACCGCTTGAAATTCACCCCCCACAACACATCCGTGGAATGCGTGAAGTTGAGTGTCGTGAACGGAACTTCGATCGTTGCGGTCCATCCATCCGCGCCGATCCTCGCCTCCGACGTCCAGACGCCGTCCCACCCGGAGTCGAAATCCACGCTGGAGTTGTCCCTTTGCTCTTCGACGATGAGTCCGTCCATTTGTGTCCCGAGCGGATTGACTTGAAACACGTACGCTCCGCGGCGGTCGTGATTGGAATCGATGAGGATTTCAAAATGGTCGTCGAGGTCCTGGCTCACGTCGCGGCGCAGTTCGCTGGCGATGATTCGGGAGGGATCGGAATCGAAACAGTGAATTCCAAAGTAGACCGCATGTCTTGAGTACAGAATCCGCACTTCGGTCCGTTCGGTCGCGGGCTGGCCCTCGTACGGTTCCTGCTGGCGAAAGTCCGAAATTGTTTTCGCCAACTGCCACAGCGGATCGTCGAGCGTTCCATCCATCTTCGGACCTTGGTCGACGCGAACAGCTACCGCGGCATTCGGCGCTGCCGTTTCAGTTTGAGGTGTCTGTTCGCCACGCTGAGAGAACGCGCTGGTCCGAGCGGACGAGAACACCATCAAGGACAAGAATGTCCCGAAAGCGCGCGCCCACTTGTACCTTCTGCTGGTCACGTCCTCTTGGCGTCTTCGGTCTAAGCATTGGCGTCAACGGCGAATCTCAACTCAGTCTTCGAGCGTCGGCAAAGTCTTCAGCACTTCGGCGGCTCTTGGGCGGTTCCCGACCAAATCGTCTTTCCGATTCTTCCGCCACAAAATACCAAGGATGCGTAGCTAAACTGATTTAGGTCTTGTTACGCAACAAGACCACGACCGCCGCACGAGAAACACCTGCGTAGTCCGCCCGTACTCCCTCGAATGACACCAACTTACGGAACGACCGCGAACACCTGAATCGCCGCCGGCGACGAGCCTTGCCGCCGCACGGCGACGTACAGTCGTCCTAAGTCGGGAGAGAAAAAGCTCGTGCGCGCTCCCTTGACCGTCGGCATGCGGCTTATCTCTTTGTAGTGGTCCGCGTCCTGTTGCTCGAAAACCGAAATGGCTCCGTCACCGCCCGTAGCATATATGCGCTTGCGAGAAGCGTCCCAAAAGATGTCGTCGCAATCGCCGACTGCCGCAAGCTTCTGAACGACCTTGCCGCTCCACGTATCCATCACAATAAGCCGCGCCGGTACGCGCGAGACGACGAAGAGCCGGCGATCGGCTTCGTCGAGAGCCATTGCGTAGTTGCCCAGCGTCAATCCCATGCCCCAACTCGTCACGACCGAATGCGCCTCGCGGTCCACCACGGCGACCTTCCGCGACCCCGGCAAGTTCACGTAAACGCGAGAACTGCCTTTTTCCAATTGGAACGATTCCGGGTGAGCGTCCAATTTTGTTTCCGCGATCTTTTGTCCTTCGGTGTTCATCTCTCCGAGCGCGCCGCCGCCGAATCCGACATACACCCGCTCGCGTGCGGAATCGCAACGCAGGTTGTCGGCGTCATCGCCGTATTCGACGGTCTTGAGGAGCTGAAACGAGGTTCCGTCAAACACTTTGACCGTTCCGTCCTTGCCGCTGGCAACGAACAGCCGGTTCTTGTTTGCGATGTAGAGCGCGCCTTGTGGTTCCTTCAGCCCCGAGATCGTGTGTGCGCGTTTGCCGGCTTTGAGATCGACGACTTCCACGGTGTCGTTGCCCAGAGCAGAAACAAACAGCCGCTGTCCCGCGACATCCAGAGACAGATGATCGATGCGTCCCTGTACGTCCGGCAAGGGGATCGTCTGTTCGAGCTTGAGCGGAGCGTTTCCCTGCGCTCTCGCGAGCGGAGCCCACGCAAGCAGAACCATCATCGCCGCAATCGCTTCTCGCACGTTCATCCGCGTTCCGTTTCCTCGCATTTACCCAACTTAATCTTTTACTACCAAACCTAAACCTCCGATGAACGAACCTCCTCCGGAGGCCGGATCGCCGCGAACTGCCGATAGAGAATCAGATCGTAGGCGATCTTCAGCACTCCAGCGATGAAGAAGGGAATGTCGATCAGAAGAGGCCGCGAGAACAGAAACCCCGCGAAAATGGGACTCATGGCCGCTCCCGCCGTCCTCGCCACGCCGGTAATTCCGCCTGCGGCGGAACGTTCCTCGGGACGAACCACGGCCATGGTGTAGGACTGTCTGGTCGGAACGTCCATTTGGCTGATGCTGAACCGGATGAGCAGCACCACCACGGCGAGCGCGAGGTTGGGCATCAAGGGCACAAGGATGAGGAGAACATTCGAAGGCAGGTGCGTCACGACCATCGTCTTCACTAGTCCAATGCGGGAGGCGAGCCGCGAAGCGAGCAGCGCAGAAATTCCAGCGAGGACGTTGGCCCAAAAGAAAATCAAGCCGAGCTTCACAGGTTGGACTCCGAAGCGCAAATAAAACCAATACGCGGCAAAGCTTTGCACCACGAAACCGCCGGCAAATGAATCCAGAGCGAACAGACTCGACAGCTTGAAGACGATCGAACGCGAATGTCCGACGCCGAGAAGCTTCCTCGCCGTCGAGCCTTCTTCGCGCACGGAGGCTGGCACTTCCGTCGAGGACGAGAGACTCAAGAAGAGGAACGCGAGCGCCATGCCGAGTGCGGCATAGAGAAGGACCACTGCGCGGTAGCTGTCGGACGCGGAAAACGATGCCTTCTGGACGATTCCCGACGCCGCTCCGCCGCACAACGCGCCGAGAGCCGTCGCGAAAGAGCCCGCCAGCGTGTACCAGGCAAAAACCTCCGTGCGGTTCGCAGCGGAAATGACATGGGACAATGCCGCTTGTTCGATGGAAAGAAAGGGACCGACTTCGTTTCCGCTCGGGCTGATCACTCCGATCGTTCCCGCAATGATCAGAAAGAGCAGATTGTGGGTCGAGGCGAAGGCAACACCCGCTCCCGCCATCAAAATCGCGCCGACGATGAGCGTGCGCCGCCGCCCCATTTGGTCGGCCCGCGTCGTGAGCAACAGCGAGATCGCGATATCACCGGCCAGCGTCAACGTCAGTAGAAGTCCCACCTGCGCTTCGGTAAGGCCCAGACTCACCAGATAGAACACCAGGACGACCGAGAGCGCTCCATACGCGAACAGACGCAGGAATCGCGTGAGAAACAGAACGATGCCGTCCCGCGGCAACGCGCGGAGGGAAACCGGAATGAAATTTATCAGGGACATCGCGACTAGAGGCGAGCCCTCCCCCTGGTCTTCTCGCACAGAACAGAGTGGTTAGCGGTCGCCGAGCGCTTCGTACACGACCATCCGCGCTACCGGTTTCCCGTCCTCTTCCTGTTCCGGCGTGTACAGCTTGTGCGTTTTCAGGTCCACCGCGACCGTGTGCACCGCGTGCTGCACGCGAAAGTCTTCGAGCTTCCGGTAGTGGTCAGCGTCGTCCTGATGGAAGACGGCAATCGCCCCGCTGTAGCAGGCGACGTAGATCCGCCGCAGGCCCGGATCGAACTTGATGACATCGGGTCCGCCTGGCAGGGGAAGAAATGCGATGACACTCTTCTTGTCGAGATCGAACACCGTCATCAGTTCGTTTCCTTCGCAGGAAAGGAACGCGCGGCGGTGCTCCGGATCGAGTGCCATGCCGTGGTTCCCTTTGCATTTCCCGACCGGATACCGGCCCACGACTGTATCGGTCGCGGGATCGATCACCGCGAAAATGTCCTGGTCCTGGAGATTGACATAAACCTTGCGCGCGACCGGATCGTACTGCGGCATCCCCGTTTCACTCTCGAAGTGCAGCGTTTTCACGATCTCGTCTTTCGTCACGTCGACGACCGCTTCCGCTTTGCCGCGCTCGTCCGACACATAGAGTTTGTGGAAGGGAGCGGCATAAGCGCTCCCGTCCGGTTTCGCTTC
>Ga0137407_10002791_pt1 | contig 11522 bp, 9 predicted proteins | sample CZOMad2_2_16fung_FD_108410 | JGI IMG/M metagenome (GOLD analysis project Ga0137407, IMG submission 108410) | Vadose zone soil fungal communities from Angelo Coast Range Reserve, California, USA - CZOMad2_2_16fungal (Illumina Assembly) | ecosystem: Environmental > Terrestrial > Soil > Vadose zone...
ACCGTCGCGGTGGTCGTGTCGAACCTCATCGTCGATCTGGTGTACCCCCTGGTGGACCCGCGGATCATGAGCCCCGGCCGGGCCCGGCGGACCGGCCTGACGGCCAGCGGCCTGGCCGTGGAAGACCAGGCGGCTGATCCGGCCGGGAGGGCGGTCGCATGAGGTTGCTCCGCGATCTGTGGCGCGTCAGCAAGGCCGACCGGCCCGCGTTCGCCGGCGGCGTGGTGATCCTTATTTACCTCGTCGTCGCGATCGCCGGGCCGCTCGTGGCCCACGTCGGCTACCAGAAGGACGAGTCCCTGGCCTACCTGCCGCCGTCGCTCAAGTACCCCCTGGGTACCGACTTCAGCGGCAACAGCGTGCTGAGCGAGGTGATCGTCGGAACGCGGCCGATCATGGAGGTCGGTATCGCCGCGGCCGTGATGGTAGTGGCGGTGGGCGTGACGGTCGGCCTGGTCGCCGGCTACCTCGGCGGGGCCGTGGACCAGGTGGTGATGCGCATCACCGACGTGTTCCTCACGATCCCGGGCCTGCCGCTGGTCATCGTGATCGCGAGCATCGTGCGGACCACGTCGCCGCTCGCGCTGGCCGGGATCTTGTCGGTGACCGGATGGGCCGGCCTGGCCCGGGCGGTCCGGTCGCAGGCGCTCAGCCTCCGCACCAGCGACTTCATCGACGCGGCGAAGGTGCAGGGACTCCCGCTGCGGAACATGGTCTTCCGCCAGCTGCTCCCGAACGTTGGCCCTTACTTGGCCATCCACTTCCTGCTCGCCGTGACGGACGCCATCTACGCCGAGGTGGGGCTGTACCTGCTCGGCGTCGCGCCGATCGCCGGGACGAACTGGGGGATCATGATCAACCTCGCGCTCAGCCAAGGTGCGCTCTACACCAGCCAGAGCGCCCTCTACCTGTTCTCGCCGATGCTGGCGATCGTGTTCCTCCAGGTAGCGCTGGTGTACTTCTCGCGGGCGATGGACCGGCTGTTCAACCCGAGGCTGCGGGTCCAGTGACCGCCGACGACACCGCCCGGCAGATAACCCGCGGCACCGCCGGGCAGATCGCCCGCGACACCGCCGGCCAGCTAGCGGCGACCGGCGTAGTGCCCGTCACCGGGCTCGGTAACGCAGGCCCGGACCGGTACCAGTCCCTGCTCGAGGTGCAGGGCCTCACCGTGAGCTTCGGCCCGGTCCGCGCGGTCGAGGACGTGAGCCTGTCCATCGGCCAGGGCATGGTGTACGGCCTGGTGGGCGAGTCGGGTTGCGGTAAATCGACCCTCGCCTACTCGCTGCTCGGCCTGGTGCCGCCACCCGGACGGATCGTCGCCGGGGCGGTACGCTTCCGCGGCCAGGACCTCGCCCGGCTGAACTACTCCGGACTGCGGCGGCTGCGGGCCCAGCACATCGCGGTGGTCTTCCAGGCCGCCATGAGCGCGTTCAACCGGTGATCAGCATCGGCACCCAGGTCGAGCACATTCTCGCCGCCCATCCGGAGGTGTACTCCGGCCGCCAGGAGGGCCGCCGGCACTTCGAGGAACTGCTCCAGCTCGTCCGGCTGCGGCCGGAGCAGGTCTGGCCGACCTATGAGAGCCGGCTCTCGGGGGGCATGAAGCAGCGGATCGCCATTGCCCTCGCGCTGCTGCTGAAGCCCGAGGTCCTGGTGCTCGACGAGCCGACCACCGCGCTCGACGTGCTCAGCCAGCGGCTCGTCATCGACATCGTCCGGGATCTTCACGCCCAGCTCGGCACCACGGTGGTGTTCGTCACCCATGACCTGGCCGTCGTGGCCGAACTGGCCGAACGGGTGGCCGTGATGTACGCGGGGCGGCTGGTCGAGTCGGGCACCGTCGAGGAGATCTTCTTCGGTGACCGCCGGCACCCCTATGTGAAGGCGCTCATCTCGGCCATGCCGAGCGTGACCGCTGCCCCCTCGAGCCTGCGGTCGATCCCGGGTCAGGTGCCGGACCTGAGTGCCCTGCCACCGGGCTGCCGCTTCGCGCCTCGCTGCGCGCTCGCCGAGCCGCTTTGTCACGAGACCGAGCCGGATCTGCTGACGAGCGCCGCGGGCCACGCGGTCTCCTGTCATGTCGTGAACCGCGGACCGGGAGGGGATGGCGGCCAGTGAGCTTGCTGAGCGTTGAGCACGTGTCGCACCGGTACCAGAGCGCCCAGGATAGCCGCCCGGTACTCCAGGACGTCAGCGTCGAGATCGAGCCGGGCCAGACCCTGGCCGTGGTCGGGGAATCCGGGTGCGGCAAGACCACGCTGGGACGCGCGATCGCCGGCCTGCTGCGGCCCGAGGCCGGCACGGTGAGCTTCGAGGGCACGGACATCTGGAAACTTCACGGCTCCGGCTACCGCCGGTACCGCAAGGCGGTCCAGCTCATCCATCAGGATCCCTACGGGGCGCTCAACCCCGGGCTCACGGTGGAGGAGACGCTCGCGAGCGGCCTGAAGTACCACCGGGTCGTCGCCCGCCGCGAGCTCGCCGGCGAGGTCCAGCGGCTGCTCGGCCTGGCCGGGCTCGATACCAGCGGGGCCTTCGGTGAGCGTTACCCCCACCAGCTTTCCGGCGGCCAGCGCCAGCGGCTCGTGATCGCCCGGGCGATGGCGCTGCGGCCGCGCCTGCTCGTCGCCGACGAGCCCGTGAGCATGCTCGACGTGTCGATGCGGATCTCGATCCTCGACCTGCTCGCCTCGCTCGGGCAGGACCACGGCCTGGCCTACCTGTTCATCAGCCACGACTTCGGCGTCGTCAGGTACTTCGCGGGCGGCGGGCGGATCATCGTGATGTTCTTCGGCGTGGTGGTCGAGGACGGCCCGGTCGAGGAGGTCATCGCGCGGCCGCGCCACCCCTACACGTTCCTCCTGCTCGACGCCATTCCCGAGCCGGACCCGCGGCGGGCCCGCCGGCGGCGGTCGGAGGCGACCAGGATCGCGGCCGAGCGCATCGAGGCCCACCCGGCCGAGAACGGATGCGTCTTCGCCAACCGGTGCCCCTTCGTCCGCGACCGGTGCCGCCGCGACCGGCCCCCGAGCCTTCCGGTCGACGGCGCCGACGGGCACTGGAGCGCGTGCTGGTACCCGGAGATGGTTCCCGCGGTCGCCGCGCCGGCCGTGGACGAGGAGGTGGCGTGAATCATGCTGCGGCTCACGGCGGCACTGATGGTCAGGATCGGGCTCGTGCTGCTGGTCCTGGCAGTCCTGGTCCGGCTGCTGCCCATGCCCAGCCGGGCGGACGTGCTGGCGGACGACTTCGCCATCGCCGTCAGCGGCGTGCTGGTCCTCGCGGCATCGATCCACCTCCGGCTGACCAGGGACCGATAGCTGACCCAACACCACGTATCGGGCGGTAAGGAGGCACGGATGAGAAAAAGGTCAGGGCTGGGCGCGGCCGGCTTGGTGGTCACGCTGCTGGTAGCGGCGTGTACCAGCTCAGGGGGTTCGGGTGGCGGCAGCGGATCGGGTGCGTACCTGAAATGGGACCCATGCTGCAGCTGGGGGACCACGTGGTCGCTCAACGCGTACAATCCGCTCGCTCTCACCATCGGCAACGGGCTCGTGCAGCTGCCCCTGGCGGTGGAGAACGTCCCGAGCCTGACGAGCTTCACCCCTCAGCTGGCCAGCAGCTGGACGACCAGCGGGAACACCCTGACGATTCACCTGCGATCGGGGGTGAAGTGGCAGGACGGCAAGCCGGTCACCAGCACCGACGTCTACGACACGATCGTGCTTGACGGCACCAATGCCACCGCCGGATGGCTCTACATCGCCGACGTGAGCGCGCCCAGCCCGGACGAGGTGGTGGTCACCACCCGGCCCGGCGCCAACGTGGCGCTGCTCGAGGACCAGCTCTTCACCACGACCATCCTGCCGTCCAGCGTCTACGGCCAGTTCGTGACCCCGGGCCTGAAGGCCGATGACGTCGCGTACTACGCGAAGGACTTCAAGGACCCCGCCGCCGCCCAGAAGATGCCGCAGTACGCGGCGATGCAGGCGGCCTTCAAGAAGCTCTCGGCCTACAACGTGCCGAAGATGATCGGTGACGGGCCCTTCGAGCTGAAGGCGGTCAATACGGCCGAGGCCCTGCTGGTCAAGTCGCCCGGTTTCTATGCCGCCGCCAGCATCCACATCCCCGGCATCGACTACCTCAACGACCAGAACCAGAGCATCTACCCGCTGCTCTTCTCGGGCGGAGCGGACTTCTCCAACGTCTACATGTCGCCGTCGATCTTGAAGCGATGGCAGTCGACCTCCGGGTCGAACACGGCGATCCCGCAGGGATTCACCTTCAACCTCGTGTTCAACAGCCACGTGTACCCGCTGAACATAACCGCGGTGCGTCAGGCGATCGCCTACCTGATACCGCGGGCGAACATGGTCGCGGCGGCCTACGGCGGCAGCTCGATCAAGGACCGGGGCGGCGTCCTGAACGACATCCCCGACGGGCTGCCCAGCTACCTCAACCCGCTCTACCTCACGCCGAGCCAGATGAGCTCGCTCAACACCTACCCGGTGAACCCGGCGAAGGCCACCTCGCTGCTCCAGGGAGCGGGGTTCCATAAGAGCGGCAGCAAGTGGATGATGCCCAACGGCAAGCCGTTCACCCTGACGTTCCTGGTGAACAACGCGACCAGTGACATCGTCTCGTCGTTCGACAGCGCGGCCAGCGCGCTGACGGCCTTCGGGATCCAGTCGAGCCTGAACGCGACGCAGGGGACGATCGTCACCGAGAACACCGAGAAGGGCAACTTCGAGCTGTCCATGGCTCTGGTCGGCGGGCCCGATCCGCTGTACAACAACTTCGACCAGCTGCTGGGCTCGATCCAGAACTTCGAGTCTCTCGGCAACTACGCCGGCGACCACGGCATCGGCTTCGGGCCGAAGATGAACGTGCCTGGCCTCGGTACGGTCGACATCCCGGGCACCATCGACCAGCAGGCGGAACAGGTCGGACCCGGGGCGCAGATGAAACAGCTCGTCTGGGACTGGGCGCGCCTGGTCAACCAGCAGGTGCCGTACCTCACCTACGCGACGAAGGTCTACCAGTTCCCCCACTCGTCGCAGCACTTCACCAACTGGCCGCCGATGAACGCGCAGGGCACCAGTCCGCTGTGGGACATCCTGGGGCAGGGCAACATGACCCAGGGCCTGACGCTGATGCTCGAGCAGGGGTACATCCAGCCGAAGAGCTGATCGCCAGCGGGAAACCGGTGCGGCGTGCCCCGGCCCGCCGCACCGGACTGCTGGAATGGCTCTAACGCGGTGCCGATCTCCGAGGAGCGAAACCTGATGCATGACGACCGGGTCCTGACCGAGCAGCGCCTGGAGCGAGTGCTGCGGGAGCGCATCCGTCCCGCGGTTCACGGCGCGGCGGTGCCCCTGCAGGTCGCTGCCTGGCACGTGCCCGGCGAGCCGGTGCCGCCGGCCGAAGGGCTGGCGGCCGAGTACCAGCCCTTCGCGGTGGGTACGGCCTGGGGCCGGCCGTGGGGCACCACCTGGTTCTCCTGCCGCGGGCAGGTGCCGGCCGAGTGGGCGGGCCGCGATGTCGCGGCGATCGTCGACCTCGGCTTCAGCAGCGGCGGGCCCGGGTTCGCCGCGGAGGGCCTGATCTACCTACCGAACGGGTGCCCGGTGCGTGGCCTGCACCGGCAGCAGAGCTCGGTGCGGCTGGACCAGCTGGCGCCCTCCGCGGGCGCGGTACGGTTCTTCGTGGAGGCGGCGGCCAATCCGTCGATCTCGCGGCCGGTCACCAAGCTCGGCGACACGCTCACTGCCGGGGACGAGCCGCTGTACCGGCTGCAGCGGGCCGACCTCGCGATCTTCCACACCGACGTCTGGGAACTCGTGCAGGACCTCGAGGTGCTCAGCCAGCTGATGTACGAGCTGCCGGTGGACGGGCCGCGGCGCTGGGAGATCCTGCGCGCGATCGAGCGGGCGCTGGACACGCTGAGCCTGGACGACGTGCCGGGCACCGCCGCGGCCGCCCGCGGTGAGCTCGCCCCGGCGCTGGCCGCGCCCGCTCACGCGTCCGCGCACCTGGTCTCGGCGGCCGGCCACGCTCACATCGACTCGGCCTGGCTGTGGCCGCTGCGCGAGACGGTCAGGAAGGTGGCACGGACCGCGACCAACGTCACGGCGCTGATGGACGACCATCCGGAGTTCATCTTCGTCATGTCCCAGGCCCAGCAGCTGGCCTGGATAAAGGAGCACCGTCCGGAGGTGTTCGCCCGGGTGGCGGAGAAGGTGGCGGCGGGCCAGTTCGTGCCGGTGGGCGGCATGTGGGTGGAGGCCGACACCAACATGCCCGGCGGCGAGGCGATGGCGCGGCAGTTCGTCCACGGCAAGCGGTTCTTCCTGGACGAGTTCGGCATCGAGACCGAGGAGGTCTGGCTGCCCGATTCCTTCGGCTACTCCGGCGCGCTGCCGCAGCTGGTCAAGCTCTCCGGCTCGAAGTGGTTCCTGACCCAGAAGATCTCCTGGAGCCGGACGAACAAGTTCCCGCACCATACCTTCGACTGGGAGGGCATCGACGGCACCCGCGTGTTCACGCACTTCCCGCCGGTGGATACCTACAACGCGGAGTTCTCCGGCCGCGAGATGGCCCGCCTGGTGCGCAACTTCCGGGAGAAGGGCCGGGCCAGGCGCTCGCTGGTGCCGTTCGGCTACGGTGACGGCGGCGGCGGCCCCACCGAGCAGATGCTGGCCCGGGCGCGGCGGCTGGCCAACCTGGACGGCTCGGCCCGCGTGCGGATCGAGAAGCCGGCCGAGTTCTTCGCCAAGGCCCAGGCGGAGTACCCGGATCCGCCGGTGTGGGTCGGCGAGCTGTACCTCGAGCTGCACCGCGGCACCTATACCTCGCAGGCCAAGACCAAGCAGGGCAACCGCCGCAGCGAGCACCTGCTGCGCGAGGCGGAACTGTGGGCGGCCACCGCCGCCGTCCGGGCCGGTGACCCGTACTCGTACCCGTACCCGTACCAGCAGCTGGACCGGCTGTGGAAGACGGTGCTGCTGCACCAGTTCCACGACATCCTGCCCGGCTCGTCCATCGCCTGGGTGCACCGCCAGGCGCGCGTCACCTACGCGGCCGTCGCCGGCGAGCTCGAGGAGATCATCGCCGGCGCGCAGCAGGCGCTCACCGGGCCCCTCGCGGCCCCGGGCCCCGGCACCGGCCCGGACGACGGCATCGTCTTCAACGCCGCGCCGTTCGAGCGCCACGGCGTTCCGGCCATGTCCGCCGGGTGTCCCGCGATGCCCCCGGCCGCCGTCGCGGCCCAGCATCGGCCCGGCGGCGGCTTCGACCTGGATAACGGCCTGCTCCGGGTGATCGTCGACGAGCGCGGCCTGGTCACCTCGGTGACCGACCTGGCCGCCGCGCGTGAAGCGCTCGCCCCTGGCGCCAGCGCCAACCTGCTCCAGCTGCACCCCGACCTGCCGAACGAGTGGGATGCCTGGGACGTCGACCGGTTCTACCGCAACACGGTCACCGACCTGACCGATGTTGACGAGCTCGAGCTCGTCAAGGCCGAGGACCCCGACGCGGCCGCCACGGTACGCGTGACCCGTACCTTCGGTGGCTCTTTCGTCACCCAGCTGGTCACGCTGCGGGCCGGCGCCAAGCGCCTCGACTTCGAGACCGAGGTCGACTGGCACGAGCGCGAGAAGTTCCTCAAGGTGGCCTTCCCCGTCGACGTGCGCGCCGATCGCAGCGCCGCCGAGACCCAGTTCGGCCACGTCTTCCGGCCGACTCACGTCAACACCAGCTGGGAGGCGGCCAAGTTCGAGATCTGCGCCCATCGCTTCCTGCACGTCGGCGAGACCGGCTGGGGCGCGGCCCTGGTCAACGACTCGACGTACGGCCACGACGTCACCAGCGCGGTGCGCGCCGACGGCGGCACCACCACGATGGTCCGGCTGTCCCTGCTGCGCGCCCCGCGCTACCCCGATCCGGACACCGACCAGGGCGTGCACACGCTCCGTTATGCGTTCGTGCCAGGAGCCGGGATCGCCGGCGCGGTCCGCGAGGGCTATCTCATCAACTTGCCGGAGCGGCGCATCCGCGGTGCGGCCGCCACGTCGGTCCCGGCCCTGGTGGCGATGGACAACCAGGCGGTCGTGACCGAAGCCGTCAAGCTGGCCGACGACCAGTCCGGCGATGTGATCGTCCGGTTGTACGAATCCCGGGGCGGGCGGGCAAGCACCCGGCTGACAGCAGGCTTTCCTGTGAGCACGGCGACCGCGACCGACCTGCTGGAACGCCCGCTACCCGGTGCCGGGCCGCTGGCCGTCATCGGCGGTAGCACGGTCGAGTTGTCGTTCCGCCCGTTCGAGATCCGCACCCTCCGCCTGACCAGAGAGGGGGCCTGACCCGGATCTGAAACGCCAGCATATACAGTCGTATACCGACGCGGTACTGTGCGGTGATGACCACTTACGAGGACATCGTCGTCACCAGCGCGGGCGAGGTGGAGATCCTCACCATCAATCGCCCGGAAGTGCGGAACGCCCTGCGCTTCCAGACCTACGACGAGCTCGAGCACGCCGTCCGGAGCACCGCTGCCCGGTGCCTCGTGATCACCGGCGCCGACCCGGCGTTCTGCTCGGGCGACGACGTCCGGGCCGTCATGGTCGAGGGCAGCAGCGAGGTGACCCGTTCGGAACCCCGGCTGACGCCGCTCGCGGACGCTCTGCTCTCCACGAACGTCCCCGTGATCGCCGCCGTGAACGGCGCCGCCGTCGGCTGGGGGATGGAACTCGCCCTCATGGCCGACATTCGCGTGGCATCGGAGCAGGCCAGGTTCGGTGAGCTCTTCGTCCTGCGCGGCCTGTGCTCCGACGTCGTAGGGCTCGGCCGCCTGGCCGGCCTCGTCGGTCGCGAGCGCGCCGCGGAGCTGCTTTTCACCGGCGAGGTCGTCGACGCGGGCCGGGCCCGCGATATCGGCCTGGTCAGCCGCGTCGTCCGCCATGACCAGCTTGGGCCGGCCGCGCGGGAGCTGGCCGCTCGCATCGCCGCCAACCCGCCGCTCGCGGTGCGCAAGCTCAAGGAGGGACTCCGCCGGGCGCTCGACCCGGACTGGCACGAGCTCGGCCGCTGGGTCACCGGGTCACTGCACGAACTGTTCCGCACCGAGGACCATCGCGAGGGCGTCGCCGCGTTCCTCGAGCGGCGGGCACCGTCGTACACCGGCCGATGACGGGCACGGCGCTGCGCGTGGTGCGGGCGGCCCGCGCCGCGTTCGCGGCGCACGGTTACGGCGGGGCCAGCATGCGGACGATCGCCGCCGATGTCGGCGTCACCGCCATGGCGCTCTACAACTACGCCCCGTCCAAGGCCGCGCTGCTGCAGCTTGTCTTCGACGAGACCATGACCGAGGTCTACGACTCGCTCGGCGAGGCCGTCGCCGACCAGGAGTCGGTGGTGGGGGAGGTGCACGCGATCCTCGAGCGCAGCGGCGAGATCCTCCAGGACGATCCCGACCTGCTCCGCTTCCTCATCCGCGTTGTCCTCGACCGCCAGCAGGATGAGCTGAAGGACCTCGAGCTCCTGGCGCCGCCGATCGTGGCTTTCTTCGACGGGCTCATCGAACGAGCGGTGTCACGCAAGGAGCTCGCCCGCCGTGACGGCCCGAGGCTGGCGACGTTCGTCACGATGCTGTTCTGGGGGATCATCGCGCTGGCCGCAGCGGACCCGGCCAGCATCAGGCCCGCGGTCGAGACGGCCAAGTGGGCGGCCGCCGGCCGTCTCGGATAGCCCTATGCAAGCCAGGTATACGACTGTACGTTTACGGCATGACCGGCGGTATCGATCTGTTCTCGCCGTCCTCCTACGCCCGCGGCCATCCGGCCGGCCAGTACACGTGGCTGCGGGACAACGACCCGGTTCACTGGCACGCGGAGCCGGACGGCCCCGGCTTCTGGGCGGTGACCAGGCACGAGGACGTCAAGGCGCTCAGCCGGGACACCGCGCTGTTCTCCTCACGGCCGACCATCCTGATCGACGACGGCAGCGCGATGGATCTCGGCGACCACACGATGATGCTGACGATGGATCCGCCGCGGCACACGCGGTACCGCAAGCTCGTCGCGCCCCGGTTCCTGCGCCGGGCCGTCGGCCTCCTGCGTCCCGAGATCGAACGGCTCGCCGCCGGGATCGTCGACGACGTCGCCCACCGGGACGAGTTCGACCTGGTCGAGGATGTCGCCGGCCTGCTCCCCTCGTACGTCATCGCCGAGATGCTCGGCATACCGCGCCAGGACGGGGTTGAGCTGTACCGGCTGACCGAGACGATCCACGCCGATCCCGCGAGCCAGCCCGAGGGCGCGGGGCAAGCCGCCGTCTTCGAGATGTTCAGCTACGCCAGCGGCGTCTGGAACTCCAAGCGAGCCCATCCTTCAGACGACCTCGCCTCCGCGCTCGTGACCGCCGAGGTGGATGGCCACCGGCTCGACGAGACCGACTTCAGCCTGTTCTTCCTCCTGCTCGTCGACGCCGGCGGCGACACGACGCGCAACCTGGTCGCCGGCGGGATGGACGCGCTCTTCGCGCACCCCGGCGAGCGGGAGCGGCTGACGGCGGACCTCGGGCTGCTTCCCACCGCCATCGAGGAGATGCTCCGCTGGACCAGCCCGGTGATCTACATGCGGCGGACCGCCACGGCCGGAACCGAACTGCGCGGCCGTCAGATCGAGGCCGGCCAGAAGGTCGTCATGTACTACGGAGCCGCCAATCGCGATCCTCGCGCGTTCGACGAGCCGGAGCGCTTCGATGTCACCCGGACGCCCAACGACCACGTGGCCTTCGGCGGCGGCGGGCAGCACTTCTGCCTCGGCGCCCAGGTCGCGCGCGTCGAGATCGAGGCGATGTTCCGCCAGTTGCTCACCCGCCTGCCGGATCTGCGGAAGGCCGGCCCGACCGAGTGGCTGCCGTCCACGTTCATCTCCGGGCCCAAGCACATCCGGGTGCGTCGCGGTCATACCTGACCGAGGAGCACGCGCGCATGCCCGACACCCACGACGGAGGCAGCCTGTGGCAGGAACGGCGGGGTCGTATACGGAGATCGACTACCGGGTCGATGACCGCGTAGCGACGATCACCCTGAGCCGCCCGGACCAGCTCAACGCGTTCACCCAGGTGATGCGGGACGAGCTCATCGACGCGTTCGACCGGGCCGACGCCGACGACGACGTACGGGCTGTGGTCGTCACCGGCCAGGGGCGAGGGTTCTGCGCGGGCGCCGACCTGTCCCGCGGCGGCGACACGTTCAACGCGGACCGGCGCCGGCAATCGGGGGCGGCGGCCGAGACCATCGATGGCGTACCGCGGGACGGCGGCGGGCAGGTAAGCCTGCGCGTCGCGGCCTCGCTCAAGCCGGTGATCGCCGCTATCAACGGGCCCGCGGTCGGGGTCGGGGTCACGATGACGCTCCCGATGGACATCAGGCTCGCCGCCGAAACGGCGAAGTTCGGCTTCGTGTTCGCCCGGCGAGGCCTGGTCATGGAGGCGGCCTCCAGCTGGTTCCTCCCGCG
>Ga0137407_10002794_pt1 | contig 11513 bp, 15 predicted proteins | sample CZOMad2_2_16fung_FD_108410 | JGI IMG/M metagenome (GOLD analysis project Ga0137407, IMG submission 108410) | Vadose zone soil fungal communities from Angelo Coast Range Reserve, California, USA - CZOMad2_2_16fungal (Illumina Assembly) | ecosystem: Environmental > Terrestrial > Soil > Vadose...
CCTGACCACCTTCGACGATGACGCATCGGTCTTCGACGCCTTGCGCGCCGGCGCGCTCGGCTATCTGCTGAAGGACACGCAATCGACCCGCCTGGTCGAGGCCGTGGAGTTGGCGACCTGCGGACACGCGTGGCTCCAGCCAAGCGTCGCGGCAAAAGTGGTGAGCGAGTTCGCCCGCAGCACTCCCGCTCCGGGCAAGCGCGATGTCGCGGCGGACCTCGGACTTTCGGAGCGCGAGATCGCGGTGTTGCGAGGGCTGGCCGAGGGGGCGAGCAACAAGGAGATCGCCTCGGCGCTGCGAATTGCGGAAGGGACCGTGAAGAACCACGTGACCAACATCTTTGGCAAGCTGAAGGTGCACGACCGGACGCAGGCGGCGCTGCGGGCCCGCGACGTCGGATTGATCTGACGCGTCACCTTGGAGCGTCTACAGGAACCCTTGCGGTAGGCGCGCCGCGAGGATTCGCCAAGCGGAGCATGCGACGTTTGGCTACTTCGTTCCCGAGCGCGGCTTTTTCCTGGGCGCGCGGGCCGCGGGGGCGCGCTCGGCACCTTTGGCCGCCTGGACATCCTTCGAGTCCTTCTTCGCCGACGAACTGGGGGCGGACGGCCACTTCGGAATGGCCAGCTCGATCCGCCACTGTGGGCCGCCTGAGAAGAGCGACGTCTCCGCCGCCACAAACGCCGGCGCTTCGCCGCCCAGGATCCAGATGTGCGAGTCGGGTGGGATCTTGCCGAACACCGAAGCGACCACGCCAGTCAGGCCAGGGACATGAACTTTCACGACGTAATGGATCGCCTTGCGCCAGGCCCCCGCGATCGAGAAGGGCTCCTCGCCGGCGGGGCTGATCTCCTGCTGCACCAGCTGCGGCTTGGGCGTAAACCCCAGCACGGTGGTCTCCTCGTGCCGCGAGCCGTCCTTGAAACGAAGGACGAGCCGGGTCGTGACGCGAGTGCCGCTGAAGGTCTGGATCAGGTCTCCGTCGGCGAGGGTGGCGCCCTCCGGAGTTTGCAGGATGACAACCCGTGAGCGAGGCAAGCGCTACATCGACGAAGTTGTCATCGACCTGCGCTCGTCGGCGGCCGCCCGCTGGTGAGCGCCTTCACGAACCGGTATGCGAACTCGACGCCATCGTAATACTCGACGACGCCAATGCGCTCGTCGCGGCCGTGAGCCCGGACGTCGTCGATGTCAGTGAACATGCCAGAGATACCGTAGGTCGGGATGCCCGCGTTGCGCAGCACCAGGCTGTCGCTCGCGCCCGTCGAGAGGACGGGCGCGAGGACTACGCCCGGGAACATCTCCTTCATCACCGCGGTGACCGGCTCGACCACGGCCGGCATGAGGCGCGACGGCGGGCTGGGCCTGGGCTCGGCGAGCCGTCGAAGCGAGATTGCGGGATCGTCGATCAGCCGGCCGAGGGTAGCCTCGATCTCTTCCGGCGGCTCGTCCGGCAGGATGCGGCAGTTGACGGTGGCCCGGGCCATCTGGGGAAGTGCGTTTCTGGCGTGACCTCCCGCGAGCTCCGTCGCGACACAGGTGGTGTGCATCAGAGCGGCGAACACGTCGTTGGAGCGAGCCACCCGGGCGGCGGCAGCCGCCTCCGTCTGGCCGCGCCCGAGCGTGGCGAGGTCGGCAGCGAGCGCGCCGGTCTCCTGCGATGCCATGGCCGCGAAGTAGCCGCGGGTCGTCTCGCTCAGATGGAGCGGGAACTCGTACGCGCCGATCCGTCCGAGCGCCGCAGCAAGGCGGTAGATCGGGCTCCCCGCGTGCGGGACGGAGGAGTGGCCTCCCCGATCCGTCGCCTCGAGCTGGAGGTCCAGGTAGACCTTCTCTGAAGTCTGGAGGTCGAGCAGCGTTCTGCGGCCCCGGTGGATTTCGCCTCCGCCCGCGTCCGGGTTGATCGCGAACGCCGCCTTCATCAGCTCGGGCCGGTGCTCGACCAGCCACTTCACGCCATTGGTCTCAGGGCTGCCGCGCTCCTCGTCGTCGGTGAAGGCGACCACGACGTCCTGGTCCGGCGCGTAGCCCTCCCTCTTGAGGCGGATGAGGGTAGTCGCCATGGCCGCAACGTCCGCCTTCATGTCCGAGGTGCCGCGGCCGTAGAACCAGCCGTCCCTCTCCGTGAAAGTGAATGGATCGAGGCTCCAGTCCTCCCGCATCGAGGGCACGACGTCGAGGTGCACGACGTACAGGACCGGCTTCGCCTTGCCCTTACCCCGGAGACGCGCGACCAGGTTCTGCTTGTGTGGGAGCGGGCCGGCCATGGTCAACTCGGACCCGCCGAACCCCGCTGCGCGGAGGCGTCCGGCGATCACCTGGGCCGCGGCTGTCGATCCCTTTTCGTAGGTCGTGTCGATCGCGATCAGCTCGGCGAAGATCTCGCGCGCGAGAGGCCGCCACGAGGCGGGGAGCTGCGCTTCCTGCGACGCCGCGGTGGCGAGGAGCGGCAGGGCGACCAGGAACGGGCCGGGGTGGCAGCGCATCGATCCTTCCAGATACCATGTAGGGACTTCAAAGGAGCGCGATCATGTCCGAGCTGACCAGACGCAACGAAGGGACCATCGCCGTCATCACCGGGGGCGCGCAGGGTATCGGCTTCGCCATCGCGGAGCAGCTCGTCGAGGAGGGCTGCCGGCGGATCGCGCTGGCCGGCCGCAACGAGGAAAAGGGTGCCGCCGCCGTTGCCCAGCTGCGGAAGCGGGATGTCGACGCCATCTTCGTGAGGACCGATCAATCGGTGGTCGCCGATTGTCTGCGGCTGATCGATGCGGCGGTGGAACATTTCGGCGCCGTGAATGGCCTCGTCAACGCCGCCGCCACGACGGCGCGTGGGACGCTCCTCGAGGTCACGCCGGAAATGTGGGAGGAGATGTTCAACACCAACGTGCGTGGGCCCTTCTTTCTCATGCAGCGCCTGGTGCGGCACCTCCTCGATACGAAGAAGCCGGGCTCGATCGTGAATATCCTGTCGCAGGCCGCCCATTGTGGTCAGGCCAACCTCACCCACTATTCGGCGTCGAAGGGCTCGCTGGCGACCCTGACGAAGAGTGTCGCCAATGCCTATCGGACCCAGTGGGTGCGGTGCAATGCCATCCTGCCGGGATGGACGGACACGCCAGGTGAGGATGCGGTTCAACGGAAGTTCGAGGGCGCAACCGACGGCTGGCTGCAACGCGCCGAGTCCCGGCAGCCGATGAAGCAGCTGGCCAAGCCGGCGCAGATGGCCGGTCTGGCCACGTATCTCCTGAGCCCCGAGTCCGGCGTCATGACCGGCGCGCTCATCGATTACGATCAGAACGTGCTGGGGGCGTAGCTTTCTCGCGCAACCCATGACCGATCTCGAGCTGCGCCATCGGACCTACGCACTGTTCGTTCAGCTGGGACGCGCGCCACTTCCGGAGGAGCTGGGCGCGCGCGACGAGGTGCTGGCCGGCTGGTCGCGGCTGCATGACGCGCACGCGCTAGTGCTCTGGCCGAGCCGTGAGGAGATCCGGATGCTGAATCCGTTCTCCGCCGTTCCCACCGCCCATCGCGTGCGCGCCGGCGGCCGGTGGTGGTACGGAAACTGCGCTTGGGACGCCTTCGGCATCTGCGCGGCGCTCGGAGCCGAGGGGCGCATCGAGTCCTCCTGCCCCGACTGCGGCGAGGCGCTCGCCTTCCAGAGCGACCGGCCCGGCGAGCTGCTCTTCCACTGCCTCGTTCCGGCTGCGCGCTGGTGGAGCGACATCGGCTTCACCTGAAGCGCGATGAACCTCTTCCGGTCGGAAGAGCACATCGAGTGCTGGCTGGCCGGGCGCGAACCGGGACGGACGCTTCCCGTGGCGAAGCTGCGCGAGCTCGCGCAGGCATGGTGGAGCGACCGCCTCGACCCGGCTTGGCGCCCGCACTCCCGTGAGCAGAACCAGAAGATCCTCGAACGGCTCGGCCTCACCGGCGAGTTCTGGCGCCTGCCTTGAAGTACGCTCCGCGTGAAGATCAGCGGCCACTCGAGACCGATCGGTGCTAAAAGGTGTCGGCCATGCCAGCGAGCCGACCGGCCAATGTAGAGATGACGTCCCATCGAGGGTTCCATGAACGGTGAGCTCTGCCGTTTGTGCGGTGGCGACGGGCGCATCGGCAACGCCCTCGGTGGTAGCTCGGCGACTTGTCCCGGCTGCCATGGCTCGGGCCGACGAGCCGAGATGTCGTCCGGATTCCACGACGTCACCAAGACGAAGCCGTCGCATCATCGCCCCGCGGCAGCGATTTCCACGGGACCGAAGGGCCCAACGACATCGGAAGGTGTGCAGCTCGCCCTCGAAGTGAGCGCTTCCCCGGTCCTGGCCGAGGACGCGAAAACACGGCTGCTCGCGGAGATCATGAACCACGAGAGCACGCACGGACGATGCACCCGGACCTTCATCAAGAAGATTCGCAAGCAGACTCGGCCGGCACCATAGGTCGGGCAAGGGCCACTTGTGTGCCGCTCTCTAATGTTGTTCCGGCGGACTTCAGGGAAGCGGGTAGGGATTGTCCGTAGTCAGCCCCGAAGGTGTGCCGAGAGGAAAAGTGCTGTCCAGTTGCTGCCTGAACTGGTTCCACCCTTCTTGGTTTCCGGTCAAATTCGTGTACGTCTGGGCGAGAGTGGACGCGCCCGCCTTTGCAATCTGGTCCCACCCGTATCCGAGTTGGGCGTTGAGGTAGTTCAGGAACAGCACCGAGCACCCGTTCGAGACGGCATCTTGGTCGGTCGGGTTGTTGTTGTTGACCCAGTCCGGTCGGTTGGGCGTGTCGAGCCAGGCCGCGGCAGTGGTGTATCCGTCGAGCTCTGCCGGATAGAGCGCGGTCGCGAGCACGCGTGAGAGCCCCTCCCCGTTGCTGGCACCGCAGTCCCAGCCAAGGTTCTGCACTGCCTCGAACACCTCAACTAGTTCGGCGACCAGCAGCATGCGCGTGAAGTCGATATCGAGACTCGGGACGTTCTTCAGATCGCAGTAGAGATCTGTTGCGCTGCAGCCGTAGTGGTAAGCCCCCCCTCCTCCTTGGCCCGAAGGATCGAGCGCAGCGATGATGATGTTGATAGGAAGTTGTGGCGCGGCGATCCCGAACCACGCCACTGCCTGTGTATAGTCGTTCTCACACGTCGCCAGGACGCCATCAGCGCAGCTCGCTCCGTCGGAGCCAAGCGATGGATCGCGGAAGACCACGAACTTCGTCGTCTGCCCTTCCTGAACCACCGGGTAGTCGAATCCATCTCGTCCGCCCAGCTTGGTTCGATGCGCCGCGTGGGTGACCGCAAACACATTGGGTTTCGCACCCCTCGGCCGCTGCGGGACTGGATTCCCGTGTGTGCGAATTCGTGTGCGGTTCGGTTTCGACATCTGCGTCCCTCATCTGTTCCGACTGTGGTCGGTCTCAGAAACCACTGGCCGCTGGCCAGCATCGAGCGTGTCTACGATGTACGAAAGGGGAAACGCATGCGCCACCAGATCGCAGGGGCAGTCCTCGTGACCTTGAGCTTGGCTCAGAGCGCGAACGCACAGGAAGCCGTCGTCCGTAGCGAGAAAACCAACCTTCGCCAGGACCCAAGCACGATCGAGCCACCAGAGGCGATCCTCCATTCCGGCGACAAGCTCACGCTGGTCGATCCCACCCCCGAGCACGGGTATCTGCAGGTGAAGACCAGCGACGGCAAAGAGGGATGGGTCTACTCGAACTCGATCCACGTGATCGTCAGTCCGTCTTCGTCGAACCCTGCAGGCGACCCAGAAAGGGCGGCCGAAGCCGCAGGATCGCCGACGTGCGACGATACGCTCTGGCACCACGTCTATCACTCGCATCGCTTGATCGTGAAGCAAGCCTGCCTTGCGGTCACCGGCACCATCGTCGACGCCACGAACGGGAAACAGCCAGATGGCGTGCGCCACGAGGCCGATGGCGATACTCACGGATGGCTCCGTGTCGACCCGCCATTTCAAGATCTACTGAACCAAGGCAACATGACGGATGAGGGCGGGAACCTCGTGTTCGAGATCGTCTGCAAGTTCACGCCACCGACCCAGGCCGACGCCAAACCGGCGTGTGCCTCATACAAGAGCGCGATCAAGATTCCTCCGATTGGGTCGCACGTGACGATCGTGGGCTCGTACGTGCGAGACACGAATCACGCGAGGTGGATGGAGATGCATCCGGTCACCAGCATCACGGTCATTCCTTGATGGCGCTTGAAAGGAGGCGAGCAGTGGATGAATACCGGATTCTCGCGCTTGACGGCGGCGGAGTTCGCGGAGCGTTCACGAGCAGGCTGATCGAGCGGCTGCACACGGAGACCAGCTTCCTGGATCATGTCGACCTGGTTGCAGGAACGTCTACGGGCGGGATCATCGCGTTGGCGCTCGCGGCTGGTCACAAGCCGGAACAAATCACGGCGCTCTACAGGGACCAGGTCGCCGCAATTTTCTCCACCACGGAGTGGCGGCGCCTGCAGTCAGGAGTGCTGGTCTCGAAGTATCTCAACGATGGGTTACGGGAGACACTGACCTCCGTCCTGGGGACTTCGAGACTCGAGGATCTGAAGGCACATACAATCCTGATCCCCAGCTTTGATCTGGACAGCGAAGCGACGAACGAACCTCGCGCATGGAAGGCGAAGTTCTTCCACAACCTTCCCAACGAAGACTCGGATGGCAAGGAGCTGGCGGTCGAGGTCGGGCTGCGTACGGCGGCCGCGCCCACGTACTTCCCGACCGCAGACAACTACATCGACGGCGGCGTCGCTGCGAACAACCCGGCCATGGCTGCTCTTGCACTCGCCGTGAATCCGGACACGACGAAGGGCGCGGGCAAGAGCCTGTTCCAGGTGCGGATGCTTTCCTTGGGTACGGGCCGCAATTGCAAGTGGGTCGAGGGAGACCACGATTGGGGCGTGATTCAGTGGGGCAAGAAGCTCGTCGACATCCTCATCGAGGGCACGATGGGAGTTGCCAGTTACCAGTGCCAGGCAATCCTTGGCCCCAATTTCTACCGGCTCGACCCGGTGCTGCCCGAGGAAGTGAACCTCGACGATGCGAGCTGTGTCGACAAGTTGATCGGCTGGGCATCGAAGGAGAATCTAGCGACGACCATCGAGTGGATTCGGAACAGTTTCATCCCTACATCGGTCGCGACCGCTTCTCCCTCTGGAAAAGCAAGGCCAGCCTGAACGGAAGCTACTGGAGCGACTTGTGCGCTACCAGGGCGCGACGCCCACCGTCTCGTACAGCTCCTTCGAGGGATAGAGCACCCCAGACCGAAAAGTCATCACCGTCCTGCGCACGTCCGAGATCGAGACCAGCGGGTCGCCGTCCACCACCACCAGGTCCGCCGCCTTGCCCGCGTCGATGGATGCCGTGCGATCGGCGACCTTCATCACCCGCGCCGGCACCACGGTCGCCGCGCGCAGCGCCTCGATGGGCGAATACCCGCCATGGACCAGGAGCTCTAGCTCGCGGTGCAGCGAAAGGCCCGCCAGGAAGTCGGTGCCGGCGACCACGGTCACGTTCTCGTCGTTCAGCACCCTCGCTACCCGCAGCATCTGCTCCCATGAGCGCGCGTACAGCTCCTTCCTTCCCTCGAGGGGCAGCCCGCCGGTAGGAAGGCAAGCAGGATTCGCATCGGCGCAGCATACGTGACTTCCACGATCGCCGGCTCAGGTTCGTTCTCCTTCGCGTGAGATCCATTCGCGGACGTAGGGCGGGCAATGGAGGAGTTGGGTTCCTTCCCTCTCGCAGGTGCCCAGGAACCGGACCACGTCGACGTCTACAATCGTGACGTCCTCCAGATCCAAGGTGACCCTGGGACCGCCCATTCCCATCTGCTCGGTGATCTCGCTGAGATGAGCCGACTGCACGCGCCCGATCAGGCGGAGGGTGGTCCTCTCCCCATCCGAGCTCAGCTCGAGCTTCAGCATCCGAAGCCTCTTACCTGACTCGGAACGCAAGGAAAGCGCCAGACATGCTGCGACTGGGAGCAACTGCGGACCGTCAGAAACTTCTGATCGATCAGAAGACAATGCTGAGTCTTCTGATCAGCTCGAGCCGACCGACTCTGAGCCGCCGTTTCCAAATGGCTCAACCTGGCCGTTTAGGTCTTCTTCGCCGCTGACACACGAATTGCATACGGAGGCTGACCATGGTCTCGCTGAAAATCAACGGCAAGTCGCACACAGTCGACGCCTCACCCGAAATGCCCCTGCTGTGGGTCCTGCGCGACCTGCTCGGCATGAACGGGACGAAATTCGGCTGTGGCGTCGCACTCTGCGGCGCCTGCACGGTGCACGTGGATGGAATCCCGAGGCGAGCTTGCGTGATGCCGGTGGGCGCCGCCGTCGGCCACGCCATCACCACCATCGAGGCCATCGGCGCCACCCCGGCCGGCAAGAAGGTCCAGCAAGCCTGGCTCGATCTCGAGGTCATACAGTGCGGCTACTGCCAATCCGGCCAGATCATGGCCGCCGCTGCGTTGCTCGCGAAGATACCGGCGCCTACCGACACCGATATCGACCAGGCGATGTCGGGAAACATTTGCCGCTGCGGCACCTATCCGCGCATCCGCGAGGCCATCAAGCACGCGGCGCAGACGCCGTCCGCCCACAAGAGAGGAGCCTGATCATGGCCCGCGTGTCCCGTCGGCAGATCCTGACCGCCGGTGCCGCCACCGGCGGCGGATTGCTGTTGGGGTGGCATCTCGACGCGCAGGCGGGCGTCCTTGGAGCGGCAGCGAAGACCACGCGGTCGGTCTTCGCGCCGAATGCGTTCATTCGCATCGGCACCGACGGCCGGATCACGCTCATCATGTGCCAGGTCGAGATGGGTCAGGGCACGTACACGTCGATGCCCATGCTGCTGGCGGAAGAGCTCGAGGTCGGACTGGACCAGGTCCGGCTCGAGCACGCTCCCCCAAACGACAAGCTCTACGCCAATCCGCTCTTCGGCGATCAGGAAACGGGCGCCTCGACGTCCGTGCGGGTGTTCTACGAGCCGCTGCGCCGCGCCGGGGCGACGGCGCGCACCATGCTCGTGGCCGCGGCAGCAGCGACATGGAACGTGGACCCGGCGTCGTGCCGGGCGCAGAAGGGCGTGGTGACCCACTCGCCGACGGGCCGGAGGCTCACCTATGGAGCGCTGGCCGACAAGGCGGCCAGACTGCCAGTGCCGGCGCAGGTCCCCCTCAAGGATCCGAAGGACTTCAAGTTGATCGGAACGTCCGCGAAGCGGCTGGACACCCCGGCGAAGGTGAACGGGAGCGCGCAGTACGGCATCGACGTGCGGCTGCCCGGGATGAAGATCGCCACTGTCGCCGCGAGTCCGGTTGTCGGTGGCAAGGTGGCCAGCCTCGATGACAGCAAAGCGAAGGCGATCAAGGGCGTGCGACAGATCGTTCGCCCTGGACGACGTGGTCGCCGTCGTGGCCGACCACATGTGGGCGGCCAAACAGGGACTGGCGGCGCTCGACATCCGCTGGGATGACGGGCCGAACGCGACCGTCAGCACGGCCGACGTCGTCCAGGGCCTCGCGGCGGCCACGCAGACGCCAGGGGTGGTCGCGCGGAAGGAGGGCGATGCCGCCGCAGCGATCGCGAATGCGCCGACGAAGATGGAGGCGGTGTACCAGGTCCCCTTCCTCGCCCATGCGGCGATGGAGCCGATCAACTGCACGGTGCACGTCCGGCCGGACCGCTGCGAGGTGTGGACCGGCTCGCAAGTCTTGACCCGCGCCCAGGCGACAGCCGCCAAAGTCACCGGCCTGCCGCTCGAAAAGGTCATCGTGCACAACCACTACCTGGGCGGCGGATTCGGCCGGCGCCTGGAGCACGACTACGTCACGCAGGCCGTGCGAATTGCCAAGCAGGTCGAGGGGCCCGTGAAGGTGATCTGGACCCGCGAAGAAGACATCCGGCACGACGTGTATCGACCGTACTACTACGACCGGGTGGCAGCGGGGGTGGACGCTCGCGGCCAGCCGATCGCGTGGATGCACCGGCTCGCCGGTCCGGCGATCCTTGCGCGCTACTTGCCGGCCGCGTTCAGGGACGGGATCGACCCCGATGGGTTGGACGGGGCGGTGCACCTGCTCTACGACATCCCCGCGGTCCAGGTGGAGTTCGTCCGCCACGAGGAGCCGGCGCTCAACACCGGCTTCTGGCGCGGTGTCGGAGTCACGCACAACACGTTCGTCATCGAGAGCTTCATCGACGAGCTCGCCACTGCCGCCAAGCAGGATCCCGTAGCGTATCGGCGCGCGCTGCTCGCCAAGTCGCCGCGGGCCAGGGCGGTGCTGGATGTCGCGGCACAGGCAGCCGGTTGGGGCGGGCCGTTGCCTGCCGGCCGCGGTCGGGGCGTGTCGCTCCTGTACAGCGGTTGGGGAAGCTATCTGGCCCAGGTCGCCGAGGTCGCGGTGTCGAAGTCGGGCGAAGTGCGCGTGCACCGGATCGTTTGCGCTGTCGACTGCGGCACCGTCGTAAACCCGGACACCGTGAAGGCCCAGATCGAGGGGGGAATCATCTTCGGAATCAGCGGCGCCCTGTACGGCGAGGTGACGCTCAAGAACGGCCGCGTTCAGCAGTCGAACTTCAACGACGTTCGCGTGCTGCGGATCAACGAGACGCCGCCCATCGAAGTTTACCTAATGACGAACGGTGAGGCGCCCGGCGGGATCGGCGAGCCGGGCACGGCGGTCACGGCACCCGCGGTCGCCAACGCGGTCTTCGCCGCGACCGGCAAGCGAATCCGGACGCTGCCGCTCGAGCGCCACCTGCGCTCGGCTTGAGGAGAAGGATCATGCGTGCCTTCGCGCCGCTCATCGTAGGAATAGTCCTGTCGATCGTCGACTACAGCCGCAGCGAAGCGGCCCAGGCGGCCGATCCCGAGCCATTCGACCCGATCGCGAGCGTAGTCATGCATCCGAGATGCATGAACTGCCATCAGGACGAGTCTCCAAGGCAAACGGACGCCGCCATCCTTCATCGACCACTGGTCGTCCGCGGAAAGGACGGCCACGGCGCGCCCACGCAGCCGTGCCAGACGTGCCACCAGGCGACGAACACCGCCGATGGCTTCGTGCCAGGCGTAGCGACCTGGGAGCTGGCACCCTTGTCCATGTTGTGGGAAGGCCGGACCAAGCAGCAGATCTGCGAGCAGATGAAGGACCCGGCGCGGAACGGCGGCCGTCGCACCGGGGAAGAGGTCATCGAGCACATGAAGGTGGATCCGCTCGTCCTCTGGGCTTGGAGCCCCGGCGCCGGCCGCACGACTCCACCGCTCTCCCACGAGAAGTTTGTGGAAGCGCTGGAAGCCTGGGTCAGCGCAGGCATGCCGTGCCCGCAGGGTGGCTGAGCCACCACGTGAACCCTACGGAGAAGGCTGGAGCTGAGCGCGCTGGGCAGGTTCCGCGTATTCGACGGCGGCCCCCAGGTTCAAAAAGGGCAGCTCCAGCCAACGCCGGGAGATTGCCGCCAGCACGGCAAGAGCGCAGGTCGAGACCGCGAGGCGCA
>Ga0137407_10002795_pt1 | contig 11512 bp, 6 predicted proteins | sample CZOMad2_2_16fung_FD_108410 | JGI IMG/M metagenome (GOLD analysis project Ga0137407, IMG submission 108410) | Vadose zone soil fungal communities from Angelo Coast Range Reserve, California, USA - CZOMad2_2_16fungal (Illumina Assembly) | ecosystem: Environmental > Terrestrial > Soil > Vadose zone...
AGTTCGCGTCGTGCAGCGGCAATCCGTTGATACGGAGTGAGTAGATTTGATTCAGTTAGGTTGGAGACCGGACCAGATAGTCCACTTAGGATGGCCGTTGCCAGACGCAACTGAAATCGATCGTCGGTCGGCTCTAACAGGAGAAACTTCGCAGCGTCCGCAGCGAGCTCTGGTTGGCCAAGAACAATGGACGCGTCGATCAGATTGGCGGCATGGTACGGCGAAGGTTGCGTACGCCAGCGGGCAAGAAGCTCTTCCAGCTCCCCAGGCGCTGCCTCCAGTCGCCGTGGTTGGTTGCTACTGTCGTCGAGCATCCCGAGGTCGGCTGCAACCAAAAATGGTCGCCATCGAGGCACGACTTGTCGATTACTGTCATCGATGTGTTGTGGCACGCTCAGATTCTCCGAAGTCGGTATTCTGCTTCGGCGGTCAGTTTGTTGAAGAGCGACACGTACCGGCGCACGGAGTAGGGGCTGGCACCGTAGCGGCGGTCGAGGGGATGCCCACGCAAGCTAGGATCCGGCAGAGTCATGTCGGCTATCGCGCTCGTAAGTTCGGTCGAAATCTGGGTGGTTTCTGTTAGAGTGTTCACGCGATCTCTGAATCGCTGCATGACGTCGGCGTGTGCACAGTTCAAGTACGGCAGCACGGATGCGTAATCGCCACCCCACGTGGTGGCGCGCATCGCCGGGGGGAGCGATATCTGGATCAGTGCCGTTACGCAGTTTCCAAGAATGAGTTGAACTCCAAGGCTGCCGAGAAGGTAGAGATCCCCCGCCCGCCGTTCCTCCCACGTAAACCCGAAAGCGCCGTATAACTGCTCAGGGGGGGCGTACGCGAACGCTCCCAGGATTTGGTTCTCGGAGTTCGGACCGCTTAGTCCTTTGCGCTCAGCGCGACCGAGATCGCCGAGCTTCATCTCTCGACCAGCATCGAGGGTAAGCACGTTTGACGGCTTAAGATCTTGATGCGTAGTCTGGGCGGCGTGAAGTTGTTCTATTCCCAGCGCGACATGCTTCAAGGTTCGGAGAACCCACGCAAGATCGATATGACCTAGAGTCGCTTGAAACGCATTCAAGTCACCGTCCGCGTGCTCGAGGACCAAGTATGGAACTCGCTCGAGGAGCCCGGCTTCTGGGACTTGGACTTCTCCATGGTCAAGCAATCTTATAACTCTGGACATCTTGCGCTTGCTGCATTCCTCCAAGAGATCTCGCTCAAACTTGTAGGCGGAAACAAACGCAGCCATGGCATCGACTAGACTTCCAGCGACGGCAAACGCTGACTGGAAGTTAAGTGCCTTCAGGAAGGCCTCTGCTCCATCTTCGCGTACGACGTCGTACTGCAGCGAGAAGGCGCCGCCAGTGGCTCCCAGAGTTCTTCCGACACGCCTCACGACTTTCCAACCTCCGGACAACACACGACCATTAAGGTGGGCGGCAGGCACCTCTTGAATTGGGGGGAGCCGATCAGCCGTACCATCATTTGCACCGCTGAGGCCTTCATCGGGCGAAGGGGCTTCCGTCGACGGCCTTTTCTCTTGTGCTCCCGGCGCAGGGGAGTCCATAGGGTTTGTTGACGGACGCTCAGTCATGGTATTGAACTCCGAGACTCGTAAGCGCTTGAATGTCTTGAACAATCTAGATCAGAGGTCTGGAATTCGCGTCGCTGCTCGGGCTCACCGCACGCTGGGCATCCGTTGACGCGCCCGAACCATGCCAGGCAGCACCGTGGAAATGCTTCGTGCCCGTCCCTGCACAGAACATGGAAATGAGGTTTGCGGTACCCCGACGCTCGAGTGCTCGCAGACAGCCACTCCGATCGAACAAGATGCCTGCCAGCCCTCCCTTGACGGACCACTCGCGATGTTGAGCTATACATTCCCACGCGGCGCCGACATTCGACGCAACGGCCAACACATCAGGGGACCCGCGCCCCTTGCTGAGAATCGCGGCGACCATGTCTCAACGACGACTCCTGGCGAGCGTATCCTTGATTGCGACGCGCAATGCGTCTTCTTGGCCCACGCACGATTGTTCGTTCCATGAAACGACCCGAGGGAAATGACGGACCACTTCCTTCGACCAGATGCTGCAAGCAATTGCGGGATTCTCCTGAACGAATCTTGGGGTCAAAGTCAACACCGGTCGATCCCTCGGTGCACCCAAAGGGATAAGTGAGCCATTGATCGCAAGCTCTTGCAGCGAACAAGATCCGCCGACGGTTAGAGAGGGCCCACTCCATCCAACGAGCAGGCTGCTCGACGTAATCTCGTAGAGATTCTCGGGGCCAAGACCTTGGCCCAGCATCACGACTCCGTCTCGAAACTCCCGAAGGTATTGCTGATTGGCATCAACACGTCGCGCAAGTCGGAGAATCATATACAGAATGTGCGTCGCTTCGCTATGGCGTGGCGACCCGGTCAACTCGTGGGCTTCGACGAGCGTCACGTAAGTGTCGTCGCCGGCTTGGACATACCCGGACCATGCGCCGAGGACTCGCTCGTCCTCGGAGTCACACAGTGAGGCGAGTACCATTCTCTGCTTCGCGCAGCCACTGAGGCAAAAGATCAACGTCAGGGCGATCAAGGTCCAATGCCGAGCCATGGGGCTCGAGGTCGCGGAAGCTGTCGACGAGTCTTCGCATTGGGCGGGCAGCCCAGTCGTCTGCGGGGGACTGCTTATCCCCGCGGCCGCCTTTAATGGTTCCATAGCTCGACTCTTCCGTATTGGATTTGTTCTGCCGCGAGGCCGATATATCCGTCGCCCCAGAGATGGAGGGTCTTCGCGAAGGAGTCAACTTGACGGAAAATCTTGTCCCGTAGACCTGGCCATACGATGGAGTCGGCTGTGATACTTCCATACCTCTGTAAGGCCCCAAGATGGGCGTGCTCGTGAAGCAGTGTCGCTTGAAACCCCTTTGATGGATCGTCGAGAGCGTGAATGCGTTTTTCGCTTAGCAGGATTTCGCCCGCGTCCGTGGTTTGCCCCGGGCCATTAACGGATGATTTGCTGAGATCAATCACCACGCCGTTTCCCGGCGTCAGCTCTGTCTCGATGTCAACTCCGAGCAGGAAGAAGAATCTCTTCGTGCCCGGAGTGAGGCCGTCCTTAAGTGCAGCTTGTTCCTTGTACGCCTCATCTCGCTGCTCCTGAGTACCGTTAACGAAGTCATCGGAAAGGACCGTGTCGATCGAGCCGCCGCCGTTCTTGACGAGTTGTGTTACCTGACTCGGTGAAAGTGTGTCATTGGAATCCCCTGCGGGCTCTAATCCTGGGACGTCATTCTGTTCTCGACGATGGGCACCGCAGGTCACGCAGGTATCGATGATGGGGGCTGGTGCAGCTGGATTTGGGGAGAGGCCGTGACGATCAAGAAAGTTGAGCGGATTCCGCCGAACATACGAATAGGAATTCAGTGTGTGCGGCGACGTGATTGTCCCGGGCAAAGGGTCAGGACTCAGGAATGAGGCTAGACGGGAAGTGAAGTATCGAGCACGCATATAATCCCCGCCGCTCTCCGCGTCGCGCTCGTGGCTGGTGAATCGATGTGTATTGTCCGTGATCGGGCTTGTGTTGGTCGGGATCTCGTCCCCGTAGGGCAGAAACCTCGACTCCGCGATTTCAAATCCGCTCACGTCGGTGATCACCCGGACGCTGCCAAGGTGATCCCAAGTGAAGAACTGCCACGAGAACGTCTTCGGAGCACGACCCGTAATGAGGAAAAGGCCGACGTTCAGGCCGCCCGCGTCCACAACTGGCCACCTCGCGTCGCTCGACGCTGAGGCATGAATGTGGCCAAGGCTGTCCCAACCCTCATCCTGAGTTGAGATGACCGGAGAGGTGGAAGGCCAAATCTCAGCCAGGGCGCGAGGTCGGCCGAGGGGGTCGGGGTTCTGGTCGTGACTTGGCGCACCCATCGACAGCAGACCGGAGACGTTGGCTCGGCGGACCGAGGGAGCCTCGGCTTCGAGTGCTAGTGCGGCTTGGAAGGGAGGTCGCCGCAGTTCATTCCCACCTTCCATGCTCGGCTCGCCGAGCCGGACGGTCGACACGGACTCGGGACCGGAATGCCCGCTGGTCGCGATCACTGAATCCAACTCCGCGGGAAGCTCCGCGCCTTCGCCGCGCGGGAACTCGAGTGCCGCCCTGTGCGGATGTCCGATATCCAGTTTCATCGTCTCCAACTGCCACGTACCATCGTCGAGCCTGACGGGCCCTGCGTTCTGCCCCCCGCCCCAGGTACTCGGCGGCCCGGTCGGCGGCGGCACCTGGCGGCTCAGGTCGAGGTCGTCGCAACTGGAATCGTCCGGGTTCACCGAGCCATCGCTCCTGATGCAGACATCCTCACCCATAAAGGTAGAGTAGGTCGCGTTCTCGTAGAGATCCAGCACGGTTCCCTTGATAGCATACGCCCACGTCTCGCCGGTATTCGGCGCCGAAATCTGGGTGATTCCGTTGGTGATCGAATACTCGACGGGCGTGGTCACGCCGGTCCGCTTCTCCACGAGCTTCCAAGTCGCCTCGGCGAAGCCGTTGCCGAACGACTGACACCCGATGAACCCCTGGGGAGCGAACGAAACCTTCCAATTCCCCGACACCTTGGCGGCGGTGATGACCGGGACCGCCGGAACGAGAACCCGCGGGACCTTATAAGCGTCGGAGTCCACGACCTCCTCGCCCGTGTTGTCGACCCCCCCCACCATGAACTCGGTGATGTGACATCTGTCGACCCACTGGTCGACGAACTGGCCGGCGAAATGATTGCTCGGAAGAATCTGCTCGTTCGGATCTCCGGGGATGTGCACCACGGGGTCGACGAACGCCAGCTCCCATCGATCCGCGGGAAGCGCCTCCTCCTTCTTATAGATCCGGAACTGGCCATAGCCGCTCGGATCTCCGCCGGCCCCGCCGTAAGTCAGGAGCGCCGACGCGCCATACCAACCGAGCGCGGTGTAAGCGCTCAACACATACGGCGAGCTGGGGGAAGCGACGTGCGGCCGCGCGGAGACGGACGGCGAGAAGGCCGATTCGTTGTTCGTGGAGTCGAACGCCGACACGGAATAGGTGTACGTCACGCGCTCCGGGAGTCCGCCGTCGGTGGTGCTGGTCGCCGTCGGAGAAATAGTGATCGGACGCACAACCCATCCGACCCCGCCACCGGCCAGCGTCTCCCAACGGTAGAGCCGGTACCCCGCCAGATCCGTCTCGTGGTTCGGCGACCACGAGATTGTCACCTGCCCGCCGTCGTGACCCCCCGACGCATGAACGTCGAGCGGCGTCGCCGGCCGGACGGAGTCCGTGGGGGTCGCCGAAGTCTGAGCGCCTGCCGACATCGCGTACTCCGTCGTCACGGCCTGGACCATGTAGACGTAGCTCGTGTCCTTCGTCACGCCGAGGTCGCGGAATATCGGTTTGCGGAGCGGCGAGGGGTTCAGGGCGACGAGGGGCGTGGGCGGAGGTTGATTCTGGAGCCATCGATAGACGTTGTAGCCGAGGAATGTCGTCGCGGGCTCGGCGACGAACGCCTCCTGGTCCTCCTGGACCGGCGACCAGCGAAGCGTCACCGAGTTGGCGGTCGACTCCGCGGTGAGATCCTGGGGCGCCAGCGAGACGGTGGCCCCAGGTTGGACGCGGAGGCCTCGGCTCGTGACGCTTTCGGGCCCTGTCGCGCTGACGGCCACTGCCGCTACTCGGTAGAAACGAGTCGAGCCGGAAGGGACCACGCTTGTGTCCGTCCATGAAGTCGCCGTCTTCGAGGGGCTCGCGACGACGTTGTAGCTCGTCGTGTCATTCGGGTCTCGCGCGTAGATTCTGTAATTCCACAGATCGCTTTCGGTGTTCGGCGACCAGTGGAGGGTCACATACGGGGCGGCGGTCGTGGTATCGGACCACATCCCGGCGGGTGGTTTCGGAGCCTTCTCCTCCGCTTGACCGATTACGTGACCGAGGGAGTAGAAGTAGTCCTTCTGCCAGTAGCCTTGACCATACCCGGCCTCCGAGGGCGTGATCTCCGTCAGGACGTTCCCGCCGCCGTCGCGAATGAAGAATGTCCGGCGTCCGGTGGCCTCCTCTTTGTAGAATCTCATCCCCCCGACGTCGTAGCCATACTCGCCGACCGGATAGCTCTGGCCCATCTTGACGGCCAGGAGGCGATTGCGGTCGTCGAACAGGTACGAATGGCTGTCGTCTAGGCTGAGGTTGCCTCGCTGATCGTATTTGAAAGGAGAACCGCTGCCGGTCTTGATCCGGTTGGAGCTCTGGTCGATCGTGAACGTGACCTGGGCGCTTGCATCGGTCGTCGAGCTGATCTGACTGAGATTTCCGAAATCGTCGTAGGTCCAACCTCTCTTGAGAATCGTCTGGCCGTTTGCGGAGCTGTCGTTCTTGTTCCCTATCTCAGAGCTCTTGAGCCTTCCGATCAGATCGTATGTGAAGACGTCGAGAGGTCCGATGCCCCGGATATTTCCGGTGCCGTCGTAGCTGTACGTGCCGGTGTCCAGATGTGTCGGGGCGCCGCCCCCGGTTCCCTTCTTGACGACGATCTGCGCGGGGCGGAAGAGCTTGTCGACCGTGATCGTCTCGACCACGGTGTTGGCGAGCATCACCTTCGCGAGGCCGCCGGAGGCGTCATACGTCACGTCGTTGAGCAACGTCCAGGTCGTCGGGTCCGCGGCGCTGGGCGCCGGATTTCGTCGAGAGTCGTTGACGCCCCTGAGGAACCCGTACTTGTACCGGTAGCTCAAGAGCGTGACGTCGGCCGGCGTTGCATTGCACGTCGAGTCGGTTGACGGGTAACGCAGGCTGTCGAGCAGTCCCAGGGCCGTGTACGAATAACAGGTGAAGAACTTCGGCTCGTAGATGAGGTCGCCCTTGGGCCCGTCGAGGTGCGTGAAGCGGACGGCTTCATGCCCGAGGCGTCCACCGCGTCCCTCGTAGGAAAGCTCCTTCACGGCGACGAGAGATCCCGCCTCGTCGTACGAGTAGACGACGGCGAGGCGTCCGGCCCCGTTCGTGACGTTGGGGTTGTCGTATTCATAATGGGCCAGGAGCGTGGAGGGCGCGTAGCTTCCATCTCCGCGCCGGTGAGCGCTGCTGACATCGGTGGGCCGACCCGCGGCGTCGTAGGCCATCATGAACCTCGTCCCATCGGACTCGATCTTCTCGACGCCGTTCCCTGCGGCGTCGTACTTGGTCACCTGGACCGTCCCGCTCTCCGGGTTGTCCGAGAATCGAAGGCGCCCCATGAGATCGTACGTGAACGATCGCACTTGCGTGAAGGGGTGGTTGTTCGGATCGAGCCCGAGAAGCTCGACGCGTGTCATCTCGCCCGCGTCGTCATAGCTGTAACGCGCATCGGCGCCCGCCGGCGATTCGACGTAAGTCAGGCGGCCGAAGGCGTCCCGGTGGTAGCTCGAGCTTGCGGACGTGCCCGTGGCGCTCGCCGGATCGCCATTGATGTTGAAAGAGCTCACGGTGGTGTCGACACCGAGGTAGGACGTGTCGATGTGGGACTGGTCGGCCGCCGTCACCTTCCGGATGCGGCCGAACGGGTCGTCGGCGGTCACGCCGTTCTCGGTCGACGTGTATGAATACGTGGTCCCGTCGTAGCTCCCGACCGCGGAGCACGGGGGGGTCGCAATTGTCTCGCCGTTGTGTGGCGCGTGCGGCTCTGAAGAAAACGTTGTCCTGCCCATGCCGTCGTAGCACGTGAATTGCAATACGGAATTGGCATACTGGTCTAGCCGCTTGGAACCGGTCGGCCTTCCGAGAGCGTCCAGAGCCGACGTCGCCTCGATGCGATCCTGCCCGGAGCCCTTCACGCTCGTCGTCTGCGTGAGCCCGACGTAAGCGAAGCTCGTCGCCTGCTCGCCTCCCGGAGGCGTCGTCGACGTCGGCCGTCCGAGTCGGTCGTAGGTGAACTTCGTCGCGAGGGTGCTCGAGTCTCGAGACGTAAGGACGAGGCCCGTGAAGGGATCGACGTCGACGTCATACGAGAAATAGGGGAGAGGGACGTCGGAGGTGTCGATGATTTGTTTCCGAGTCAGGTGCGGGCCCGTGTAGATCATCTTGGTCTTGTAGCGATTCCCTCCGTCTCCCCCCGCGACCGTCGTCGTATCCAGAAGGTTGAGGGCGGGGTCATACGTATTGGCCGTGATGATGTCGCTCGAACCTGCGGCGGCGGGGTCGGCGAACTGTCGCTCGCCTGTCACGCGCCCGTCGGTCCGGTACGTCCAGGACGAGTGGCGGATCGCACTCCCGTCACGATCCTTGACCTTTTCGTCGATCATGTTGTCGGTGGTCCAGAGCAGCCAGCGCTCACGCGCATTCTGCACGTCGGGATCCTGCGACGTATTCGGGTCGTAGGGGTTGAGCGGGATCTCGTAGGCTCTCTCCGTCGTCGTCGCGGGGATCGTGGTCGAGTCGAAGCCGTACTCCAGCGTTCGACCGAAGTGGCCGTAGGGGAGAGGCGTGTCGTTGACAATCCTGGATGCCTTCGTGACGTCCGTGTAGATCGTCGCCGCTCCGTTCGGCCTGATGTCCGGATCATCCGGGGTGCCGTAGATGCCGAAGCCTGAGACGACTTGCCGCAGGAGCGTTCCACCTCCCGTGAAGTCCCCGTTGGAGTTGAACGTTCCCTGTCGATAAGTCTCGGTCTCTTTGGTCAGGCCTTCCACGTAAGCGTTGTCGAAGAACCACGAGGAGAAGTGGTACCTCGTGTGGTTCCCAGCCGGATCGGTGACTATCGTATACTCCGTCCACGGGATGGGCGCCTGGCCGGTGGTGTTCCATCGGTAGCGTTTGAAATTCCAGATTCCGACAAGCGACCCCACGGTCAGCTTCTTGCTGGTGACTTCCCGCACGACCGCAGAGTGACCGACAAGGCCCTCCGGAAGGTAGCTGTAGCTCGCATTCGTGTACTCGACGGTCGCGCCGGTGGGCAAGGTCTGCTTCGTGAGCTCGCCGGTATTCGGATCGTAGGCGAAGCTGTAGGAAATGCTGGAATCCTGGGGAAACGTCACCTTCGAGAGCAGAATGACGTTGGGATCCGACGCTTCGAGATGGGAGATGTTGGGGTCGCAGGTCGGGTCGCACAGCTTTACCGGTGTCGGCCCCGTGTACGTCAGCGTGTAGGTCGCCGTCGAGGGAGAATTGCCGTCCACCGCGGGCACCGTGATCGCGGTCGTCACGCCCCCTTCGACAGTCGCGCCGCCGATCGTGGCTGTGTTGGTGAAAGTCATCGTCCGGAAGGGTGTCACCGAATTGCCGACGAAGTCCTCGATCTTCTGGATGCAGTGCCCGAGCGAAGTCCCGGGCTCGTAAGCGACATGGACTCGGGCATTCATGTTCACGGTGGAGGATGGCCCAGGCGATTCTCGTGTCATCCACTCAAGGCGCCAGCCTCCGAAGTCGTCCGGGTCGGCCGAGTGGTCGGTTCCATCCGGCGGGATCGCATAAAACAACAGCGTCGTGCCGTCGCCGGCGTGGATGGCAAACGAGGTAATGTCCGAGATTGTCGGGGTAGCCGGGGCGCCGGTTCGAAGGGTCGCTTGCACTCGCATGTACGTTCCGTCGGTCGTGTGCCCGCTGAGCTCCCAGGGCACGCCCGGCGTTCCGGGGTCAATCATGATGGGATGAAGCGTCCCGTTCGAGTCCTCGTAGTGAAGATTATTCAAACCCGCGCAGCCGTACCGGCACATCTGGAACACCCGACCCATCGTGAGCCGCCACCCGATGCCGAAGGCTCCGCGTCTTTCCAGCTCTGTGGCGATCGTCAAACCGGAGCGGAGCCGCCAGATCTTCGACGAGTAGTTCAGGCTCAACCCCCAGGAAAGGCCGGGGAGGTTCCACCGGGGCCCGATCGGCACTGCGAGCTCGAGATCGCCAGAGTAGGCCGAGATTGAGTCCCCGCCCGGGCCGCCGACGAAGGTCGCGTTGGTCGGAGAGCCCGGCGCCTCGTTGAGATTGACGGCGAAGGCCGAGAGCGGGCCGATGCACGCCATGAGACAGACACCGACGAGTGTCCTGACAAACAGGGCGAAGCGGGGAGACACCAATGTGCGGCGCAGAGCAAGCATCGCGGAGACCTCCGCCGGAAGTAGTTCTTTGGCTGCTATCTGATTGGTCCGCAGGGGGGTGGGGAAGGGCCCAGCGGGGGGATACCGAGTTCTTATACTCCGGTCATCCGACCGCTGTCAATAAATATTTGGGTTCGGTGGGAATTCTGCAGAGATGGTCAGTCGCGGCTGGTCATTCGACGAATTGGATCGGTCTCCTCACGAACGCCGTGACCGAGTTCGGGTGGACTTCGCCGAGGCGAAGAAACTTCATACCCCGACTCTCGAACCCGGCGACGAGATCGACGCATTCCGCGGGCGGACGGTGTAGCTCGAGGACGATCCCCGCGACTCGATCCATCCAGCCGAGATCGCCCGTCCGCATGGATTCCTCCGCCCCCTCGATGTCCATCTTGATCAAGATCGTGGGAGCGTCGTGCCGCCGCCGAGGCGGATCTCGCGTTCCGCGTCCTTCCACGGGAGCTCGACGAGCCGGAGCGCGCGGCACGGCAGGACATCGAGGCCGAGGCGGCGCCGGGAGGTCGCGTCGGCCGCGATCCGTCGGCATCCCTTGATCTCACGCAGTATTCCGGCCAGCCCGTCGAGGATTCTCCCGTCATTTCGTTTCAGGCGGTCGCGCGGGTCAATCGAACCATTCCCTGACGACATCCGCCACATCGCGCACGAACGCGAAGGCCGGGTCGGCCCGCGCCGCGTTCATGTCCAGCCTGAGCTTGCCGTCTGTCTCGGTGAAGTACCTGTAGTACGTCGCCGCGAACTCGTGCCGCAGCCGCCTCGCGCCGCTCGGCGAGCTGACCGACTGCCGGATCGCCTGCTTCATCTCGGATGCCGGCAGCCCGACCAGCCCATCCAGAATCGGCGTGAGCCGACGCGCGGCCGCGTCCGCCGAGGCGAAGCCGAACGACAGCCGGGAGATCGAAGCCTCCCCCGAAGCCCCCACCATCAGCACCGACGCCTCCGCGAAGTTCGACCCCCAGACGGCGGCATCGAGCAGGGGAATGTGCGCGTTGTCGGTGATCGCCGAGGCCACGAAGAGGCCGTCGGCGGAATCAATCCCCGGCACGAGATCCTCGATCCCGTAGACCACCGACTCGTCGAACCCCGCCGCGCGAATCGTCTCGACATCCGAAGGCGAGAACGCGTACCGATCCTCCCACCGCGCGATCGACGAAGCCGCGAACCGGACCGACGAGCGCACGCCGAGGTAGTGCGCCGCCGCCGAGGAGGCGATCACCTCCGCCGCCCCGCCGATGTTCCCGACGACGCCGTCGAGATACCGCCCCGAGTCGGGGAAAACACCCCAGCGAAGCCCCGTCGCGACCACCGGAAAGGCATCGCCGTCCTCGTCGGTTCTCACGTTCGCGCCGAGAGAGGCCATCAGGGCGTGAGGATGCCGGGGCCGATCGAGGGAGAAGACGTCGATCCCCCGGCGAG
>Ga0137407_10002799_pt1 | contig 11504 bp, 6 predicted proteins | sample CZOMad2_2_16fung_FD_108410 | JGI IMG/M metagenome (GOLD analysis project Ga0137407, IMG submission 108410) | Vadose zone soil fungal communities from Angelo Coast Range Reserve, California, USA - CZOMad2_2_16fungal (Illumina Assembly) | ecosystem: Environmental > Terrestrial > Soil > Vadose zone...
TGGTGATGCGGCACACCCCGGATGGCCGGGTCGTCGAGGTCGGCGCCCGGACACGGACCATTCCGCCGGCGTTACGCCGCGCGCTTCACCATCGCGATCGCGGCTGTCGCTTTCCGGGCTGCGGGCTTCCGATCGGTCAGGGTCATCACATCCGCCACTGGGCGCACGGCGGCCCGACCACACTGTCGAACCTCGCGCTGCTCTGTCGTCGCCACCACCGCGCGGTCCACGAAGAGGGCTTCCAGGTGGACCGGCAGCTCGACGGAGTGCTTTGCTTCCGGCGGCCGGACGGCCGGCTCGTGCCTGAAGTCCCGCATCCGGCTGCGGTGCCCGCCGATCCCGTCCACACTCTGAGAGCGCGGCACGAGGCGCAAGGGCTTCACCTGCACGCACGGACAGCGATGCCTGGCTGGCTGGGAGAGCGCCTGGACGTTGGCTGGGCGATCGACGTCTTGCATCCGCTGGCCGCGGACAGATCTACCTGGGCGGGCTTGCGGCCGACCGCGAGCCCTTGATGAGCTGCGGAATAGCGAAGGGGCCGCTTGGATCGCGCTCCTTCGCCTTGTCGTGGTAGCTGTGGCACTCCACGCAGCCGGCACGCGCCCCGCCACCCTGGCGATGACACTCCCGACAGACCGCGATCGAGGGAAGCAGCACGTCCGTGGTCTCCGTGCTCACGGTCGCCTTGTGGCACTCGGTACAGGTGAGCGGACGGTGCGCGCCGTGATCGAACACGCTGTGCGGCAGCCACCTCGCTGGGATCGCGGTCGCTGCCACGCGGGGCAGCCGATCGGGCGCAGAGCTGACGGTGTGACAGAACTCGCACTTCTGCTTGAACATCACCCGCTCGGCGCCTTGCAGCTGCGCTGACGCCCACTCCAGCGCCGATGCGCTCGGCGCCCGCGGCGACGGCGTCTCTTGCTCCGTTTCGACTGGCCGGCCCAGGCGGCCTCCGCGCGGCCGGTCCGTGGTCTCCTGCTCGGCCTCGACTGGCCGGCCCAGGCGGCCCCCGCGCGGTCGATCCGGCGGTGCCTCCGCCGCGCTCTCGCTCGGTGGGCGACCGCCGCGCGCAGCAGGCTCGGACGCCGCCCGGACGAGTGCGAGGTCCCGGCACTGCGTCTTCAGCTTGTCCGCGCCCGGTCCGGCCGGCCCGGGTGGCCCGAGCGCCTGACACTGCTCGAACGCCTCGATGAAGAGCGTGCGGAGAAACGCGTGGACGATCTCCGGGGTGTCGTGCGGGGCGACCGCGTCAGGCAGCCGCGCGTCGACGTCCAGTGGATGGCAGCCCGGTCCACAGTGCTTGATATACGAGATCGGCTGCATCAAGGCGCGCGACGCGTCGGGCTGATGACAGAAGGCGCAGCCGAGCTGGCGCCCTCCCGCCTTGACGAGGATGCCACGCGGCCCCTTCAGCGCCTGCAGCTCGTCGAGCCCCTTGAGTCCGACCTTGAGGTGCTTTTGATGGTTCAGCTTGATCTGGGCGAGGTCCTTGAGGTCCTTGACCTCCCCGCCGCGGTTCAGACGCACGCGGCGCACGACGTTCTGCTCCTTGACGGCGACCGCGAACTCCGGATGGCTGGATCCGAAGTCGCGAATCCGGGAGTCGACCGTCGGCGGCGTCCGGCTCATCCTCGTCAGATCGGCGTGACATTGGCTGCACTGTGCGTCAGGCAGCGCGGCGAGCACGACGTTGCCCTTGTGCTCGACGTGGCAGCTCGCGCACCGGGGCTCGAAGGCCTGCGACTCGTGATGGACCGGCGCATCGTGACAGGCCAGACAGGCGCGATCGTCGACCCGCACGAAGAAGGACGACGTCGGACTCCCGCCCGGCGCCGTGGCGCGGCCCGACCCATGGCAGTCCGCGCACTGCGTCCCGAACATGACGTGCCCGGTGGACAGCGGGCCGCTGGTGTAGAGGCGCTGATCGCCCCGCGCGGCGTACGCCACGAGCCACGCCGCCGCCACCACCGGGGCGGTGATCGAGAGAATGAGCTTCCAGCGGCGGAAGGGATGCAGGCGCTTGAAGTACTCCGGCTCGATGCGCTTGGCGCGCGTCTTGGTGCTGTAGCGTGGCTCGGTCACGCCGCCGCCTCAGTACCGGATGGTCACGACGGCGTGAATGATCGAGAGCAGCAGCAGGGCCATCGACAGCGGCACGTGGACCAGCAGCCAGCCATGCAGCCAGTGATGCAGGTGCACCTGGACGGCGAGCTGCCGCCGCTCCTCGCAGATGGCCTGCAGCTCGCCCACGACCTCGCCGAGCGCCGCCGGCAACTCCATCCGCAGCTGCAGGAAGACGGCTTCGCCGAGCTGGTGCGACGACAGGCGACCGTTCCGAGGCAGCCGCAGGGCCAGAAACGGTCGGATGTCGGTCATGTAGGCGTCTCTCAGCACGGCGCTCTCCGGCAGCGCCGTCGTCCACGTCGGTGCGGCGCGCAGCACGGGTCGGGCCAGCACCTGCCGGCGTGAGAGCCCGCCTCCCCCGCGCCGTTCGGACCCACGAGTCGGCTCGGCGACGGGCAACGGACCGGCCACCGCGGTCACCAGCGCGTCGGCCTCCGCGCGAAGCTGAGCCACGATCGAGTCGATTTGCTCGTACACCGTCTCGAGCGGCAGCTGCATCAGCATCATTCGCGGCACGATGTGCTGGAGGACGACACCGAAGATCCCGCTGAGGAGGACCAGGGTGAAGAGGGCCATGAGCGTGAACGTCAGGGGGCCGCCCCACCGGAAACCGCTGTGGAACAGGATCAGCACGTAGCTGAGCAGGCCCAGCCAGAGATGCCCCTTCATCCACGTCGTGGCGCGCCCGACGCGCCAGGTCGGGACCTTGCGCCGGGCCCCGAGCAGGCCCGCGTACAGCATGAGCGCGAGGCCCGCCGCGCCGTAGACGAGACCGGGCCAGCTGCCGCCGCTGGGCCCATGCAGCGTGCGGTGGACGTAGAGGCCATACGCGGCCAGGGCAAGGAGGCCGGCGATGACCGTTCCGACGATCCAGCGGCGGTGATCGGCGCCGATGAGCATGCGCGGCGTCAGGAGTCGGACGGCTTCGCGGAGCCGAACTTCTCGGCGAAGAACGTCAACGGCTCGACGCGGATGGCGGCGTCGTGCGGGCACGCATACACGCACGCCGGCTCCTCGAGCTCCCGACTCAGATCGCAGGTCGTCGCCTTCTCGCGGATGACGGCCTTCTTGCGGCCCGGCTGGAGCTCGTCGGCGGCGGCGACCGTGAAGGCGTGCATGTTGATGTTCCCGTAGGGACAGCTCTCGGCGCACAGGCCGCAGCCGATGCACCAATCCTCGATGAGGATCTCGAGCGAGTCGCGGCGGCGGATCGAACCCACCGGGCAGCCGATCATGCAGAGCGGATCGCGGCACGAGCGGCACGACGTCGCCACCAGGTACTTGTCGAAGCGCAGGCCGTCGCGGACCAGGCGGGTCACGCCCTCGTGCGCGTCCGCGCAGGCACGGACGCAGAGATCGCAGCGGGTGCAGCGCTCGAGATCGATGAGCAGCAGGTTTTGCGCCTCCATCAGCCCCTGCGTGAGAAAGTCGGCGATCGGCACCGTGCTGACCTGCTGGTGACGCTCCTCGTCCTGGGCCAGGAGGCCGGTGGCGACCGCCTGCAGCTTGACCCGGATCTCGGGGAAGCGCTCCAGCATCGCGTGGAAGTCCTCGCCGCGGATCTGGATGACCTCCACGTGATCGAGCGCGCTGCAGGTCGCCGTGCGAGCGCCGGCGCCCAGCAGACCGATCTCCCCGAAGTAACTCCCCCGGGCGAGGTAGCGCAGCACCATCTCGCCGCCGGGGAATGCCTGCGTGACCTTGACGAAGCCGATCCGGACCAGGAAGAAGCTGTCCGCCGGCTCGCCCTGCCGGCAAATCACCTGCCCCGGCTCGTAGCGGACCAGCTCCACGCGGTTGCGGAGGTGGTCGATGAAGTCATCGGTGAGACCCGCGAACATGGGCACGCTGCGAAGATGCGTGATGAGGGCGCGTTCCCGATATCGCCGGTCGAGGTCGGCCTTGAAGCGCTTGTTCTTCTGCAGCATGTGGAGGACGTTTCGGAGCATCTCGAGGACGACCGTCTCTTCCAGCGCCCGCACCGTCGCCGACCGGGGGTAGAAGCTCATGCACGTCATCTCGCCGAAGATCTCGCCGGCGCCGAAGCGCGCCACCGGATTGCCGTAGTCGAGGTCGACGGGGCCGTCGATCGGGATGAAACGCGGCTCGTCCTCGCGCTGGTCCTCCTCGTTGCTCACGAGGCGGCTGAGCCGGCGCAAGAAGCCTCCGATGCCCACGCGGCCCGTCCGCCGGCCGCTCTTCACGTGGGCCATGGGCGTGGAGATCGACACCTCGACCTGGCCGCTCAGCACGTAGAAGGCGGTGGAGCCGTGCTCGCCCTCCTGGCAGATGATCTCGCCCGGCCGGAAGCGCCGCCGGACGATCGAGCCTTTGTTGAGGGCGAGGAACGTTCCCGAGCTGCCCGCGAAGATCGGAAGCCTCAGCAGCTCCTCGGGGGACAGCAGCTCTCCCTGCGGCAGCCTGACGTCGAGCACGCTCTTGTTGGTGAGCGCTCCCGTCGGACACGAGACCATGCATTCGCCGCAGCCCACGCACGTGGAGTGCCCCATGGGGACGTCGACATCGAACGCGATGGCCGCCCCCGCCCCTTTGCCCATCCGACCGATGACGAAGTTCTGCTTGACCTCGTTGCAGGCGCGGATGCACCGGTCGCACAGGATGCAGGCGGAATGATCCACCTTGATGATCGGCGACGAGTCGTCGATGCCCCGGGGGCTGAGCCGCGCCGTGAATCGCGACGTCTGGAGTCCCGCGCGACGAGCCTGATCCTCCAGCTCGCAGTCCCCCGTGGCCGTTTGCCGCAGGCAGGGACTGGGATGATCGGCCAGCAGCAGCTCGTAGAGCATGCGCCGGGCGCGCTGCACGCGCTCGGTGTTCGTGCGCACCTCCATGCCCGGCTCGACGGTCCTCACGCAGGAGGCGGCGAGCACGCGACCGCCGGTCACCTCGACCGTGCACACGCGACAGACCCCGACCGGACCCTGGTGCTGGGCGTGACAGAGCGCCGGGATGTCGACGCCGATGCTCCGAGCGGCGTCGAACACGGTCGTGCCCTCGGCGACCTCGAGCGCCGTCCCATCGATGGAGAGCTTGACCGTGCGCATGCTCACGCCATCGGGCACACGCCGGACGGACAGCGGTGCCAGACGATGTGCGCCTCGATCTCGTCGGGGAAGTGCGTGACGACCGACTTGATGGGCGCCGGGGCCACCTGGCCCAGGCCGCAGATCGACGTGAGCGCCATCGCCTCCGACAGCTGGTGGATCGTCTCGAGGTGCTCGGAGTGGCCGCGGCCGTGAGCGATCTCGCTCAGGATGTCGACGAGCTTCGCCGAGCCGACCCGGCAGGGCACGCACTTGCCGCACGACTCATTCTTGAAAAACCGCACGGCGTTGAGGGCCATGTCGAGCATGCAGGTGCCGTCGGCGCAGACGACGATGGCGCCGGACCCCAGCATCGACCCCGCCTGCTGGAGCGATTTGAAGTCGAGCGGCACGTCGACCATCGACGCGGGGAGATAGCCCGACGACGCGCCCGACGGGGCGAACGCCTTGAGGGCCCGTCCATCCAGCACGCCGCCGGCGCGCTCGAAGATCACCTCACGCGCCCGCGTGCCCATCGCGATCTCGTAGACGCCGGGGCGCTCGACGTGGCCGCTCACGCCCACGAACTTCGGGCCCGCCGCGCCGTCCCGCCCCAGACGCTTGAACGACTCGGCGCCCGTCGTCAGGATCAGCGGCACGAGGGCGAACGTCTCCACGTTGTTGATGAGCGTGGGCTTCTGCCAGAGCCCGTGGGTGCCCGGGAACGGCGGCTTGTTGCGCGGCTCCGCGCGCTTGCCCTCGAGCGCCTCCAGCAGCGCCGACTCCTCGCCGCAGATGTAGCCGCCGGGGCTGACGAAGATGTTCACCTCGAAGGGCACGCTACCGCCACGCGCGCCGTCGCCGATGAGGCCTCGCTGTCGGCAGTCGTCGATCTCGCGCTGCAGCACCGCCGCCTGGGCTTCGTACTCGTGCCGGATATAGATGATCCCGGTGCGGGCGCCCGTCACCACGCCCGCCAGGATCATGCCCTCGAGCACGAGGTGGGGAGCGTGCTCCATGAGGAAGCGGTCCTTGATCGTACCCGGCTCGCTCTCGTCCGCGTTGCAGACGACGTACTTCTCCGCGCCCGGGGCGGCCCGGACGATCTCCCACTTGACCCCGGTCGGAAAACCCGCGCCCCCGAGCCCGCGAAGCTCGCTGGCCTTGAGCACGGTGAGCACGCCCTCGATGTCGCGGCTGGCCAGGAGGCCGTGAAGCGCCGCGTAGCGGGCGCCCGCCACGTAGGGGTGGATCCCGAGCGGGGTGGGAGCGCGCGTGGCCTCCACGTGCGGCAGCGGGACGCCTGCCGCCGCCGCCGCGACCAGATCCGTCAGCAGGGTCGGCGTCAGCCCCGGCACGACGACGTCGTTGATCGAGCCTGCCGGCGCACGATCGCACTGTCCGAGGCACGACACCGGGCGCACGACGACGCCGGAGAGCCCGCGGGCCGCCAGGTGGGCTTCCAGCGGCCGGCTGAGCTCATCGGCGCCGCGGAGATGGCACGACATGTCGGCGCAGAGGCGCACGTCGACGGCGGGCGGCGCCGTGAGCCGGAAGTGCGGGTAGAAGCTCGCCACCCCGTGGACGTCGTAGAGCGGAATGCGCGCGCGCTCGGACAGGGCCCGGAGCGCGGCGGCGGGAAGATAACCGTGCTCCTGCTGGATCACGCGAAGCTCGTCGATCAGCGTCGCTCTCTCGGACATGGCCTCCCCGACAGCGCGTCGAATTCGGTGCGCGAAACCTACGCCGGTGGACCGGGCCATGTCAACGGCTCCCGTCGGGCAGGGCGGCCGACAAACCTTTACCGGCCAACGAACTCGGGATAGGATTGCGGCCTCGCGGCACCGGGTTGGGCACCGCACCGCTGCACAGGACGGGGGAGCGAGGGATGGTCGCGCTGATCGTCGTGGGATTGGCCGCGCTTCCCGCGGTCTACGGCCAGCCGACGGTGACGGCTCCGGCCCGGGCGACGCCGGCGCCCGTGCTCCTGGCCCAGCGCCCGCGACGCCCCGAGGCCGAATCGCCGCAAGAGACGCCGACTGCACCGCAGCCACCGCCCATGACGGAGCCGCCACCGGCCCCGCCGAAGTCCGCCGACAAGCCGCCCGGCTTCACCGGTCCGAGCTCCAGCCGCCCGGTTCCAATCCAGACCAGCCCCGACTTCGTGCCGATCCTCGACCGCTGGCGTCTCGGCTTTCCCGACTGGAACCGCTACGACCGCCCCCTGGAGGCGCCGTACGTGAGAGGGCGCTGGTGGGATCCCTACAACCAGAACGTCCTCAAGGGCGACTATCCGATCTTCGGGCAGCGCTACTTCCTGAACGTGTCGGCCATCAGCGACAGCCTGCTGGAGCTGCGACGGATCCCGCTGCCGAGCAACGCCAGCGCGGCCGATCCCGGGAGCGCGGATTTCTTCGGCACCGGCGATCAGATGTTCGTGAACCAGAACTTCATCCTGTCGTTCAGTTTCTTCAAGGGCGATACGGCGTTCAAGCCGCGGGACTTTGAAATCCGCGTGACGCCCGTGTTCAACCTGAACTACCTCGACACCCGGGAGACGGGCATCGTGAACGTCGACGTGCGCGAGGGCACCACGCGCTACGACTCCTTCAAGAGCCTCCAGGAGCTGTTCGTCGAGTATCACCTCGGCGATCTCAGCCCGCATTACGACTTCATTTCTGCCCGCGCGGGGATCCAACCCTTCACCAGCGACTTTCGCGGCTTCATCTTCAGCGACGATCAGCTCGGGTTCCGCCTGTTCGGCAACCTCGGGTCGAATCGCTATCAGTACAACGCCGCCTACTTCCGTCCCCTGGAGAAGGACACGAACAGCGGACTGAACCGGCTGTTCGACACGCGCTCGCAGCACGTCGGCATCGTCAACTACTTCGTCCAGGACTTCATCTGGTCGGGCTACACCCTCATGTTCAACCTGCACGTCCTCAACGACAGCGGCGACAAGCACTTCGATCAGAACGGGTTCTTGATCCGACCCGCGCCCGTGGGCAAGCTCACCCGAAAGGTCGTGGATGCCGTCTGGCTCGGGTGGAACGGCGATGGCCACATCGGTCCCGTCAACGTGACGCACGCGTTCTACCTGGTCGTGGGGCGCGAGAACCGTAATCCGATCAACGACCGGGCCCAGGACATCAGCGGGCAGATGGCGGCGGTCGAAGTGTCCATGGACCTGGACTGGCTCCGGCCGCGCGCCTCCTTCTTCTGGGCCTCCGGCGACAGCAAGCCCGACGACCGCGTCGCGCGGGGGTTCGACACGATCTTCGACAATCCGAATTTCGCCGGCGGCGGCTTCAGCTACTGGGTGCGCCAGGGACTGCCTCTCACCGGCACCGGGCTCGAACTGGTGGGCCGCAACAGCCTGGTGCCCAGCCTTCGCAGCAGCAAGATCGAGGGCCAGCCGAACTTCGTCAATCCCGGCCTCTTCCTGGTCAACGTGGGCACCGACATCGAGCTCACGCCGCAGCTCAAGGCGGTCTTGAATGTCAACTACCTCCGCTTCCATCACACCGACGTCCTCGAGCGCCTGCTCTTTCAGCCGAAGATCCGGCACGAGATCGGCATCGACTACAGCCTCGGTCTCCGCTGGCGGCCGTTCCTGATCGACAACGTGATCGTCACGGGCGGGGTGGGCGTGCTCCAGGCGCTCGACGGTCTGCGCGACGTGTACACGAACGAGACGTTCACGTTCACCTCCCGGGGGCTCGAGAAGAGCACAGGATTCCCCTACGACTTGCTGTACTCGGCCTTCCTCTCCGTGACATTGACGTTCTGAGCGGATCCACCACGCATGAGCGCATCGTCCCGACGAAGGCTGTGGCGCTCCTTCGCGGTCCTGTCGGCGCTGGTCGCCGCCGCGCTGTCGACCCTCGCGGTCGCCGGCTCCGGCGGCGCACGGCCCGGGTTGCCGGAGGCGTCGGTGACGTCGGCGATGGCCGCGGGGTCCGAGACCTTCCAGCTCGCGCAGCGGATCCGGCGGCCGTCCGAGACGCCCGAGGTCGCGCCCGTTCCCTCCCCGCCGCCGGAACCGGCGACGTCGGAGGGACCCGACCTGAGCCGGCAGAGTCAGGCGGACGTCGACGGCAAGAACGTCGGCTGCGTGAGCTGCCACACGGCGACCGACGCTCCCACCATGCACACGGCCTCGACGGTGAAGCTCGCGTGCGTGGACTGCCACGGCGGGCGCGGCGAGGTCGCCCGTCCGGCCGGGACGCAACCCGGGTCGACCGCCTACGACGACATCAAGAAAGAGGCGCACGTCCGGCCGCGCCTCACCGAGCTCTCGAAGAGCGCGGCCAATCCGCGGGCGTACGTCCGCCTCGCTCGGGAGAGCGCCGCCTACATCCGCTTCGTCAACCCCGGCGACCTGCGAGCGGCGCGGCTGGCGTGCGGCCAGAGCCGCTGCCACGCGCCCGAGGTGGCGCAGGTCGAGAAGAGCATGATGACCACCGGGCCCATGCTCTGGGCGGCGGCCCTCTACAACAACGGGAGCTTCCCGTTGAAGCGCCCCCTCTTCGGCGAGAGCTACACGGAGAACGGCGAGCCGCGCCGGCTCTACACGACGCCGCCGCCGACGCTCGAGGAGACCGTCCGCAACGGCGTGCTGCCCTGGCTCGATCCGCTGCCGCGATTCGAGATCGGGCAGCCGAGCAACGTGCTGCGCATCTTCGAGCGCGGCCAGCAGCGGCCGCTCGAACTCGGGGTGCCGAACGTCGATGAGGCGCCGGGCCGACCGGCCAACCGTCTGAGCCAGCGGGGGCTCGGCACGCTGAACCGCATCGACCCCGTGTGGCTGAATCTGCAGCGCACGCGGCTGTTCGATCCGGCCCTGTCGTTCCCGGGCACCAACGATCATCCCGGCGACTACCGCTCGAGCGGCTGCTCGGGATGTCACGTCATCTACGCGAACGACCGGTCGCCGGTGCATTCCGCCGCCTACGCGCAGCACGGCAACCGCGGACGGAGCGCCACCGCCGATCCGACGATCGCCCGGAACGAGTCGGGCCATCCCATCAAGCACGTGTTGACGACCGCGATCCCCTCGAGCCAGTGCGTCGTGTGCCACCACCATCCGGGCACCACCGTCACCAACAGCTATCTCGGCTACACGTGGTGGGACAATGAGACCGACGGCGAGCTGATGTACCCGGGCAAGGAGGCCAAGCTCACGGCGGAGCAGGTCGACGCCATCGAGCGGTCGAACCCCGAAGGGGCGGCCCTGCGAGGCCGATGGTCCGATCCCGAATTTCTCGCCAACGTCACGGACCTGAACCCCAAGCTCACGCGGACGCAGTTCGCCGACTTCCACGGCCACGGCTGGGTCTTCCGTGCCGTCTACAAGCAGGACCGCAAGGGGCACCTGCTCGACGGCGCCGGCACGACGGTGCAGCCGGACGATCCCGAACGGTTCAAGAAGGCCGTGCACCTGCGCGACATCCACCTCGAAAAGGGGATGCACTGCACCGACTGTCATTTCAAGCAGGACGTGCACGGCACCGGCAAGCTGTACGGCGAGACACGCGCGGCCGTCGAGATCACCTGCACGACGTGTCACGGCACGATCCAGCAGCGGGCGACGCTCAAGACGTCGGGGCCGGCGGCGCCCGACGGGGGGACGGATCTGTCGTCTCTGCGCACGCCGTTCGGCCAGCGCCGCTTCCAGTGGCTCGGCGACGCGCTGACCCAGCGCTCGATGGTCACCGAAGGCCTCCAGTGGACGGTGACGCAGGTGGCGGACACGATCGATCCCGCCTCGGCGTGGGCACAGGCCAACCCCGAGCGCAGTACGAAGTCCCGCCTCGCCAAGACGCTCCGCCGCGACGGTGCCGTGTGGGGTACCGCGGTGGCCAAGGACGGCGAGGCCCGTGAGCTCGCGCACGCCGACGCGCGCATGACGTGTCAGAGCTGCCACACCTCCTGGGTCACCAGCTGCTTCGGCTGTCACCTGCCGATGCGAGCCAACCGTCGCAAGCCGATGCTCCACTGGGAAGGCGACACGCAGCGCAACTGGACCTCGTACAACTTCCAGACGATCCGCGACGACGTCTTCATGCTGGCCATCGATCCGACCGTGATGAAGCATCGAATCTCCCCGGCGCGCTCCTCGTGCGCGGTGCTGGTGGGCTCGCAGAATCAGAACCGCGAGTGGGTCTACTCACAGCAGCAAACGGTCTCCGCCGAGGGCTTCAGCGGTCACGCCTTCAGCACGTTCGTGCCGCACACCGTGCGGGCCACCGAGACGAAGTCCTGCACCGACTGCCACGTCTCGGCCCGCAACGACAACAACGCGTGGATGGCGCAGGTCTTGATGCTGGGGACGAA
>Ga0137407_10002800_pt1 | contig 11503 bp, 10 predicted proteins | sample CZOMad2_2_16fung_FD_108410 | JGI IMG/M metagenome (GOLD analysis project Ga0137407, IMG submission 108410) | Vadose zone soil fungal communities from Angelo Coast Range Reserve, California, USA - CZOMad2_2_16fungal (Illumina Assembly) | ecosystem: Environmental > Terrestrial > Soil > Vadose...
CATGCTTGGCAACACGCGGTCCGGCGGCTTGTGGTTGTCGAGGAAGGTTCGGATGTTGATGATCACCTTCTCGCCCATCTCGACGCGGCCCTCGATGGTCGCCGAGCCCATGTGCGGCAGCAGCGTCACCTTGCCGGCCTTGGCCAGCCGAACCAGTTTCGGGCTGACCGCGGGCTCATGCTCGAACACGTCGAGGCCGGCGCCGGCGATCTCGCCGGTTTCGATCAGCTTGGTCAGGGTTTCCTCGTCGATCACCTCGCCGCGCGCGGTGTTGACGATATAGGCGTCTTTCCGGATCAGTTTCAGCCGCCGCGCCGACAACAGGTGGAACGTCGCCGGCGTGTGCGGACAGTTCACCGAGATGATGTCCATCCGCGCCAGCATCTGGTCGAGACTTTCCCAATAGGTCGCGCCCAGTTCCTCGGCGATGCGCGGCGCGACGGGACGGCGGTTGTGGTAATGGATCTGCAGGCCGAACGCGTGCGCCCGGCGCGCCACCGCCTGGCCGATACGGCCCATGCCGATGATGCCGAGCCGCTTTCCTCCGATGCGGTGGCCGAGCATCCAGGTCGGCGACCAGCCCGCCCAGTTCTTGCCCTCGGTGAGGATGGAGGTGCCCTCGATCAGCCGGCGCGGCACCGCGAGGATCAGCGCCATCGTCATGTCGGCGGTGTCCTCGGTCAAAACCTTCGGCGTGTTGGTTACCGTGATGCCGCGTGCATGCGCGGCGATGACATCGATATTGTCGACGCCGTTGCCGAAATTGGCGATCAGCTTGAGGTGGCAGTCGGGCTGCTTGAGAAGCTCTTCGGTGATCTCGTCGGTGACGGTCGGTACCAGGATATCGGCGGTGCGCACGGCGTCGGCGATCTGCTCATTCGTCAGCGGCGTATCGTCGAGATTTAGCCGCGCGTCGAACAACTCGCGCATGCGGGTCTCGATCGAGTCCGGCAGCTTGCGCGTGACGACAACGAGAGGCTTTTTCTTAACCGACATATCCTGCTCTCATGAGGTTGTTCAGACCTCATTAACCCGGGTGGTCGACACTGCCGCTGCCGCGTGATCCCGGCGTTTTGCTCAAGGTGCTCTTGGGTTCCCCCGATATCTCCGTTGGATTCCTGCGGGGACTTTCGGGCTCTTCTTGGCTCCTGGTGTTCCGTCCTCTCTAGCAGAAGGCCGGGCCAAGACAAGAACCCCTCGAGGAACCGGGATTTTCAAGCCCAGGACAATCGGGCGCGGCACAGGGGATTTTGGGGTCGGTGGTTGCAGGTGTTTCAGCTCGAAGATTTCGAGCTGGTATCTCGGCAGGAGACGAGTTGATGGGGTTGGGGCGTTTTTGTTCTGTGTCGGTGCTCGTAGCTTGCCTGCTGGGCGCCTCGGCCGTCACGGCATCGTCGGCAAAGGATTCGACCCTCCCCTCAAGCGGTTTGCCGGTGCCGCGCTACGTCAGCCTCAAATCCGATCATGTGAACGTCCGCGCCGGCCCGACCAAGGACAATGACGTCGCCTGGGTTTACACCCGCTCGGGCCTTCCGGTTGAGATCACCGCCGAGTTCGAGAACTGGCGCCGGGTTCGCGATTCCGAAGGCGCCGAGGGATGGGTCTATCATTCGCTGTTGTCGGGTCGCCGCACCGCCGTAATCACCATGAAGAGCAAGGACGACCTCGCGCCGCTCTACGAGCGCGCCGATGCGACCAGCGCTGTCGCCGCCCGCCTGCAGGCCGGCGTCGTTGCCCAGGTCAAACACTGCGCGGCGGGCTGGTGCCGTGTTGCCGGCAATGGTTTCGATGGCTGGATCGAACAGCAGCGGCTGTGGGGCGTCTACGCCGACGAGAAGGTGGATTGACGCGAAGCGTCATTCCGGGGCGATGCGCAGCATCGAACCCGGAATCTCGAGGTTCCGGGTTCGCTCGTTTTCACTCGCGCCCCGGAACGACGATCAGAAAAGCAGTTCGAGAAAACTCAGCGCTTCTTGCGCAGCCGCACGACCATGTCGACGCGGGCGATCTCATAGCCTTCGGGCACCTCAGGCATCTTCTGCAACACCAGATGCGGGTCCGGAATGTCGACCAGTTCGTGGTTGTTTTCGAGATAGAAGTGGTGATGCGCCGACACGTTGGTGTCGAAATAGGTCTTGGTGCCGTCGACGCTGACCTGGCGCAACAGCCCTGCATCCGTCAGCTGATTGAGGGTGTTGTAGACGGTTGCGAGTGACACCGGGACCTTCGCCAGCGTCGCTTCCTCATACAACATTTCCGCGGTGAGATGGCGCGCACCTTTGCCGAACAGCAGCCAGCCCAGCGCCATGCGTTGACGGGTCGGACGCAGGCCCGCCGCCTGCAGCATTTCATTGACGTCGTGCCAGGGACAGCCGGTCAAAGCCGGTTGGCGCCCCGTATGACGGGACACGGAACCGGCGGCTTCGTCATTCAAAATTGAACTGCTGTCGCTCATATCCAGATCGGGCACTGCACACTACCTCAAGCACTATCATGGCGGAATATAAGAAGGAATCGGCTTAGATGCAAGTTTTTCGCAACTAGGCTGGGCTCAAGGTTAAGTGAGACCCAAGGGGAGGCGGTTATTTGCCGGGCCCGGTGCTTTGCCGGCCATGGGGCCTATGATAGAGAGCGCGCGGACTTGGCCTGACGGCGGACTTGGCCTGACGCAAGTCTGGCAAAGGCGAGCGCCGGTTTCCGCAGGAGTTCCTGGCCTGCGGTGTCAGCGCCAATCTGCGATAATTGGCGCGCTTCTCGCCCAAAACGGTCCATTTCGCTCTAAAACGCTTCATCAGGATTTTGGAAAAGGCTGGCACCATGCTGAATCGGCGCGGCGGTTACGAATACGAGGATTTGCTGGCCTGCGGCCGCGGCGAGCTGTTCGGCCCGGGAAACGCCCAATTGCCGTTGCCGCCCATGTTGATGTTCGACCGCATCAGCGAGATTTCGGAAACCGGCGGGGAGTACGGCAAGGGCGTGGTCCGGGCCGAACTCGATGTGAAGCCGGACCTCTGGTTTTTCGGCTGCCATTTCAAGAACGATCCGGTCATGCCGGGCTGTCTCGGCCTCGATGCGATGTGGCAGATGGTCGGCTTCTATCTGGGCTGGACTGGCGGCGCGGGGCGCGGCCGGGCACTCGGACTTGGCGAGCTGAAACTGGCCGGGCAGGTGCTGCCGAACGTCCGCAAGGTTGTGTACAACATCGACATCAAGCGGGTGATGCGGTCAAAGCTGGTACTGGGCATCGCTGACGGCTGGCTTTCCATGGACGGCGATATTATCTATCGCGCGAAGGACTTGAAGGTCGGGTTGTTCAAGCAGGAGGCCCCATTGCAGCCGGGAACATGAGATACGTGCTCCCGCCATTTGGGCGACGTTTGGTTTGACCACGGGCATTGCAAAAGAAAACAACGACAAGGCGAGGCGATCATGAGGCGGGTTGTCATCACGGGGATGGGCATCGTCTCGTCCATCGGAAACAACACCCAGGAAGTACTTGCGAGCCTCCACGAGGCGAAGTCCGGAATCACGCGCGCGCACAAATATGCCGAACTCGGTTTCCGCTCGCAGGTGCAGGGTGCGCCCACGCTCGATCCAGCCGGCGTCATTGATCGGCGCGCGATGCGGTTCCTCGGCGAAGGCGCGGCCTGGAACCATATCGCCATGGAGCAGGCGATCCAGGATTCCGGCCTTGAACCGGCGGAAGTCTCCAATGTCCGCACCGGCATCATCATGGGTTCCGGCGGGCCGTCGGCGCGCACCATCGTCGAGGCCGCCGATACCACCCGCACCAAGGGACCCAAGCGGGTCGGCCCGTTTGCGGTGCCAAAAGCGATGTCGTCCACGGCGTCGGCGACGCTTGCCACCTGGTTCAAGATCAAGGGCGTGAATTATTCGATCTCGTCGGCCTGCGCGACCTCGAACCATTGCATTGGCAATGCCTACGAAACCATCCAGATCGGCAAGCAGGACATCATTTTTGCGGGCGGGTGCGAAGAACTGGACTGGTCGCTATCGGTGCTGTTCGACGCCATGGGCGCGATGTCGTCGAAATACAACGATACGCCGGCGACCGCTTCCCGGCCCTATGACATCAGTCGCGACGGGTTCGTCATAGCCGGCGGCGCCGGTGTGGTGGTGCTTGAAGAACTTGAACGTGCCAAGACGCGCGGCGCGCGCATCTACGGCGAGGTCGTGGGCTATGGCGCCACCTCCGACGGCTATGACATGGTGGCGCCATCGGGTGAGGGCGCAGAGCGCTGCATGAAAATGGCGCTGGCGACGGTGAATACCAAAGTGGATTACATCAATCCGCACGCGACCTCGACGCCCGCGGGCGATCCGCCTGAAATCGAGGCGATCCGCAAGGTGTTCGGGACCGGCGACAAGTGCCCGCCGATTTCGGCGACCAAGGCCCTGACGGGCCATTCGCTCGGCGCCACCGGCGTACAGGAGGCGATCTATTCGCTGCTGATGATGAACAATGGTTTCGTCTGCGAAAGCGCCAACATCACCGAGCTCGATCCCGTCTTCGGCGACATGCCGATCGTGCGCAAACGCATCGACAACGCCAAGCTTGGAACCGTGCTTTCGAATTCCTTTGGCTTTGGCGGCACCAACGCCACGCTGGTGTTCAAGCGGCTGGATGCGTAGGTTTTGCCGTGCGCCCCGCGACAGCGGGCCTCCAGTACGCCCGCGGCCTCTCAAATCGATCGCTAGCGCCTCTGGAATACTGGATCACCCGCTTTCGCGGGTGATGACATCGGAATGAGGGGAGCGCGATGAACGACCTGATGAAGGGCAAGCGCGGATTGGTCATGGGCATCGCCAATGATCATTCGATTGCCTGGGGAATTGCCAAAACCCTTGCTGAGCAGGGCGCCGAGCTTGCCTTCACCTATCAGGGCGATGCGCTTGGCAAGCGTGTCAAACCCCTGGCCGATTCGCTTGGGGTTGATCTGGTGCTGCCTTGCGATGTCGAGAGTCTCGCGAGCGTCGATTCCGTGTTCGAGGCGCTGCGCACAAAATGGGGCCAGCTGGATTTTCTGGTCCACGCCATCGCGTTTTCCGACAAGAACGAGCTGAAGGGGCGCTACGCCGACACCACCCGCGAGAACTTTTCGCGCACCATGCTGATCTCCTGCTTTTCGTTCACCGAACTCGCCAAGCGGGCGGCCGAATTGATGCCCGCATCCGGCGGCGCGATGATCACATTGACGTTCGGCGGCTCGACGCGTGTGATGCCGAATTACAACGTGATGGGCGTTGCCAAAGCCGCGCTGGAGGCGTCGGTGCGATATCTCGCCGCCGATTTCGGTTCGCGCGGCATTCGCGTCAACGCGCTTTCGGCGGGTCCCGTGCGCACGCTTGCAGGATCGGGTATTGGCGATGCGCGCGCGATGTTCGCGTTCCAGCAGAAGCACTCTCCGCTTGGCCGCGGCGTGACGCTCGACGAACTCGGTGGCTCGGCGCTGTACCTTTTGTCGCATCTCTCGGGCGGCGTGACCGGCGAGACGCATTTCGTCGATTCCGGCTACAACGTCATTTCGATGCCGCGCCCGGAAAATCTGAAGGATGCGGCGGAGTAGAGCATGATCCGGAAAAGTGGAAACCGGTTTTTCCGAAAAGATCATGCTCAAACCAAAGGATCTACCCCGCCGCAAGTGCGGCGGCGCGCTGGAAGGCCGGCCGCGCGGCGCAAGCGTTAATATAACGGTCGAATGAGGGGCGCGCCGGCACCATCTTGAAAAGCCGGACCGCGAAATTCAGCCCCGATCCGATGATGATATCCGCGGCCGAGAAGTTCCCGCCGAGGATCCACGGCCCCTTTGCCAGCGCGGCGTCGAGAACGTCGAACACCCGTTGCGCGTCGCCCCATCCTGCGGCCACCGGATTTATCTCGATCTTGGTTGCGACCTGCACCATCGCAGCCTCGATGCAGCCCGGTGCGAAGAACAGCCAGTAGAGATATTTCGCGCGCAGGGGATCGCCGAGCGGCGGGGCAAGGTTTGCCTGCGGATAGCGTTCGGTGACGTAAGCGCAGATCGCAGCGGACTCGGCAAGCGTCGCCTCGCCGTCCTGCAGCGCCGGCACTTTGCCCATCGGATTGATGGCGAGATATTCCGGCGTCTTCTGCGCACCCTTGGAGATGTCGGTCAGCACGCGCTCATAGGGCTGCCCGGTCTCTTCCATCAGCCATAGCGCCGAAAACGACCGCGAGCGCGGCGACCAATAGAGTTTCATCATGGTGGTGCAGTCCCTCTCCGGCAACATCATGTGCCAAATTGGCGGAACATGAGCTGATTGATGACGACGCGCCGATCACTGCGCGTTGCTGCTATCAGTGCTGCCATTAAGATACGTGGGCAATATTTTGTCCAGTCTTGCCGCGAGCATGGCGCGCGCGCCGTCTCGTAATCGAACATTGCTGGCTACGGCTTCAGGGGTGGCCGGGGCTTCGAAATCGTCGAGCGACTGGAAGTTCTCATCCTTCGTCAGTTTTGAAAGACTCGCTGCGAGCCTTGCCCCAAACCCGCCCAAAGGGTCTTCGTGCTTCGCAAACGTTTTCCCGTCGAAAACGGTTACTCTAATGAAGGCAAATAACGCGCCCTTCTTGAAGGCGCCAGAGGACCAATTGGTCAGGACCCCGATGCCCTCTGCGATCTGGTTTGTCCCGGCCACTTGTCCGCCAGACCGCGTGATCACCAGGTAACGCCCGCAATTGGCATTCATGGCGATCTGTCGAACGACGGCCGGCAGATCATTACTAGCATCGCGAAACAGCTGCTTGGGAGGGTGATAGTAGGGTTCGAATGCACCCCGGGAATAGGCTATCCGCCTCACGGAGCTCCCAACAGCGGCTGCGCGAACTCGCGTGACCACAAGGTCATCGAGCCCCCAGGATTCGATCGGTGCTTCCGTAAATTCATTGCCGAATACAGTGAGTCCGATGTGCTGCAACGTAAACCGGTCGCCGACCGCCGAGATGACACCGATCTGGCACGGTCCACTCTCCGCTGGCCCGACTGGACTCACAGCCGCCTTGGCCTTTGGAGCTGGCTTTTTAGCGGCGGGCTTGGCCACGGGCGTTGTCGTTTGTGTTGGTGCTGCGCCCGCCGCGGGCGGGGCTTGCGCCCAAGCCGATGCGGCGAGAGACCACAGCGCCGCCGCGACGGCCAAAGACCGAACCATGAAATACTCCGGGGAAGAGAGATAGCCGAACCGGCTCAGCGAATTGTGACGGGATATCGTGAAGATTTAAAACCAGAGCGTGTCCATCTGCAAGAAAAGATATGCGCCCGGGGGCGCATCACCGTGCGGGCACTTTCCTCTTCCACCGATAATATTTCATGACAAAGCCGGTCATCGGCTCGACCGCTTCCTTTTCAAACACAAAGCCCTCGCGCTCATACCAGCGCCAGGCCTTTTCGTTCTCGCGTACGCAGCGCAGGAAGATTTCGTCCGGCAGGAGTTTGCGGGTGAATGACAGTAACCTGCGGCCGATATCCTGTCCTTGATATTCCGGTGCCACGAACAACTGATCGAGATACAGCTTGGGTAGATGCAGCGCCAGCATCGCGGCGATGACGCCGCCATCGTCGGCGACAAACAGGCTCCAGCCCTTCTCGATTTCGAGCGGAATCCGCGCACGCAATTTCGCGAGCAGGAAGTTACTGGAGTCCTCAAGCCCCGTCGATGCCCAGCTGTTCATCCAGACGCGGGCGATCTCGTCATATTCGTCCGTCCGGGCGGGACGGATCGCTGGCGGCGGCATTCAAATTGGTCTATAAAGGAAAAAGCCCCCGCGACATTATCGCGGGGGCTCACCAACTCCAATCAAAAGCGGATAATTCACTCCGCCGCAACGTATGCCATACCCAACCGCAGGGAATCAGGCGAGGTCGTAGCGGTCGAGGTTCATCACCTTGTTCCAGGCCGCCACGAAATCTTTCACAAACTTCTCCTTCGAGTCCGCGCACGCATAGACTTCTGCAAGGGCCCGGAGCTGGGAGTGCGAACCGAAGATCAGGTCAACACGGGTGCCGGTCCACTTGACCGCCTTCGTCTTGCGGTCCCGCCCCTCGTACTCGTGATCGGAGCCGGCCGCCTGCCATTGCGTGCTCATGTCGAGGAGGTTGACGAAGAAGTCGTTCGTCAACGCTTCTGGCGTCTTCGTGAAGACGCCATGCTTCAAATTTCCGGCATTGGCGCCGAGCACGCGCAGGCCGCCTACAAGCACCGTCATCTCGGGTGCCGTCAGCGTCATCAGTTGCGCCCGATCCACCAAGGCCTCCTCCGGCATCATGAACTGCCTCTTGCCGCTGATATAGTTGCGGAAGCCGTCAGCGCGGGGCTCGAGTGGTGCGAAGGAGGCGACGTCGGTTTGCTGCTGCGACGCGTCCATGCGGCCGGGCGTGAACGGGACCTCCGTTTTATGCCCGGCGTTCTTCGCCGCCTGCTCGACGGCAGCGCAGCCGCCCAGCACGATCAGGTCGGCGAGCGAAACCTTCTTGCCGAACTCCTTCTGGATCGCTTCGAGGCTCGAGAGGACCTTTGCCAATTCAGGCGGATTGTTCACGTCCCAATCCTTCTGCGGCGCGAGGCGAATGCGCGCACCGTTGGCACCGCCGCGCTTGTCGGAGCCGCGGAACGTCGAGGCCGATGCCCAGGCGGTCGAGACGAGCTGCGACACGGTGAGGCCCGAGGCGAGGATTTTCGTCTTCAGCGCGGCGATATCCTTGTCGTCGATCAGCGGATGATCGACCGCGGGGATCGGGTCCTGCCAGATCAGCGTTTCCTTCGGCACGAGCTTGCCGCGATAGCGCACGATCGGCCCCATGTCGCGGTGTGTGAGCTTGAACCAGGCGCGTGCAAAAGCGTCCGCGAACTGGTCCGGATGCTCGTAGAAGCGCCGCGAGATCTTCTCGTAGGCCGGATCGAAGCGCAGCGAGAGGTCCGTGGTGAGCATGGTCGGAACATGCTTCTTCGATTTATCATGCGCGTCGGGGATCGTGGCCTCGGCGCCTTTCGCTTTCCACTGCTGCGCGCCGGCCGGGCTCTTCGTCAGCTCCCATTCGTACTTGAACAGGTTCTCGAAGAAGTGGTTGCTCCATTTCGTCGGTGTCTGTGACCAAGTCACTTCCGGGCCGCCGGTGATGGTATCGGCGCCGAAACCGCTGCCATGCTTGCTCTTCCAGCCGATGCCCTGATCCTCGATCGCCGCGCCTTCCGGCTCGACGCCAATCAGCGATGGATCGCCAGCACCGTGGGCCTTGCCGAACGTGTGACCGCCGGCGATCAGCGCCACGGTCTCTTCGTCGTTCATCGCCATGCGGAAGAACGTTTCGCGGATATCCTTGGCCGCAGCGAGGGGGTCCGGCTTGCCGTTCGGGCCTTGCGGGTTGACGTAGATCAGGCCCATTTGCACCGCGCCGAGCGGTTCCGCCAGCTGTCGTTCGCCGCTGTAGCGTTCGTCGCCCAGCCACGTGCCCTCGGGACCCCAATAGAGTTCTTCAGGCTCCCACACATCTGCGCGGCCGCCGGCAAAGCCGAAAGTCTTGAAGCCCATCGATTCGAGGGCGACGTTGCCTGTGAGAACCATAAGGTCGGCCCAGGAAATTTTGCGGCCATACTTCTGCTTGATAGGCCACAGCAGGCGGCGCGCCTTGTCGAGGTTCGCGTTGTCCGGCCAGCTGTTGAGCGGCGCGAAGCGCTGCTGACCGGCGCCGGCGCCGCCGCGACCGTCGGTGATGCGGTACGTACCGGCGCTATGCCACGCCATGCGGATGAACAACCCGCCATAGTGACCGAAGTCAGCTGGCCACCACTCCTGCGAGTCCTTCATCAAGGCATGGAGGTCCTTGATCACGGCGTCGATGTCGAGGCTTTCGAACTCCTTGGCATAGTCGAACGCTTCGCCCATCGGATCGGCGGCGGGCGCGTTCGTATGGAGCACGCCGATATCGAGGTGCTCTGGCCACCAGTCGCGGTTCCTGTGTCCGCGGGTGCCCGCGGTGAACGGGCACTTGCCCGCGTTATCGTCAGTCTTGGCGTCCATGTTGTTCTCCGATCGTCTTTGTAATTTTCTTCGAATTGTTCCGGATGGACCGTGGTGACTTCCGGGAGGCCTCGCTGACGAGATACCGGTCCTTTTCTCAGTGCATCAGGGCGAGGCCGCGCGCATCGCGCTCCGGGGCGATCATCCTTATTTTGGAAGAAATTTGGTATCAGGTCCAGTCGAATTGTCTTTCCCTCCCGATTAGTTTATCTGATGGTGATGATCACGCTTCGACAGCTTCAGTATCTTTTGGCGCTTGCCAAATATGGCCATTTCGGCCGCGCCGCCGAGGCTTGCGCCGTGACCCAGCCGGCGCTCTCGATGCAGATTCGCGACCTCGAGCGCAAACTGGGAGTCGCGGTGGTCGAGCGGCGGCCTGGCGAAGTCAGTCTGACCGAGGTCGGCCGCGAGATCGCCCGTCGCGGCGAGGACGTGCTTTCGGCCTCCCGCGATCTCGTGGATTTCGCCCGCCATCGGAGCGGTTTGCTGACCGGGCGGCTGACGCTCGGGATGATTCCCTCGCTCGCGCCCTATGTGTTGCCGCGGATCCTTCCCGTGCTGCAAAGCCGGTTCCCGGAACTGCGGCTGGAATTGCGCGAAACCCAGACCAAGCAACTTGTCGAGGATATCAGAAACGGCGCGCTGGACACGGCGATGCTCGCATTGCCGTTGAACGAGCCCGACATCGATGCCATTCAATTGTTCGAGGATCTGTTTCTGCTCGCGGTGCCATCAAGCGATCCGCGCTCCGAGAACGGGCGGATTGCGGCCAGCGATATCGACCAGTCCCGGCTTATTCTGCTTGAGGAGGGTCACTGCCTGCGCGATCAGTCGCTGGCATTTTGCGCCACTGCCGCGAATAGCCGGGCGGGCGGCTTCAGGGGCACGGCGTTCGGCGCCAGCAGTCTGACTACCGTGATCCAGATGGTCGCCAATGGCTATGGCGTCACGTTGATTCCGCAGATCGCGGCCGATGTCGAGCGCCGCGATGGCAGGGTGAAATTCCTGCGGCTGGAAAATCCGCAACCCGGCCGCTCCATCGGACTGGTGTTCCGCCGCACCTCGCCGCGCAAGTCGGACTTTGCCGCGTTGGGCGAGATCGTGACGCAGAGCCTTGATGTTTCGTCGGCGACTGCCGCCAGAAAGCCGCGCGCCCAGGTCCGGGGAAAACAGGCCAACAAAAAGGGCGGCTGAAAAGCCGCCCTTTGTCGATTCGGATACTTGCGAGACTATTCGCCGGCGGCTTCGCGCGCCGGAGCCTCGGTCCTCTGCTTGGCCTCGAGGTCCTCGCCGGTGGTCTGGTCGACCGCCTTCATCGACAACCGCGTCTTGCCGCGATCGTCGAAGCCGAGCAGCTTGACCTTGACCTTGTCGCCTTCCTTGACGACGTCGGAGGTCTTCTGAACGCGGCTGGCCGCGAGCTGACTGATGTGAACGAGACCGTCC
>Ga0137407_10002802_pt1 | contig 11503 bp, 8 predicted proteins | sample CZOMad2_2_16fung_FD_108410 | JGI IMG/M metagenome (GOLD analysis project Ga0137407, IMG submission 108410) | Vadose zone soil fungal communities from Angelo Coast Range Reserve, California, USA - CZOMad2_2_16fungal (Illumina Assembly) | ecosystem: Environmental > Terrestrial > Soil > Vadose zone...
CTGCAGAAATTGCGCACCAAGCTGTACGAGTTGAAGTATTAGGGCGAAACTCATCTTTAGTTCTCCTCTGGCTGAACCTCATCTTTTCAGGGCGGGCGAACGCGTCAGCTGCCTGAGACCTTGCTTCATCACGGTCCGATTCAGCTTTGACAGCGGCAGTTCTAAATAGCCAATTCAATAACGGCACAGAGCGTTCGAAATTTACACCGGGATAGCGGTGGCGCGTCGAGAGTGCCAGCTCTTCAGATACCGGACGATCCGATTTTTGAGAACCAGCCATTTTTGGTGGAGGCTTTCTGCGAATGCAACTCGTCCCACAGCCAAAAATGTGCCGGTGCGCCGAGCAGCAGTTGCAACAAGGTCAGAAGTCGATTGGAAAAATGGCGACAGAAGCCATCAGCATGATCAGCAATAATTTGGGTCGGCAAACGCTGATATTGACAATTGCACACGGCCTAGACCTTGTAGTCAGTGAATGAAAGTATCGCATCTGGTCATAGTTGCTACGAGGTGCAGATGTGAATTACAGCGTGCATATCCCTAATCCCCCGGGACTTACCGGCAGGTAGCGCTGCCGCCACGATGCGATTCAACCCCGCGTTGTATCGTCCTCATTCCCTACATCCAATGACAACGTTTCGATTGTGAAGTAGCGCACATTCAGCATAGAATTTTACAAAGCTCAGAATAGGCGACGACGGACAGCAACCCGCGCCGTCAGTGGTGAGCCAATTCACAACGCGCTCTCCCTATGCGACGCAAGACTAGAGCGTTGTCGGCGCTGGACGAAATCAAACAAGCGTTGCCCGCCACAATGTGCCGTCGGCCAAGGCGATTCTACCTCCAGAAATCATTGAGACGTTATCGCGGCGGAAGCGGAATTTCGTACTGCGTTGGTTCGCCTTCATCAATATTGTCGTAAAGTACGAGCAGCTTCAACTGATCTGCGGTCTGGTCAAGAACGGCTATTGTTTCCGCCTTGGCACGCTTGCCATCCTTGCCTTTTATCGATGTCGTTATCGTCGTTAAAAAACTCTTTGCGGCGTCGGCGGCGGGCTTTTCCAGCAGCCACAATTTGTAATCCACCTCATCCTGTTCGATCGTCGGCCCCGAAAGGATTAGCAGACGGCCATCGTCTAGGGCAGCTAGGTCGCGAATGCCGGTATTCGCACCAAGCTTTACAGGGATCGTTTCAACAACTCCCTGTGTCAAACCCTCAAAGCCGGGTGCAAATAGATCACTGATCGGTGCACTCACGATGAACGACAGGTCTCGCCTCACCGGTGTGCGTAACCCAACATAGAGCCGTCCGCTGAGGACGGCGACGCCTTCAACGTTTGTGCCTTCACCCTTTGGCATACCGTAGGCGCTTCCGATTTCGGTTGCGAGCAGTGCATCCGCTAGACGCCAACTTCGCTCAACTGTCGCCTGTGAATCTTTGGCGGGGTTGCCAACCTTAAACCGCGCCAGCAGGAAACTTGAAGGTTTGTACTTACCTCCGCCGGAGCAGGAGTGCGAACCTACTACGTAAGCCGTATCACCCTCGATTGCGATGCCTTCCCCGTCGAATTCGTCAAACTTGTCTTCCGTTACGACGCCGTTCTTGTCCTTGCACAGCGGATCACGCACAACGCCGAGAATTCCCCCGCCCGTTTCGCCTTTTTTGACCAAGTGAATTGTCTTGCCGGTTGCAGCTAGTCGGTCACTCGTCAGTGTCGCAACCTCGACAAATCGCTCTTCATCATTGATGACGAAACAATCCCGGCTCGCGCCCGCCGAATTGCCCAGACACGCCATGCCGCTTATCCCACGAGCCTTGTCTGACGAGGCCTTGAATTGGCCGAAGACCTTGATTGAGGTCGCTGTGACGTCTCGGGCCAAGGCACTACTGAGGACAAGCGTGGCAAGCATCGCCGACGTGATGGTTGCTACCAGCGAAGCGCTCGATCTTTCCGCTTTCCCGAACATTTTCTCCTCCGGTGGGAGCCCACGCCTTAGGACGGGTTCATCGAACTTATCCAAGACGGCAATAAAGTACTTGCGTTTGACCAACAGCTACTGCCTGGGACAACTACCTCCCGATGTACACGCCTCAATCCAATTCTTAAATTTGGCAATGCGATTATAGACGCCGTACTTGCCGGGCTGCGCGCATCCCTCGCCCCAGCTCACCACCCCGACCAGCTGAACGGGCGCTACGGTCGAGACCAGGGGCCCACCGCTATCCCCTTGACACGAGTCCTTGCCTCCGGCCGCCAATCCGGCACACATCATGGTGTCCGTAATTTGCGAGCCATAGCTCAGCGGATCGCCACAGACCGCGTTGGTAACGAATGGGACCGTCACCTCCCTCAGGTCGCGAACGACGCTGCCGCCCTGTTCAGTGGCTCCCCACCCCGTTACGATCAGCTTCTCTCCGTCCTTGAGCATGGTGGGTTCGTCGGCTTCAGTCAACACCGTGATTCCTTTTGCGGACTGCTCGAGCTGAAGCGGCTCCTGCAACTCAATAAGCGCGACATCACTGTCGTGAGCCGCTGTCTTTTCGTAAGCTTCGTGGATGAACGCGCGAGCGACCGCATGTCTCTTGGACCCGGTCGTGAGCGTCGACGTTCCAACAACCACTTGAAACTGCGAAGGGGTCAGCTGGGTCATGCAATGAGCCGCTGTAATGATCCATTTTTCGTTGAAGATCGATCCGCCGCAGAAATGTCCTCTTCCGGCATCGCTGATGCTCGACACGACGAGCGACACCTGCCACGGATACGCTCCCGGCGTTGCCGGCTTTCCGCCGATAATCTTCGGGGCGGCCTTGTCGATGAAGCGTTGGACGGTGTCATCATAGTCGGGGTTTCCACTCTTCTTGAACGTGCCGGCAGACGGCTCTTGCGCAGCGCAGATAGCGCACGACGCGACGACAATTGCCGTGCTCAGGATGACGACCTTCAAGACGACCATTTTGATCTCCATGATGTTCAATTTACGAAGATGCGAACGCGTGGATTGTCTCCGGAAAAGTCAGCTCCGTTGAGGACCGTGATGCGCCCTTTCGGTATGGTGCGCGCGAACAGGTAAGCACCATGCGCAGCACGCGATTCCAGTACTAGCCCAGCCTTCTCGGCAAACGGTTTGCCATGTGAATCCAGTTTCGGCACCGCGATTGAGACCCAGCTTAAGCGGTTGGAGTCGCCCTTCAGGTCTCGAAGAGCTGTATCGATCACGGTGGAATCGGCGAATTCCGCCGATTTTGCACTTTCAGCAGTCAAATCGAACTCGCGCGACGCCTTGCCGAGCGTGAAATCCTTGACCCCGGCCGTTTTCGGCACCTGGACAAATATGTCGTCAGGCGCGTTCTTGCTCCGCGCCCTGAGCCAGACTTTGCCGTCTTCCTTTTCCTCGAAACCCGTTACGGAGATTTTTGAGCCAACGTCTAGATTTGCGACGACATCGGCGCCTGCATGTGGCTTTGACCGTGCAATCGTCGGCTCCAAGATGATGGCACTCTGGTTTCCGGCCAACACGTCGGCAACGACACGAGCAGAGGACCTGGCTCCCCCGTCTGTGGCCTTTGGGATGCTCGGCTGCGAATCCGGGACGGATCTCGGGAGCCCGAACGGACCGGTGATCCGCGTCGTCATTGCCGTCGCATTCCGCGCACTCGCAAACGTGGCATCGATCTGAGTTGCGGAGAACTGCGTAAAGCCGCTCGCCTGCGGCTTTTCGGCGAGCCACATCCTGGCCGCGGATGCATAGGGTCCAAGGCCAAACAGATTCAGATAACGTTTGACCGCCGCCGATGTGTCCGCGCTCTGTGCGGCCTCCCAAGCTTCTCGAAATTTCGCGAGTTGGGCCGGAGACGGATTGAAATAGATATCCAAAGTCGAAGACGCCGAGAGCCAGGGACTTTGCTTGTCATCGGTTTTCTGCCGAACATCGCCGACAACCTCCTTGTGAGCCTGGTCGAACTCGACATCGGTTGCCGTAAGGTGGGCGACAAGCGCCTCGGTGTACCGGCTCAAATCGCCGGCTGCGCTTCCGATCGAGAGCTCTCCTGGCGCGGTCGCATACGCAATCAGGTTGTTCTTGCTGGTAACCAGGCTCGCCAGTCCCTTGTCGACGTCAGCAGCACCGCCGGTGCTCGCGTCGATAAAGCCACCGATGTTACGGCACGCGTCCAGGAACATCAGCAAGACCGCAGGGTTCTTCAGATTGATCCGCTCTTGAAGCGCCGACACGGACATAAAAGTGGAGAACACAGCTGAACTCGCCACCTTTTTCGGAAAGTTCAGCGGTGCAAGATAGCTTTCGCCCCCATAGGTGAAGCCGTGACCGGAGAAATAAAAGACGACGAACGATCCGTCTTCGATCTGATCAAGAAAATTCAGAAATTGGCTCAGGAAGACGTTGCGCGTCGCTACGTTCTCGACCGACGTAACGGAAAAGCCGGACGCTTGCAGCTTCTTGGTCATCTCCCTCGCGTCGCTCAGGGAACCCGGCAGCGGCTCTGCATTTACGTAGTCCGCGTTACCGACAACAAAAGCGAGTCGCTTGACTGGCGCTTCGAAATTGTACTTCGGGTCGAAATCTGCGGCAGTAGCCGCATGGCTGATCGCCAGGAGCGCGATTGCCACGAGATATTGTTTGACCATCGGCACCGTCACTCCACTGATCTCCAGCGGGATCATGCCTATTTTCCTTTGGACACTGCATCAAGGGACTGTCGAAGCTTCTTCAGATTATCCTCGGAGACTGCAGTTTCAACCGCGCTCGCAAAGGTGAGCATCTTCGAAACGGTGTCCCAGAAGTCAACTTGTCCGGTTTCATCGACGACCTTCGAGAAATCGACGGTAAGCGTCTTGTAGCTGTTCAACTGGGTCGACGTATCTCCGGCATCGGCAAGCTGGTCATAGGCAGCCGCCGTCTTCAATGCCGCGGCAATCCCATCCTCAAAACGGCTCCACACCGCGCGATAGCACCGCCTGAATTGGGCGGTGGATAGACCGTCCGGCCCGCGGCGATACATCGCTGCGTATGGCGTGGGGCAGACCTCCTGCATCGGCTTCGAACTCAGGTCGAGGGAAGCGCCGGCCACGACCGCCATCTGCTCGGCGAAGGTCCCCGCCAGCGAGAGCCGCTTGGCGAACAGAAAATCCGAGCCTGTGCGTCCCAAACCCAGGCCAGCGTCGCGAAGCTTGTTCTGATTGGATGTATCGCTGAGAAAGGATTTGACCGCCTGCTTCTTTTGGAAGTCGGAAGCCAGATTGGCAAAGTTCACCAGAATCGGCTCGATGATACCCATGACCGTGCCGGCAAACGCGCCGATCGGTCCAAAGAGGCTCAGTTGTTCCGGTCCTATCACGGCCGCGGCCGCTCGAGCGTCTGTCGACGGCGGCTCCGGGACCCTTTCACCGAAAAAGGCGGCATCGAATTCCTTCAGATCGGCTTCGCAGCTTTTTCTGATCCTCATCCGGTCATTATCGCCCACAGTCGCCTGAGCCGAAACCGTAACTTGATAAGTCGCGAACAGCGACTTGAAGGCAGAAAAGATATCGTCGGCTTTGCTGGGCGCGGCCAGCGCCTGGAGCTGGCTGGCAACTGCGGTTAGATAATTCTGCTGCGCCAAGGTATTTAGATGATCAATAGTGAACGACGCTCCGCTATCGCGGCTGGAAATGTTCTTGAGAATCTCCGTCCTGTCTCCCCGAACACCACACAGCAGCGAGATTTCATCCACCACTCCTGCGATCGACAATGTGTTGCTTGGATCTGTGACCGGAGGCTGAGAAGGATCAGGGGGAAAAGCCGCCAATATCTTCCTCGTGACCTGTTGTCTGACGATTTCCAGGCGTGCTGCGTTGCGTTCACTTTGAATCGCCTCTTGGTTTGACACCGAGAGGGCCGTCAGGGCTGTTACAAACGCCGCGTAATTGTTTGGTTTGTCAGCAGCCTGGGCCGAAGCGGTCGAAGCGCTAAGGCCTATCGTGGCAACTACGAACAGCACAAATTTTGCCGTGCTTGGCATTTTCCTTCTCCATCAATCGCCCTGGATCCAAGAATCAATAGGCCCTCAATCAGAGGATGGTCGTTTGCAATTTCGCTCGCACCAGATATACTCAATCAGAGATCGAGTAAATTAGCTCATACTTCTTGACTTGCAATAGATGTTTAGGCGAGCGACCGTCACAAAGGATAATTCGTCTGGAACATACTCTCCGGCGTGCGGAAATGATGACACGCTTGTTGACTAAACTGAGCTTCATCGCTGGTCTCTGGAGATTTTCGGGGGGGTCGCGACCGGTCGGCTAATTTTTTCAAAGCTGGAGCGCTTGCCATGAAAACTCCGCGCAACTCCATCGGGCTCTGTTTGTACCTCGCGTTGATCCTTTCACCAGGTTTTGCAGCCGAACGCACGTTGCTCGACCCCGATTGGAACGACCCAGGAGTCGCCAAGGCAAGGGCCGCCGTGGAATCCGCGCGCGCGGCAAGGCCCAGCCCTGACGCAAGGGACAGGGATGCCGACATTCAACTTTCGCTGCCTCGCTGGGGCTTGGGCAACAGGATTGATCGCCCCACCTCCGACGAGCAGTCCCGCGCGCGAGCCGCCCTGCCAACCGCATCCATACCTGCGTGGCCATCCTGCGCCAAACCCTCCGCCGAACCCAAGCCCGTCACCGACAGGAGCGGGCTTTGGTACACCGACACCTACGATTATGGATGCGTTGTCATCTCGATCAGCGGCGACCGTTCCGCCAAGCCGGATCAAAGCTTCCCGGCCGGCGTAACGCTGCCGGATGAGTGTTCCAATCCAAGCGCCGCTGACAGCACCGAGACAGATACGCGCGGGCGGTTTGACATGCAGCTCAGCCTCAATCGTATCCCATACGAAATCGTGGGGCGCTGTTCAGACGAGGCCGAGCCCTTCTGCCGCAATCGGGCGGCACGCTGCGCGCTGGTTGAGCGGCTGATCCTTCGCGGGGGAAACCCACAATGAATCGGCAGCGGTCCCTCCTCACGTGCACGATGGCGGTATTGTGGGTCAGCGCGATAATCCAACCCGCGAGCTCACAACAATCCAGTGAGAACTTCACCTATCATTCCCCCGGAGTCATGACATTTGGCGGTGATGTCGGCGTCAAGGATCGCCGCGTGTTCTTCCCGCAGATGGAGTTTCCCATCAAGACCGGTCCGGAAGCGGCGGGGGACGGCAAGCCGCTGCGCGCCTTCGCCAACAGCCAGGTCTTCATCCCTACCGGATTTGAGACCAACGATCAGCGGCTTTACGTCTTTCCATGGACCGATACGCTCTGCGAATCCAAGCACGTCGGCGGCCCCATGCCTGCCTGCCCCAATTCGTCGCACCGCGGGCATCAGGGCATCGATATCCGGCCCAACGCACCAATCAACAATACCTTCGACATCGTCTCGTGGGTCGACGGGATCGTGACGTTCGTGTCAGGCTCAGGTACCTCCGAGGTCAACATTCGCGCCGCCGAGAACGACGGCACCGAGTGCGTCTATCTGCACCTGCGTCCCGCGGCCAATCTGAGGGTTGGACAAACAGTCAATAAGGGCGACGTGATCGGGAAGGTGTCCAATCTGATGTCGGGTGGCGGCACCTCGATTCATTTGCACTTCGAATGCAAGGCGACGCACCCCGATCTCCGCGCCAAGGTCAAGATGCCCACATATACGTCGCTGGCGGCGGCCTATCGTCGCGAATGGCGGCTTCCGGACTTGATCGAAAGCGGCACCTTGTTACGCGACCCGGAGCGAGAGCTCGATCCCGGAGTTTCGGGAGGCCCGAGCTGCGGCGAGCCCTTGGCTTCCCCTCTTGCGGCTACGAAGGATCGTCCGTTCAAGGCGCACTACACGCATAATTGCTCCGAAATGGGACTGACACTCGATACGGCCACCCAGAACGTGGAGATCGTCTATGTTCGGCCGAAGCAGTCTTTGCAACAATCTGCCCAGAGAAATCCCGTGCTGGTGTCCGGGAAGCTGGCGGCGACTGGCGGAGGTTTCACGGGACAGGCCATCACTTTCAACTCGGCTTGCGGCGAACCCAAGTTCAATGTTGCTGGCAAGGTCGATTTCAGTGACACCGAAATAATTCTTGAGGGCGACCGTCAGCCGCTGGACTCCAGCTGCAATCCGTCCGGTTCGCCACGGCACGAGGCTCTGCGCTTTGCGACACTTGCCGCCACGCCACCGCCGCAGGGCGACCGCCCGCAGGGAGAGATGAGTTGTCCCTTTGCGCTGCCCCCTGGACAGCAGCCGGTTGTCGCAGACGGCCGGGAAATCCCGCCGAAGAGCGAGCGCTCATGCAACTTCACGGCCCTGACCGTGCCAGGCGGTATCACCTTCGGGCAAATGCCGCGTTATATCCGTGAATGGCCGGGTGTGCGCAAAGACATTCTGATCGACGCGTTCGAGGACCAGATCATCACGTTCCAGACGGCTGAAACCGGTGTGGGCGCTTGGTGGTACTGGTTGACCCAACGCGCCGTAAACGGGCCCAATTTGAGCAAACGCGGGTTTACCCCGAGCGGCAAGCCGACGTTGAGCGAAGTCTCGCGGGCGATCGCAGGCGCAGAGCGCAGCGATGACTTTGTCCGCAGGACATATTTGAGTCCCTATCTCAGATTCGCCAGCGAATTTTTCGGCCGGACGATGACCGAGACGGATCAACTTGACCTGTCGACTCCGGATGTGCGCTGGAATCTCGCGCGCACCATGTTCCGACTGGAGTCGGGTCGAACGCCCGTCGTCGGCCGCAAGCAATTCGACTGTGGCATCCAGCTCGGCACTGACGTCTCGGCCGATTTCAAAAGCGCCAACGTCGAGACAAGTTCAACTGGCCAAGTGGCCTTTCAAGCCTTCAAGACCCTTGCGTCTTACATAAACTGCGGCACTGCCGGCGGACCAATCGGCCCCGGTCCATCTGGTGACGTCGCCAATTTGGAGCAGACCAAACAGCAAATCAGGGATTTGACGTCGCGCGTAACGGAGCTCCAGCAAAGTCTGACTGACCGCGACCAGAAATTGCAGCTTGCCAATCTGCAAATCGGCGATCTGCAGCGTCGCATCGCGCAGTTGACCGGCACGCCGCCTCCACCTCCGGATACTTCTCCGAGGCCAAGCGACAGCAGCCTTCAAACCAGTATCCTAACCTTGCAGCGCGCGCTTCAACTGGCCAACCAAATGTTCGACTCGCAACGGGAGCTTTGCAAGCTGAACCAAGCCACTTGCAGACCAGACTAAAGGCTCGACCACGGAACGAAAATGAAGCGGTGCGGTAGAATCCGCTTCGCGAATAGCTCTTGGGCAACAAAAGCAATGAATGGAAAAGTCATTACGGTGCTTCGTATCTTCTTCCTGATCGGTCTTACGATTGTCGTGGCAACAAGTTCAAGGGGCCAGGGCATCGGCGCCAATCCAATCTTTGTCGATCAGGGCCAGGATTGGACAACGGTAGCGCGGGCGGATTTCTACACGCGCGATCAGGGTTCACGCCTGATCGCGTTGTCTTGGCTACAGGCTTTAAAACAGAGGAACGGAGAACCATTCCTCGGGGATGGCTTGTCCCGATACGGCTATCTCCCCAATCCTGGCAATACAGCGGACCTTCCGATCGGCTTCCACGCTTCTGGTCCACGAGGATTCCAGATCGTCGGAATGACCTGCTCCGCATGTCACACGCGACAGATCAATGTTGCCGGCAAGTCCTATCGCATTGACGGCGGTCCGGCTCTCGCCGACTTCTACGCGTTCCTTGGCGATCTGGACAAGGCAGTCGCTGATGTGACCGCCAGCAACGCGTCGTTCGCTCCATTCGCAGGCTCCGTTCTGCAGTCTGCGACACCCGCTGCAGCCGATGTTGCCGGTCTGCGGCGGGAGGTCGACGGATGGTATCGGCGGTTTCATACTCTGATGGCTCGCGCATTGCCGACAACAAGCTGGGGCGCCGGACGCCTGGACGCGGTCGGGATGATCTTCAACCGCGTGTCCGGCCTCGATATCGGCCCCCCGCCCGACTTCATGATCCCCGACAATATCAAGCCAGCCGACTCTCCGGTAAGATACCCATTCCTCTGGAATGCGCCGCTGCAGGACAAGACGCAATGGCCGGGATTTGCAAACAATGGAAGTGACATTTTGGGACTAGCTCGGAACGTAGGCGAGGTCCTCGGAGTATTCGCTACGTTCGAACCGAAACGTCAGGGCCCGATCATCAATTTCCTCAACAACAATTCCGCCAATTTCGACGGACTCGGCAAGCTCGAAGACCTCGTCAGGCAAATCGGCCCTCCGAAATGGCCCTGGAAGATCGAGCCGGCGCTGGCCGCCCAAGGTAAGCTGATTTTTGAAAGAGATCCTGCCAACGGCGGCTGCAACGAATGTCATGGAATCAAGGACGGCGACGTGCGTTTTCCGTTCATCAAGACATGGAAAACGTCCATCCAAAACGTTGGTACGGATACGCGTCAATACGACGTCCTCGCCTGGAGGGCTAGGACGGGCGTTCTGGAAGGGGCGTACATTCCGTTGGCTACTGATCCACTCAAAGAGAACGACCTGGTCCTCAATATTCTCGCGACCTCGGTTATTGGTTCGATCGCAGAACATGTGCTGACCGGGGGGGCCGCTTCCACGAATGCGCGGGTCGCGGCGTCGCCCGAACTGCGGTCGCCCGAGACGCCAGAGTCCATAGGGTTGGCGCGACTGCCACCGACACTCCAGGATTTGCCGACAGCGTTCAATACCCCCAATACCGTCGAAGCGAGCCGACAGGCCCGGCAGCAGGGAGTCGAGAGAGCGTCTCCTAGTCCGCCCCCTCCGAGAGGCGCCTACGAGGCTCGAGTGCTGCAGGGTATTTGGGCCGCAGCACCGTACCTTCATAATGGTTCGGTGCCGACGCTGGCGGAGTTGCTCAAACCGTCAGCGCGGCGCAAGTCTCAGTTTAGCGTTGGACCGGAATACGACATTGAAGACGTTGGCCTTTCCGCGACTCAGACGCAGCCGAGCGAAACGCGATCTGTCACCGATTGCAGTGATATCAATTCGGGAAATAGCCGCTGTGGCCACGAGTACGGGACGGCTTTGAGCGACCAAGACAAAAAGGCGTTACTTGAATACTTGAAGACACTGTAACCCGCTGCGGCGTTCCGTCTTTTAGTTTCCTAGTCCGCCATCTGCCCTTTGGATCAGAATAGGAATGCTGGCCTCGGTCGCTATGCTTGTGAAGTCGATTCTGGTGCCACAATTTCCGTGCGTTGCTACTGTCCGTTGGTATGAGAGGCTGCTACCGAAACTGATAAGCTTTGCGGCCAAACCTTATCAGGAGTCTCGTGAAAGCAACTGCATGACACTTCGTGTCTATCACGATCTGTAACGGGGAACTAACCCCAATTACATTCCTTCCGAACTTAGGAAATCACTAAAAGCTTGCTTCTAATGAGATTCTTCCTTCAAGTATGTTGATGCACAATCATGCCTCAGGCGATCC
>Ga0137407_10002805_pt1 | contig 11497 bp, 16 predicted proteins | sample CZOMad2_2_16fung_FD_108410 | JGI IMG/M metagenome (GOLD analysis project Ga0137407, IMG submission 108410) | Vadose zone soil fungal communities from Angelo Coast Range Reserve, California, USA - CZOMad2_2_16fungal (Illumina Assembly) | ecosystem: Environmental > Terrestrial > Soil > Vadose...
CCAAACCGCTGCCAGCGGTGCGTCTACATTCCGGAACGGTCGGGGAGCGCTGCTTCTTGCCCGTCGATCGCGTGGGTGACCCGAGGAGGGCGGTGGTCTGGGAGTCCGTGGCGGCTGGCCGGAGCTGGATGGTCCGTCTCGTCTCCAGAGCACATCGAGCTCTTCGGGGAGCACACGGAGTGCACAGGGAACGTCAGCGGGCCATGTGTGCGTGTATTGTCGAAGGGGCAGTGAGCGCACAGGTGCTGGGACATTCGGTGAGCACGCGGTCGGGACTGAGACGCGCATTTAGATCGGGATCTCGAAGCAGAAGCCAAGCGGCCTGGTCGCCTACAGGTGGTTGCGGGCCCCCGATCTGAACCCGCGACCCATTAGCCCGTGCTCACGCCGCCCGAGCTACGCCTCGAATTTCGAAGGTTAAGCTTCGTGCCAACGACGGTGGTGGCCCCAACGGGATTCGAACCCGTGTTTACGGTCCGCCACGCGCTTTCTTAAGTGTTTCCGGCAGTTACGCGCTGTTGACTCAACACCGCACCCCCCGGGATTCAAATTCGGAGGGTGTTCTGATCCCCGCAGGAACGTTGCGTAAGGCACTCACGCCTCATGCGGGCGAGGTCGAGGTGAAAACAGTGGTCGCTACCCGAGCAGTCTCACCGCGTGAGACCCCGATGGGAAACTCATCGGGAACCTGGGACTGAGACCGCAACCATGATCTCAAGACGCTGGCTGTCCTCGTCCCCCATAAAGGGAGTCTAACGGGAAACTGATAGAGCATATTTCGCACTCGTCTCTACGAGCCGCTTAAAACGCCCTCGATCATCCGTCATCCGTTGAGGAACAACAGCGTACTCTCTCTTTACATGTCCCTTCGGGAAATAACGTAGTAGCGAGACATCTTCTTCTCTGAAGAGTTCCGCAAGGGTTTCGGGTGGGAGCCTAAGTGCCACGCCAAACTTCCCGCACGAAACAAATATGTGGCCGTCTACGTAGCCCGTGACCGCGCCAAAAAAGTTCTTGAATTCCAACTGATGAGTAACAAGCAGCCTCGGGTAGGACTGCTTCAGTAGCGTTTCTATCCTACTTAAGTAGCTAACGCGCGATGTCGTGGCCAATCTCAAGCGTCCAACTTGAGATCTAACGGCCAGCGCCGCTTCCGCTCTAGCAGCTCGGCCGCCCGTCGTGCGACCTCCGCCACCAGGTGGCCGATCTTGGGGCGCCCGGGGTGCAGGTCAGGTTCGACCCCGTGTTCCTGAAGTGCCGCCGTAGTGATCGGTCCGATTGAGGCCACGACCGTTTTTCCTCGGAACGCCTCCCGCAGTGCGTCCGCCTGCCCTATTTCAACTGCCAGGCGGAACACGTTGTCAATCTGCGTCGCACTGCTGAAGAGCGCCACCTCCACCTCCCCGGCCGCGACTCGCTCGATCGCCGCCCGCAGCGGTGCGATGTCCGTCGGCAGCGCCCACGCGTACACGGCCACCGTCGTCACGTAGGCGCCCCGTTGCCGTAGCCCAGCCAGGAGCTCCTCATTGCGCACCCCATACTCCTGGACGGCCACGCGCTTTCCCCCGATCGCCAGCGTACGGTCCAGCTCCGACAGCACGTCGCGCCACGTGTTCGGCTCGGGCACCGCGAGCGTCGGGACGAGCCCGACCTCCTTGAGCGCAGCAATCGGTTTGGGTCCGCGGCACACCAGCGTGAGCCGGCCCAGCGCGACCACCACCTCCTCCTTCGGCCAGCGCGCTGTAAGGGTCGCCAGCAGCAGTCGGGTGCCGACACCGGTGAGCAGGATCAGGACGTCCTGGCCGCCCGCGAGGAGTGCCTCGCCGAACGCCAGGGCTTCGTGCTTGTCGGCCAACGGAATCTCCCGCATGGACGGGGCTTGAATCGGCTCGCCGCCGTAGTTGCGGATCAATTCGGCCACCTCAGCCGACCGGCGGCTCTCGAAACTCACCACCCGCAGCCCGCTCAGCCCTTGAGGCATTGTCCGCCCTTGCCAGCGCTGCGCTCGTATCTCGGAGGAGAGATTCTAACCAGATCCTCAACTAACCCCTAAGCGCACCCAGCCGTCCGCTCGCCCTCAGCCGAGCGCAAAGCCGCGAGACTGGGTGAGGTCAGGAGTTAGGTGGAGCGCTATGGAGCCCCAGCGAGCCGGCGTCCTGACGATCTTCGAAGCGTCCCACCATCCCGTCCCCGGCACTCATACGGGCCCGAAACTGGGGCTCGGCCTCGGCTTGGGCTAGGCGCGGTTCAAAACAACAGGGTGCGCTTCGGTTGAGTACGGTATCCATCCGGAACGGCCTCCGCACTGTTTGTCCAGTTCGCGACCCCCTGCTCATCAATCCAGCGATACAGCTGCTGGGTGGGGCGGGACGGCGCCGGGTCAGCAGGTGCTAGCCCGCTCGGCGCTGGAGGTCCCGCCGGGGGTGCGGTCGGCGGGGCTGGAGGCGGCTCCGGAACGGTCGGAATCCATACCCATCGGTAGGCCACCGTCACGCCGTCCCCCTGAAGACGGTAACACCCGGCGACGTAGCACACCTCTCGCTGGACGGATGGGGCCGCGTACAGCTGCGGCTGCGCCTGGTAGGTTGGCGCGGGCACGTAGACCGGCTCCGGGTAGTACACCGGATACGGGTAGGGATAGGCGTAGTATGGGTACGCGAGCGCCGAGCCCACGAAAACCACACCGACGAAGGCGGGACCGAAGCAGCAGCCGAAGCGATGGAAGCCGCCGCGGTGGAACCCTCCATGATGGAAGCCGCCGCTCTGGAACCCGCCGTGGGAGCCACCCTGGAAGCCGCCCCCGTGCCCCCGGCCTGCAGAGGCCGGCGCGGCGAGCGCGAAGGACAGCATCCCCACGAGCGCGAAACTCAGGGTCTTCTTCATGGCCAGCTCCTTCTCGACGGACTTCATGGCTGCGAGGCCAGTCCGCCGTGGTGGCTCGAGCGCGGGAGCGCCCGTCCCACCTTCTTCATTGTAACGCTCATGTCTGCGCCGTGGATCCCTGTCCTCACCTCCTTCTGGGTCTCATGAACCTCCCAGGTCCATATCTCTAGGGGACTCGAATGCGACTTTCGGTCCCCGTCAGCGCGCTCTCCAGCTGCGAGTCGAGGTTGCGACTCGTCGCTCGTCGGCCACGTCCTCGCGGTCGCCGTCTAGCCACGATTCTTCAGGGAGGCGCGAAATCCGAGCTTGTCCACAGCCTGGATGAGCTGATCGGTGGTCACGCGCGCGGGATCGAATGTCACCCGCGCCTCCTTGTCGCGGAAGCTCACGTCCGCCCGCTGCACCCCCGGGAGCCCTTCCAGGGCTCGTTTGACCGCAACCGGTCAGGCCCCTCAGGTCATCCCTTCCACCGACAGCACGATGGTCGACTGTGCCGCCAGCACGACTTGCGCCGCCAATAGCAGTACGAACGCAGCGACCCAGAATGCGCGTCTGCGCATCATCACCTCACCTCCCGCTCATGCCCTTCATGTCATGCTCGGCTGCATCGCGCCCGCTCGCGTTACTCAAGCGGGCCAGGAGGTCGGAGGTCGCTTCGGGGAACCTGTCTAGCACAATGGCCGTCACCACGACGAGGCTCGCCAGAACCAGCAGAACCAGGGTGGTCCGGCTGCCTGCCATGCGGCAGGCGAGCGTCTCACAGCGGCGACGTTCTCGGATGTAGAGGGCGAAGCCCGCGACCACGCCAAGGATCCCCGTTGGAATCAAGATCCATCGGTATTGCATGGTCACCGCCATGAATGCGCCGCTCCCGAGGCCTAAGGCAATGACGGTCAGCGGCAAGAGACAGCAGAGCGATGACAGGAACGCGCCGGTCCAAGCGGCTACCCCCGCGCCCAGCGAGCCGAGTTTCATGGCTTTCTCCTCCGAACCTGCCTGTACCGGTACAGGGCGAACCCGGCGAAACCGATCAGCAGAGGAAACAGGACCAGGTCCAGGCGACCCGTGAGCGCGCCGAGGCCAATAGCCCCCAACAGGAGCACCAGCGCCGGGGTGAGACAGGCCAGGCACGTCAGCGCCGCCCCGATCACGCCGAGGATCAACCAGCGATCACGCCACATCGCTCCTCCTAGAGCGCCTCCGCGGCGTAGGCTCCGTATTCAAAGGTGAGCCGATAGCGCCACCCGCAGCACTCGATCACGTCTCCCGCCTTGGCATTCTCCGACAGTGTCATCACCTCGTCGCAGTCCGGACAGCTCACCCGATACGCGAGGGTGGCAGACCACTGCCCTCCCTCTTCCCTGATGCGCAGGGCGTGGCCCGCACAGTTCGGACAGTCGAGCAGGTCCCCAGACTTGACTCCCGCGGACAGCTCAATCTCTTCCCCACAGTCAGGGCATCGGACCGTCATCGCGGCTAGACCCCCAGGAGGCGCTTGAGGCGCCCCCGGTCGAATCCGACAATCACTTCGTCGTCGACCGTGATCACAGGCACGGCCATGCGGCCGGTCTTGGCGACCAGCTCCTCCCGAGCCGTCGCATCCTCCGCCACGTTCTTCGCGACAAAGGCAATCCCCTGAGACGAAAGAAACTCTTTCGCCGCGTGGCAGGACTGTCAGGTGCTTGACCAGTAGACCGTGATCTGCCGATTGGTCATGGCCTCCGGCCCCTCAGGAGCCCGCCGAAGACCCGCTCGCCGAGCTTGAACGCCTCGGACACCGGAGTTCCTGCACCTTCCATCGTGGGGTTGGCCTCCCACCACGCTCGCATATGCTCTTCCGACCGGAAGAAGTTGAGGGTCGTTCAGGTTGAGGTCCAAGCCCGTTGCTCGCTGTCGCACCGCTTGCCCGCCCAGACCATGACCCCTTCGGCGCCCAGCCCCGGCCCAAAGGGATCGGCGGACAATTCAAGAGACTCCCCGCAATGATGGCAGAGCGACCGGATGCGCACCGACTCCCCCAGCATCGGCGCTACGCCCAACGCGTCGATCGCGCAGCAGACGTAGCGGTCTCCGCGTCCAGATAGATGGACGACAAAGGATGTGGGGGTCGCTGAAAACGGATACGCCAAGTCCACGCGACCATCGCGGATTTGGATCAAGTCGTCCTCGTCCAGCCTCGTCAGGGCGGCTCGAGTCTCGTCCGGGGCTTGCTCGGGGAAGGCCCGGATGAACTGCTCAACCACGATTGGATCGGGCCGCTCGACGAACGCGCGCAAGATGGCTTGTAAGATTTGGGTTTCTCGCGCCGCGCGCCGCGTGGTCCATCGCGCTTCCAGCACCGGATCCACCAACTCGGCCGCGGTCTTGATCTGGAATGTCATGGGCATCCCCCTCCAAGGACCTTCGGTGACCCTCTCGATTCCCTGGCACAACGCTACAGTCTGTAGTAACTACAGACTCAAGCACTTTCTTCGATGGGGGGGTGGAACCAGGCATGAACGCTAGATCAGATAGGTTGCCCATCGGGGTCGTGTCCAAGCAGACGGGCTGCAACATCGAGACGATCCGCTACTACGAGAAAGCCGGACTTTTACCCGCCCCCGCGAGGAGTCCCGCAGGCTATCGGCGATATGGCAGCACGCACCTCAAGCGCCTCACCTTCATCCGCCGTGCCCGGGCGCTCGGCTTTTCCATCGAGGAAGTCCGGACTCTTCTCAAGCTCGCTGATGAGCGCAAACGGCCGTGTGCCGAGGTCCGGGTCGTGGCCGGTGTACACTTGAAAGATGTCCAAGCCAAGATCGCGGACCTCCAAACCATGGAGCGTGTCCTCCGGGAAACCGTCGCCAAGTGCACGAGCGGCACGAGCCCCCACTGCCCGCTCATCGAGTCCTTGTCTCGAGAGAGCCCGAACAATCTTTCCCCGTGAACGGCGAGCGGTTTCAGGACGCATAGGAAGGTATCAGACCCAATCGCCCCGGGATTGAAACGCGACTTTCAATCCCCCTCACGGAGCGGTCCTCGACCCAGCCAAGCTCCGCGAGCCGCGGCTACCAGTCTGTTCGAGCGTGGAGTTAGGCGGCACCGAATCCCTTCAACTCTTCGTAGGCTGTGAATCTGATCCGATCCGGGTGGTCCCTCAAAAAGGGAGCGAGAAGTTCGTCCTCCCAGACCTTCCAAGTATCGGGATACTCCTGAGGGGGCCGCGGATGTTCAGGGGTGCCCCAGAGGTGTTCCCAAGCCTCGCGACTCTCGTAGATCCATAAGGCGGCGTAGGCGCCGCGGCGGACGCCCTTGGCGCCTTTGACAAAGTGATGTGCCACAAGCCCGGGGAGCTGCAGCAGGCCGCGTGCTTCGGCGTCGCGGAGAACTTGCTCGAATTGCTCGACGTTGATCCCTGGTTTGAGGTCATATTCGTGAATACTGACGATGCGGCCCATGCGCGGATCTCTCCTGTCACACTTGTTGTAGGCTTGCGCTTAGCCTCTACCGCCCTTACACGCGATACTTCTCACCGCTACGGTTCGTTTCATGCGGTCGTCCCTACGCGGCTCCCGACAGTGTGACTAGTGTCGCCAGGTCCCGTACCTCGAGGTCCGGGCGGGCGTCGGCAATCGGGGTGGCTCCGGAGCCCGCCTTGCCATGGCGCCGGTTAACCCAGACCGTCTCGAGGCCGACCTGCTTGGCCGGCACGTGGTCGTGAAAGAGGCTCTGGGCCACGTGCACCACTTGTGCGGTCGGCAGACCAATGCGCGCCAGGGCCTGCGGAAAGTTGTTCAGCGACGGCTTGTAGCTCTTGACTTGCTGCGCGGTGACGATCCAATCGAACGCGACGTCGAGCTGCTGATTGGTGCGGGCAAACAGGTCGTCGTCGGTGTTGGAGATGATCGCCAGCCGGAAACGACGCCCGAGCGCCCTCAAGGCCGCTCGCGTATCGGCGAACGGCGGCCAGTCACCGGCCGCGTCGGCAAACCGAGACTGTTCAGCTGCGGAGGGCGTGAAGCGCAGGCGCTCGCCGAAACCCCGGAGGACCGTCATCAACAACTGGCGATAGGGCGTGTAGGGACCCCGCTCGGCTGCGGACTCCAACTCGGCGTGGAGCGCCAAGAGTCGCTCGGCGTCGGCCATCACACCATGGTCCGTCAGGATCGGCTGCAGCGTGGAGAGGATGCCCGTCTCCCAGTCGATCAACGTCCCGTAGCAGTCGAAGGTCAGCACCCGCTTGGTCGTGAAGTCAATCATTTCAATGCGCCATTCCCGGTTAGGAGGACGCGACGCCGCCCATGATCCCGGAGAGGCGAGCGCTTCTCCGGGATTAGGCAACCTTTATATATCACTGATTGAACGGTTCGTGATATTGCCGTATGTAAATCTATCGATACGGTCACTATGGTATCGACGAGTGATTGGGATCACCTGAAGGGAAACCGAATGGCAGCCAGGCGACGCGTAGGGTTAATAGTTCCGTCGGCCAATAGCACAGTCGAGCCCGATTTCGTCCTCGCAGCACCCAAGGAGTTCACGATTCACTCCGACCGGATCGGCTGGGAGGCCAAGGATCTAAAGGAAGACGAAGCGACGGTGGATCGGATGAATGCTGGTGTGGAGGAAGCTGCTTCCTCTTTGGGTGCTGCCAGAGTAGAGGTCATCGCCTACGGGTTCGCCACGGGGAGCTTCTATCGCGGTCTAAACTACGCAACTCAACTCATGGAACGCATTTCGAAGGCAGGCGGTGCTGCTGCAGTGGCGGCTAGCCCGGCCATGGTCGAGGCACTCCGCTCGTTTGGAGCCATGAGGCTGAGCGTGGCCAGCCCGTACCCGGAGTGGAACAACCAGCGGCTACGCGCATATCTCGAGGCCGCCGGATTTCAGGTGCTCAACGTGGCAGCTGAACCCCGCGCTGCCGCTGGTGGATTCCCCGCGATGTCAGGTCAGGAGCCAGACGATGTCGTGGAGTTCTGTGTCCGCGTGTGCGAGTCACAGGCCGACGCGCTCCTCATCTCCTGCACGATGTGGCGAGCACTGGAGGCAGCGGGCGAACTGGAGCGGCGGCTCGGCATCCCCGTTGTTACGGCAAACCAGGCGACGATTTGGGCCGCCTTTCGAAAGCTCGGGGTGACCCAGCCAATTGCTGGCCTCGGCTCACTTCTCGAGAAGCTCGGCTAGCGATGGCGAAGGAGCGCGCGAACGGCCCAACCTCACGCTGCAGCGGACCCGTGGCTCGCGTTGCTCGCCAGCCGGCCGTTGAGCGCGGACACTATGGGACAGAGAGCACGGCATGGACGTAATCGCGCTGCCGTTCAATCGCTTCCTCGGGCTGGAGAAAGAGTTCCCCGAGAGCGGGCTCCTGGTGTCCCTTCCCGCCTCCGCTCAGTACACGAATCACTTGGGAACCGTGCATGCCAGTGCCCTGCTAGCCGTCGCGGAGGCCGGCAGCGCCGAGCTTCTGGTGCGGTACGTTGGGGACGTGACAGGGTATGTCCCGGTGGTCCGTCGGCTGGAGGCTAAGTTCCGCAAACCGGCGCGAGGTCGAGTTTCAGCGCGGGCATCGGTCGAGCCCGGGGCGTTCAGCCGATTGTCCTCGGAGCTTGAAGCCAAGGGCCGTGCGCTGATCGGAATCAGTGTCGAGGTCGTTGATGAGGACGGGATCGTGGTCTTATCGGCAAAAGTGGAGTGGTTCATCGCCCGATCCGTTGAGAGTCGGGGGTGTTAGCGGTTCCGCACGCGTTTCGAAAATCTCCCTTCGAGTAGCATGGGTAGGGCAGTAGAATCACAGCCGCCGCAATGTGCCGCGGCGCTGCAGACAGGGTTGATGCGGTCACGGCCTGAATGCCTCGGATCAAGGGAAAGTTTCATGAAAAGTGCCGCAGTCATCTGCCATGCCCGATTCCTTGATCTCGCCGCATTCGATGACACGTTGCAAGCCTGCGGCTACCCAGTCCGCTACTACGATGCCGGGTATGACGCGTTCACTTTTGACCCGGTCGACACGGACCTGGTCGTCGTGCTCGGTGGGCCGATAGGCGCCTATGAATTGGAGGACTACCCATTCGTCGCCGATGAGATCGCCCTTCTTCGGGCGCGTGTCGCGGCGGACAGACCGACGCTGGCCATATGCCTCGGTGCTCAGATCCTTGCCCAGGCGCTCGGCGCCCGGGTCTATGCCGGCACGAAAGAGATCGGTTGGGCGCCGCTGAAGCTGACCAAGGCCGGCGAGCGAAGCGTGCTGCGCGACATCGGCCGCGATGCGACCCCCGTGCTGCATTGGCATGGCGACACGCTCGATCTGCCCGACGGCGCGGAACGTCTTGCCTCAACGCCGGAATGCGCGAATCAGGCGTTCTCGCTGGGTGCCACGCTCGCCGTGCAGTTTCATCCCGAGGTGGGGGCGCGCCATTTCGAGCGCTGGCTGATCTGCAACACGGGTCAGATCGCGCTCATGAAGAGCCCCACTGTGCGCAGCCTGCGAGCTCAGGCAACGCGATACGCCGACGCGGCTGCCATCAGTGGCCAGAAGTGGTTTGGCGCATGGCTGGAGCAGGTGGAGGGCCGTGGTACGACGGGAGGCGGAGACCGGGCGTCAGCCAGCCACTGACTCCTCCACAAGACAATCGACCCACTACTGGTGCTTGATTGACGAGTCCGACATGGTGATGTCCCGGTCACGGTACACCGAGCTCAGCCGAGCGGAGTGGGCGCGGCTCCGCGCCGATACCCCGCTGACGCTGACCCCAGAAGATCTCCTCCGACTCCAGGGCCTGAATGAGCGGGTGGCGATGGACGAGGTGGTCGAGGTCTACCTGCCCCTCTCGCGGCTCCTCAACCTCCATGTGGCCGCCGAGCAGGTCCTCTACCAGGCCCGGGCCACGTTCCTGGGCGACGTCACCGCCAAGGTGCCCTACGTGATCGGCCTCGCCGGAAGCGTGGCAGTGGGGAAGAGCACGACCGCGCGGCTCCTCCGCGAGTTGCTCGCGCACTGGCCGGAGCATCCCAAAGTCGACCTCGTCACCACGGACGGGTTCCTCTATCCGCGACGCCTGCTCGAGGAGCAGGGGCTGATGCAGCGCAAGGGCTTCCCGGAGAGCTACGACCTGCCACGGCTCGTCCAGTTCCTCGCGGACCTCAAGGCGGGTCGCTCCCCCGTGTCCTGCCCCGTCTATTCGCATCTCACCTACGACATCGTGCCCGGAGAAGCCGCCGTGATCGACGGGCCGGACATCGTGATCCTCGAGGGTCTGAACGTCCTCCAAGCGGCGCCGCCCGGCCTCCACCGGGACGCGCGGGTCTCGGTCTCCGACTTCTTCGACTTCAGCATCTATGTGGACGCGCCCGAAGTCGATACCCGCCGATGGTACATCGAGCGGTTCCTCCTCCTCCGGGCCACCGCGTTCAAGGAGCCGGCGTCCTACTTTCACCGGTACGCCGCGCTGTCCGACGAGGCCGCCGAGCGAGTTGCCGGGGAGGTCTGGGACACGATCAACGGCCCGAACCTCCGGGAGAACATTCTGCCCACGCGGGAGCGAGCGCACCTCATCCTGGTCAAGGGCCCGGACCATGCCGTGGAGACGATCCGGCTGCGCAAGCTCTAGTCACGGCCGGCCCCACTGGCCGCCCGCGCCTTACCCCGCGAGGACGCCCGCCCGACGAGCGACGAGTGGCGACCCCGACGCGCAGCTGGAGAGCGCGCCGAGGGATTGAAAGTCCCAGATCTCGAGATTCACAGGTACCGGTAAGGGAATCAAACGCGACTTTTAGTCCCCTGAAAATCGTCCTGAATCGCTGGTTCAAATCACGGGCCCGCAACCACCGAAATCGACTCGCCTCACCTTCGAGGTAGACGTCGTTTGAATCGCCGAGTCTCGTCCTGTCCCAGGGCCCTCCACCGACGTCAATGCGTGGGAATTCGCTGGGAATCGATGTGGGAATACAGTGGGAATGTGGGAATTGGACCGAGTATCCCTGAGGTCCAGGACCGAATCTAGTTTGCTGCGAACCGAGACGTGAAGGCCGCTCGTCGCTCGAACCCGTGCTTGGTCACGGTGACGCCTTCGCCGAGTCCTGCAAGGGGTTGCGCGCTGGTTGGCATCGACTCAATCGGCGTGACTAGAACACGAACGCAGAAAGCTACTCTAACCGGCAGACGCAGTAGCTCCCCCCGGGGCCTCGGCCGGCTGGCGGACCTCACCGTAACGAGAGGAGTGCGGCGCAGTCGAGGTCTTCAAAAGCGGCGAGGATGCGATGCAGGTGGGGCCACCAGATGGCCGGTGTGAAGCACCGCCTCCTACCTCCCGTCCTTCTTCTGCGCGTCTTGCCCGGCGAACTGGGTCTGCTTGCTCTTCATTTTCTCAACGAGGGCACTGTAGCCGCTCGTCTGGATGATCTTGTTGAATTGCGTCCGGTAGTTCGACACCAGACTGATGCCTTCGACGTTGATGTCGTAGATCATCCAGCGGTCACCGTGTCTGGAGAGATGGTAGTCGACCGGTACCTCGGTGCCGTTCTTCGTCAGGATCTTGGTGCCGACGGTGGCGACGTCGCCATCCAGCCGCTCGCCGCCGTAGACGATCTTTTCCCCCCCGTAGAGCTCGATCTTGGACAGGTAGGAGCGCTCGAGGAG